>Ga0315289_10002773_pt1 | contig 26749 bp, 25 predicted proteins | sample YL17G11_40_MG_FD_203452 | JGI IMG/M metagenome (GOLD analysis project Ga0315289, IMG submission 203452) | Sediment microbial communities from Yellowstone Lake, YNP, Wyoming, USA - YL17G11_40 | ecosystem: Environmental > Aquatic > Freshwater > Lake > Sediment | place: USA: Wyoming | collected...
AGTTCCTCCGATGACGCTGCTAATCTGATCAGGTCGTTCTTGATGAAGCGTGAAGACTAGGTCGGCTCCGTCGTCGAGCGTGAGCTGAGGCCTGCAGTCAAGGACTTGACTGACACACCAGTAGTACTCCGACGTGGAGAGTCCGCGCCAAGCGAAAACCGACACTCCCTCCTTCGCTAGCGCAGCAGAGACGTCGTCTTGGGTTGAAAGTGGATTGCATCCGCACCAGGCGGCTTCAGCGCCTGCGTCCCGAATTGCTCTCACCAGAACTGCAGTCTCCTTGGTAACGTGAAGACAGCCGCCAATCTTGAACCCTTTGAGAGGTCGATTCTTCGATGCTCTCTTTCTCAAAGCCATGAGCACGGGCATGCGAGACTCTGCCCACTCGATCTTGAGAAGTCCCTGTTCCGAAAGGGATGGGTCCATGATTTTGGAAGGCATAAGATCAGGTACTCAGGCCTCGCCTCTTAAGTCTTGAAAAAGGCGAGTGTTCCATCAACATTGTGTGATGCTCTTTCTGTGAGACGTGCTATGGGAATATTCCTCTGAGTCTAGTTATCTCAGCCATCTTGTCAACCGCTAGCATGTATGCCGCTTCTCTCAGTGTGACCTTGTGTTCCCGAGCGAAGTCCCAGACTTGGTCAAAGGCGCCTGTCATCAGACCCTTTAGTCTGGAGTTGACTTCGTTCTCCGACCAGAGATATGCCTGGATATCTTGAACCCATTCGAAGTATGAGACTATGACTCCGCCAGAGTTCGCGAGGATGTCAGGGACAACAGCCACGCCTTTCTTATTCAAGATCTGATCTGCATCTCTAGTCACAGGTCCGTTAGCTCCCTCGACTATTACCTTGCTTTTCACACCGGATGCGTTCGATTCAGTGATCTGATTCTCAAGCGCGGCCGGAATCATCACGTCGCATTCTGTTGACAGCAATCGGCGATTTGCCTCTAGCATATCGGTCACGATCTCGCCACCGGTGAATCCTCGGATGCTCTTGGTCTTCTCTGCGTGCATGGCGAGGGCCACAATGTCAATGCCTTTGGGGTTGAATATGCCTCCGGTCATGTCAGTGACTCCGACAATTCTACATCCGTCATGATGGAGGAACTTGGCCACGTTCATTCCGACATTTCCAAAACCCTGAACGGTGACAGTCGTGTCCTTCGTGCTCATGTTGAGATGCTGTAGCATCTCCTCTGTCACGTATGCGAGTCCTCTGCCGGTAGCGGTGGCTCTGCCCCTAGACCCTCCGAGTTGCAGGGGTTTGCCGGTTACGACACCCGGAACGGTATACCCCCGGAGCATGCTGTACGTGTCCATGATCCACGACATTGTCTGGTAGTCTGTGTTCACATCTGGGGCAGGAATATCCTGTTCCGGCCCGATGAGTGGAAGAATCATGTAGGTATAACGCCGAGTCAGTCGTTCAAGCTCATCCATCGACATCTTCTTTGGATCGCATGCAACTCCTCCTTTCGCACCTCCGAAGGGGATGTCAACAACAGCGCACTTCAGCGCCATCAAGCCAGCGAGCGCTGTCACTTCTTCCAAGTTGACGTCCGGATGATACCTGATTCCGCCTTTGCTAGGGCCTTTCACGTAATTGTACTGAACGCGATATCCGCTGAAGATCTCGACTTCTCCATTGTCCATCTTGACTGGGAAAGTCACCTTTAGACTTCTTCGCGGCGTCCTCAAGGTCTTGTGAATGTTAGGGTTAAGATTCAGCCTCTTTGCTGCGTCATCTATTCTGCCAATAACATCGTCAAGAAACCTCTGCCCTTGAGACATCGAGATAGTCCTCTTCTATGAGAACCAGGTCTGCGCGATATATGAACTCGCCATGACGTGAGCTATGTACTGGACCTGATTGCTATTCCGTTGAGGGACCGTACTACTACAAATACAATCCTATGGTAGATGATGAGGCTATGTTCGAGTCGATGTTGACCGAAGATCAACGGAAGCTACGAGATGATGCCCGAGCGTTCGTTCGGTCCGTGCCACGCCAACTAATCCTTGACATGGACGCTGACCGGGTGCAATATCCGCGTGATTTTGTACGCGAAGCCGCACAGCGAAAACTCCTAGGCTTGCGTTTTCCGGTGCGTTATGGTGGGCGGGGGCTGGGATGGAAAGACGAGATTGTAGCTATCGAAGAAGTTGGTGTGCTCGGAACATCGCTGGCCTGCGCCTATGTGATGCCGAGCATTGTCGGCGAGGCGCTCAACGCATTCGGAACCGAGGAGCAAAAGGAGAGTTGGCTCAGGCCTCTTCTAACTGCGGAGAAGATAGCGGCTGAAGCCCTCACCGAGCCCCGGGGCGGATCAGACTTCTTTGGCACCACCACAGACGCGCGACGAGACGGCGACCACTACATCCTGCGTGGTCAGAAGCGATTCATCGTCGGGGCTGCGAAATCGGATTTCTTCCTAGTCTACGCCCGTACAAATCCGGGCGCGTCGCCACATCAATCCATAACCGCTTTCATAGTAGAGCGCGGACCGGGAGTCGAAGCGGAATACCTCTACGGGCTCTTAGGCACTCGCGGGGGTGGAACTGGACGGCTCGTTCTCCAGGATGCTCGGGTGCCAGCGAAGAACCTTGTAGGCAAAGAGAATGGTGCGAGTGAGATCTTCTACCGAATGATGATTCCGGAGCGCATGACAAGCGCTGCAGGGGCAATAGGGATGGGCCGCGCCGCGCTTGAGGTCGCCACCTACTACTCGGACAGGCGAAAGGCGTTCGGAGAGAAGATCCGCAAGTTTCAGGGAATCAGTTTCAAAGTGGCCGACTCTATCACGCTGCTTGACGCAGCTCGAGGGCTCGTCCATGCTGCCGCCTGCTCTGTTGATTCTGGTGAGGATGCCAATCGTTCACGACGCTTGGTCTCTGAGGCCAAGAAGTTTGCGACTGACGCCGCTTGGCAAGTGGTCAATCATGCCATGCAAATCATGGGCGGCATCGGATATACCAACGTCTATCCAATCGAGCGCTTGCTGCGAGACGCACGCCTAATCATGATCTGGACAGGCACGAATGAAGTCATGAATCTCATCATACAGCACGAGTACTACCGCGAGGTTCTGGCTTCCAGATCTCAGACGAGATATACTGAAAGCGACGCAGCTGAAGCGCAGAGAACCGAAGAAAAAGTGTACGAGTAATCGTCTGTGCCATCAAGTTCTAAATAGAGACTTGTTGTACAGCACCAAAAGCAAACACGATTGAAGGTGGTAGAGTTGCAGAACCGATTGAGATCTCAGCTTCGCCAAGGTCAACATGCATTCGGGGTGACGCTTTCGATAGGACATCCGGAAGTTTCAAACGCTCTGGGCAGCATCGGTCTGGATTGGATCAACTTCGACATGCAGCATACGGTCCTAGACGTGCAGACTTTGGCTGCTATGATCCAAGCCATGAGCTACTCGCAGACTGTGCCGATTGTGCGAGTGCCATCAAACGATCTTGCCATCATAAACAAAGCTCTGGATTTCGGAGCGTACGGCGTAATTGTTCCCCTGGTCAATTCCCGTGAGGACGCGGAGAACGCCATACGATTCTCGAGGTATGCGCCGAAGGGAACACGAAGCTGGGGGCAACGCGCCGCGCTCAGAGACCCCGAATACGCTACCACTGCCAATTCTGAGGTAATGGTCATTCCACAGATCGAGACCGAAATCGCTGTTCACAACCTGGAAGAGATCGTATGTACGGAGGGCATCGAGGCGATCTTCTGTGGGCCGTACGATCTTTCAATGTCACTAGGCATCTTTCGTAAGTTCGACAGTCCGAAGTTTGTGAAAGCACTGGAATCGATCGTTTCCACATGCCGAGTGCATGGCGTTGCTCCAGGGATTCTAGCTCCAATAGGCCCCATCGAGAGAACTCTCCAAATGGGGTTCAAATTGATCGCGCTCGGAGGCGATCTGCCCATACTTGTAAGCGGTGTCCAGAGAACACTGGAGAGTGCACGAAGTGCTGCGAAATCCTGACTGGATTACGTGTCAACTAACGATGACTGTTGCCTGGCCAAGATCAGGTCGAGTCTTGGAACCTCACGAATATCGTGAAGTGTGGTATCGTGTCTTGAGGGAACGCGCCAACTTCGTGATCGCTACAATGGGTAGGGCGACGTAGGCCACCAGACAGATGCAAGCGGCGAACAGGAAGGCCAGCACGGAAGCAATCTCGGTGCTGCCAGCTATGCCAGTAGTTGCATTGAACGAAAGAGCAGCGGCATGAACTGCCAATACGACAGGCAACACTAACACGCGAAAGGCTGCTTGTAGAAACGAGTTCGTAGACACCATGCCAGCGATTGGAGGGCTCCATGAGTAGTAGAAGGCATTGAAGGCGTCCACGAGAATCTTGCCCGTATGAGTGGAGCCGATCAACTTGTCACGCACGAACCGCATGTATGCCACTTCAGGCGCTATCTCCGAACCAAAGGCAGCGGTCGCAATGACACAACTTGGAGTGGTCGTCTGGGTTGTGGTTTCAGTTGACGTTGAAGTCGTGGTTGTGGCAACCGCACAAGCGTATGTGGTCCCAATTGCATCGGGCGATGTGCCTAGCGTGACCTTGAAGGCGTTATCTCCGACAGGTTGTACTCTAAACCCTATTCGTGCGTTCGTGTCCCAGCATCCGTCGTCGTTCAGGAGAAGGTTCGCCGATAGGTCGTAGAATGAGAAGCGGTACTGCTTTCCCTTCTCATTGTAGGGTGCATCCAAAGACATGCAGAGAAGGCGACCTTCACCGCGATAGTTGCTGCACTCAGTCGGCGTGTCAGGGTTTGCATCATACAGAAGCGCCAGTTCCTCGCCGCTGAGGCTCCTCTCACGCCAACGATCTATCTTGAAGGCAATGACACCCTCGCTAGGCAAGGCAGCATCTGCCCCTGCCTTCCGGCGTGCATGTAGGAAATAGTACTCATCTTCGTTTCCACTAATCTTCACAAGGAGCGCCTTTGGTTCCTGTGCTGAATCAAGAGTATAGATTGTGTATTCGCCTTGGGGCGATTCGACAGTAGTGGCGTCAATCCATCCCAGGATGTACTTGTTCCATCCGTCTATGTCGGCTGGCGGATCCAGAAATGCGCCTGTCGCCATATTCGACCAGAATCCGACTCCCGGACCCTCCGAGTAGCCATCGGAGCCGTAGACGTAGAGATCTGATACTCCCAAGCTGTGCGTGAACTCGTGCACAAAGATTGCCCAATGCTCTTCTTCGCTGAAAGTCGAGATGCCCCAAAAAGCATGAGTGATCTTCCCCGAGTCGTCGGTAAGCACCCACGGCGCTTCCTGGCTAGGGTTCTCGTCGGCGATAGGCCCAACACAATCGCAGTGACTCCAGATGTCATTTGGGTTACCACTTTCGGCTTCGTCGCCGCCCGCGTGCACTAACACGACGTGCTCATACTGTTCGAGGTTCACACTCTTCTGGGAGATGATGAGGTTGAGTGCGTCGATGATGTAGGCCGAGCTTTTGGTGGGGTCGTCTCCGCGTTCGTTTTCGGCTTTTGGTGCTCCGTACGAGGACATTGCGTTGGGGAGTGTCAGGATGTCTTCATAGATCGTGTAGTCGATGTACATTTTCCCATAGGATGACTTTCTGAACCATTGGTCAACAAGATCAACTAGGGATCGAATCTCTCCTAGTGAACTCCTAAACCTGACGTTCGAGAACTCAATGAGCAGAACAAGCGTGTTCTGGGGTCCCAGAACCGGCCTGGGCTTCCATGGGGTTATTGATGAAGGATTCGCTTCTCTCCGCATTTCAGGCAGACGCGTCGATGACATGCTCTCGCCAGAGGCCATGCCTCCTGTAGTGAGCTGAGCCATGACAACAAGGCAGAGAAAGGCAACTGAGGCGAATCGTAGTGAGCCCAACATGAGTCTCACGAGATGTCGACTCTTCGTGTCCTAGACCGGTATGAGCAAGCACGCGTAGAGAATCGCGCCTAGGAATACTAGGTATCCCACGACGTAAAGGCTTGTAGCAACGGGATCCTTGTTCACGTCGTCGAGGTTTACGCCGAATTTTCCTGCCCTGGTAAGTATCCTATAGAAGATACCGGCGAAGACCATTGAGATAATGAACCCTGCAAGAAGCGAAATGAGCCTATATCCCAAGACTAGCAAGGGGCTGACAGCTGCGCCAAGCCCTGATGAGAGCCCAATCGGCAGTGGTGCTGCGACGGACCCGATGAATGTGAACGAGAGAAACGTGAACATCCCTGCAGCAAACAGAGCAGTCGCCAACGGCGTGCGTCTGATGTTGTGCATTTCCGTGACGCCCGGAGTCATCCTGTCTAGGATTCTGAGCCCGGCTAGCCCGAGACCAAAACAGACTAAGAGCGTGACGAAACTACGTATCAGAGCCCACGCCAAGTTGGTCAGGAAGACAGCTGGGTCAAGCCAAACCGGTGGCAACGAAAGCGCGCACGTAGACAACACATTACTGCACCTTGGCATCTTCTTGGCCGTCGCTCATATATGATTTTACATATGCCGAGTGGGATCGCCAGCCACGACCAGCGATATTAGTTGCGAACAAATCATCTGGCTTACCAAGAAGGTAAGCTGAGGCATCTAGACACATGGAACTGTGGTTCGTTCTCGCAATAGTGGTCGCGTTCCTGTGGGGTTCTGATGGAGTACTCGCAAAGTTGAGCACGCCGAAGCTTGGGGTGGTGCGCATTGCAGTTCTCATCTTCATCGTTGATGGGATGGTGTACTTCTTGGGCTTCTGCTACTAGCGCAATAGTCTGCCCATCGACCTCGGGGACGGTGTCTTCGCCCCAATCTCGTGCATGGTGGGCGCGATTGCTTATCTCCGGTTGTTCGAGTCTATCGTCGACGCTCAGATCGCCGTCGCAGGAACGATATCCGCAGCCTATCCTGCTTTGACTGTCATCGGAGCGCTCGTCTTCCTGTCAGAGACCTTGAAAGTGGCACAGGCGATAGCTCTCGTCGCGATAATTGGTGGCGTATTGCCCTGTCATACGAGCGAAACCCCGGTGCAGAGCACGCGATGCCTAGGAGGTCTCTTGTCTTTGCCTTGCTTGCGTTCGTGCTCTGGGGTTTCTGGGGTCTGATGTCCAAGATGGCGATCAATGCGATTGGCCCTGGTAACATTCTCGGATTCTACATGATCTCATCGCTGATCGTACCGTCCGTCTACGTGTGGTTTCGAAGGGCTACAGCAGTACAGTCAGGAGAGAGCAACCCCTCGTGGATAGCTTGGGCTTTAGGAGCGACGACGCTTGCGCTAAATGTCTGCGGAGTTTTCGCTTTCTCATTTGCGCTGAACGCGGGGCTTGCGTCCCTTGTAGTTCCAATATCTAGCGCCTACCCGCTTGTAACGGTGATACTGGCTGTGGCGCTACTACGTGAGAAGTTGGATCGTCTTCACGTGATCGCTCTCGTCTCTGTCGTCATCGGTCTGATAATGATCGGACTCAGTAGCTAATCATCAGCCCGGAGCTCACCCCAATCCGACCTACTTCTCCAGAAGGGCGATTGCTTTCTTCAGGCGCTTCTCTTTGGTTTCCCGCATCTTCGCGCTGGTGAGCCAGTAGGCGTACATTTCCCTCGAAGAAGGAGCGAGACTGCAGTAATTCTTCCAAGCCTTCTTGTGAGTCATGAGTTGTTTCTTCATCTCCCGAGAAATGCGAAATCTCGGCTTCGGTCGACCGTTCTTGGGTGTTGGCTTGTTCAGCGTCTTGTTGTCTATCTTTGCTAGCCCAGCTGGAGTCATCATGTCTTCCTGCACGAGCTTTCTGACTCTTCTCACGTTCCAGTCTGACCAGACGCTGTCTTTCCTGCGCGGGGAGAACCTTATCACGTGTTTCTCATCATCGACACGTTTCAGTCTCCCGTCGATCCACCCGAAGCACAAGGCCTCGTCGAGCGCTTCGGAGTAGGACATCTTACCCTTGCCGGTGTGTTTCTTGTAGAGAATCAGCCATGCCTCCTTCTCCCTCAAATGATTCCTCTCCAGCCAAGAACGCCATTCGTCCCTAGCGAGGTTTCGAAGTATCTTCAACGACTCGACATCAGTTGTCACGAAATCGCCCTTTGGACATCCCGTTGCATAACCTGAATGTATGTGTAGGGAGGCGCGCACACACGGAATCATTCATCACAAGTTCTCGCCACCAACGATTGTGTCAGATGGATGCGATATCCTAGGATGCATTAGACCAAGAACAGGATTGAAGTTCCGACTATTGCCACTGCTGCTCCCAGTATTCCTCGCAAGCTGGTTCTCTGCTTGTAGAGCACCCACACTGCCGGGATCACGAGGACTGGCATCAAAGACATCAAAGTCTGAGCGATGCCGGCATCGGTATAGGTTACTGCGACCATAGAAAGCGTCACGCCCAAGAAAGGTCCAGTGAACGCACCAGCAGCAGTGTGACTGATTCCTTCCTTGCTCTTGATGGCTTCGCGAAGTTCGGGCAGTTTCCCTGCAACTACCGCAGCTGTCCAAACAAATAGCGCCCCCAAAATCATGCGTATTAACGTTGCAGATAGCGGGTTCAGCGTCATTCCCGGGTCTAGGTAGATTCCCTTCTTTGCCAGGACCAAGCCGATTCCCTGACCGATTGCTCCCATCAACGCAAGGAAAATACCGTAGCTTCTCGCTTTCTGTGAAACAGGCTCTTCTCCTGAGCGCTTCTCATCTTCCATTATGACTGTCGTGACACCACCCAGCGTTATGGCTATCCCAACTATGGCTAGTGTTGGAAGCACCTCTCCCAGAATTAGGTACGCACCCACGGACGCGAATATTGGAGACAAAGCCATGACAAGAACCGTACGTCTCGGTCCAATCATAACAAGCGCCCCGAAGTATCCGAAATCGCCAATACCCAATCCAACAATCCCACTCACTCCCATCCAGAGCCACTGCTCATTTGTCGCCGTGGGCAACATGGTTCCTAACAGAATTGCATGTGCAAGCACTAGGAACCCCACCGCCATGATTATGCGGTAAGCGTTGACGCTGAGTGAACCAATTCTTTTCCCAGCTGAAGTGAAGAATAGGGAGTTAACCGTCCAAAGGCACGAAGTAGCTACTGCAGCAGTCTCTCCAACAATGCTTGGGTCCAAATCACTCACTGCGATCCCGTTGCGTGCGTGCACCTAGCCTCCGGTGAAGATCCTTCGCATGTGCCTACCAGCAAGCGCGCCTTGGATGGCGGACTAGTCTTCTATTCGAAGATCGACGCTATGAGTCGAGGCATACGGCGCACGAGCAGGCCCAGATCGCTGCTCACGTTCCTGGACCTGAAGTTCCCGCTCCCGTCTCTTTCTCTATCTCTGCCTTGGTCACAGTCGTCTCCAACTCTGTGATGCGAGTCCTCAAGGCAGCGGCTTCGTTCTCAGACTTCGATAATCTGTCTTGAAGTTCTTGTACTAGCGATTCGAGTGCTCGAATCTTGTTCGTCAGCTCTCGGTCCTTTGCCTCAGCATTTGTCTTGGGTATGGATTCAGCCAACTTGGATTGTGCCATGTTCAGTTTCTCCTCGAGGTCTGCAATCCTAGACTGCAGTGCTTGCTTGATGGCCTCCAGGTCGACTTTGGGGATCGATGCGGCCAGTCTGTTCTCGAGTTCTCCGATTTTGGCCTTCAGTTTGTCTGTCTCTACTTTTGGTATCGACTCAGCAAGTCTTGATTCAAGCTCTTTGATGTTCTCCTTGAGTACCGCTTTTGCTGTCTCGACCTCGGCTTTCGGAATTGATTGGGCGATTTTGTCCTGTAGCTGCTTGAGCTTCGAGTTTAGCGTCTGGAGATCTGTCTTGGGCACGGACTCGCTCAGTCGGGCCTTCAATTCGCGGAGTTTTGATTCGAGACTACGAATTCGAGCGTCGGATGTGGCTTTTGGTATGGAGACGGCAAGTTCTTCCTCGAGTTTGCGGGTCTTGCTTCTCAGACGTGACCTGGCTCGCTTGAGCCTCGCATCGGCTTCAGCAATCGGGATGGATTCATTCAGCTTGGAACTCAACTCTCGCAGCCTGGTTCGCAGGAGCTCAACTTCGGCCGCGGGGACTACCTTGGCCAGTCTTGCTTGCAGTTCTCGGATCCTCTGTTCGACCTTCTTGCTTCTCGACGGGCGAGAATGGGGAATCTTGCGTTTCTTCCCTTTAGATGGGTGAGCAGAGAGAATCTTGCGCTTCTTTGGTCTCGATCGGCGAGCCGGGGGAGTCCTACGCTTCTTCACTATCGACGCACGAGTAGCAGGAATCTTGCGCTTCGTAGTTCTTGGTAGGCGAGCAGGGGGGATCTTGCGTCTCTTGGTTCTCCGTGCGAGAGAACGGGAAACCCTGCGCTTCGTTCCCGATGCGCGAGAACGGCGAATCTTGCGTTTTTTTCGAGCCAAACAATCACTCTTCTACTGAAATTCTATTGCACGCGTTCCCCGGACTATATGGCGCTTCTACCTATTCATTGTTTTCGCGTAAGGCTCGGCACGGCCAGCAATACGTCGTCCGTCTTTCCTCCCCTAGCGATTGGGAGTGGGAATCTGGGACGCTCAGTACCTGGAGTAGGGGGAAGGGGAAGAACAAGTCGCCGGGAATCAGGTTCCTTGCTGATGTGGCTAGATTGTGAGTCTCCCTTCTGAAGCTATCGTGCGGCCGTCAAAGGTTGCTGTCGACTTCTTCAGGGTCCCTTGAAGCCCGAAAGTGCTTTCGTTTGTCCCCCGAGTGTCTTGTTCTCGCCGATTCCAAGCGTTACCGCGCCCGGTGCTATCGTGTCGTCCAACAAGCCCGTCTTTGCAACATTCTGGGCTTTCCTAGAAACCAAATAGGATCGACTCCGGCACTAGTCGAGATCGTTTTGTTTCGGCGTGCCGAAGGGTGGAGATTTGAAGCTTTCCACAAAAGTACAGGTTTCAGTCACAATTGTGTGTGCCAAGTTGTGCGGACGTCGCAATGCGTATTACGCGATGCAACCGTCTCTTTTGTCCCAGAGGTGACTACGATGGGTTTCACGGTGAAATGTCCTATGTGTAGCACCTAGATGAATGCCGAGACGATGGATGACCTATTGAAGCAGGGGATGGAACACGCTAAGACGGCTCATGGCATAACTTCCATTCCTCCAGCCATCATGGCACAACTCCAAGCCGCAGTCAAGAAGACCTAATCTGGTCTGCTAGGACTCGCGGCAGACAACCTCCACGTTTTCTCCACCATGATGCGGTTGCTATCCTCGATTTCCTTGTTCACCGATCACGGTTGGAAGAAGAATAGGGAATAACGGTTCGTACGAACCCTCTTCTCAAATCTGGCCACCAGAATAAAAAGCCACGGGGGCGCAAGGTCCACACGAGAGAGATGGGCGAAGCACGGGCGTACTCTAAAGAGGTTCTGGGCCTATCCGTAGAAACAAACATGAGATCTGCGCCACCAGCAGTTTCTCCTACGGACACAATATCGACAGTAATGGATTTGATGACGAAGGAGAATGTTGGATCGGTTGTGGTTGTTGAGAACGACCAACCCGTGGGGATAATCACTGAAAAGGACGTGCTGCAGAAAGTCATCAGGCCGGGGAAGAACCTCGAGCTGACGCTTGCCGAAGATGTAATGTCGAAACCTCTTGTAACGATTGATGCTGAGGGAACGATAGCAGATGCCCTGGAAACGTTGCGTAGACATAACATCAGGAGACTGATTGTTACCAGAGACGGGGCCTTGGTCGGCCTTACCACAGGAAGAAGACTTCTGGAGATTGTTCACGGTCACTATATGATGAAAGGCCGTGGTCCTCTCGAAACGATAGAAGGCCATGAACTCCACAAGATTAGAGTCGCGTATGTGAGCACATATCCCCCTCGCGAGTGTGGGATAGCAACGTACACCAAGCACCTCGTCGATGCCACCTCCAGATTTTGTGCGCGAGCCGTGACGTCCCCAACGGTTATCGCAATCAACGATAGAGGCGGGCATTATGACTACGAGGTTCGAGTGAAGTCTCAGATCGACGCCAATGACGTTCAATCTTACGAGAAAGCAGCTCAGTACATCAATGCTTCTGATGTGGATGTTGTGAACGTGCAGCATGAGTATGGCATATTCGGCGGAGAATCGGGCGAATACGTTACTGAGCTCCTGCAAAGAATCGAGAAACCTGTTGTCACCACTCTGCACACGATTCTTGAGGAGCCAGTTCCCGATGCGAAGAGGGTGTTGGAGCGAATTCTTGAGCATAGTGACACTGTCGTTGTGATGGCGCAGGCCGGTATAGGGATGCTGGAGAAGCTCTATGGGGGCCATGCAGACAGGATCCGATACGTGCCTCACGGATGTCCAAATGTTCCCTACATCGGAACTGCAATGACAAAGAGAAGCTTGGGATTGAAGGACCGAGTCGTGCTATCGACTTTTGGGTTGCTGAGTCGCGGAAAGGGAATAGAATATGTGATAAGGGCACTCCCACGGATAGTGGGAGAACATCCGTCCGTTCTGTATCTGATTATCGGGGAGACACATCCAGAGGTCAGGAAACGGGAAGGCGAATCGTACCGGCAATCTCTCCTTGATCTGGTGGAGTCACTAGGCTTGGAGAAGAATGTCAGATTTGTGAATCGTTTTCTTGCGGAGAACGAGTTGATCAGATACCTTCAAGCGACCGATGTCTATGTTCTTCCATACCCGAATCGAGAACAGATCAGCAGTGGAACGCTCTCATACGCCTTGAGCACAGGAAAAGCCATTGTCACGACCCCATTTCTTCAAGCCGAAGAGGTGATATCCACTGGTGCAGCTTTGGAATGTGCCTTCAAGAACCCGGATTCGATTGCTGAGCGCGTGAATACGCTGCTCGAAGACATACAGGTTTTCCAGAGATTCGGTAGAACGGCCTATGAGTACAGCAGAGCCATGATATGGCCGAACGTAGCTATGAGCTACGTCAACGTATTCTATCATGCCCTTGGCCTCTAAGGTCCGTGACCGGCTCCTCTATTGGAACTCAACTGGCGAAAACGCATGCCGGAACACATGGAAAGGAGTTGGGCGCAAAGGTGATCGCGACTGAATCCACCCCCGATTAACTTGACCCACTTCAGAGCTCTAAACGATCGAATGGGAATCATGCAGTTCGCCCCACGCGGCGTACCTGATCGCACTTGGGGGTACACGGCCGATGATGTTGCACGCGCTCTCGTTTTCGTTTGTCGCGCCTCCGGCATGATGGATCGTTCGGAACGAATGACATTGGCGGGTCGGTATGTCGCTTTCCTTGACAAGATGCGCGGTTCAGACGGACGCTGGAGCAACGAAATGAGCAAAGCTGGCAGCGTCAGCGACTCGCCTTCAAACAGGGACCATCTGGGGCGCGCTGCTTGGGCAGCAGGCGCCTACTCAGTCTCTGATCTGTGCTCAGAACCTAGATGGGGGCACAGTATCCTAAACACTGGGCTTCAATGGATTCTGGACGCAACATCTCCAAGAGCCAAGGCATATTTCCTTCTCGGAATAAGTGAGCTTCTCAAGACGAAGCCTGACTCACAGCTCCGTGACGGTGCGACAAAGCTGGCCCGCCAACTGCTCGGCTGGTACAAGGCAGTCAGCCGGCCGGCTTGGAGGTGGTTCGAGGAGAGCTTGACATATGACAACGCTAGACTTTCCGAAAGTCTAGCGGCCTGTCACGAGATCAGTGGAGACTCGACCTGCTTGAAAGTCGCGTCTGAATCTCTGGATTTCCTAATGAGTGTCCAGACCGTTGATGGCGTGTTCGCTCCGGTCGGCAGCAAAGGTTGGTATCGAGTTGGCGGACATAGAGCACTCTACGATCAGCAGCCAGTAGACGCAGGCACAACTGTAGAGGCGTGCAATAGGCTGTATCGCATAACAGGAGAAACACGTTACCGGGACTGGTCGTCATTTGCTCTTTCCTGGTACAGTGGCTTCAATCTCAAGCGATTGGCAGTGTTTGACTCTGCGACAGGTGGATGCTATGATGGTCTCATTGAGGAGGGAGTGAACCTCAATCAAGGAGCTGAGTCCATATTGTCGTACTTCCTTGCAGTTACGAGCTTCTGACAGGACGGGTGTTAACTGAGACTTTCTAAGACTTCTATCAGCAATTTCATTGGAACACTTGCGACACAGCAGACTCTGTCTGCTCCGCCGTAGAAGATCTTGAGTTCATTCTTCATCACGACTGCACCTTCCGGGAAGACAACATTGGGCACAACTCCAATTCTTTCGAAGTCCTCCTCTGGTTCTAGGATTGGTTCTGGAGTTCGAGCGATCACTCTGCGTGGGTTTTCAAGATCAAGGAGGGCTGCTCCTGCGTGGTACACGTTGTGGGAATCCACGCCGTGATAGATGATTACCCATCCTGCGTCGGTTCGGATTGGTGGCGGGCCGATTCCGACCTTCTTCTCTTCCCACTTCATCAGAGGCTTCATGATGGTGTTTGCTTCTATGTGTTTGAAGTAGTCTTTCCAGTATGGGTTTGACGTTTCCATCTGCTCGATGCTATCTAGGAAAGCTAGCTCGATGTTTGGCGCTATCCTGTGGGCAATGGTGACTTGCTCGTTGATTAGTTGAGGGAAGAGAGCGCCGTCTTTGTCATCGTGGTCGGGTCCTATCAATCCGTAGCGTTTGTAGTTCCTGAAGTCGGTAGTTGAGGCCAAGGCAATTCGTGGGCCTCGTCGCGAATACGCTGTGTAGAAAACGTAGTATGTTCCGTCGAACTCGGTAATGCGTGGATCTTCACAACCCAAGTCCTCCGATGGGTCCTCTGGGGAAAGGACGGGTTCTGCAGATCTGTCTACGATCGTTTCGCCGTCTATCGTTGCCGCATAGCCAAATGACGAGATGTAGTGCTCGTTGACCGCCCTGTACAGGATGTGAGTGATTTCAGCTTTCTTCACAGCCCCGGCGTTGAAGGTCCCCATGCTTTCCCAGGCCATCCGGGGGCGTGGTTCAATGATGGGATTGTTGGGGCTTCTGGTCAGCTTAACACTCATATCATTCGACACCTGAATTCTGGGGCGCAACCCGAGCACCGCATCAGAGTCCGCTTTAAGCTTTGCCGCCGTCGCTTGGACTGGACGCCTGACCCAATTCAATCAGAGAGGGAACCTTGAGAGTAACCTGCGTGATAGGAATTGAAGGAGGCGTCACTATTATCGGGCGACCGTTCGTCTTTCGACCCTGAGGTAGGCAAGTCCTGCGAACGCTGCTGACAGACCATAGAGAATGAGCGGAATCCAAAGCACTTCTAGACGAACCAGAAGCGAGATGCTCCTGCCTAGTCCGATTGGTGCAGGAAGGTATAGCCACACAACAAATCCAAGATACAGTGTCGTGATCAACAATCGAACCTCTCTTCGCACGTTCAATGCGTACATGTAGGTGAACACGAACATGAAGGCAAACCCTGCAAAGAACATCGGCCACATATCCGGACTCTCGAAGAACGCAGTGTTGTAGATCGCTACGATGGGAGCATGGATGGCAACGTAGCTCTCGAGTGTGATGATCCATCTCTTGTCCAAATGCACTGACGTGTAGGCAAGTGACATCTGCGCAAACAGCAGGAACATGTAGAAGAACCCAGACAGCAACTGCGGGTCCGTAGCCATTGGATGGAACCAGAACGTGTACACCAAAGCCCACGAGAAGATGTACATGTGATTCCGTCTGAAGAAACCTGTAACGCGAGCAGTGAAGGGCTTTCCTGTCCTGCGGCCTAGGAAGAGTCCGCGCCGCGGATTCTCCATGATGAGTATCACAGCCAGCATAATGATGACCGAGTCCTGACTGGTCCAGATCGGAACGTCCTGTGCCAGCCCATCGAACCATATCTGGCTCTCCAGAAGATGCAGAAACACGAAAGCGATAGTTATCGAGAAGGCTGCCAGATTATACTTTGTCAGAGAGTTACTCGGACGCACGGTTGACAAATTTTTCTGTGCCCAGTATATTGCGGCCCAGATCGCGAATTGGTGACTAAGGTAGAATGTCCACACTATGAACATGGTCCAGGAGTTACGGGCTGGCAGTTTCCAGTAGTACCAAGCCGAAGTCTGGCGTGGAAGCAAGGTATCAAGGAATGGTTGCAGGTGAGGGCCAAGCAACCAGATGAGCAACGTGAATCCGACCGCGAAGACTAGTCCTCCTGCCCAAGCGTACTGTGCGGCGTTTGATTTCCCTGCCGACGTATCCGTTCCTGCAACCGTATCGTGCTTCGACATCATTCGAACCCTCTGTCCTCAGTCTGAAATCCTGATTCCCTTGGACTGCTCGAGTGGCAGTCCCAGGTACCCGTTTAGAAACATTGTCCATTCTTCTAAGCATGGTTGTAGGGAATTGATTTCGGATAGTCGTTTCTTGTCAATGGCAGGCCTGCGCTGGCAAGAGTTTGTAAAGGACTGGCAATTTATTATGCCAATTGGTGCCGGGGAGGACTTGCATCTGAACTTAGGGAGTGTTGCACGGATATGACAAATGTAGTTTCCACAAATCATCATGGGAGAGATCAATCGAAGGGATTCATGGTTCTCGCTGGCGCTTTGGTCTTGGTCTTACTTTCCTTGGTCCTACTGCCCCAGGTATGCGGGCATGCACCGCTGATGCCGGGCAGCAACGAGAGCTTGGTCACAGCAACAATCGTCTCGGATCCCACGAAATCGTGGGCAGTATACGCGGAACTCCACGAAGGCGGCGAGGCTCAGTACTATCGCTTCGACATTGCTGAGGGGCAGAGAATTCATGTCGGTCTCCTGAGATCCACAGCCCCTGACGACGCAGACTTCGTCCCCGGTCTTGTGCTCATGGGACCGAAGCTGAGCATGCAGGGTGCTGTGCCAAAGTATGTCCAAATGCCTGAAGGCGCAGGCACCATGGTCGTTGAGGGAAAGAACCCAACCCGCGGTACCTACGAAGCATTCTCACCCAGCGCTTTCTACCAGGTCGCGGACCTGCAGCTGGATGCGCCCTCTTCTGGCACCTACTATGTTGCGGTATACGAAAACACCCGGGGTGGCCACTATGGCCTTGCAATCGGTGATCGTGAGTCCTTCACACTATCCGAGTGGATTCTCTCACCGCTGAGTTTCATCACAATTCATCAATGGCAAGGGCAGAGCCTGCTGCTCATCTTTGCACCCGCAGTGGCAACCGTCGCGGTCGGGTTGGCGATTCTTGTCTTGCGACGAAGAACAGCGGAAAGCCCGCGGACACCGTTTCAGTGGACAGCGGCGGTGGCAGGACTCCTCTTCTTTGCTTCCGGTTTCACGGTCATATCTCAAATGCTACTTGCATCGATGGTTGCGCCTTTGGGGCTCGATGTGATCATCACTCTTGTTCTAGCTTTGGTTCCGGTGATAATGGGTGTCTTTGCCATTCGATTTGCTCTCCGCAAAACCCTCAATGTCAGAGCCAGAGCAAGCATCGCAATCATAGGGCTTCTGGCCCTGCTTGCGTGGGCCGGGTTCATAGTCGGCCCCACACTTGCAGTTGTCGCGAGCATCCTGCCGCATACCCAGACGACCCAGACTCGCTGACTGACGACAAGGAAAGGTCGCAACAACTGAGCGTTGGGTCGTCATGCACGTGGTGGAATCGATGCGAGAATGGCAGCCGCCCCAAAGCCAACGCTAGTCGTCAACAAATGCTTGGAATTTGGCGCGTGCAGACACAACGACCAAGTCGTACATGATGCATTTGTCAGAAAGTTCTAGGGACACGTGAACTGTGTTCGTGTCTGCCCTAAAGTTGCCATAGGTCTCGGAGTCCCTCGTTTTCTGATAAGAATCGTCTCGATGGCCTACTCAAGAACCTCCAGAAGTCAAAGCCATCGATCCAACGACCCAGGACCCGGAGGCTTTCTGGACGCTTTCCCGACACTTTCCGCATCCCGATCAGAGCACAATTCAACGTCAGACTATCAGAAAAGACAGGAAACAACGCCGAAAGTATTGACCTAGGTAGAACTCGAGGCGGCCCGACCCCCCTAGGGAGGGGTGCGGGGTTCTGGTAACTAAAATGGGGGGTCGAACCGAGTTTTCGTCGGTGATAACTAGAGGGGGGTGTGTGAAGCGTTTCCCATTGGTTTGTTGGAAGGGCCATGAGAAGTACTATATACGTACCCAATACTTATAACGGTCTTGACGGTTGTTGTCCTATCGGAAGAAAATACCGACCGACCCGGAGAGCATCCAGAAAGCGATTGTGAAAGCCAAACAAAAAGAGATGATATTTCGTGATCATACCAAGAAGAGGATGCTTGAGAAGAACATCACTCAGAAGGAGATTGAGTTAGTGATTGAGTATGGAGCCGTCATCGAAGAACAAGAACACCCAGACCCTCCCAAGATACGTTACCAGATCATGGGGCCATTACAGTTGCCCTATGTGGTGGTAGTGGCGATTACGAAGGGTGGAAGATTGGATGTCGTCACGGCGTTCAAATCATAGGTGAAGTGTGTTGATCGAAGAGTACTGTCCTGATTGCGAGAGTCCGATGGTCAGAACGAAGATTGACTATGAGCAAAAGATAGGCAACAAATGGCTGTTCATTCCTGATGTTGAGGCATTTGTATGCAGCAGCACCATCCAATGTGGACACCGGTACATAACAGGGAAAGGCTCAGAAGTGATTGATAACGCGTACAGAAGGTGCTTTGTCAAAACGCCGGTTACGGTCAAGATACAGAGGAAACTCACAACCATTGGAAAAGACAAATTAGGGTTCTATTTGCCTCCCGACATTATTCGCAGTTACAATTCCATCAATGGCAAGAGACTGACCAAGGGCGTTCATCTCGACATATGGATAGAGGAAGACAGAATCATTGCCGAACCCGTCTAGCTTTCTGCATCAGAGTTAGCCATTTATTCTTTCCCTCAAGTCCGATTCCGCAGGCCTCGGCCGGAGTCTTGCCATTGAGTCCTTGGTGTGGGCGTATGTGGTTGTAGTAGATTCGCTGCCCCTCGATCATTGCTGAGTTGGGTTTCTTGATCGCTCGCCGACAATGGTCTTCACCCGGGAGCGGACCAAGTTGTTCGCAGTCAGTGGGAAGACGTAGTCTGAACCCATAAGGAAGATGCGTGAACCGAGATGAGCAAGAATCCATTCCACGGCGGGAACAATTTGCTGGACGGGGCAACTACCTATGTAGACAACATGTTCGGACTGTCCGAGTCCTTCATAGTGAACTGGGTACCATAGCAGGCCATCCGCGCCTTCCACTAAAGACTTGACCGCCTTGCGGGAAGCCGAGGTCCAGCAGCCGAAGAGAAATTTCACACCTGACGAGAGTAGTTCCTCCGCTTTGTGGGCGAAAATCTCCGGATTGGAAGCACCATCCGAGATGACGGGTTCGCTTTGGCGGCCGAGGATGCCCCCGCTCTTGTTTTATCTCGTCAATCGCCATCAGTTCGACTTCGAGAAGTGGCCGCTCACTAATGGCCATCGCGCCGCTAAGAGAATGGATCAAGCCGACCCTGACTGAGGATCGCCTACGGATACAGATCGGCTCATGCTTTTGCTCATTTATTCACACAGTCTTCGTTCATTGAGGGGCACCCGAGATTTATGCCGCGGTTTCTATTGGTAGTGAGTCATAGGCGTCCGTGTCGGACCTACCGTCAGGGCATTTGCCTACTGGGACGAACGGTCGACGTGCTTGAATGGGTTGTCTTGTCTCGATCACGAGAAACCGGTTTTGGAACACAACACCTATCTTCGAAGCCGGCTTCAGAAACTTGACAATAGATGAGAATACTGCTCACTGGTGGCGCGGGTTTCATAGGAAGTCATCTTGTCGATCGTATGGTCGACAAGGGTAACGATGTCTACGCCATCGACAACTTCTCAACCGGCAAAATGAAGAATTTCGCTCACGCCACAGGCTCAAGGCACCTGAACATCATAAGAGCGGACGTTCGACGGCCTGCTGAATCGACTGTGAAGCGAATTAAGAGAGTTGACTGCGTTTGCCACCTTGCAGCCATGACAAGCGTCCAAGAGTCCATCAGGGACCCTCGATCCACCACTGATGTGAACGTGATCGGCACCCTGAGAGTGCTTGAGATGGCGAGGCGGCTTGGAGCCGATCGAGTCATCCTGGCGTCTTCGGCGGCAGTCTACGGGATGACGCAAGACTTGCCCGCGAAAGAGGATACGCCCGTGGCACCCATTTCGCCATATGGCGTGTCGAAGGCTGCATGCGAACTCTATTGTAGCGCATTCGAGCACAATCATGGAATCCAAGTTTTCTCACTCAGGTACTTCAACGTCTACGGGCCAAGGCAGACATCCAGTCAATACAGTGGCGTAATCTCGATCTTTGCAAAGAAATTGCTCCGGGGACGTTCACTCCGCATCTTTGGGGACGGATCTCAAACCCGTGACTTTGTGTACGTCTCAGACGTGGTTGATGGGACTATCCAAGCCCTGGAAGGGGACGGCATGACTAGTCGAGTTTTCAATATTGCAGGCGGGGCCGAAACCTCGATTCTGGGTCTCGCCGAGACCATGAAGAACGTTGTCGGATCGCATTCAGACTTGACATTCTCTCCCTCCCATCTTGGAGACTTGCATAGAAGCTGTGCTGACATAGCCAGAGCCCGAAAAGAACTGAACTACCACCCGAAGGTCCCGTTGAAAGACGGCTTGACGCAGACCATTCAATATTTCGCCGACGAAGGCGCAAAGTAGCGATCCAACAGATGGGTGAAGAGACTGATTTCAATGGTCTTTGCGCTACTCGTGCTTCCTAGACACGCTTAAGACATTGCGAGCCGTTCCTCACTCGCGAACGTGTATGTTGCGCGTGAACATGAAGGATTTTCCGACAGCTCGTCGTGTCACATATCTGAACTCGGCATCGATCTCGCTGATGCCGCAACCCGTTATCCAGAGCATGACAGCGTTTCAGCAGAAGATCGCGGCTGGAGGAACAATAGATTTCGACGAGAAAGCAGAGACACGGGCAGTTGAGAACGCACGGGATGAGGCAGCGTCTCTGCTGAATGCGCACCGGGACGAAATCGCAATACTATCGAGCGCCACTGAGGGCATGTGCTCGTTCGCCTATTGTCTAGATCTGAAACCTAACGCGAATGTAGTGAGTACTGATGCTGAGTTCCCGAGCGTTGTGTATCCATGGATACGACTTCGCTCCGAGAAGAACATCGAAGTTCGCCTCGCCAAGAACCGCGATGGTGTCGTAGACAAGCAAGAAGTTGAGAAGCTCGTCGATGACAGAACAGCTGTGATCTCTATCAGTCACGTGGAGTACGGAACCGGTCAGAGGCATGATCTCCGCTGGTTGTCCGAGCTAGCACATGCACACGGAGCACTTCTTCTCGTGGACGCAACACAGTCAGCTGGTCTGATGTCTATTGATGTCCATCGTGACGGGGTAGATGCGCTTGCGGCAGGCGGATACAAGGGCATGCTAGGACCGTTTGGTGCCGCCGTCCTCTACTTGAAACAAGAGCTCGTGGAGAGTCTGAAGCCGTCCATGGTGGGTTGGCGCAGTACCCCCGTTCCTTACGATCTGGATGCGACACGATTGACGTTCGCTGACAGCGCACGGAAGTTCGAGTACAGCACGATGAACTATGCCTCCGCGATTGGCCTAGGCGAGTCCCTACAGTATCTGTCGAAGCTCGGTCACGGAAATATCGCCAGTCATGTTCTCTCCCTCACCAAGGGATTCATGGACATGATCGCGGACAACAATCGCCTAAGTGGAACAATCACTCTTACACCACTGGAGGAAGACTCTCGCGCAAGCATAGCTGCGTTCAGATTCAAAACGAAAGACCAATCCGCCATTGCAGCGAAGCTTGTCAAACGGAATGTGATAGTGTCACACCGTTTCAATGGTGTCCGCTTCTCTTTCCACGCATACAACACAGAGCAAGACCTCGTGAAAGCCAACGAGGCTCTTGGAGATGTGCTCACACACTGACCACACAAGGGCGCTTAACTCGACCTAGGGGTCAAGCGGCTGGGCAGTCGTGATCGACTGCATCCGGCGGGTTCAAGTCACGCGCTGGCATATGTTGTGCTGAGCCGGCTTATGTGTTGGCATCTTCTCTCGACGTAGCGGCGACTCTACTCGAGTCTGTTGACGAGTCGCTGGTGATTCCCGGCGAAAGTGTGAGAACAGCGACCTACGAACGCATCCAGAGAAGCTACCAACTCAGACGTGAGGACATGTCTGAGGAGTTCGACACCTTTCACCTTGCGTTGCACGACCTTCTTTGCGCGGGCAGCAAGGCCATGGAAAAGATAATCGTCAAGAACTATGTGGCTCGCTCGGATTGAGCTTTGTTAACCATGAAGAGCGGACGCTAATCGATTACTTGAACCATGTGAAGGAGGTCAAGATCGATGGCTGAAGAGAAGAACCGGAAGAAGATGGCCAGCAAGATGGGGAAGAAGAGCGGTAGGGTTAGTAGGTGAGCTCGAGCACTCGGTTAGATCCGGTCCTCGTACTTTCACTTTCTCAGAGGCGCGAGAGAATAGGGACAAGTGGATTGAAACTCAACGAAAACCGAACGGCCCTTGGACAATATCGCCCATTATGCTCATGTTCCTCGCATTCGAATCTCGAGAAAACCAGTACGATCTACCTATTTCCTGACGAAGTGGATCGATATGTTGTCGGAGACACCTATACAGGGATGAGGGAAGCACCTACTGCTCCAGACCGAGCAAATGTGTGATGTTATCGTAGATTGGTCTGGCGAAGGTTCCGGCTTGCAAGCTGAGGACGACGACGTATTCGGGCGGCTTGAAGAGCATGAGAGTGAGCTTGTCAAAACACAGCAGCGAATACTTGATCTTGCCCAGGTCATCCTTCAGTTTCTCGGCGATTCCGAGTATGATCTCCGGGATTATTTGGATGAACTCTCGGTCTCTCTCGTCTGGCGTGAGCGGCTTGACGCCTTCTCTCATACGTGATACCTTGATCTCATAGTCTGGTCCCGGACCGACTATCCCTACGTATCGTATGTTCTTATCTACTGTGAATATCTTGTCGGCTAGCTGGTTTGGTTCCATAGTATTCGTCGCCTGTTAGCTTCTACACCATCATTCTTGTCTCATCAAGATTGTGTTCCACTTTCATCAGCAGAAGAGGAAGGACGCGGTGTCTCGACCCGCGCACAAGCGTAGGTCAGGGTAGGTCATGACCCCATAAACGAGTTGTCTGGCAACGAATTGTCTGGCATTGAATCAGCCGATTCAACATGACCACAAGCGTAGCATTGCCACAGGCCCGGTGAGTCCTCGCGGATCTCAGGTAGACCGCACGCCGAACACAGTGTTTCCTCTTCGCGGAATGGCAAGGCCGCTCGTCGAGTGTAGGATTTCGCTGCAATTCTAAAGCCTGATCACTCTGACTTTGTCTTGTTTCCCTCGTGGCTGTCCAACAATTGCTTCAGAAGTGATAGGTCAGCCTCGATCTGTCAGGGTTTCTGACACTTGGGGCAGATGTAGCTCGCTGTGCTGCCGGTCCTAATCTTCGCTACGGCAGTCTTGCATTCTGGGCAGGGTTCGCCTGTCTTGTATGCCACCAAATAGTATTCAGGCCCATACTCTCCATGGCGGCCGTAGAGATCTCTTTCGTACTTCAAGCCCCCAAGTCCAATGCCCAGATTCAAGACCTCACCTATACTGCGATAGAGAGCTTCCATCTCCGGCTCGGTCAGCGTTTGAATCATGCGCAACGGGTGAAGTCTAGCCTTAAACAAGATATCTTGAACGTACACGTTGCCAATTCCGGCGACATTCTTCTGATCCAGCAGAAAGCTCTTGATGGCTCCCCGGCGTCCCGACAGTAGAGTAGCAAACTCCTCCACCGTGAATCCTTTGTCTATCGGGGATATCCCCAGCTTGCTCGTCATCTTGTGCTTCCGCAATTCCTTGTCGGAGGCAAGGTGAACGTAGCCAAACCACCAAAACGTAGCTGTCAGTTGAGTTTTGTCTTTGAAGGTCAGTCGCAGTTGATACTTCTTCGGCAGAGTAGTATCACTCTTGTGGTAGAGTAGATCTCCTGCCATGCCGAGATTCAGAAGCAAGTGGTCGTCCGGACGTAGCCTCGTGAAAAGCCATTTCCCGTGTACACTAGTTTCCTCAACTCTCTTGCCCGCGATCCTTCGAAACTTCTTGACTGACATGTTGAGGCATCTGGGCTGAGCGACGTCAAGATCGGAGATACGTTTCCCTCTGAGCTGTTTCGTCATCTGTCGCGCAAGATTCGCTATTTCGGGAAGTTCTGGCAATAGTCCAACTCTTGGCCACTACTCGTTCTCGGGCGCCATCACTGCACGGGCATCAAGCGCAGCCGCTCCGTGCTCAAGCACCAACAACGGGTTGATGTCCACCTCGATGATGCGGGGATTCTCAACAAGCATGCGGGAAAGGGACAGAAGTGCGTTGATGATTGCTTCTCGATCCACGGGCGGCTTGCCGCGCACTCCTTCAAGAAGACGTTTCCCGCGAACTTCTTCAATCATCTCTTCAGCGTCGTTCCGGCTGAGCGGAGCTACTCGAAAGGCCACATCGCTGAAGACCTCGACATAGATGCCGCCCAACCCGAACATCACAACTGTGCCAAAGCTGCGGTCTCGTTTGCCTCCAAGGATAATCTCCAAGCCGCCGCTGACCATTCGCTGGATCATCAATCTGGCAGGATGCGCAATCCGCGCCAGCATCGCTGCCGCTTCACGTTCTACTACTTCTGCATCCGCCAGCCCTAGTGTCACACCGCCCATGTCCGACTTGTGGACGAGTTCTGCCGCAATGGCCTTGAGAGCGACCGGATAGCCTAGCCGATCGGCAGCCTGCACAGCTTCTTCTAGGTTGTCGACGACCTCGAATGGTGCAACGGGAATGCCATAATTCTGGGCTAGGGCAAGCGCCTGATCCGGCGTGAGCACTCCTGATCTCGTCAATACCCGTGGTGCCTCCTCACGAGTTACGTGCGCAGCCTCACCTGTTGAATCAGTGCGACGTGCTCGCCAGCGGTTCCAATCTCGCGACGCAGCCAGCCCGCGCACGGCATCCTCGATCTCAGCAAAGACGGGCAAGCTGGTGTGTTGTTGGACCACTTGGCTCTCGTTGCCTTGGGAATAAACGCAGAACGCGATCGGTCTTCCTGTCTCTTGCGCGATCTCTTCGACCCGTCGTGCCAGCCGATGCGCCCCCTCCGCTTCGCTCATAGTGTAGGTGTTGATGAGGAGGACGGCACTTGGCGAAAGCATGTGAAGGCATTCTTCCACGATTCGTGAGTACATGTCAAAGTCGAATATGACTCCGAGGTCAATCGGATTGGTCAACGCTATGACGTCGGTGGGGAAGAACGAGTGCACACGTTGGATGAACTCGTTGGGTAGTGGAGCCAATCGGAAGCCGTATCGCTCGGCGGCGTCCGCCGCGATTACCGCGTGACCGCCAGAACGTGAGATGACAACTAGGTCGTTCCCTCGGACAGGTGGGTGGGCAAGTCCCTGAGCGATGGCCACCGACTCACGGAAGTCTTCTGCACGGAAGATCCCTGCTTGACGAAACGCTGCGGTCACGATCCGATCGTCATCTGCCAACGCTGCCGTATGTGAGAGAGCGATGCGGTGGCTGGCCTCCCCTCGATTCACCTTGTGGACAATGATGGGTTTTGTGGAGGAGCGAGCCAGATCCATCAGTTTTCGTCCGTTACCAATGGACTCGAGATACAGGCAGACGATTTCCGTGCCAGGATCCTCCAACAGATACGCCAGATAGTCTGTCTCGTCAAGGTCGGTCTTGTTGCCGATGCTGACGGCCTTGTTTACTCCCACCCCGGCCATGCAGAATCGATCCACATACGTCAGCGAGACTCCGCCGCTCTGAGACACCACGGATACAGGGCCGAGTCTTGCGTTGACAGCAGACATGGTCCCAAAGGGCAGGCACAATCCATTTTCTATATTGACGACGCTAATGCAGTTGGGGCCGACGAAACGTATGTCCCATCGGCGAGCAACCTCCGCGAGCTGTTGCTCCAATCGGCGTCCCTCTTCGGAGAACTCGCTGAAGCCGCCGGACTCGATGACCACGCGGCGGATGCCCTTTCGACCACAAGCTTCCATGAGATCGGGCACGATAGCCGCCGGCGTGAGGATGACTGCCAAGTCGAGCCCATCAGGAACCTGATCGAGCGATTTGGCGATGGGAATCCCTTCAACGGTGCCTCCCCTCCGTCCGACCGCGAACAGTTTGCCCTTGTAGCCGAAAGCGCACAAGTTGGCGACGATAGTGCGAGCCAGGTTCTCTGGTCGTTCCGATACGCCGATGACGACGATGCTGTCAGGGTAGAAGATGCGTTGCATCGATTGTATGGCCTCCACGCGCAGACATTAGATCGTAGCAGCCGCCAGACGAAACGAAATATGTGCTTTTCCTTCGTGGCCTGGTCTGGAAGCGACTTGGCGCCTGCAGGCGATGTCTCAGTGAGCCTCTATGTTCCGCATCGTTCACAGGTTCCACACCTGGAACAACGCCCACCAACAAGTTCCCTTCCACGGCGCGTGCAGATTTCATCTGAATCCATACAGAGCGCGTTTGTCTTCTTATCACTACTAACGGTGATGTTGACGTGGAGTCTTGCTGCGAACCATAATGGAAAGGGTGGCCGACGCGGCCCCAGAGTCCCGAGTGAAAGAGAACAGATCTACTCGCCGTAGTGTGAGATCAGGTCTGGTGATCCGCACTGGGG
>Ga0315289_10002774_pt1 | contig 26737 bp, 20 predicted proteins | sample YL17G11_40_MG_FD_203452 | JGI IMG/M metagenome (GOLD analysis project Ga0315289, IMG submission 203452) | Sediment microbial communities from Yellowstone Lake, YNP, Wyoming, USA - YL17G11_40 | ecosystem: Environmental > Aquatic > Freshwater > Lake > Sediment | place: USA: Wyoming | collected...
AGCGGCGCCGCTGCCGTCCCTTTCGCTGCCCGCTCCGCTTCGGTCACGCCGGCGCCGTTCGCCCCGCTCATTCGGCGCTCTGATCAGGAAGTGAATATCGACGACCTTCCCGAGGAGCTGCTGCTCAAGGTGAGAGAGAGAGAGACGGAGAGAGAGAGAAGAGGAAGCGGCCAAGGGATTGGTTTCTTCAGACGAGGAGGAAGAGGTGAAAACGCGGCGGCGGTTGCTTTTTGTTGCCTTTTTTGCTCTCACCCTTGCCGTCCATCGTTTGCTCTCTTTCCTACCTTGGCACCTGCCCTCTTTCCACGAACAAAGAGAAAAGAATATAAGATTTGCGACCGGCACAAGAAATGGACCAATTAAACGGGGGCGAGAGAGCAGAGAGAGGCAGAAAGAGAGCGAGAGCGAATGATGGCGGTGTTTTGCTCCGCTCGCTCGCCCAAGACGAAAAGAACCGAAAAAAAGCTAGCCATTCTCAACAGCGACCTCTTTCTTCCGCGGCAACGCGCTCAATTCCGAGCCAAACTCTCTTCCTATCCCTCGCTCAACACTCGGCCGAAACAAATGACAACTCAACAACTGCACAAAATACAAAAAAACAGATATTTTCCGAGCTCGCCAGCCTCGGGCCCGTCGTCCCCTCGGAAGAGGCGAACGACAATGGTCGCGCAGGAGGTCAGCTCGTCACGGGCGTCTTCCCGTTCCGCACTTGCGACGACGTCGTGGAGCCGCACCCGGGACTCCGTGCGTACCCTTTCCTGGGACAGGTACGATGCGAGAGAGAGAGAGAGAGAAGAAGGGAGAGAAAGGGACAGAAGAAAGAGAGAGCGAAAGGCGAGAGAGTTTTTCATTCGAGAGGCCACATGGCGTCTTGTTCCTTTCCCGCTTTCGGCCTCTTTTTTTTCTTCGCGTTCCCGGCATCGGTTGCAAGGCTGCTTCAGTCCAGTCGGCGCTACGCGCAACACGCGATGCGCTGATGCAAAAGAATTGCGAAACAAGAGGTTGCGTTTGGGGTGTCGCTGCTCGAAGGGAATTTCGGAAAGGGGAGAGAGAGAGGGGAGAGGAAGAGACCTTAGAGAGCGCGCAAGCCCTAGTCAGCTCACACCTGCTCTTTTTTTCTCTCTTCCCTGTCTTCTCCTTCCTCTTCTCCCTCGCCCCCACTCCGCCTCCCTCCAGGTCTGCCGCCGCTGGAAGGAGGTCCTCGAGGCCCCCGAGGCCCGCCCCTTCCTTTGGCGAGAGGTCGTCGTCGACTTTGGCCACGAGCTCATCACTGCGGTCCACACCCCGATCGCCTGGAGCGACGCGCGCCCCTCGGACGCCGAGTTCCGCGACGCGTTTGCCGCGACGCGGCTCGCGGCCTCGCGCGTGCTCGACTTCGTCGCGGCCCGCGCCGCGAGCGTGCGCCGCGTCGCTCTGACCAACTCCGAGGGCTACTGGTCCGACGAGGGCGATTTCGTCAACCTGCAGCAGAAGCACACGTTTTCGCTCGGGCACGTGGGCCTGCTGCTCGGGTCCGTGAGGGCGACGCTCGAGGAGCTGCGCGTCTCGCACTGCAGCGACATTTTCGCCGGGTTCAGCCGCGGCGCGCTCGGCATGGTGGCCTGCTGCCCCCGTCTGAAAGTGCTGCGCATCGACGACGTCCACACGCGGCTCGAGCGCGACGCGCTGGCCCAGCTGGGGAGGCTCACCGGCCTCGAGGAGCTGGCCGTCTCCGTCGAGGACAACCTCGGGTCCTGGGCCGTGGGGCTCGACGCCGTCCCGGAGGCGTGGAGGTCCCTGAAGCGGCTCAGGAAGCTGCAGCTGCGCGGGCACGTGCAGCTGGCGACGCTGCCGCGCTGGCTGCCCGAGCTCGAGGCGCTCGAGGAGCTCGACCTGAGCGGGTGCTGCCACTGCGACCTGTCGGCGGGCGGCGGCGGCGGCGTCCTGCAGAGGTGCCTGGCGCTCAGGGTGGTCTCCCTGTCCGGGATGCGGCTCTCGGACCCGCTGCCGCCGCCGCCTCCGCCGCCCGCGCCTCCCCTGGGGCAGTCGGAGACGCTCTCCGCGGCCGCGCTCTTTGGAGACGCCGGATTCGGAGCCGGAGCTGCTGGAGCTGGAGGAAACAACAACAACAACAACAACAACAACAGCACCATCCCTGCGATGCAGCCGCGGGCGCTGGCGGCTGCGGTCGAGGCGGCCGACGCTGCCGCGGCGGCCGAGGCGGAGCTGCGGGCGGCCCAGGCTGCCGCCCCCCGCGTCCCCGCCGCGGTCGTCTTCGGGGGAGCTGCCGCCGGCGGCGGCGGTGGGGGAGCAGCAGCCCCCCGCGCAGCGGCCCCTCCTCGCACCGACCGCATCCCCGCCGAGATCCGCGCCGCGCTCGAGGCTATGGTCCGCGGGCCGGCAGGCGTCCGCGCTCCGGACGGCGGCGCCAACCTCCTCGCCTTCCTGGAGCAGCGCCGCGCCGCGGGCGGCCCCGATGCCGCGATGCGGGCCGCGCTCGCCGTCGCCCACGGCGGCGGCGGCGGCGGCGGCGGCGGCGGCGGCGGCGCGGCCGCGCTTGAGGTGAGGGACGCGAGGGGGTTGGATGCGGCGGCCGCGCGGGACTTTGCTGCCGTGTTCGCTGCTAGAGACGACGAGGATGACATGAGCGACGATGACGACGACGACGACGAGGAGGAGGGGGCCGCTGCTGCTGCTGCCGCCGCGACTGCTGCTGCCGCCGGGGCCGCCGCACGCGCAGCAGATGCCGCCCGCGCGGCCGCCGCCGCCCGCGCGGCCGCCGCAGCCCGCGCCGCCGCCGCTGCCGCCGCGGCGGCCAACGCTCGCGCCCTTCCCGACCTCTCCTCGCTGCCACGCCTCGAGGCCCTCAACCTCTCCGAGAACGCCCTCACGTGCCTGCCGCACTTTCTGCCAAAGCTGGGCCGCTCGCTGCGCTTCCTCGACCTCTCGGGCAACGGCGGCCTCAGGTTCCCGGCCCCGCTCGTGCCGGGCGCGCTCTCGTCGCTGCCGGCGCTGCGGGCGCTCGACGCGCGCGGGGCGCACGCCGAGGCGGGTTTGGGCTACTGGTCCGCGGACAAGTGCGCGTCGATGAGGCACCTCTGCGCTTTGGCCAGGGCGGGGAAGAGGAGGAGGCCGTGGAGGCTGCAGGTGTTTATGGACAAGGAGTAGGGGAGGAAGATGGGGGTCCCCCCCCCCCCGTCTCCCTCCCCGGGTCTTTTTTCCCCGTGTTTGCGCTTGCTTGGACTTTCTTTGTTTTGTCTTTGCCGAGGTCGCGACCTTGCAGCTGCCTCTCCTTACCCTGCCATTCCTCAATTCTCGCGCTTTTGCTCCCTCTTTTTGTTGGCGTCTTTGTGGATTCGCAGCTGCTGCTGCTGCTGCTTGCTTGTAAAATAAACACAGAGAAAGAAAGAAAATAACAAAATGAGTTGGTCACGGCCTTCTTTTTGTTTCCTCTCTCACAAGGCCCCTGCTCTCTCTCACGCTGCGCCCGTCGTCAGTCGAAGATCGACGCCGGGCAATTTTTCGTTTTTTCGATGCGCTCCCGCTCCCGCGCCGCGGCGGCGGCTTGCTCTCCGGAGCCCGAGCCACAGGCCGTGCTCCGCGTCGCCGACGCGCGCGTGTTCGCGGCGCTGCTCGGGTCCATCAGGGCCCCGACGAGGCCGCAGGTAAAGAGTAGAGAATCGGGAAGGAGAGAAAGAGCAATCGACGAAATGGAATCAAACCTCGCGACCCCGACCTCAGCCGCTTGCCCACTAAAAAAAAAAAACCACTTTCGCCTCCAGCTCTGCGCCCTCAACATCACCCAGGAGGGCCTCGCCCTCGCCTGGCAGGATCCGTCCAAGTCGGCGCGCTCCTCGCTCTACCTCGGCCGCGACGCGTTCTCCAAGTTCGACGTGCCCTCCTTTTGGGGAGGACGCGAGGGCGACGCCGGCGACGACGAGGGCGACGCCGGCGACATCGACTCTGACGGCGGCCGCGCCGCCGTCGACCTCCACACGCTCGCCGACACCGCCGCGCTCTTCGCCGCCCTCGCGGGAACGGGAGGAGCGAGCGGGGGGGGGACCGACGCGCTGGAGCTGCGGTACCCGGGGCCCAGCGGAGAGATCGAGTTCGAGATGGGAGGGGGCAGCGGGGCAGGAGCAGGGAGCGGGCCCCCCCTGGCCGTTTCCTCGATCCCGGGGGACCTCGTCCCTCCGCCGTCGCCCTCTCCGTCGTCGAGGACCTACGCCCGCGTCGGCACCGCCGACTCGGACGCCGCGAGCGTCGCCGCCGCCGCGGCCGCCGCCGCCGAGGACGCCGCCGCGGCCGCCGCCGCCTCTCGCGCCCTCCGCGGCGGAGGAGATGCCTCCTCTGCTCGCGACGGCGGCGGCGGCGGCGGAGGAGGAGGAGGAGGGGGAGGCTGCTCGGTCTTCATCGCGCCCTCCCCTCTCCTCCGGGAAGCGGTCTCCGACCTCGAGTGGGCCGCGGGGACCGGCGGCGGCGGCGGGGGATCCGCGTCCTCCTCCGGGACGGTCTCGCTTACGCTCGTGAGGGACCCGCCGAGGGCCTCGCTGTCGGCGCGCTGCGTTGGCGGCTCGCTGGCGGTCGAGCTGCCGCCGTCGGCGCTCGCGTCGTTCGCCGTCGGGGGGCCGCTGGTCAGGCACGGCTACCGGTTCCGGCACCTTCGGGCGGCGCTGGCGCCTCCGATCTCCGCTGGAGGGGGAGGGGGAGGAGGAGGAGGGGGAGGGAGCGCGGCGGCGGGGGGAGGCAGGCGGGACGCCGGCTTCCGCACCGCCGCCGGGGCCCGGGTGGGCAGCGAGCCGCCGCTGCCGCCTGCGTCGTCCAAGGTCGCCGTCGACCCCTCGGGCGTGCTCCGGGTCACGCACATCGTCCCTCTCCCGGGGTTCTCGAGCACGGGAAGCTCGAGCAACAACGCGGTGATCCAGTTTGTGATGTACAGCTGCGTCGAGGAGGAGGAGGAGGAGGAGCCGGCGAACGGCGGCGGCCAAGGCGGCGCGCTCGCGGCGGTGAGCGACGGCGACGAATACTGAAATGGCGCTTTTTGGATTTCTCTCTCATTCTCTTCTCTCTCTCTTTCTAACGCATGCTTGCTGCTTCCCGCTTCTGGTTTTCGTCTCTCTTGATTTTATGAACATCAAAGAAAAAAAACTTAACCTGTACTTGACCTCTCTCGCATTTCTTTCCCCCTCTTTTCTTTTTTGAGGAGGAGGTCGAAAAAAAACTCCAGCTTGCCACAATTTTTCCTTCCTTACCTCGTGCTTGCTCGAAGAGCTCGCGCTTCTGCTCTCTCTCTTTCTCTCTTTACCAGTTCTCTCGTAAAATCATGACGATCTTTCGCTGCGCCCTCGCGCTTGTCGGCGCACTCGCGCTGGCAGCGGAAGTGAGAGCGCCGTTTGAGAAATTCGCAGGCATTCATTCACTTTTTTCTCTCTCTGTCTCTTCAATTCGCCGCTTCCGAGGTTTCTCAATTCAGACGTCCTCGCCTCTCTCTTCCACAAACCAATTCACCCACTTCGCACGCGTAGGGCGTCAGCGCGACCGTGAGAACCTCGAGCCTGAGCTTCCTAGCCGGGCCCAAGACAAAGGTGAGTCGGGCCAAGAGTATGAAAAAGACAAAAGCAACAGAGCGCGACGACGACGATGACGACGCTTGGCGGAAAAAAACAGCTCAACCTCAACCTCTTTCTTTCTCCCTCCCTCTGTCCACTCCCCTCTCAACACTTCACACCCAACAAAATAGCTCCTCTACCCGGACACCGGAATCTCCTCCGCGCTCTCCCGCAACACCTCCCAGAGCGTCGCCATCATCGGTGGAGGGGCCGCGGGTCTCACCGCCGCCGCGACCCTCCAGCAGCTCGGCTACAAGAACGTCGTCGTCTTTGAGAGTGACCCCAAGGTCGGCGGCAAGTGCTTCTCTGTCGAGGTCGACGGCGAGTTTTACGATCTGGGAGCGATTCAGGTCTCGAGCGCCTACCTCATGGTGACTAGCCTTGCCGCGGCGACCAAGACGCCGTTTTACAGGTTTACCGCGATCCCGAAGAGCGAGGTGGCGGCGGCGGCTTCTTCGAACAACGGTTCGAGCAGCCCGACAGTCGCCGAAAGCGTCGAGCTCTTCGCCGGCATCGCGGCGCTGGCCGCGACGACCACGAGGTACCTCAGCGAGATCAAGGCCCCCGGGATGCTGCAGGCCTCGCAGAGAGCCCCGCTGGCCGGGGTTTCTTTCAGCGAGTTCGCCGCGACGAACAAGTTTGGGAAGCCCATGACGCAGAAGTAAGAAAGTTTTCTTCTTTTCCAGTTTTCTCGGGTTTTCTCGTTTTTCTTTTCGTTTCTTTTCCTCTCTCTCTCAGCGACGAAACAACTTCAAAAATCACCAGTCTCATCGACGCCATGACGGGCTTTGGCTACTCTTACGCGACTTTAACCTCCGCGGCGTTCTGGATGCGGCTCGCGTCGGACCTGGGACTCGTCACGGGCGAGCTCGACCAAGTGTGGCCCGTCTTCAAGTGCGTTCGTTTTTTTTCCCTCTCTCTCTCTCTCTCTCTTCCCCCCCTGTCTGCGACAGTCCCCCTTGTTCGTTCTTCTCACCCGAAAGAAAAAAATACCAAACGACAGGAGGTACGGCCTCGGCATTTTGACCTTCGACAAAGGCTACCAGAGTCTCTGGGAGAACGTCGCCAGGGACATCTCCTCCTCCTCCTCCTCCTCCTCCTCGAGTCTTCCCGGAGGAATTGGAAAGCTGAGCCCCGTGACCATTAGAGCCGGAACTCGAGTGGTTAACGTCGTCAGGACGGCTTCGGCGGGCGTCCAGGTCTCTTCTTCTTCTTCTTCTGCTCCCGTCGTGACCACGGAGACGTTCGACCGCCTCATCGTCACGGCGCCCCTGCAGACTGCCCAGAGTTTCATGCAGCTGACGCAGAAAGAGTCGGCGCTCTTCGCGCAGATCGAGACAGTGCGATACCTCGTCACGCTCGCGGAGCCACCTGCGGACCTCGAGTCGTCGTCGGCGGGGAAGTTCTTCTCGCAAAACATGGAGCCGTCGCGCGTGAACCACGCCGTCGCCTTCGCCAAGCAGCACCGCCAGTTTGGCGCCTCGGGGAAGCGAAGCCTGCGCACTTTCTACCAGATCCTCGACGACACGATCTCGACGACGGCAGCGACCGAGATCTTGAGACAGGACGCGCTGGAGCTAACGGGCGTGCCCCTAGGGACGATCAGGGCGCAGAGGAACTGGGAGGGGGACTCCGCGTACTTCCCGTGAGCTGGGTTGGAAAAACAGTTTTTTTACGTGTTGAGAGTGTTTTTTTTTCCTCTTCTCCTTCCACCACTCCGACCAACACTTTCTTCTCACCCTTTCTCCCCTTCTTCTTCAAAAACTCTGCACCCCCCCCCCCCCCCTCAGGCACTTGAGCTCGGTGAGATTGATTTTTGAAAAGAGTTTTTTCTTTTTCTCGTTCGGGGGTTACAAAGGTAGGAACGGAGAAAAAACTCATTCTTCCCCTCTTCTCTCTCGACTCGATTCCTATTTTCTCACAACAAAAAACAGGAGAGCATGGGCGCGGGGTGGTATGAGGACGTCGAGGCGGCGCAGGGCCAGCATGGGACCTTCTGGGCCGGGTCTGTTATGTGAGTTTCATTTTTTTTCATTTTTTGGGGTTTTCTCCCCTCGCTCGCGGCGACTCTGACGAAAAGCAAAATGAAAACGCACTCTCACCCCACTCCTTCTCCCTTTCCTCATTCTCCAAACGAACGCCAACTCCTTCTCAGGAGCTTCGAGGACGTCGAGCGGACGAGCGTGTACGCCAACTATCTCGCGCTGCGCTGGTTCTGAATTCAAGGTTTAAAAAGTTAAGTTTTTGTTCTTCTCTCCCTCGACTCGTTTGAAGTTTTTGATACTGAAAAATTCTCTCTCTTTCTTTGGATGAAAAAATCGTTCGAGGCTTTCATTTTTTTCATTTTTACAAAAGGCAAGTAAGGCACAAGCTCAGAAAGGCAAAAGAGACGAAGAAAAGAAACAGCAAGAAAAAAGAGGCTCGCCTTTCATCAGACCCCTTCTCCTCCGCCGCGGTCAAAGGCGAGAGGCACGGCAGGAGCCTCGAGCAGCAGCAACGCCTCCTCCTCGTCGCCACCGCCGCCACTGCCGCCGCAGTGACTGCCGCCACCACTGCCGCAGTTTGCGTCCGCCGCCTCCCGTTTCCTCTCGCGCTCCCACGCCGCAGCCGACCTGGCTTCCTGGCAGAGCGCGCACGCGGGACAGAGAAGCCAGGTGAGCACGTCGGCGACGAGCCACGCGCCTGCCGCGAGGAGCGAGCGGAAAGGAGAAGGAGCAGGAGACGAGCCTTCGCCGAAGCCGCCCTTTGTGTCCTCCGTCGCCGCGCTCCTCCCTCCTCCTCGGCCCCCGGAACAGCCGCCCTCGACCCCGAGCCTCCGCCTCACCGCAAACCGCAGCACCCCGGCAGCGACGAGAGCCCCCGCCGTCAGGCCCACCGAGACCCAGAAGACGACGTCGTCGATCCGGATCAGCCTCAGGCACTCGACGACGGTCGGGTGCGGGATCCCGCGCCCCCCCGTGTCGGCGAGCGGCGCGCAGGCCTGGGCCCGCGCCACGGCGAGCGGGACGCGCAGCAGCACCCAGGGCACGAAGACGAAGAGGGAGAAGAGGGCGAAGGTGGCGAGCCTGGCCGCGCGGAGCGGGGCCAGGAGGCGGCCGTGGGAGTGGCTTGGATTTGGATTGTTTTTTCGGGGTCAAGGTCGAGTTTTTTTTGAGTGTAAAATCGAGGGTCGAGCTCCTCTGAAAATGGCCATGTCGTCTCCCGACACCGGCCGCCGCTTCGTTTCTCTTTTCCTTCCCTCTTACCTGAACACGCAGGGCCAGAGGAGAGGACAGGGGAAGCACGCTCCCACGGCGCAGCAGACGCCCAGAGACTCGTACGAGGTGCCGCACGGGAACAGCAGGTGGCCTCTCCATCGGCGAGGGCGAGTAGGATTGGTTCCGCCGCTGGCCTCCTCGTCGTCGTCGTCGACGGTGCCTCCTCCTCCTGCTGCTGCTCGCCTCGCCTGCTGCCGAGGAGGAAGAGGACGCGACCCCGCGATGTCTCCCGACGCGCTAGCAGCGGCGGAGGCGACAGAGGCAGGGCTCCGGGCGGGCAGCAAGAGAGGCTCGCTCTCCGACATCTTTGAGAGTTCTTTTTCTATTCCCTTTCTCGTCTTCTTTGAAATGTTCTTTTTTTCTTCGTTTTCATTTCACCTTTTCTCTCTTTCTCTCTTCTCTCTCGTTCTCTCTCCCCCTCTCCCCACTCCCCCGCTGCACAGCACGAAACAAGCAAAGCAAGATTGGACAGGCCAAAAACAAAATAAATTCAAGCCAGGTAGTTGTAGACGCTCGGGTCGGCTTCGTCCCTCGCCAAAAACTCCCTGTCGATCAGCGACTCGACCCGCTTCTTGAGCGCGGGGCCCGCGACGGCAAACCGCAGCTGCGCCGCGAGCTCGCGCGCGAGCAGCTTGTGCGCGAGCGACCGGCGCGTCTTCATGATGCGCACGATCGCCGCGTCGACGGCGTGCGCGCGGTCCTGGTCGACGGCCTCGCCGATCCTTCGCGACTCGTCGGAGGCGGAATTCGAGGAGGACTCGCGGAGCTGGGCGGCGTTGAGGCGGACGCGGAAGAGCGGCGAGGCGACCGAGGCCGCGACGCGGAACGAGTCGGTCTCGGAGATCGAGGCCGCGGCCGCGGCGAGGCCGCCGCCGGCCGCGGGGGCCGCCGTCCCGACGGCAGGGGCCGCCGCCGCCGCCCCGCCGGCCGCCTCCCTGACCAGGGGCCGGACGCGGGCCAGCGCGAGCGAGGCCAGGACCAGCCTCGCCTCGCGCGCGGGCAGCCCGGTCCGCTCGGCGACCTGCGCGAGCGAGAGCGCGCCTGCGCCGCCCCCGCCGCCGCCGCCGCCCGAGGGGGCCTCGACGTCGTTGAAGAGCAGCAGCACCGACGCTTGGTGCAGCGACACGATCAGCTCCTTGCTCTGCGCGGGCTTGGGGGCGGCGGAGCTCCCTCCCCCGCTGCCGCTGCCGTCAAACCTCGCGCGGAGCACTGCCGTCGACAGCTCGTGCATCCACGTCAGCCTCCGCCCGCGGTGCTTCTGCAGGTAGTGGTCAGCGAAGGCCGCGGCGGCTCCCGACAGAGGGGAAGGGAGCAGGAAGGTGGGCGAGGACGAGGTGGCGCCGCCGGCGGGGGTCGCCGTCGCGTCCGAGGCCCTGGCACCCACGGTCGGCGACGGGTTCCCTCCCCCGCCGCCACCTCCAGTTTCGCCGCCGCCTCCGCTTCCGCCGCCTCCTCCGCCGACGCCGACGCCGCCGTACGTCGGCCAGAACCCAGCCGTCAGGACGCTCACGCTCACGTCGAGGTTCGCGGGGAGCGCGCCTCGCTCCCTCGCAGCCGCGGCCTCGGCAGACGCGCGGAACGACGAGAGCAGCTCCTTGGACAGCGCGACGTCCTTGAACATCCCCTCGAGCTTCGACGTGAACCCGGCGCCGCACTCGACCTTGAGCTTCGCCAGCACGGCCCTCTCGGCGTCGCTGTCCGCCGAAGAGGAGGTCGAAGACGAGGAGCTGGGGTCTCCGCCGCCGAGGAGCAGCCTGCGGGCGAGGTCGCGCTTGTAAAAGGCCTCGAAGACGTCCTTGCCCTCGACAAAGCGGAAGAGGGCGAGCGCGGCGTCGAGGCGCTGGTCGAGGTCGGCCTCCTCGGGCTGCTGCTGCTCGGGCTGCTTCGACGCAGCAGCAGCAGCAGCAGCAGCAGCCGCTCTGTCGCTTGCTTTCATGCCGCTTGCTCCTCCGCGCAGCTCCGCGTCGACGTGCTTCGCGAGCAACTCCGCGGCCCGCCCTCCCTGCCGGTTGATGAATCCCTCGAAGGCCTCTTTCAGGGCCACGGCGAAGGCCTCGCGCGAGCCGAAGGCGCCGCGCACCGCGGCGTCCGCGCGGGCCTTGAGGAGGAGAAGGTCCGGGATGAGGCGCTTCGAGGCGGAAGCAGCGGCAGCGGCGTCGCCGCCGGCCGAAGCGGGAGCAGCAGCCGCCATCATCAGCCCCTCGCCGCGGCTCTTGACGTGCGCCTTGAACGCCGCGCGCAACGCGTCCGACGCGCGCACGCGCGAGGCCGCGGCGGAGAGGCGGCGGAGGTCGTCGAGGCCGTCGCCGGAGATGCCGACGCGGTTGCGGAGGAGCTGGTCTGCGGCGGCGGCGGCGGAGGAGGTCGCCGCCGCCGGAGGAGGAGGTGGAGCTGCTGCTCCGTCGTCCGTCGCCATCGCTTCCTCACCTCCTCCGCCTCCGCCTCCGCCCCGCCCTCCTCCTCCTCCTCCGAGCGGGAGGTCCGCGTCGAAGAACGCCGGCACCCCGGCCTCCAGCAGCGCCGGGATGTGCCTCGCGAGCAGCTGCGCCTCGGCCACCTTCATGAGCGGCGCGCGCGTCCCGCGCTCGAGGTAGGCCAGGGCCCGCTCGGCCTCCTCGGCCAGGCGGCGCTCGGCGTGCCTGAGGTACAGAGCGGGCGGCAGCGCCGGGCAGGCGAGCAGCCTGCTGCCCTCGGCGCGGTAGAAAGCGTCCGACCGGGCGAGGAGCGGCGCCTCGAGGGCGCGCTGGTAGAGGGACAGGGCCGCGAGGGCGCGGGAGACGGAGGCGGCGAGGCCGCGGTCGACGGGAGTGGCGGGGGCGGAAGGAGCGGCGGAGGAGGGCAGCCCGTGAGGGATCTCCACCCCCGTCGCGGCGGCCATCGCCGCCTCGGCCGCGGCGCCGCTGAGCCTGCGCTCGGCCGCGACCGTGGCCAGCAGACCCGCGGCCGCCCTCGTCGCCACCTCCGGGTGCGCCGAGAGGTGCGCTCTGAACAGGGCGAGGCCCATCTCGTGCAGCGGCTGCCTCGCCGCGACGACGGAGGCGGCGGCGGCGGCGGCGGCAGACGAGGTCGAGAACGAGGAAGGGGAGGCGGCGACGGCTTTGCCGGCGGCGGCGCTGGTGTTCGCGCCGCCGCCGCCCCTGTTGGCCGCCGACCCCGTCGCCGTCGCCGCGTCGAGAGGCGCAAACACCTGCCTGAGCGTCAGCATGCACGCGCAGTGCGACCTCCACGTGGCGTCAAACTGCGGCAGGAAGAAGAGCGCGCGCGACGAGTCCTCTGCTCCGTAGTCGCCGCTCTCGCTGCCGGCTCCGGCCGGCGCCGTCGTGGTCGCCGCCGAGGCCGTCTTCGCGCGCTCCGAGAGCGCCTGCAGCTCCGAGCCCACGTGCGCATCGACGGCCGAGGCCAGGCGGGCGTAGAGACGGTCTGCCATGCCGTGGAGGCACAGGGCCTCGACGTCCTGAGTTTGAGAGGGGAAGGAGAAGAAGGGGAGGTGTTTTGAGCCTGAGCTTGAGAGCGAGAAGAAAAAGAGCGAGGAGTGAAAAAAAAGCTCTTCTCTTATATCTCTTACCCTGTAGAGATCCTCAAACGTCGTCGGCGAGGGCTTCTGCGCGTGGATGGCCGCGACTGCTGCTTTCAGGCGCAGCCAGGTCGAGTCCTCGAAGTCGGCCGGGAGGACGGGCGCGGCTGAGAGAAGAAAAGAAAGGGGTCGAGAGGAGGAGGTCCAAGTGAGCGAGGAGGTCGATCGAGGGGAAAACGAAAACGATATTCTTTTTCGTCTCCCTGGCTCTCTGCATCTCCGCCTCGTTCGAATCCTGCGCGTGAGAGAAGGTTCTTCCCGATGGCACCTCCCTCTGATGGAAGCGAGAGGGACGAGGCGGAGCCGCAAGGGAAAAAAGAGAGCAGAGAAGAAGTCATCTTCTTCTCTGTTGAATCATTGGAAAACGAATGACTCTTCTTGCCCTCTCTTCCCGTCTCTTTCTTTCTTCCCTACCTTTCAGCTGCTTGAACACGAGCCGGCGCGGAGGGGGCACGGCCGGAGGGGCCACGGTGCGTGCTCCGCTCATAGTCATGCTCTGGGAGCGCGAAGAGCGCGAGCAAGGGTGGGAGCTCGACGCCGAAAAAGAATCGACGAGCAAAAAAGGGAAGAAAAGGAAACAGTGACTCAGTGTCACTGTCGGCCGACGCGACCCGCTCTGATTTTTGACGCCGCTGCACATCGTCATCATCGAAGCGGCGGCCAACTTCGCGCCAGGCTCGATGTCGAGCGAGGAGCGCGCGCCTCTGGTCTCAGGTCCCGTCCCCTTTGGTTCCTCTCCGAGCGTCGCGAATGAAAACGAGGAGGAGGCGGCAGGCGGCGGCGGCGGCGGCGCCGTCGCCCCCGTGACTCCAGCATCGGCGCCCGCGACACCAGCGGCAGCTTCTCCTCCCCCTCCTCCTCCTCCTCCTCCTCCCTCGTCGCCCTTCTCCCTGCTCTGGAACTGCGGCGCCGCCTGCATCCTCACCAGCGCCCTGACGCGCTCGGGCAGCGCCGCGGCCCTGAAGGGGATGGACCACCGCGTCGGGGCCCTCGCGGTCGTCGCCGCCAGGTCGGCCGCGGCGCTCGCGCTCACCGTCATGGCCCGCCGGCGCTCGCCGGCGCTCGCGAGGGTCCCGTTCCTCGGCAGCGCGGGCGCGCGGCCGCTGCTGCTCGCGCGCGGCGCCGTCTCCGGCTGCGCCATCATCTTCTTCTTCGCCGCGGTCGAGCGCCTGCCGCTCGCGGACGCGCTGGCCCTGAACTTTCTGAGCCCGATCATCGCGACGCTGCTGGCGTGGGCCGTCCACGGCGAAAGGCCGGGGAGATCGGGCCTCTTCGCCGCCGCCGCCACCGTCGCGGGCGCCGCGCTCGTCTGCCAGCCCGAGGCGCTGTTTGCGAGCAGCAGCAGCAGCAGCAGCAGCAGCAGCAGCAGCAGCAGCAGCCTTTCCTCCTACCGCCTCGGCGGCATCGCGCTCGCGGTCCTCTCGGCCTTCTGTGCCGCCGCGGGCTTCACGGTGCTCCGCGCCCTCTCGCGGCGGCCAGAGGGACCCCCCGCGGCGCTGACGACGGCGGCGTACTTCCACCTGTGCTCGCTGCTCGCGTCCGGCGTGCCCTTGCTGTTCGAGGGAGCGGCGGCGTTTGCGAAGAACGAAAGGCTGCCCGGGATCGGGGAGCCCGGGGCGGGCCGGCCGCGCCTGCCGACCGATCTCTTCCTGGTGGCGATTCTGATCCTCGGCGGCTTTGCGGGGCAGACGCTGATGAACAGGGCCTTCCTGCTGGAGCCCGCGGCGAGGATGGCGGCCCTCAACACCGCGCAGGTGCTCTACGGGCACGTCTTCGGCCTGGTATTCCTCGGCGAGAGGGAGAGCGTCGCCGGGGCGGCGGGCTCGGCGCTGATCGTGGCGGGAGCGGTCGCGGCGGCGCTCGGCAAGGGCGGCGGCGGCGGCGGCGGCGGAGGAGCCTCGGCGGCGGCAGAGAGGAAGCAGGGAGGAGAGAGCGATAGGAATTCGAAGCCGCCGAAGGCGGACGTGGAGCTCGCGAGCGGCACCGCGACGGCGAGGCCCTCTCCGTTGCGAGCAGCAGCATGAGTGACGGGGGCAGCAGCTCCGCGTTGGTGTACAACTTCTTTTCGTTTTCCAAAAAAACTTCATCAAGTGTGTAGAATCTTTACAATTCGTCTTTTGCCCTCTTCTCACTTCCGCAGGGGCATCCCCCCCGGACAGTACCCCTCTGGCCTCGCTCCCGCGCCCAGGGGCAAAGGGAAGTGCGGCGAAGGCGAAGAAGAAGAAGGAGGAGGAAGGGTTCGAGCCGTCGTTGGTGCCCCTCCGAAGAAAGTGCCGGCGCCGCCTCCCAAGCGGAGCGCGCCCCCTCCTGCTCCTCCTCCTCCTCCTCGATGGGCAAACGCGCCCGCAGGCGGTGGCACCACGGCGCTCGCCTCCACCACCCTCCGCTGCCGCTCTTCGAGCCTTCCCGCGAAGATGCGCGGGCCCATGGCGTCTCGGAGCGCCCCCAGGGCCGCCCCGGCGGCGGCGATGGAACGGGCGCTCTCGCCGTGTCCGCCGCCGCCGTGTCCGCCGCCGCCCGTCCTCCTCGCTTCTCCCGCTCCTCCTCCTCCGGCTTCCAGGCACTCGACCAGCGGCCCCAGGAAGAGCTCCAGCATCCCACTCTTGAAGGCCCGGATGCCCACGTTCCGGGCGATCACTGGAAGAGAGCCCCATACCGTCTCGCGGAGCGCCGGCGCGGCCGCGAAGTGCTGCTGCCGGCTCGAGTCGGCGAGCGCGTCGGCGAGCGCCAGCGCCTTCGCTGCTTCGCCTTCGACGCGGGACCACTCGCGCAGCAGCCTCGCGGCGCCGTCGCTCTGCTCCCAGGGCTCGACGGGCCTGCGGAAGCCGTAGTCCATGCAGCCGCAGGAGAAGTCGACGCCGCCCGTGTCCCGGCGCCGGCTGAGGAGGTCGGAGGGGGCAAAGAGGGAGGCATCGTCGGAAGGGCCGTCGCCCCCGGCGGTCGCAGGAGGAGAAGAGGCTTTCGAGCCCGAGAAAGAGGACTCGAAGAAAGCTTTCCCAGGAACCGCCGTGGGAGCCTGCTGGATCCGGAAGGGCACGGCGTTGGGGGCTCCCGCGCATTCCCCGGGGGGCTGCTGCGCCGCCCGAGGCAGCCGCTCTCTGATCGTCTTTTCTATCGCGGAGGAGAGGCGACAAGCGGCAGACGAAACGATGCTGCCGTTCTTTCCTCCTTCTCCTTCTCCCTCTCTCTCTTCTTCCTCCTCCCTCGCCCTCTTCGAGAGGCCCTCCAGCGCGCTCACCATCGAGACAGCGGCGCCGTCCCGGACAGACGGGACGTTGTCCTCGACGTTGCCCCTCCAGATCTGGACCAGGGAGTCGAGGACAGGGAGGGAGGGGTCCTCCGCCGCCCTCGTCGCCGCCGCGCCTCCTCCCCCTGCTCCTCCCGCCGCCGCCGCCGCCGCCGCTGAGGAGAGGACCTCCTCCGGGAACGCCGTCAGCAGGCCCGCCAGCGCCCTCCCGCCCTCGTCCCTGACGGGCCACGCATCGTCCCTCGCCGCCGAGAGCAGGAGCTGCAGGGCCCGCGGCACGAGCGACCGGACGCTTTGAGACGGAGGCGGAGGAGAGGAAGAGCCCGCTCTCACCTCGTCGCGGGCGGCCTTTCCTCCCTCTCGCGCAGTTTCACCTCCTCCCCCTCCGACCTTGCTGAACAGCTCCCCGACGCAGACCGCCGCCGACTCCCTCACCATGTGGTTGTTCGCCCTCGAACACCGGAGGTAAAAGTCGAAGACTCGGCCGGACCTCGCCCGCACCCAGTCCCTGCCCTTCCCTCGCGTGTGCAGGAGCCAGGTGGCGTTCGAGTAGTGCCTGACGCCCTCGGCGGCGTCGTAGCGGTTGAAGGCGAGCTGGGGAAGGAGGCGGGCGAGGAGGCGGGAGTGGAGGGAGGAGGAAGAGGAGGAGGGAGAAGGAGAGCTGCCGATGTCGATCTCGCTTCCTCCTCCCCTGTTGTTCGCCTCGTCGTCTGCCGCCGCCGCGGCCAGCAGCGACCGCGCCGCGACGCAGGCCGCGAGCCTGACCTGGGACCAGTTCTCGGAGAGGCCGTCCGCCAGGGCGGCAGCGGCGGCGTCGGCGAAGGAGCGAGAACGCGTGGGAGAAGAAAGGGGAGGTTGAGGAGCCGGCGAAGCAGCGGCGGCCTTCCCATCTCCTCCGTCTAACGCCGTTTCTTCCGCTTCTTCCGCTCCCGCTTCCTCTGCTCCCCACCTGTCCAGCTCCCCGACGCTCCCGGCCAGCGCACACAGCCCCCCGAGCAGCCCGTAACCTGCCTCCCGCACGAATCGGTTCGGGTGCAGCAGCGACCGCAGCACGAGGCTTCGGACTTCGGCGCGTCGGCCGCGAGCGACGGGCGCAAACGCCGTGCCGCAGCCGTCGGCGACCGAGAGCAGAGCGACGAGGGCGGTCTCGAGGCAGTGCCAGCCCTCGGAGCCGTGGCGGAGCTCGCCCTTGCCTGGGCGCGGGCGGGCGTAGGCAGCGGAGAGGGCCGCGCCGATCAACGAGCTCTTTTTGCCGTCTCTGCCGCCGCCGCCGTCGGCAGTCGCGACGGGCCCTCCTCCGCCCGCCTCTTCCTTCTTTTTCCCTCCTCCTTCTTCTTCTTCCTCTTCCTCGTCCCGGTCCCAGTCCCGCTCGACGATGTCGAAGATGGCGTCCCGTGCGCCCAGGAGCCATACCGGAGGGAAGGATTCGGAGGAGGAGGACGAAGCAGAAGCAGAAACGGAAACGGTCTCGTCGCCGGCATCGTCCCCTCCTCTGTTGCTGCTCGACGCCGCGGCCAGCGTGCCCAGGAGCCCCGCGGCGGCGTGCCTCACGCGGGGCTCGGCGTCCCGCAGCTGCGAGCACGCCACAGTGACCAGGGAGGCGAGCGCCTCGGAGCCGCCGCCTCCCTCGCCGCTCGCGGAGGTCCACCTCCTCCTCCGAGCGCCGCCCGCCTCCGAGGCGACCGAGGCGGCGGCGACCACCTGCGCGAGCGAGGCCCCGCCAAGCCTCCGGTGCCAGGAGCTGCCGCCGCCGCCGCCGCTGCTGCTGCTGCTCCGGCCCTCTCCTTCTTCTTCGTCTGTGTCCTTGGCTCGCATCTGGTCGAGCGCGTCCGCGGTCAGAGCGTCGAGTAAGGGCGCGAGCTCGCCGGGTGGGGTGGCTGGTGCGTGTTTTGGATTTTTTTCTCGAAAGGAGGAGGTTCTCGGAGGTGAGGCAAGACCTCCCTTTTCTTGGAGGCAAGACCTTCCTTTTCTCGGACGAGTGCAAAGTCGATGCTTTTCACCCTCCTAGTTCTCCATTTCCACCTAGATTCTTCTCACCTTTCAAGGCGCGCTCGAGATCCACCGCAGCGCGGCTGCGCTCCAGGGCGGTGGCGGCGCCCAGGCGCGAGCCTGCGGAGCGAGCAGCGGCGATGAAATCGTCAGAGGAGGCATTCGATCCCTCTGCTGCTGCTGCAGCTGCTTTCGCCGCTGGAGAAGAGCCTTCCGTCGCCGTCATCCCGTCCTCTCAGCAGAGATAAGAGAACCTTCTCCTTCTTCGTCTCAGAGAGGAGCGCGGGAGACGGAGAGAGTCAGAGCAAACGCCAAGAGCTCGTCCTTTCTTCTCTCTGTCTTTTCTCCTTTGCCTTTTTTCATCTCAGAGTCTTTCTGAGCGCTTGAAATTTCTCACTTTTTTTTTCGATTTTCTTCTCCCACAGCGACGAAAAACTCTCTCTCTTCGACTCTTCTCAAGCAGCAATGGCCCAGCTCAACGCGGGCGACGTCCTCGCCATCGTCGGCGGCGACGTGACGCGCAAGCCCGTGCTCCAGTGCATCGGTGAGATGAGGGAAGCGAGAAGAGAGAAGTGGAGAGAGAAAAAGCAGAGGGAGGCGTCATCGATTGCATGCTCGAGAGAGCGTTTACTTGCTCTTCATTCTTCTTCGCTGCTCGCGTCTCCTCCTCGTTCTCTCCCTCGCTCCGCTTCCTGTGTGCTCTACGACCGTTATTTCCTGCCCTCGGTCTCAAAAAAGCGAGGGAGAGTGCGGGTCGACGAAGAGCGGGGGAGAGAAAAAGAGAGAAACAGACGCGTCGAACGACGAGAGAGCTTCTCGAGCCTTTCTCCTTCGTTCTTTGCTCTCTCGTCCTCCCACTTCCCTCTCTCTCTCCGCTTCGGCTTGCTCTCTGCGGCGAGGGGGGAGAAAGTAGCGCTCACGTGTAGCGGGAAACGCGGAGAACGGGCGAGAGTCCAGCGGCCAGAGGGGAGCTTCGAAAGAGGATCTCGCTGGCTCTCGCTCTCGCAGCTCTCCATCGCTCGCCGTCGGGCGTCAAGGGCGCGAGCACGCTTCGCACGTCGCGCCGTTCGACCTCAACTGGAAAAAAAACTCACTCATTCCCTTCCTCTCGCGCGCCCTCAATCCCGTCCAACCATACCAAACAAACAAAAACAGGCGTCAAGCAGATGGCCGGCACCGCCCCTGCCGGAGGAGCGGCCCCGGCCGCCTCTGCCGAGCGCTACCGCCTCGGCGTCTCCGACGGGCAGCACTGGTGAGAAGAAGTTGGAAAGTTGAGAGTTTTTTTTTTCCTTTTGAGTTTTTTTTCTTTCTTTCGCTCAACCTTTCGCTTTCACCCCCCCCCCAAAAAACCTCTTCTCCCTTCAACACAGGTGCTCCGCCATGCTCGCGACGCAGCTCAACGGGCTCGTCCGCGGCGGCTCCATCGACGTCGGGACCATGCTGAGGCTCGACGACTACCTCGTCAACACGCTCAACGGGCGCAAGTGAGTTCTTCTTCTTTTCTTCTTTTGTCCTTTGTTTTTTTTCGTTCTCCTGTTCTCCTCCCTCGCTCGCGTTCGCGTGCTGACCTCTCTCGCTCTCCCCTCCCTCCTTCTTCCTTCTCTCTCTCCCTCCATGAACGCTCCAAAACAACTTTTTTAAGGCTCATCATCGTCCTCGCCCTCGAGGTGATCGGGCACGCCCCGACCGTCGGCCAGCCGGTCAACGCCGACGCGCTCGCGGCGCCGGGCGCGACGGCGCAGGTCGCTGTCAACAACGGCGGCGCCGCTGCCAAGGCCGATGACAAGCCCTCGGCTCCCGCTCAGGGCGGTGCCTACGGAGCCCCTCCTCCTCCGCAGCAGCAGCAGGACAACCAGCAGCAGCAGCAAAACAACAACTTTCAGCAGCAGCAGCAGATGCAGCAGCAGAACAACTTTTCCTATGGCGCAGCCCCGGGAGGGGGACCCGTCGCCCGCGCCGACGGCCCCGCCCGCGTCGTGCCCATCGCCTCGCTTAATGCCTACCAGAACCGCTGGACCATCCGAGGGCGCGTGACGATGAAGTCGGACGTGCGCCACTTCCAGAACGCCAGGGGGGAGGGCAAGCTGTTCAGCTTCGACCTGCTCGACGAGCACGGCGGCGACATCCGCTGCGCCGGCTTCGGCGACGCCGTCGACCGCTGGTTCGACGTGGTGCAGCCTGGTTCCGTCATCTCCCTGTCCCGTGCGAGCCTCAAGCCGCGGCGCCCGGGACCGTTCAACGCGACGTCGCACGACCTCGAGATCACGCTCGAGCCGGGGTCGGTCCTGCAGGTGCTGCCCGACGTCGCCGAGATCCCGAGGCAGCGGTACGCGCTGCGCAAGCTCGCCGCGCTCGCCGACGCGCCGCCGCGCACCAACGTCGACGTCGCCGGCGTCGTCGAGGCCGTGGCGCCCGCGACCTCGATCACGCGCCGCGACGGCTCCGAGGCGCGCAAGCGCTCGGTGACCTTGCGCGACGACTCGGGCGCGGCCGTCGAGCTGACGCTGTGGGGCAGCTTTGCCGATGCCGCGCTCGGGGACCAGCTCGACGGCCTGGTCAACGGTGCCTCTTCGAGGCCCGTGTTGGTGGGCAAGGCGCTGGCGGTCGGGGACTTTGGTGGCGGGAGGACGCTGTCGACTGCCGGTTCGAGCGTGGTGACGCTGGACCCGCCAGACGTGAGTTTTTGATTTTGATTTCTGTTTTTTGGGTTTTTTTCTTCGCGCGCGGCGGCGATGGACGGAAGACTCAACCTTTTCTCTCTCCCTCTCTCTCTCTCTTTTCTTGCAACCTCCTTCAGGTCCCCGAGGCCGCGCACCTCGCGTCCTGGTACTCTTCGGGGGGTGCGGAACAGCCCTTCCACTCCCTCTCCGGCGGCGGCGGCGGTGGAGCAACGGGCGCGCGCCAGGACCGCCGCGTGCTCGTCGGCGACGTCGCCGCCGAGGCCGCCGGCGGCCGCGTCTCGTGGGTGCAGGTCGCTGGGTCCATCTCTTTCGTCAAGCAGGACGCGGCCTACTACCCGGCCTGCCCTGGAGCGTTCATGGGCAAGGCATGCAACAAGAAGATGCAGGAGGACCCGAGCGCCGCCGGGGGATGGTCTTGCGGCAGGTGAGTGAGATGTTTTTTTTTTTTTTGAGGGGAACAATAGAGACGGTGAACGGGAAAACAAAAACTGACTCTCTTTCCCTTTTTCTCTCTCTTCCAAAAACCCTAAACTTTACTCTCAGGTGCGGCCACGCCGGCGCCCCCGCGTGGCGATACATGCTCTCGATGACCCTCGCAGACCACACGGGCTCGACCTGGGTCACCGCCTTCAACGACGAGGCCGCGGCGCTGCTCGGCGTCGACGCGGGAGCGCTGCGGGCGCTGGCCGGCTCCGCGGCGCACGACGCCGCCTTCAGGCCGCTGCTGCACGCAGACGTCGTCGCCAAAATCAAAGTGTTCGAGGAGGTCTACCAGGACCAGGCGCGCGTCAAGAGCAGCGTGCAGCGCATCTCCAAGGTCGGCGACTACGCCGCCGAGGCGCGGGCGGCGATGGAGATGCTGGCCAGGGTCGAGCAGGGCCTCGCGCCGACCGAGGCGCCTGCGCCGGACGCTTCCGGGGCTGCTGCGGCTGCGGGGGGAGGAGCGCAGGGAGCGCAGATGGGAGGTTGGGGCGGGGGAGCTCCCGCTGCTGTTGCTGCTGCTCCCTACGGCGGCGACGGAGGCTACGGCGGCGGTGCTCCTGCTGCTGGAGGCGGCGGCGGAGGGGGTGTCTGCTACAACTGCAACCAGCCGGGGCACTTTTCGCGCGACTGCCCGACGAAGCAGCAGGGCGGCGGCGGCGGCGGCGGATACGGCGGCGGCGGAGGAGGAGGAGCCGCCGCCGGCGGCGGCGGCTCCGTCTGCTACAACTGCAACCAGACCGGGCACTTTTCTCGGGACTGCCCCTCGAAGCAGGGCGGAGGAGGCGGATACGGCGGCGGCGGCGGCGGAGGCTTCCGCGGCGGCCAAGGCGGTGGCGGCGGTCAAGGCGGCGGCGGCGGCGGCTCGGGCGTCTGCTACAAGTGCAACCAGCCCGGGCACTGGGCCCGCGACTGCCCCGGCGGGGGAGGCGGCGGCGGAGGCGGCGGCGGAGGTGGTTACGGCGGGGGCGGCGCCGGGATGGGAGGGTACGGAGGCTTTTAGAGAGAGAGAGAGAGAGACAGAGAGAGAGGGGGAGAGATGATTATTTCGCATAAAAAAAAAACATTTGACGACCACCAAAAACTGACACCAAAAAAACTATTTTGTCCCTTTCAAAGGCAACCCCCCACTACTGATGCCCCCCGCCCCTTTTTCCTGCTCTTTGAAAAGTTTTTTTTTTGTGTGAGAGAAAGAAAATGACAAAAACGGATGAAAACTTATCACAAAAGGAACGAGAATCTGTCTCTCTACTCTCCCTCCCTCCCCTCTCTTTCTCATACCAAATGAACTGTCTACTCCCTCTTCCTCGCCGGCGCGGCGGGAGAGGGCACGGGAGACGCCGCCGGAGAAAACGCAAACGTCGAAGAAGAAGGTCCTGCCGCGGGTTTCGCGCCGAGCGCCGAGGGAGCGAAGCAGGCAGCGGCGGCCCCGGCCCCGCTCGCGCTCAGCGACCTGTCCCCCCACCTCCGCGAGCTGCTGCCGCCCGCGGCACCGTAGAAGCCGCCCCCGGTCCCCCCGCTCGCGACGCCCCCCAGGAATCCGTTTCCGACGCCCAGGGACGCCGAGGCCGCCGCCGTCGAGAAAGGGCCCAGCGCGGCCTCCGCCTCCTCCAGCGAGATCCCGCCGTCGCGCTCCAGGTGCCAGCGCGGGCAGACCGGCAGCGTGTGGTCCGCGGCGGGGCGGGCCACCGGATCGACCGAGGCCCCCGGGCTGAAGAGCACCTCCACGCGGAAGCGGTCCGGGGACGAGACGGGCACGCGCGCGCGCTCGTACATGCGGACGACGACGTGGGTCATGTAGTCGAGCTCCGGGGTGCTTTCTCGCAGGCGGGCTGTTTTTTTTCCCCCCAATGTTGGCCGAGGGAAGAAGGAGAAAGAGGAAGAAAAAAGAGTGAGTTTTCTTCTTTCGACGTCGTCGTTTTTTTCGACCTTCTCTCTCTCCCTCTCTCTCCCTCCTCCCCCCCCCCAAAAAAGAACTCGCAAATAGGAAACAAGAGACTCACCGATCGCCTCCGGGGATAGCAGCGGAGGGTGCGAAGAGAAAGGCATATGCGGAGGGGGGGTCGGGGAGGGGGGAGGGGGCGCCGAAGGCGAGGGGTGCTCGCTCGCGAGCGCCGCCGCCGCCGTGTCTGTCGCCGCCCTCTCTTCCCCTGCCAGCGCCCGCTCCTCGGCCTCCCGCATCTTCTTCCTCTCCTTCTCCTCCTGCTCGAAACCATACTTCAGGTGCGCGAACCGCAGCACGTTCACCAAGCTGTGCACGTGGGACTCGCTCGTGAAGTAGATGCGCGTGCGCACGTGGCGGAGCGGCGAGTTGATGTCCTGGGCGTAGGTCGGGCAGAGCCGGTGCATCGTCGACTCGTCGTCCTCGTCCTCCTCGGGCTCCTCCGCGGGCGGCGCTTCTTCCATCACCGCTTCTTCTCCTCCTCCTCCCTCTGCCGCGGGGTCTCTCGATGCGGGAGCCAGGCCGCCGGCGAAGGCGGAAGCGGAGACGACGGGGGCGGCCGAGGCCGAGGCGGCGACCTGGGGCCTGCCGCCGGCGGCCAGAGGCAGGTCCGTCCTCGCCGCCCTCCTCGGCGCGCGGTCCGCGGTCGACGCGCCCGGCAGGCCCGACGGGTCGGCGTACGTCTCGAAGGGGGACGCCGGCTCGGACCCGTCGTCGAGGCCCGCGGTGCGCGCGCTCTCGTCGCGGACGTTGGCGAGGTCGCACAGGAGCTTCCCGAGGAGCGCAGAGGCGATTTTCCCTCCGACGGCCAGCTTGGACCGAGGCTCGACGCCGTATTCGTTGGGAATGACCTGTTTTTTTCCGTTTGGGGGGGCGTTTTCGAGAGGGGATTGGAGGGATGGGAGAGGAAGGGGGACGGAAAGAGGGATGAGTTTTTCGGGGCTCCAAAAAACAAGGGGGGGGGTTCTCTCTCGGGAAAATCTTCAACTTCTCTCTCTCTCTCTCTCACCGCGTCGGCCAGCGCCCTCGCCGTGCGGTAGACCGGCTCGAGCAGGTCCCTGCCCACCAGGTGCGTGTTGTGGATCGCATCGTACTTGGCCGAGTCGTAGATGTCGGGGATCTTGCTGATGTCGAAGCCGGCGCCGTCCCACTGGGAGGAAGCGGTAGGAGGAGCAGAAGCGGAAGCCTCGGCCGCCGACGAAGCCGCCGCCGCCGCCGTTGCCTCACTGGCCTCGCTCTCGCGGCGCGCCTTCCTCACGGCGGCGGCCTTCTTCTCCGAGTACAGCGCCTTGGCCAACTTCCTCCACCTGTCGTAAAGAAGCAGAAGCCGCTCCCCGCCGCAGGGCTGCGAGTCGGAGGCCACCCACTCCCGAGGGGCCTGCGTCAGAGCGCTGTAGGCCTGTTCGCGCTCCCTCTCGCGCTCGCGCTCGCGCTGCTGCTCACGCTCTCGCGCGGCGGTCGCCGCGGCTGCTGCTGCTGTTGCTGCTGCCGCGGCGGCGGCGGCGGCGTCGGCGGACGTCCCGCCCGGGCCCTCCCTCGCGGCGGCGGCGGACAGCGCCGACGCCGACGAGGGCGAGGAGGCGCCGGAGCCGTTGCTGCCGCTGCGCTTGCCGCCGCTGCTCGCTTTAGCGTCGGCGGTGCGGGGCCTCGAGGCGGGGGCGGAGCCGCTGCAGTTGCCGCCGCCGCCTCTCTCCTTCTCCTTGCTCTTGCTCGCGGGCTCCTCGAGGCACAGCTGCCGCAGCCTCTCGACCAGCGCGCGGAGCTGCTCCACAAGGTTGCGCAGCAGCGAGAGCGGGTCTTCGGGCATGGGGTGGATAGCGACCTTCTTCTTCGGCGGAGGCGGCGGCGGAGGAGCTTTGTCTTTGGAGAGGTCGAGGCCGGCCGAGAGGTCCTCCGCGAGCGCCACCGCGCTGTCGCGCTCCTCCTCTTTCTCGCCCTTCTTGTCCTTCTTCTTCTTCTTGTCCTTTTTCTTCTTCTCGCCGCCGTCGTCGCTGTCGCTCTCTTCGAACCCTTCGGCGGCGCTCCCCCCGGTCATGGCCTCGTACAGAGCCTCCTTGGCCGCCCTGATCTCGTCCGAGGCTCCCTTGCCGAACGCGTCCAGCATCGACGCGTCCTTCTTCACCAGGCTCACAAGGATCGGCGTCAGGCTCGACCCCTCGAGGTCGAGCAGGCCCTGCGTGAACGCCGCGGCCGAGGTCTGCACCCTGCCCTCGTCGGAGGAGTAGATCTTGAGGTCGTGGCGGTACGTGGAATGGAGGCGCAAGAGGCCGCCACCGGCGGGGCCGTAGCGCGGGTACATCGCGGTCCGGAACAGCGATCCCAGGGCCTCTGCCTGCGCCCGCCCCGCGTGCGTGAGGACGCCGCCGTGCTTGAGGATGAGGAGTGCGGCGGAGGGGCGGCGCTGGCGCTGCTGTTGGGGGGTCGCTTGTTCTCCGCCGTTGCCGCCGTTGCCGCCGCCGCCCTCTTCTTCTTCCTCCTCCTCTTCCCACTCCAGAGGCTTCAGCTGCGCCTTGCGGTTGACGCCGGCGAACGAGCCGCCCTGCTCGAGGACCGTGCGGACGATGCGGAGCTTCTCGCGCAGCTCGTCGGCGTCGGGGAAGCCTGCCTCGGCCGCCGAGGCCGCCGCAGCCGCCGCGGCCGCAGCAGCAGCCGCGGCCGCCGCGGTCGCGGCACTCGTCGCCGTCTTCTCCTGCTGCTCCCGCTGCTGCTCCCGCCGCTGCTGCTTCCCGGCCTCCAGCTCGCCCAGCACCGTCCGCGTCACGTCCAGCAGCTCCTGCAGCTCGTGCGGGCTCTTCAGCTTCGCCTGCTTGCCCCTCGCGTCCAGGTGGCGCACCATCAGGGCCAGCAGCGCCGGGTGCGAGACCCGCAGCTTCATCTTCTGCTTGGGCGTGCGGTCGCCGTGGCGGATGACCGCGAGCACCGCGCGGAGCTCCTCGCCTCCGCCTTCGCCGTCCTCCTCGCCGCCACCCTCTTCCCCTCCCTCGCCTCGACCGGCGAGGTCGTCGCCGGACTGCATGTAAGGGTTGTCCCTGTCCCCCAGCGGGTGCTGGAGGCTAGAGAACGCAGAGACGGAGCCGCCCGAGCTCTGCTGCTGGAGCTGCCTCTGCTGCTGCGTCATCATCGAGGGGGTGCCGAGCGGCGAGGGCGCCCCGGCCAGCGGGGAGAACGCGCCTCCAGCAGCGGAAGAGCTCGCGCGAGACATCGACTGCGACACCAGCGAGTCCGAGCTCTGCGTCGTGGACAGGCTCGTCGAGGACGTCATCGGCGGCGGCAGCAGCGGCGGCGGCAGACTTGTGAGTCGGTGCGGCGCCACCGCTGAGAGCACGAGCGAGCGCAGGATGCCCGCCGCGTCGTCGTAGTACTTGCGCGAGTTCTTGACCATCGAGAAGCCGTTGACGTCGCAGACGTAGGAGCGCTGAAGAGTTGAGTTGGGTGGGATGGGGAGAGCAAAGAAAGAGGGGAGTTGTTTAGTTTTTCCCCGTCGAAAAAACCTCTCTCTCTCTCGACCTCTCCTTTTTCGATTCGAAAAAAAGACAGATTGAAATACTCACCCCGCGCTCGCTCCTCAGCAGGTCGAACCCGCACACCTTCTGCCCGAACGCCAGCGACACCTGCCTCGCTACTTCTTTCTCCTGCGGCGACAGCAGCACCGGGAACCGCAGCTCCTTGCCGTCGGCCGACCTCGTCACCTTCCCGTCGACGACGGGGCTCTTCCGAGCCTCGGCGTGCGCGTAGCGGGGGCCGACCGTGTAGACTTTCACGTCGGTGCCGCCCGTGGTGAGGAACTCCTCGACGATGTAGGAGCCTGAGGAGGGTTGAGGAGGGGTAAAAAGAAAGAGAAAAGAGGGGAAAAATAGCGAGTTTTTTGTCAACTCTCTCTCTCTCTCTCTCTCTCTCTCTCTCTCTCTCTCTCTCTCTCTCTCTCTCTCTCTCTCTCTCTCTCTCTCTCTAGCTCTCGCGCGCTCTCGCTCACTCGCTC
>Ga0315289_10002775_pt1 | contig 26735 bp, 14 predicted proteins | sample YL17G11_40_MG_FD_203452 | JGI IMG/M metagenome (GOLD analysis project Ga0315289, IMG submission 203452) | Sediment microbial communities from Yellowstone Lake, YNP, Wyoming, USA - YL17G11_40 | ecosystem: Environmental > Aquatic > Freshwater > Lake > Sediment | place: USA: Wyoming | collected...
ATGCTCGAAAAAGCCTTGTGCACATCCAGTCCCACATAGTTCATTTTGGTCTCCTCCTCAGAGATGGTTTGGCAGACGCACTCGGTTTCGCCATCTACGGGAGGAGACCGTCTTATGATAACCGTCCATTCGGCTGCGCTCAGGACAAGTCTCGGCTGCGAAGACCGTACAACTCGCGATGCGTCGTTCCCTCCTAAGGCGGGCAAGCCCGGCCAGGGGCGGGTGAACATCCACGGCGGCTCCAAGTACACGGACAACCAGTCAGGCCAAGCGTGACGCGGCACTGGGGCGGCACAGGCACGGGCCGGAAGGAGTTGCGCCTTGCGGCGGGGAATACGCATTGACCGCAGGCACCAAGCTGGTGCTGAGGCCCCGACCGCCCCGCGCTGGACCAAGCCCCCCTGACGGCGCTCAAGGCTGCTCCGCAAGCCCATGTAAGGCAACTGTCGCACTCCGAATCGCCTGACTGTGGAATAATCGCTTTGTCGCGGAGTTGACGGGCGCTGTACCGGCGCTGTAAGGCAGTCAGCACGCGCTGCCCCGGTGCCTGGGAGAGCTCGGCGGCGGAGGTCCGCGAGTCGGTTTAGGAGTCGTGCGCGGCGGGAATACGAGCTAAAGAGCGCATTGGTGATGGCGCCGCGAGACCGGGTGCTTGCTGCGCGCCACGCGGTGGCTTATGAACGGGGTTAAGGGGGATCGCAGAGCGCAAGCCGCTTCGCGGCTGACGCACATGCGACTGAAGATATTTAGGAGATAGTGATGTCGTGGACCGATGAGCAACAGCCGTTGGGTGAGGAAGCGGCCGCCAAGGACAGTGAAGAGCCGGCGCCGCGAGCGCAAGTCGCGGAGCGCGAGCCGGCCGCAGCACCGAACCAACCGGTGGGGACCAGTGACGCGCCGCGCCCCTCGCACGCCCAATACGATTCTGCGGTGTCGCCCCTGAAATCGGGAGATATCGTGAGCGGCCTGGTGGTGCATGTGGATGAGCAGGGGGCGCTGGTGGATGTGGGCACCAAGTCGGAGGGGCTGATCCCGCGCTCGGACCTGCTGGGCGAGCAGGGCGAGCCGGCGCAGCAGCTCGCGGTCGGGGACCGCATCAATGTCTATGTGATCAAGACCGAGAGCGAAGAGGGCGGCCCCGTGCTCTCCAAGCGCAAGGCGGACTACGAGAACGTCTGGGAGCGGGTGATCACGGCCTACGAGCGCGGCGAGACGATGTCCGCCATGGTCACCGACCGCGTCAAGGGCGGGCTGGTGGTGGACCTGGGGCTGCGGGGCTTCCTGCCGGCATCACACGTGGCGACGCGCAACGTGCGCGCGCTGGAGCGCTTCGTGGGGCAGTCGGTCAAGCTCAAGATCGTGGAGGTGGATCGGGCGCGCAAGCGGGTGGTGGTCTCGCACCGGCTGGCGGTGGAAGAGGAGCGCAAGCACAAGCGCGAGAAAACTCTGGCCGCGCTGGAGGAGGGCCAGGTGCACAAGGGAACCGTGCGTCGGGTGACTGATTACGGCGCCTTTATTGACCTGGGCGGAATAGATGGGCTGCTGCACGTGACCGAGATGTCGTGGTCGCGGGTGCGCCATCCCTCGGATGTGGTCAAGCCCGGCGACAAGATGGATGTCCTGGTGCTCAAGTTCGACCGCGAGGCGGGCAAGGTGTCATTGGGCCTCAAGCAAATCTTGCCCGACCCCTGGCAGCACGTGGAGGAGCGTTACAGCATTGGCGATGTGGTCACCGGGCGGGTGACCCGGGTGGTGCCCTTTGGGGCCTTCGTGCACCTGGAGAATGGAATCGAGGCCATTATCCCCAACTCCGAGCTGGATTCGAGCAAGGCTGGTAAAGCCGAGGAGGTGCTGGCGGTGGACCAGGAGGTGCAGGCGAAGGTCATCGCCATGCGTCCGGCGGAGCGGCGCATGACCCTCAGCATCCGCCACGTGCAGCAGGACAAGGACCGCAGCGCGCTGCGGGAGTACATGGATCGGCAGCGGGACGCGGGCCGGGTGACGCTGGGGGACCTGGTGGGCGATGTATTCTCGCGGCGGGACGAGGAGGAATGATTGTCGTCGGCCTTACCGGGGGCATCGCCACCGGCAAGACCACGGTGGCAGAGGAGCTGCGCCGCAAAGGGGCGGCGATCATTGATAGCGACCAAATAGCGCGCGAGGTGACAGCGCCGGGAAGCCCGGCGCTGAAGGAAATAGTCGAGGCCTTCGGGCCTGAGATGTTGACCGCACAGGGGACTCTGGACCGCAAGCGTCTGGGGTCTCTCGTTTTTGGCCGGGAACAAGCGCGGCGCCGTCTCGAGGCGATCACCCATCCCCGGATCCGGGCCGAGTTGCGCCGGCGCCTGGAGGAGCTCAGGCGCCAGCCGCACCCGCCGGCGGTGGCGGTGGCGGTGATCCCGCTGCTGTACGAGGCCGGCGCGGAGAAGGAAGTGGAGATGGTGGTGGTGGTGGTGAGCGCGCCGGCGGCGGAGCAGGTGCGGAGGCTAATGGCGCGCAATGGCCTCAGCCGCGAGGAGGCGCAGGCGCGGGTGGCGGCGCAGATGCCGATCGAGGAGAAAGCGAGGCGCGCGGATTTTGTGGTTGATGCCGCAGGCCGCCTAGAGGAAACCGCGCAGCAAGTGGCGAAGCTATGGCACCGGCTCATCATGGGGCCGGCAAGTAAGCCTCCGCGGTGACGGTTCGCAGGTTTACAATCGTCTGCCCTTGTGATAGAATCTAGCGCTACTGCGAACTCGCGGGACCGCGCATGGCGTCGAAAACCGGAGGCAGGCGAGGAGGCGTGGCTCAACGCGTCGTCCCCCGCAATTCATACCCATTCGGTTTCCGCCTCGTCCATCTGATGCGTAGCGTGCGAGTTTATCCCCCCATTGAGCAGCGCCGGATAGTGCGGTCCGGGCAGGAGAGGAGCAAGATCACATGGGTGCCATGAGCGTCAGCCGGGGTCGTGTGGTTGTGCTGGGTCTGTTGGTGTGCGCAGTAGCCTGCGTGGTGGTGTTGGGGGTGCGATCACCCGCGGTGCGGGCTCAGGAGCCAGCGGCCACTTCGAGCCCAGTCGCGGTCACGGATTTTGCCAACAGCAGCGGCTATGGCGGCGATGCTGTGGGCCGCAGCGCTGTGGACGCCCTGGTGCTCGCGCTGGACGAGTCCAAGCAGTTCGAGCCCTTGAAACGCGCCGAGGTGGAGCAAGCCATGGCCCGCCTCGGGTTCACGGTGCCCCTCAGCCCGACCGCCCAGGGCAAGCTCGGCCAGGAGCTCGAGGTTGGCCTTGTCGCCTCCGGCTCCGTCAATGGGGTTCACTTTGAGCAGACCAACGAGGGGCGCATCGCGGTGGTGGATATCACGGTGATGCTGCTCAACGTTGACTCCGGCGAGTTCAGCAACGGCGCGCGCGTGGTGCGCAGCTCAACCCCCAAGCCCGCCTACACCGGCGATGACACCGCGCTGGTGGACGAGGCGCTGACTTTGGCAACCTATGACGCCGTCCGCACCATGATCAGCTATAAGATGCCCCGCGCGACCATCCTCAGCGCCACCCCTACTGACGTCTATCTTAACGCGGGCAGCCGCTCTGGCCTCAAGCAGGGGATGGAGCTGGTGGTCCTGCGCTTCGGCGAGAAGGTCGGGCGCTTGCGCATCACCGAAGTCGAGCCCACCTACGCCACCGCCGGCATCGTCGCCAACTACCGCGGCATCACCCCCGGCGACAGCGTGTTCCCGGTTTTCGAGCCGCCCACCGCCGGCCGGGCCGCGGTGGTGCAGCGCGCCAGGGCCAGGACCACGCTCACTTCCACCGCGCTCAGTCTGGCGGCCGCCGCCGGCATCTTCTTCACCCTCTCCAAGCACAGCCCCGCAGAGGTGGCGGTGCCGGGCGTCGCCGCCAGCGCCTTTTCCGATCCCGCCGGGTCGCGCAAAGGGATTCTCCTGACCTGGAGCCCGGCGGGGCATGAGGCCCAAAACGTCCGCGCCTATGAGATATTTCGCAATGACGCCGTGATCTGGGTCAAACCCGCCGCCGGCGCTGATCCCACCGGCAGCGGGACTTACTTCATTGACGAGGAAATGGATAGCTTCGACGGGATCAGCAAACAGTTGGCGATGGCGATTGACGGGAAATCAGGCGCTTTGACCGCGTTCAATCTCACCACTAACGCCAATCAGCCACCGGGAAGCGGCGGCGCCGACGGCATCGTTTTTGCCCGGTGGTTCATCCATACCCCGCCTGAGGCCGGCCAGCAGTATATCTATCGCGTGGTGGCCGTTGTCGCTCACGTGGTGTTCATCGCCGGGGGCACCGCCGCTCCCGCACGCGCTTTCCAGCTCAAGGAATCGGCCTACGGCGGATCTAGCATCGCCACTTTCGTGGAGCCGCCGCCCCTGGTCGCGCCCGCACCCGGCGCAGAGGTGACGGACCTCACCGCAGTTGATTTCTCCTGGAACGCAGTAGCCGGCGCAGACGAATACGTGCTCCAGATCAGCCGCGACGCCTTCTTCCTGCCGGTAAGCACCAGGACCTTCACGCTTCAACGGGATCTTCCGGCAGGCGCAGCGATGACGCAAACCGTCAACGTCGCCCAGATCTTTCCTCCGCCCGCGGGCGAGGTGATGACTGTGCACTGGCGGGTCGGAGCGCGCGCCATACGGGACCCGATCGCGCCGCGCCTCGACCCCGCTTGGAGCCAGGTTTACCCGCAGGACCAGGGATACGTATGGAGCACGCCGGGCAATAGCACGTTCTTCTTCACCGCAGCGCCAGCGGGGGCCGCCACCGCGCAACCCGGCCGCGCGCCCAGGCGCATTCGCTGGTGGGGGCCGTTGCCGCACTAATCGGCTCTCAGGGGCAGTGCTGCGGGTGAGTTGTGACCTCGCGGAGCCCGGGGTGGCGATTAGTGAGCAGGCTCGCGAATCCGGCAAGGCTGCTGCGCGCGGACCCGGCTTCGCGCGGTAGGGTCAGGGGCGAAGCGGGAGGGCGGGACCGCGTGGCACGAGTGATGCTGGCTTTGACAGTGGGCGGGAGACCGCGTCTCCGCCGCGCCGATAGCTGGTGACGGGGGTAGGGGCTCGCCGGGCAACGGCCGGCAACAAGCAGTGGAGGATGCAGCAGATGAGAAAGCTCACCAGGGGCAGGCTTGCCACGATTTTGGCCTACGGGATTGCGCTCGCCGTGGCTCTGCCGGGGCTGGCGGCAGCGACCGCCGCCATGGCCGACGCGGCAAGAGCCAAGGTCATTGTCCTGCCGCTCGCTAACAACACGCCAATCGGCGCAGCTGAGCTGGCCGAGCGCGTGCACAAGGCGCTGCAACTGAGCCTCGCGGCATCCGGCGCCGGCATTGCAAGCCTGCGCCCAACAGCGCCCGCGGTGCGGCGCGCGATAGACATCGAGAAGACCCTGGAGCCGGGGGACCTGGAGCTCAAGCCCCCCATCAATAGATCCCAGGCCGAGCTTAGATCCCAGGCCGAGCGCATCGGCCGCGCGCTCGGGGCCGACATCGTGCTCTGGGGAAGCATCGATGAATACGCCTACGACGAGAAAGCCAAGCAAGTCACAGTAGGGCTCTCCGTTTCCAAGCTTGATCTGCGCGCAAGCCAGTTCAACGTTATCGCCGTCAGCGGCAAGAGCGCCGCCAAGGTCGGCTTCCAGGGCGGCGAGGGCCCGCTGATGACGGAGGCGATTGACGACGCCGTCAACCAGGTGGCGAGACAGGTTCTCGGACTCGCCGCGGTCCCGGGCGCCAAGCCGCCGCTGGCGCCCGCGCCCACGGTCGCGAAGAAGAGGGATAAGACCGCGCAGACCATCGGCTTGCTGCTCGCCGCGGCGGCGGTCGCAGCTCTGGCCAGCCGGGGTGGGGGTGGTGCGGCGGCGCCCCCGCCGGGTCTGGTGACCGACGCGGCGGCGACCCCGACGCACGACTCGGTGGTGCTTTCCTGGGAGCCCGCAGCCGGGGCGAGCGGTGTCACCAGTTTCAGTATTTACCGCGCGGACTTGGGCCAGATCACGAGGGCGGCCAGCATGACCCGGGTCGCGCGCGCCGCGCACAGCAGGGTGCGCCTCACCCGGCAGGCGGGCGGATATTCGCTGCTCGCCAACGTCGGCCGGGCGGATAGCACTTATCCTGACACTTCGACCGTTAGGGGAACGCTTTACGCCTATAGGATCGGCGCCGTGGTCGGCACTGCCGAATCGGCGCAGGTTGATTTCTTTAACTTCTACGAGCTTCAGCGGGGAGCGGTGGGTGTGAGGGAGGTCGGGCCCGATTGGCCTACGGCCCCCGCGATGCCTTCGGTCACTTCTTTCCTGCGCACGGCGCGGGTGGAGTGGGTGAAGAACCCGGAACCGTTTATTGACTCATACAACATCTACCGCAGCACCAGCGCGAACGGCCCGTGGGAGTTCGGCACTTCGACCTGCTTGGGCAGCGTCGGCGCGGACCAGAACACCTTGCAGGACCCCGGCGTCGGCCTGGTGGCGGGGAACACCTATTTCTACGCTATCGGCGCCGTGACCGACGCCACCGGCCCGAATGGGCGCATCGGGGCGGTGCGTCAGATGGTCTTCACCCCTGGCAAGCCGGCGCCGCCGAGCAATGTGCGCGCCGAGCCGCGGGTTGGCGCCGTGGCCCTGTTCTGGACGCCCAGCGCAGACCCCAATGTCACCGGCTACCGGATCTTCCGCGATGGCGCGGCGATCACCCCCGACGTTGCCGGCCGCGCCACCGACAATTACCTCGACTCCGGGCTGTCGGCGGATCAGACTTACACCTACCAGATAGCGAGCCTTGCGGGCACGGGCGCCAGCGCGATCGAGAGCAATCGGGTGCCGGTGCCGGCGCTCAACGTCAGGCCGAGCAAGGCGCCCTTCTCGCTGCTCCTGTCGCCGCCCCATCCATCGGTGGTGGCGAATGGATCCAGCACGGTGGACATCTTCGCCTTTGCCATGGACGAGAATGGCCGCCCGGTTCAAGGGGTTAAGGTCATATTCTTCATTGCCAGCAGCGCCAACGGCCGGCTGCTGGTGCACCCGGACTATCCCTCCCCGCAGTTGACCGATGTCATCGAGCAATACCTAAGGCTGGCAGTGACCACCAACGCCAATGGCAAGGCCGGGGTGCGGTTCCAGGCGGGTACCAATCTGGGCACGGTTGTGGTGACCGCCGCCTGTGCCGGCGTTGATGCCGGCGGCAATCCCACGACTTTGCAGACCACGGTCCAGGTTGCACTCACGCACCAGGTGATCACGGGGGTCATCCTGGTGGCGGCAAGCGCCACCGTGCCGGGGGACGGCGTCAGCACTACGACCCTTACCGCGACCGTGACCGACCAGGGCGGTGGCGGCATGGCGGGCGTGACGGTTGATTTCCAAAGCCTCAATACCGACATCGGCACTGTTAGTCCCGCCAGCGCGGTGACCGAGGCCGATGGCACCGCTCAAACCACGCTGACCAGCGCGGCACCCGGGCGGTTTGGTGGCTGCACCGTGACCGCTACCGCGGTTGGCGCTCCCGCGGGAACGCCTGCGGGCCAGGTCACGGTGCGCTTCGTGGCTGCACCGCAGGTCACGCTGGTCGTTGATCCGAGCGTCCTGCCGGCGGCAGGGCTGGGCAGCACTGCCCTCATTACCGCCACCGCCAAGTTTGCTACCGGCGAGCCGGTGGCCGATGGCACCGTCATCCGTTTCGGCCTACGGGTCGGCCTCGACACCATAGACACCATGAGCCCGACCGGGGCGCGCATTCCCGATGGGCGCCAGCGCGCGCTGACCCAGGGCGGGCTGGCGTACTCGACTCTTATCAGCGCCGCCGATCTCGCCAACGGCGACTCCGACGATGTCGTAGCCTGGATAGACTCCAATGACAACGGCACCAGGGAGACCTCGGAGCCGCTGGGCGGCGCGGTCGTCACCTACACTGCGCCGCCGGCGCTTGTCACCCTCACCGCCGACCCGCTGAGCATACCTGCGGGCGGCCGCAGCGTCTCCAAGATTGTCGCCGACGTGCGCACCAGCATCCCCAACCCCAGCGGCGGAGGCTTCCTGCCAGTGGCCGACGGCACGCTGGTGGAATTCACTACCGACAGCGGAACCTTCATCGAGTCGGATGACAACACCACCAGCGGCCGCACCGTCGGCGGCCTGGTGACGGTGTACCTGAAATCAGCGAGTACGCCGGGCACAGCCAGCGTGACCGGCACCGCGGCCCTGATCAGCGGCTCGGTGCAGGTCACTTTTAGCCAGCCCGTGAGCACCGAGGTGACCGTGAGCGCCCTGCCCGCCGCTCTGCAAGCGAACGGCACTGCCACCTCGGAGATCACCGCGCACGTCAGGGACGCAACCACTGGTCTGCCCAAGAGCGGGGTGACGGTTTCCCTCACCACCGATCTCGGAACGCTGTCGAGCGTGAGCGGCACGACCGGCGAAGCCGGCAATGTCATCGTCACCTTCACCGCGGGCACCACCGCCGGCACGGCGACGGTGGTGGCCAAGGCCAGCGGGGCGATCGGGTATACCACCCTGACTTTGACCTCGGGTCTCCCCCAGAACGTATCCCTGACTGTTCGGACGGCCAACGTGAACATGCCGGCGACTAACGGCCTCACCAGCCCCAGCGGCGCCTCCCCGACGGCGCAGGTCTATGCGCGAGTGACCGACAAGTTCGGCAACCCGGTGGTCAACGGCACCCCCGTGTTCTTCCACACCGACATCGGGCAGGTGGGCGGGTCGGGGCTGACCACGGATGGCCTGGCCACGGCAACGCTGTTAACCTGCAACTTCCTTGATGCCACTAACAAGGCGACCTTCCGCCCGGGCGTGGCGAGCATTACCGCAGCGGCGGACAACCCGGCGGGGCCAGTGGCGGCGGAGCCGGTGCGCCAGGTGTTCTGCGGCGATGCCTCCGCCTACACCTGGACCGGCGCCGCCAATGACACCAACTTCTGGGTTGCCGCCCCCGATGGCGCTGATTTTCGGCTGGGACACGTGGGCGGGTCGAGCCTGACCATGCCCAATATCGTCCCCCGGGCGGGCGATGAGATAGGCCTGTCCATGATCCTGGCGGACAAGAACAACAACCCCCTGCCCGAGGGGATCACCGTGAAGTGGGAGATCAGTATCGGCGGCAACCAGTCCAGGGTGGTCTCCGATGTCACGAGGGTTGAGGAGAGCCCATTCGGGGTGGTCTGCGTCGCGGATGCGGCCACGGTGACCATAACCAAGTTCTCGGCAGACACGAACGTCGAGTTCCTGCATATCGAGGCGAAGATTCCGGAGATCGTTTCGAGTGCTGGCACGGGCATAATCGAACAATGGGTGGGCGCAGGAGGGCCGGCCGGCACCATCCCCATCGCCTCGGATGCCGGAACCACGCTTGAGCCCGGGACCTATCCAATGACGGTCACGGTGCGCGACAAGTACACCAACAGGGTGCAGGACGGTACGGAGGTGCACTTCGCGCTCAAGGACAGGGTAAACGTAAACGTGGCCTTCGATGAGATGGTGCTTACAGCAGGCGGTGTGGCGACGGTCCTGGTCACCATTGGGCTGGTTGACCCGGCTACGGCAGGCTCCTTCACCCTGCTGGCAGGCTCGCCGCAGGTTCCACCTAACGCGGACGCCAAGGGATCAATAAACATTACCGTGCCTGTGGTGCCGGTGCCGTAAGGCTGCGGCCGAGCACCGACCGCAGCGAGATCGTCGAGAGCCGCCTCCACCCCGAGCGGGCACAGAGGTGGCAGATGAACGCCGGGACCTTTCCCGCGGGGGAAGCGGGTCCCGGCGTACGCTCCAGGGTGAGCGCTGGAAGCAGTTGGGAGGACGGGATCATGACAAGACGCCCGTGGCGCATCCTCGGGGCAATCGCGCTGCTGGCGCTGAGCGCCGCGGCGGCGCCGGCCGAGCCCTACGTGCCCATTCTGCTGGGTGAGACGCAGTTTGACCCCAAGTGCAAGGAGCCAGCGGCGGTGCAGCAGGCGCGCGTCGCCACGGCGAGCGCCACCTACGGCTCGACCATCTCCCCCGACCGCGGCTACTACGTGGTGCAGTTCCAGGGGCCGGTGCGCACCACGTGGAAACGCCAGGCGGCGCGGATCGGGGCCGAGCTGCTCGATTACGTGCCGCGCTACGCCTTCACCACCCGCATGACGGCAACTGCCGCAAGCCAGGTGGCGGCCCTGCCCTTCGTGCGCTGGGTGGGCCCGTTCCCCGCGAAGTGGAAGTACCGCCAGCGGCTGGTGGCGGATCCGAAGCGGGCGTTCACCGTGACCGCGACGCTCTTCCGCGGCGAGACCTTCGATAATGTCGCCCGGTTCGTGGCCGACCGCAAGCTCCGCTGCCAGGCCTTCACCTGGAGACCCCAGCCGATGCTGCGCCTGCGGATGGCGGCGGCCGCGATACCGGAGTTGGCGGCGCTGCCGGAGGTTGCGTGGATCGGGGAATACAAGCGGCCTCAACTCTGCAACAGCATGGGCCAGCGCTACCTCGGCGTGAGCAACGTCGCGGGCTTGCCCGCGCCCTGGGCCCAGGTGGATGTGTGGCAGGACTACGGCCTCTTCGGCGCGAGCCAGATCGTGGGCATCGCCGACACTGGGCTCGACACCGGCGACCTGACTGATCTGCACCACGATTTCCTGGATGCGAGCGGGCAGCCGCGGGTGGTACAGGCTTTTGCCCTGGGGCGCGAGAATGACTGGAGCGACAGCACCGAGCCCCCAGTTCACTATGGCGGCCACGGCACTCATGTCGCCGGATCGGTGCTCGGCAATGGCGCCCAGTCCGGCGGCAATGCCGCCACCTCCAGCTACACGGGGTCCTTCGCGGGCATGGCACCCGAGGCCGGTCTGGTCTTTCAATCGGTAATGGATGCGTACGGCTACTTGAGCGGGATCCCAGACGACTTCAGTCAGCTTTTCGAGCAGGCGCGCACCGCCGGGGCCAGCATTCACACCAACAGTTGGGGCGCTGACTACGACTTGGGGTATTACAGTTACGAAGCGGCCGTGGTAGACGATTACTTGTGGCGCCACCCGGATATGACCATCCTCTACGCCGCGGGCAATGCTGGCGTGGATTGGGACGCGAATGGCGTGATAGACCCGACCAGCATCGGCCAGCCGGCGACCGCCAAGAACTGTATAACCGTCGGCGCCACCGAGAGCTACCGTCCACCTGGCCACGGATGGGGAGGGATCGCGAACTATACGTGGGGATATGCCTGGCCTTACGACTACCCGGTGAACCCGATCGCATCGGACTACATCTCGAACAACCCATCAGGCATGGCCGCCTTCAGCAGCCGCGGGCCGTGCGTGGACGGGCGCATCAAGCCCGATGTGGTGGCGCCGGGCACCAACATCATCTCCTGCCGCTCGCGCGGCAAGTATGGCGACTACCGCGGTGTCGAGGAGCTGTGGGGTATCTACGATAACTGGTACTTGTACAGCGGGGGCACCAGCATGGCGACGCCCCTGGCTGCGGGGGCGGCGGCGCTGGTGCGCGATTACTATGCCACGGTGCGGGGCCACGCGACCCCGAGCGGCGCGCTGGTCAAGGCCACCCTCATCAACGGGGCCATAGACTTGGCGCCTGGCCAGTACGGCACCGGCGCCAAGCAGGAGATTCAGCCTCGCCCCGATCGCTCCCAGGGATGGGGCCGACCAGCCGTCGGCGCGACCCTGTACCCGGCGGTTGCCCACCCTGGCGTCGAGCTCATCTTTCACGATGACGGCGTGATAACCGACACCGGCAAGGTGGACGCCTACTCGGCGACGGTCGCGGGCAGCACCGCGCCCCTCGCCATGACCCTGGTGTGGACCGACGCCCCGGCCGCGCCCTACGTCTCTACCGCCCTGGTGAATGACCTCGACCTGACGGTGATAACCCCCACGGGCCGGCGCTACCGCGGCAACTTCGGCACCACGGCCGCCTATGACCGGGTCAACAACGTGGAACGGGTGGAGATCCCGACGCCGGCGTCTGGCAGCTACTCGATTCAAGTTTCGGGCTTCAACCTGCCGCAAGCGCCGCAGCCCTACGCGCTGGTCATGAGCGCCGTTACTACCGCCGTCACCACGTACAGCATCTCCGGGTCCGTCGCCGATAGCAAGGGCAACCCGATCGCCAACGTGGCGATCACCGCGCAGGGGATTGACACGACTCCCCCGCGACAAGCGACCGCGCTTACCGGCGGGGATGGGACCTACCGAATCGCCGAGCTGCTTCCCGCAGACTACCGGGTAACCGCCAGCAAAGAGGGCTACCAGTTCGCGCCCGCGGAACAGACGGCGAGCGTGACCAACGCTGACGTCACCGGGGTTGACTTTGTCGCCACCGCTATAGCGCCGGTGGTCATTTCCACCATCGGCGGTCGGGTGACTGATTCCCTGGGCCGCGGCGTCCCCAACATCGCGGTTGGCCTGTTCACGGAGAATTACGAGCTGATCGCGCAGACGCTGACAGACGGCACCGGCACTTATTGGTTCCGAAACCTGGAGCCGGGCACCTATTATGTGGTGGCGACGCCCATTGCCAACTATTACGCAATCCCCTGGTACCGCACCATCGTCCTGCCCAGCCCCGAAAGCGCGATGCAGAACTTCCGGCTGCTGCTTTTCTTCTATGGTTCGATTGACATTTACGCGATGACCCCGTCGAAGGCTCCGATCTACGCCGCCACCGTGGTTCTCGAGCGCTCCCCTGACGGCGATACGTGGACCGTGGCGCAGCGGCGCCAGACCAACTCCCAGGGCTTCGCGCGCCTCGGCGGCCTGGACGCAGCCGGGCAGCAGATCCTGCGCGACCAGTACCGCTACCGGGTCTCGCTGCGCAAGACGGGTTATACCTTCCAGCTCACGCCGGTTGTGGATCACGCGGAGGGATGGCTGCCGCCCGGCCTCTGGACGCCGGTGGGTACGATCGCGAACAACCCGGTTTTGTTCTTCTGGGGCGCTTACGGCACTCCCAAGTATGCCGCCTCCGGGCTTATCCGTACCCTGTGGGATCGCCCGGTGTCGGACGTCAAGGTCACCTACGAGGGGCTCAGCACGGGCGCGGTCTTCCACGCGCGCACGCGCGCGGATGGCTTCTATCAGATTGCGACCATGCCGGCCGACATTTACACGGTTGCGGTTGAGAAGGCCGATTGGGTCTTCGCCCCGGTTGATCCGCAGTTCGGTTGGCTTGATCCCTACTACGAGCCGTGGGTCAAGGTCGGGCCGCCCGCGTACTTGTGGTACCCGGAGCTGGCGTTCAACGAACCCGAGGACTGCTGGAACGACGGATTCTGGTTCCGCAACGTTGACGGCTTCATGAGCGTACAGTATCCCAACGGCCGCCAGGACTATTGGGGGGCGCCGCGGTCGCTGCTTCAATAGGGATCGAGCCGGAAGCGGCGGCGGCCGTGCCGAACGCGAGACGATGACCATGAGCGGGCGAGGGTCATACCTGTGGGCCGCCGCGATGGTGGTCGCGGCGGCCCTGCCCCAGGCCGGCAAGGCGGTTGCCGCGCCTTATGGCATCGAGGTGCAGGCCCAGCCCCAGCGCCTGCGCGCGGCAAGCACTGAGCCCTGCGCGGTGACGGTGCGAGTCACCGACACAACCGGGGCGCCGGTGCGCGATGGCGCCGAAGTCTCCTTTGTCACCACTCTGGGAACCATAGACCCTCCCATGGTCCGCACCGCCGGCGGCCTGGCGCGCGCGGAGCTGCGCAGTGCGGTCCCCGGCGCGGCCGAAATCTCGGTGCTGGTGGAAGGGCAGCGCGCGGTGACGGTCGTCGAGTTCACTGGGGGCGCCGCCAAACCGGCGCCGAGGCCGGCGCCGATGATCAAGATCCAGGCGCGGTATGTTGCCTACAGCGCCGATTATGACTGCGTCACCGCCAGCGATCAAGTGCGCGCGGAACATGGTCCCCTGGTGATCGAGGCGGGGAGCCTGCAATATGAGGTGGCGCGCGGGGTGCTCAAGGCCCAGCACAGCGTGCGCGTCAGCAGCGGCGGCAAGACCCTCGAGGGCGAGCGCGTCTGTTACAGCGTTACGACCGGCGACGGGACGCTGCTGCGCGCGCAGGAGGGCGTGGAGCGCGTTGCGTTCCGGGCGGACGACCTGGGCGGGGCCGGGCCTGAGCCTATCGGCGGCGCCAACTTCTTGCCCACCGATACCAGCGACACCAACACCTGGATCGTGGCGCGCGACGCGGTGATCTTCCCCAGCGAGCGCATCCAGTTCACCGACGCCCGCCTCTACGTCGGCGATAAGCGCATCTTCTCGCTGCCCCATTACGTGGCGCCCTTGCGCGGGCAGCGCAATATGCTCAACCAAGTCTTCAGCCTCAGCTCCAGCGGCGGCCTCAACCTCGACATGCCCTTCTACTATGCCGCCGACGCCGCCCACGCCGGGTCCCTGCACCTGCGCCGCCGGGCGAGCGGCGGCTACGGCTATGGGCGCACCGGCTGGTCGCTTGGCCTCGAGGAGCAGTACCGCCTCAGCGCTCGCTCCGAGGGAACGTTTGCGGTGGATGACCTGACGGACAACACGCGCAGCCTGCGGCTCGACCACCAGATAGAGTTTGGCCCGCAGAGCCGAGTCAACATGGGCCTCAACTATTACCGCTACAACCCGAGCTTCCCCGGCGCGCTCACCGGGCGCGCGTTTTACAGCCACCGGCTCTCCGATGCCGACCTCAACGTGATCGCGCTCGCCAGCTCCATCGCGGGCGCCACCAGTTGGTCGGTGGACGGCAACATGCGCTGGGGCGACCGGCCCCTGGCGCGCACCGGCATCGCCTACGATGTCACGGCGAACCTGGGCTACGGAGGCGCGCAGTATGGCTACGGGGGTGGGCTCTGTTTCGGCGGCGGCCTGGGCCTCTCGCCCCCGGCCTGGGAGATCAGCAAGAGCACTACGGCGGCGCTCGATGTCGCGCAGCAGTTCACGTGGGCGCAGATCGGCGGTCAGCGCACCGCTTTCGATCTGCGCGCGATGCTGCGCCAGAGCCTGGGCAACCTGGGTGGGGCGACGCTGTCGTACGACTACGACCTCTCGCGCGGCGGCTATTACAGCTCCTACGGCCGCCAGCAGCTCGGGCTTAACGCCTACATGAGCCAGGGCCGGGCGTGGCGCGCCTCCGGGTATGCGAGCTACAGCCTGGACCGTAAGTCGCTCTTCGCCTCGGGCGGCTTCAGTCACGCCCTGCCATTCCAGCAGAGCGCAGGCGGAGAATCGCCGTGGCGGCTCGACTTGCGCGGCAGCTACGCCGAGTTCGGCAGCAGCAAAGTCATGAACTCGCGCATCGCCATCGGCCGCGCCATCGGCGCCTACGAGGCGCTCCTGTGCTACTCCCCGACCGCCAGCTACGGCTATGGCAGCTACGGCTACGGCTACGCGCGCGGCAAGAGCTTCTGGATCGAATTCGTCCCCCTGGGATACTGAACCCGGTCGGCGTCACCGGGCTTCTGGCGGCCCGCCGATTCGATTCCCCCACCAACTGCGCGCCTTCCCGCTGTGGGGCGCTGAGGGTGTGACCTCTGGGCGCGTGGGAGCCACGTGTTTCTCCTATTCCCCGGCAAGTTTTGCTATAATTCCAATATTGAGTCGTGATTCCCCATGAGCAAGGCATTCGAGCTTCGTTCGGATTTCAAGCCGCAAGGAGACCAGCCGCAGGCCATCGAGCGCCTGGTGGAGGGGCTGCAAGAGGGCCACCGCTACCAGACGCTGCTCGGCGTCACCGGCTCGGGCAAGACCTTCACTGTGGCCAATGTCATCGCGCGGGTGCAGCGCCCGACCCTGGTCATTGCGCACAACAAGACCCTCGCCGCCCAGCTCTGCACCGAGCTGCGGGAGTTCTTCCCCGAGAACGCGGTCGAATACTTCGTGAGCTACTACGACTACTATCAGCCCGAAGCCTACCTGCCGCAGACCGACACCTACATCGAAAAGGACGCCTCGATCAACGAGGAGATAGACCGCCTGCGCCACGCGGCGACCCAGGCGCTGTTCGAGCGCCGCGATGTGATCATCGTCGCCAGCGTCTCCGCCATCTACGGCCTGGGGTCGCCGGAGGATTACGAGCGCATCACCCTGACCGTGGAGCGCGGGCGCACCTATGACCGCGACTCGCTGCTGCGACGCCTGGTGGACATGCAGTTCCAGCGCAATGACATCAACCTCACCCGCGGCAAGTTCCGCGTGCGCGGCGATGTGCTCGAGGTGCACTCGGTGGATAAGGAGTTGGTGACGCGCATCGAGCTCTTCGGCGATGAGGTCGAGCGCATCTCCGTGCTCAACCCGCTCACCGGGGAGATCACCGAGGACAAGGACCGCGCCGTCATCTTCCCCGCCTCGCACTATGTGTCACCCTGGGAGAAGCTGGAGCGCGCGCTCGACGGGATCGAGGAGGAGCTCCAGGAGCGGCTGCAATACTTCCGCCAGCGCGGCAAGCTGCTGGAGGCCCAGCGCCTGGAGCAGCGCACCCGCTATGACATGGAGATGATCCGCGAGATCGGCTACTGCACGGGCATCGAGAACTACTCGCGCCACCTCGATGGCCGCGCTCCGGGCACGCCGCCCTTCACGCTGCTGCACTATTTCCCCGATGATTTTCTGCTCGTGCTCGACGAGTGCCACCAGACCGTGCCCCAGCTTCGCGGCATGTACGAGGGCGACCGCTCGCGCAAGGTGAGCCTGGTGGAGCACGGCTTCCGGCTGCCCTCGGCGTTCGACAACCGTCCGCTGACCTTCGACGAGTTCGAGCAGCTTCACGGAGAGACCATCTTCACCTCGGCGACGCCAGGGCCCTTCGAGATGCAGGTCAGCGCCCAGGTGGTGGAGCAGCTCATCCGGCCCACCGGGCTGGTGGACCCCGAGCTGAGCGTGCGCCCGACCAAGGGGCAGGTTGATGACCTGATCGGGGAGATCAACCAGCGCGCGGCGCGCGGGGAACGGGCGCTGGTGACGACGCTGACCAAGAAGATGGCGGAGGATCTGACGGAATACCTGGCCGACATCGGGCTCAAGGTGCATTACCTGCACTCGGAGATCGAGACCCTGGTGCGCAGCGAAATCCTGCGCGACCTGCGGCTGGGCGTTTACGATGTGGTGGTGGGGGTCAACCTGCTGCGCGAGGGGCTCGACCTGCCGGAGGTCTCGCTGGTGGCGATCCTCGATGCGGACAAGGAAGGCTTCCTGCGCTCGGAGATTAGCCTCATCCAGACCATCGGGCGGGCGGCGCGCCACGTCTGGGGGCGGGTGATCATGTACGCCGACAATGTCACCGATTCCATGCGGCGGGCGATTGACGAGACCAACCGGCGGCGCGAGAAGCAGGTAGCCTTCAACCGCGAGCATGGGATCACCCCGGAGAGCATTCGCAAGGGCATCCGGGAGCTGCTGGCGGCGCAGCATGTTGCGGAGGAGCGCGGGATCTACTACGCCGGCGAGGGGCGGCCGGAGCAGGAGCTGCCGCATATCATCGCCGACCTGGAGGAGGAGATGCGGGTTGCGGCGCGGGAGCTGCGCTTCGAGGACGCGGCGAACCTCCGCGACCAGATCGCGGCGCTGCGGGGTTCACCCCGCGGCGCCGACGCGGTCTCCGGCGCCGGCCGGGGATCATCGCACTCATCGAACCGGGGCAAGGTCACCCGGGGCCGCAGGCGCAGGCACTAGGGAGAGATCGTCCACAGATTACGCAGATTACACAGATTCCAGAGCGGGCTCGGAGACGATCAAGGCAAAGAGAGCAAGGCCTCTGTTGTTCGGTGTCCCTTCTTCTCTGCGAAATCTGTGCAATCTGTGGATTGTCCATAAGATCATGGCAACCGACAAGATAATCGTCCGCGGGGCGCGGCAGCACAACCTGAAGAATATTGACGTCGAGATCCCCCGCAACCAGATGGTGGTGATCACGGGGCTGTCGGGGTCCGGCAAGTCGTCGCTTGCGTTCGACACCATCTATGCCGAGGGGCAGCGCCGCTACGTGGAGAGCCTGTCCTCCTATGCGCGGCAGTTCCTGGGGCAGATGGACAAGCCTGACGTGGATAACATCGAGGGGCTGTCGCCCGCGGTCTCCATAGACCAGAAGTCCGCCGCCCATAACCCGCGTTCGACCGTGGGCACGGTCACCGAGATCTACGACCACCTGCGCCTGCTGTTCGCGCGCATCGGCACCCCCCACTGCCCCAAATGCGGCGAGGAGATCGCGCGCCAGTCGCTGGAGCAGATGGTGGACCGCATCGAGGGGCTGCCTCAGGGCACGCGCATCCTGATCCTGGGCCCGGTGGTCAAGGGGCGCAAGGGCGAGTATCGCGCCCTGCTCGACGACATTCGCAAGCAGGGATTCGTGCGCGTGCGCGTGGATGGCGAGGTGCGCGAGCTTTCAGAGGACCTCAAGCTCGCGCGCTACAAGCAGCACACCATCGAGGTGGTGGTGGACCGGCTGGTGGTAAAGCCCGGCTTGCGGCGGCGGCTCAGCGACTCGATGGCCACTGCGCTCAAGATTGGTGATGGCGTAGCATTCGTGCAGATGGCTAGGCCCTCTGCGGGGGCCGCCACCCCGGCCGCCAAAGGCGGCCTAGGGGTCGTTGACGGCGAGCAGCTCGCGTTCAGCCAGCGCGGCGCGTGCCTGCGCTGCGAGGTCAGCTTCCCCGAGCTCGAGCCGCGAATGTTCAGCTTCAACAGCCCCTATGGCGCGTGTCCAGTTTGCACTGGCTTGGGGACGCGGCGCGAGTTCGACGAGGAGTTGCTGCTGCCCGACCGCTCGCTGAGCCTATCCCAGGGGGCGATCCTGCCGTGGGCGACGGAGGCCTCGCGCTATTATTCGTCACTCCTGCGCGCCGCGGCGCAGGCATATGACATAGACCTGGACACGCCGTTGAGCCGGGTGCCCAAGGCGAAGCTCGAAAAGCTGCTGTACGGCACCGGCGAGAGGGTGCGCGTGCGCTTTCGCGGCCGCGGCGGCAGGCTGCGCGTTTACGATACCACGTTCCGCGGGCTCATGCACCACCTGATGCAGGATTACGAGCAGACCGACTCCGACCACCGCCGCAGGGAGCTCGAGAACTACATGAGCATCCAGCCTTGCCCCGCCTGTGGCGGGACGCGCCTCAAGCCGGAGAGCCTGGCAGTGACCATCAACGGCCGCAACATTGCGCAGGTCGCCGCGCTCTCGATTCGCGGGGCCGCGGATTTCTTCGACCCCTTGCGGCTCACCGCGCGCGAGGAGATGATCGCCCGCCAGGTGGTGAAAGAGATCCGGGCGCGACTGAACTTCCTGCTCAATGTCGGGCTTGATTACCTGACCCTCGACCGCGCGGCGGCGACGCTGGCCGGCGGCGAGGCGCAGCGCATCCGCCTGGCGACGCAGATCGGCTCCGGGCTTACCGGCGTGCTCTACATCCTGGACGAGCCCAGCGTGGGCTTGCACCAGCGCGACAATCGCCGGCTTATATCCACCCTGCACGCTCTGCGCGACCTCGGCAATACGGTGCTGGTGGTGGAGCACGACGAGATCACCATGCGCTCGGCAGACCACATCATTGACATCGGGCCCGGCGCCGGCGAGAAGGGCGGCGAGATAGTCGCCACCGGCACGGTCGAGGACATCATCGCCTCCCCCCGTTCGGTCACCGGCAAGTACCTGGCCGGTGACCGGGAAATACCCCTGCCCGACTACCGGCGGCGGGGCGACGGCCGCCGGCTGGTGATCAGGGGCGCGCGCGAGCACAACCTGAAGAACGTTGACATTCCCATACCTCTGGGCGTGTTCATCTGCCTCACCGGGGTCAGCGGCTCAGGCAAAAGCACTTTGATGGAGGACATCCTCTACCGTCGTCTGGCGCACGCGCTCCAGGGCGCGCGCCTGTCCTGGGGGCGGCACGATGGCATCGAGAACATGCGCCTGCTGGACAAGGTCATAGACATAGATCAGTCGCCCATCGGCCGCAGCCCGCGCAGCAACCCGGCGACCTACATCGGCGCCTTCACGCCCATCCGCGAGCTCTTCGCGCAAACTCCGGAGGCGCGCGCGCGCGGCTACCGGCCGGGGCGCTTCAGCTTCAATGTCAGGGGCGGGCGCTGCGACACCTGCAACGGGGACGGAATCATCAGAATAGAGATGGTCTTCCTGCCCGATGTCTTCGTCCCGTGCGAGGAGTGTCATGGCTCGCGCTTCAACCGCGAGACCCTGGAGGTGCGCTACAAGGGGCGCAGCATCGCCGAGGTGCTGGATATGACGGTGGCGGAGGCGCTGGAGTTCTTCCGCAACATCCCCGCGATTCGCAGAAAGATGGAGACGATCCACGACGTGGGCCTCGATTACATCCGCCTCGGCCAGCCGGCGACCACGCTCTCGGGGGGCGAGGCGCAGCGCGTCAAGCTCGCCGCCGAGCTCAGCCGCCGGGCGACAGGCGGGACCCTGTACCTGCTCGATGAGCCCACCACCGGGCTGCATTTCGCGGATATCGAGCGGCTGCTGGAGGTGCTCAACCGGCTGGTTGACGCGGGCAACACGGTGATCGTCATCGAGCATAACCTGGATGTGGTCAAGTGCGCCGATTACATCATTGATCTCGGGCCCGAGGGCGGGGACGGTGGCGGCGAGATCGTGGCCTGCGGCACGCCGGAGGAGGTAGCGCAGGTCGAGGCCTCATACACCGGGCAGTTCCTGCGGCCGCTTCTGGAGAGAAAACACCGGGCCCGGCGGGGCGCCGCAGCCCCGGTGCCGGCATAGGCGGTGAGCGCCTGCGGCCCGGCGCGTGCCGCAGGCGGGGCGTGTGAGGCCACAGTGGGGGGGAAGGACAGCCGATGGACGCTGCACGCAGTGACAGACGCGAAGGCGCCTTGAGGATTCTTCTGGCCATTGTCGCCGGGGGGGTGGCGTTCCCCTGCTGGCTGGCGGCGCCTTTCGGTGCGGGGTTTTTCGGCTACGCCACTGGCGGCCTCGTGATGCTGTTGCCGAGCGCGCATCCGACGACCCTGGAGTTCGTGCGTTGGGCCGGCGCTGGGGTGATGGCGGGCGTGGTGTTTGCTTGCGTCGCGCCGCGGTGGCGCTGGATCATGGTGCCGCCCCTGTTGGTGTTACTTGAGATCGGGTGGGCGGTCTTCATTTTCCTGGGTGTGGGCGCCGGTGACATCCAGCGGCCGCCGGGCACGTTTCAAGGCATGTGCGCCGGGGTGGTTCTGGGCGTGCTGGCACTTGCTGCCTGTCGTCCCGGGATGCGGCCGGCCCGGCGGTTGGCGACAACAGCACTTGCAGCGGCAGTACTGCTTGCCGTGCCGGTGATCTCGGCGTGGCGCGGCAGGGGTGACCTTGCTGCTATGCGCGAGAGCGTGTTGCCGGCCGTGGAGAGGCTGTTGCGCACCGATGTGCTGGCGAGGGCAGGCCCCATACAGTGGATTGAGCTCCGGCGGCGGCTGTCGGACGATGGCAGGCTGTACTGGCATGCATATGGGGAGATGAGGAACCCGAAGGCGCACATAGCCCTCGACTGGCACGCCAACCCTGGCCGGTGGGCAGCGAAAGCCCGTGGCTTGGAGGGTTTAAGGGCGGACGGAATGGAGGCGGAGTTGGCCACGCCGCAGCCTTACTACACGGAGGCCACCAAGCGACTCCTGCAGTCAATAGGGGTGCGGCCCGAACTGACGGCGAGAATCGAGTTACGGAATGAACCCGGAGGCGGCAATTGGTATGCTGTCGCCATGTACCACGGTATCAAATACAAGTTCGACTGGCACACTGTCCCCTACTACGAATTCGAACGAATGCACTTTCCTCATGGCAGCATTCTGATGACTTGCAGCGGAACGTATTCCGCCTCGGCACCGTGACGCGGCGGGCGCATAAACGCGAGGCCCGTGCATACCGACGCGAGCGCGCGAGTGTCATCCCGTGCACAGCGAAGCTTCCCTTCGCCGGCGCTAGTGGATGTGGCACAGCCGCCTCGGCTGTGAGCCCCGCGAGCGGGGAGTTGGCGCTGCACGCGCCGACAGGTAAGTCAGTCCGGAGAGGGGGAACGGCTCCATGAATAACAAGCAGATTCAGCTCGCGGCGATCTCGATCGTCAAGCACCTGCTGGCCGCAGACGGCTACGACGTATCCGCCGGCGCCCGCGGATATGACCTCACGGCGACGAAAGGGAGCGACGAGCTGCATGTTGAGGTCAAAGGCGCGGGCGCCATGATCGCATCTCTGGGAGGATTCCGCTACCTCACGAGTGGCGAGTTCGACGCCGCGCGCAAGGACCCCAAGTGGCAGCTGTGGGTCGTCGAAAACCTGGCCAAGCCTTCCGAGGCGGTGGTCACGAAGATTCCCCGGCACGAGGTGCTCAGAAGACTAGACATTGAGATCTCGTGGATGCTCCGATGGGATCGTGGTGTCCAAGAACTGTCCCAGCCAGTCAGCGCCGAGATTGTTGCAGAAGCCATGGGCGCAACCGGCGAGAACGCCCGGTGAGGATGCGACCGTGAAGGACACAGCCGAGGCTACTTCGCCCTGCGAAGCCGGGCTACGAAGCCCGCGAAGCAGGGGCGGCTGTGCCACATGAAGTTGCCTGCCCCATGCCTCGGCGTGAGCGCGAGAGGCTCTCGCCTCAGTTGTCACCGTGGCATGCGACGTTGAAAGGAGTTGTCCGCACTTCTTCTGGTTTCCGAACGTCACGAAGCTGTACGAGCGCCCCAGAGAGGAGACTCCTTTGATCGGCGATTCGAGCAGCGCGAATACAAGCATGGTGGCCGCTGATTTCCTGTACCAAGCCGCAGCCGCCAAACTTTATCATGTTCGGGCAGAGTCGGGTGAACTTGGTAACGCGCTGCCGACGCTCGCCTTTGACGTGAAAATCAAGGGCCCCGACCAAGCGGAGCAGATTGCCTATCGCCGCTTTGTGCTGCCGCTGGAGCCGGAAGACGAAGCCGAAAAGGCACCCTGGCTCGCGCGCCTGCGCCGCTTTGCGCTTGACGTTGTCGTCAATGAGTTAGACGCGGACGCTCTAGCGCAAGAGGAGTTTCGCGTGCAGAAGGACCAGGTGGGGGATGGCTCTCGGTTTGAATTTCGTGCATGCGATCTCCAAGTGGAGCGACCCAACGGGGATTTGGTCTGCACTGCGTGTATAAAGGGCGACCACCGCGCGACGAGAGCGATTTGCGAAAAATGCGGTATGCCGGACCCGTGGGAACGGTGCAGACACATCACGCATGTGCAGACCTGGCCTATAGGCGCAGATTCCATTTCGCTGCTAAGACGGCAGTGCGACGGGCTATGTCAGATTGGGGCTGGTCCTAGCGCGCAAGTGCCTCAACCGTGTAGAGCGGGGGGCCACCAGCCAAAGTGCTTTGCTCCCCCGATGATCAAGGCTCCGGTCGCGGTAGAGACGTCCGGCGGAGCGCTCCCGGGCCTGGATACCGTTCTCAACCGCTTGAATACTGCTTGGAAGAGAGTCTTCGATTACCCGCTGTTTGTGTTCGCCTCGTTTGAGCCGTTGCAGGCGCTACGTATGGGCGTAGCAACAGCACAGGACTACCACATGGGGGTACTGCGATTGGCAGAAATAATAGATAGCGTCAATCAGGAAGGACTTGGCAAGAGGCTGGAAGGCGCCTTAGCTCGACGGGAGGGCACTATATCGGCGCTTCAAGCATTCATGGCCAAACGTCCGTGGCCAAACCAAGAGATGGCAATCAAGCTTCTGCGCGACACCCATTCTCTTCGGAATCTTCCCCCGACGCATCCGGTGGAATGGGAAGCGGCTGAAAAGGCGATGGCGGTTGCGAGACAGATGGGCTTCCCATATCCCGTTGCCAGAGCGGATTGGCCTAACTTGTGGCGGGCCACCCTCAGCGGGTTCGAAAGGGCGTTGGAGTTGTTGCTGACAGACCTGGAGGCGTATCACCCGTGACTGTTGCGCAGTTGTGCGGCAGCCCAAGACGGGGTGCTTGTGGACGCGAAACAAACCGTCCCAGCCTTCACGGGCTGTAGCTTGCAGGCAGGACAGTTGCTGCGACAATGAACTCTTATACAGATGTCCATAGCCCCACCCTGCGCGAGAAGCTCGACGCCCTCCCCGCGCGCCCGGGCGCCTACCTGATGAAGGACGCCGCCGGCAAGGTCATGTATGTGGGCAAGGCATCATCGCTGCGCAGCCGCGTACGTTCATACTTTCAGCCCGCACAGGAGCTGACCGGCCGCCAGGCCGCGATGGTGGAGCGCATCGCCGACCTCGACTGGATCGTCACCGACTCGGAGATGGAGGCGCTGATCCTCGAGCACAACCTGATCAAGCGCCACCACCCGCGCTACAACGTGCGCCTGCGCGACGATAAGCGCTATCCATACATCAAGGTCACGGTCGCCGAGGAATACCCGCGGCTGGTGGTGGTGCGCAACATGGAGCGCGATGGGGCGCGCTACTTCGGGCCTTACACCAGCACCAAGGCGATGTGGGAGACGGTGCGGCTGGTGCGGCGGATCTTCGGCGTGCGCCAGGCGCTGGTGGCGTCGGCGAAAAAGCGCGCCGGCTGCAACTGGCAGCCCGGGCAGCGCCGCTTGCGGCCATGCCTCAACTTCGACCTGCGCCAGTGCCTGGGTCCCTGCGCCGGCGAAGTAAGCCCTCAGGAGTACCGCGCCATGGTGGAGCGGGCGCTGCTGTTCCTTGACGGACGCGCGGAGCAAGTGCTCGATGATCTGCGCCGGCGCATGGAGCAGGCGGCACAGGAATTGCGCTTCGAGGAGGCGGCGCGCCTGCGCGACAAGATCGCCGCGGTCGAGCGCACGACCGCGGGGCAGAAGATGGTGCTGCCCGGAGGCGGGGACGCCGATGTCATCGGCCAGCGGCTTCAGGAGGATGAGGGCAGCGTCGTGCTGTTCAATATCCGCGACGGCAAACTGGTGGGCCAGGAGCACTACCTGCTGGAGGGAACCTCCGGCGTGCCCGCGGCGGAGGTGATGCGAGAATTCGTGCGCGAGTACTATGGGCGCGCGGCCTTTGTGCCGGCGCAGGTGCTGCTCGCCGAGAGCATCTCCGATCGCGAGCTCGCCGAGGAATGGCTCTCACAGCGCCGCGGCGCCAGGGTCACGGTGACCACGCCGCAGCGCGGGGATCGCAAGCGCCTGGTGGAGCTCGCCGCCGATAACGCGCGCATGCGCCTGGAGCAGCATCATGCGCGCGCGGGCGCAGAGCAGCGGCGCGGCCGCGAGGCGGTGGACGATTTACGCCAGGTGCTTGGCTTGCCGGTCACGCCCGAGCGCATCGAGGCCTATGACATATCGTCCATCGGCGGGCAGGATTCGGTGGGATCGCTGGTGGTGTTCGAGGCCGGCATGCCGAAGAAGGCGGATTATCGCCACTTCCGCATCCGCGGTGAGACTGGCGCGGCGGACGCCTTCGTCCGCCGTAGCGGCACTTCGGCGCCCGCGAAGGCGGATGACTACGCGATGATGCGCGAGGTCCTGGCGCGCCGATTGCAGGCCGCGCAGGCGCGGCAGAAATATGCGCGCCTGCCCGATCTGATGGTGGTTGATGGCGGCAAGGGGCAGCTCGGAATCGCGGCGGCGGCGCGCAACGATTTGGAGCTGTCGTTTCCCGTCGCCGCGCTGGCGAAAGAACATGATTGGGTGTATATCGAAGGGCGCGCGCAGCCGGTGATACTGCCCAGCCACTCGCGCGCGCTTCATCTGCTCCAGCGGGTGCGTGATGAGGCGCATCGGTTCGCCCAGGCATACCATCATGCATTGCGCGCGCGCCAGACGCGCGAGAGCGCGCTCGACCAGGTGCCGGGTATCGGGCCGGTGCTCAAGCGGCGGCTGCTCACCCACTTCGGGAGCCTGGCCAAGATTCGCAGCGCCGCCATCGAGGAACTCGCCGCCGTGCCCGGCGTGGGGCGCAAAGCCGCCGCGGCGGTAGTGCAGCATCTTTCGCGCGCGGAGTCGCAGAGCCCGTGATCGCCTTGATGCATATTATGGGCGGGCCAACCCTGCCTGCTCCCAGTTCAGCGCAACGGCGCCTGCCGGGCGCGTGGGTGTGTATCGCTGCGAGTGACAAGGGCATCGCCGCCTGCACGCTCCCCAAGCGCACCCCGGCGGACGCCCTGGCCGAAGTTGACCACAGTCTTGGCGCGCCGGCGCGCGGGGATTCACTTCTGCCAATCGTCGGCGCGGCGCTGCGGCAATATCTCGCGGGGCAGCGCACGGAGTTTGAGTTTCCGCTCGACCTGTCGCGGGTGAGGCCGTTTGCGCGGCGGGTGCTGGGCGCGGTGGCGCGGATACCTTATGGCGAGACGCGCAGCTACGCCGAGATCGCCCGACGGGTCGGCAGTCCCGGGGCAGCGCGAGCGGTGGGGCAGGTGATGGCTCGAAACCCCCTCTCACCGATTGTGCCATGCCATCGCGTGATCGGCAGCGACGGGGGGCTCACCGGCTTTGGCGGGGGGCTCGGGTATAAGCAATTCCTACTGGACATGGAAGGGGCGGGGGCGGCGCAGGCGAAAGGGTAGCCGGTCGCCCCGGATGCCCGGTGTCTCTTTGACCGGTCACGATGCAGAAGCTGGGCGTTATCCAGTTTGAGATACGTGCATCGTCACTGGCAAGATTCTTCACTCCGCCCCGACTCGTCGGGGCTCCGTTCAGAATGACACGCGCTTGGCCCGATGTCATTCTGATTGGTATGAAAGCGCTCCGCCTCGGACGTGCACGGCGCGGCCGTGTGCGTCATAATAGAAGGTGCGGTCAACCTTCCAAAGGAGGCGGAACAAGATGCAGTATATCGCATTT
>Ga0315289_10002777_pt1 | contig 26726 bp, 26 predicted proteins | sample YL17G11_40_MG_FD_203452 | JGI IMG/M metagenome (GOLD analysis project Ga0315289, IMG submission 203452) | Sediment microbial communities from Yellowstone Lake, YNP, Wyoming, USA - YL17G11_40 | ecosystem: Environmental > Aquatic > Freshwater > Lake > Sediment | place: USA: Wyoming | collected...
GTTCTTTCTTTGTATTCATAATAGGTTCCAATTGTGGCCTCCTTTGGGTATTATACTCTTTCTTAGGCATTACAGCCTAAAGTTAATTAACCCTTCTACTTGAGGTCACTGTCGCTGAAAAAACGGGCCCGGATGACAGGATAGAATCTCATGGTAAAAAGGGTGACATACTACAGATAGTTTGCTATAAGAAAAAGGAACTCGGAAAGATTCTTTATGAATGCAAAAAGACGGATAAATTTGCAAAGCATTTTATCCGACAAACGAAAATCGCGGTTGCGCAACGCCATGCTACTTTTGGAGTATTGGTAACATGTGCTTTCAAAAAAGACACGGAAGGATTTTTTGTGGATAGCGACATCATAGTGGTGCATCCTTTTGGAGTGTGCTATATCGCACAAATTCTTAGAAATAATATTGTCGACCTTGCGCAGGCTCGAGCTAGCAAAAAAGAAATCGATAAAAAAGCTAAGAATCTCGTGGATTATATAGCAGGAGATGAATTTAAAACACTTGCCAACGATATGATATATAGAGCCAAGTTGTTGGGTGATATATTGAATAAAGAGGTTAAGGCACATGCGCATCTTTGGAAGGAACGATTCGGGCACTATAAAACCATTCACGATAATATGGTGACCGTGGATAATAATACAAAAGCGATAATTAAAGGAGAGAAGGTTCAAAAGACATTTGCAAGCAAAACAATCGAACCACCCATTCTATTAGCGACTATTAAAAGATAAGAATGTTCTATATGTCAAAAGAAGTAGGTTTGTTCATTCCAACTCATTTTGAAAATATTATCGACGGTATTTTGCATTTGCAGAACCACGATGAGCTTTATTGGACTGTAGGCAAAAGCGTAAACAAATGCCATGAATTCTCCTTCCCCATCACCGGATTATTGTATCTGGATAAAAAAGGAGACGTGCGCTGCAAATGTAAGATAAAAGATATAATACCCTTTTCGAAAGATCATTATAAACACATATGTAAAAAACCTAAAAGATGGATATCAGACTGGAAAAAGAATAAAGATAAAAAGAAACGAAAAACCACCCTTATCATAACAAAAATAGAGTCTTTTTATTATAAAGCAACCAAGTTAAAAAACCACTCTAGCAAAAATTTTCAGCCAAGCCAGAATTGCATTAGGATATATATACCAAAAAGTGCGGTTACGAATAGTAGGATTTAGCTGTGTATAGCACATACCACGATTTTTTTGGTTTTTGAAATAAAATAATCTTATAAAATTTTTGAAAGGCTGAAACTATTTTATGATGTCCGAAAAAGACTTTGAAGATATAATTTGTAAATATCCAGAGCTGATAGAAGAAGGCTTGACTTTTATAGGAAGGCAGATATGATCTTCCCCCGAAAAAGTGGACACTATGAAGAGTTGGTGGTAGCATAATTACCGGCTCTTAAACGGGAGGTGTCCTATGGAGGGCGAGAAGCGTAAGCATAAGCATTTCGACAAGGATTTTAAGCTTTCGGCGGTTAAGATGATAACCGAAAGCGGCCACAAGACAAGCGAGGTAGCCAGATCACTCGATATCCACCCCAACATACTTTACAACTGGAAGCGTAAATATGCCAATGACCCGGAGAAGGCGTTTCCGGGTAAGGGCCATCTCACAGAGCTTGCCGCACTTAGGAGGAAGCTCCGGGAAGTCGAGATGGAGCGCGACATACTAAAAAAAGCAGTCGGCATATTTTCAAAAACGACGGACAGCGATTCAAATTCATAGATGAATACCGCTCGACGTATCCGCTCCTGAGAATATGCCGGGTATTGGAAGTATCGAAGAGCGGATATTACGCGTGGAAGAATAGACCCAAGAGTCAACAGACTATAGATAACGAACGACTGCTCATTGAGATAAAACGGCTCTTCTTGGAACATGACCATAACTACGGCAGTCCGAGGATACGGCGTGCCTTAGGAAGGGAGAATATCTTTGCTTCCGAGAACCGCATAGCCCGTCTAATGCACGTAAATAAGCTTGTGGCTGTGCAGAGACGTAAGTTTAGAGTTACGACCGACTCGAAGCATAACTGGCCGGTAGCGCCTAATATCGTGAGCAGGAATTTCGTAACGGACGCTCCCAACAGGATCTGGCTTGCGGACATAACATACGTCTGGACATGGGAAGGCTGGCTGTACCTAGCCTTTATACTTGATTTGTATTACAGGGGCGTGATAGGATTGGCGATGTCGAACAGGGTAACGGATGAACTTACGCAAAACGCCTTAAAGCAGGCAGTGTTACGCCGTAATCCGCCGAAAGGGCTTATTCATCACTCCGACAGGGGCAGCCAGTACGCGAGCGGCGATTATCAGGAGCTGCTTAAGAAGCACGAGATAATACCGAGCATGAGCCGCAAAGGCGACTGCTGGGACAACGCCGTCGGTGAGAGTTTCGTGCATACGCTAAAAGTCGAGAAGATCAACCGATGCCGGTTCAAGACAAGAGAAGAAGCAAAGCAGGAGATATTCAAATACGTGGAGATGTATTATAACCGTAAAAGGGCGCATTCGTCGCTAGGCTACCTGAGCCCTTTTGAATTTGAAAAACGGCTCTTTACATCTATATAAACAGTCCACTAAACAGGGGAAGTTCATTTTGATGCTAAAAATATATCAGCAAAATTTACAGTTGGGGAAAAACCAAAAGAAGATTACCCGATCAAAATAAACAAAGACAGTGGTTTAGAATTTTTAGGAAACTTTTTACGAACCCTTTATTCTTCGGTATGAAAAAATATAAAATATTTGTTAGTGCCAATCAGAAAGAACTCAGAAAAGAAAGATTCGCAGTAAAGGAAACTATATTTAATAGTTCTACCTTTCGCGATTTTTTTGATGTATTCCTTTTTGAGGAATTATCGGCAAAAGGCGCTTCACCGGTTTCAACCTATCTCAAAAAAGCGGAGAATAGCGATATCTACATTGGTATATTAGGTAACCAATACGGCACAAAAGGTAAGGATGGTTTATCTGCAACTGAAAGAGAATTCAGGCATTTTGTCAAAGCAAGATCACAAAAAGAAATTTTACTATTTGTTAAGGGAAGAAAAGATATCCTCAGAGATAATGGTACACAGAAGTTTTTTAAAATAGTCAAAAGCAATTATATCTACAAACGGTTTATAAATATAGCGGATCTAAAGACACAGGTGCTTAATAGTCTCATTTCTTTTCTTGACGAAAAGGGTATATTAAGCCGAGTACCATTTGACGAGGCAATTTGCAAGGAAGCAAAATACAGCGCAATAGACGAAAAAGAGGTAAAGAACTTTCTGGAAAACAGAGCGATTAAACTTCATGTAAATATTCCTAAAATTTCCATTAAGAATTTCCTACTTAATACACTCAAAATAGTAAAAGAAGAAAATAAAATCCCGAAGCCAACAAATACGGCTATATTATTTTTTAGTAGAGACGCTTCTGAATACATTCCCCAGAACGAGATCAGGGTTGCTCGTTTTAAAGGCACAATCCGCGCCCAAACCATTGATTCAAGAGAAATCAAAGGACCGATATATAGAGTGTTAGATGAAGTAGAGTTATTCTTTAGAAGAAACACGCGTTTGGCGAACAAAATAGTTGAGTTTAAACGCATCGATATCCCGGAATACCCCCATGAAGCAATACGTGAGGCAGTTATCAATGCCATTGCCCACAGGGATTACCACCGCCTCGGCGCCCCAATAATAATCTCTATTTTTGACGATAGGGTTGAAGTGAGTAGCCCCGGGAAACTACTCCCTGGCTTAAACATTAGAAATCTTGAAGGACATCATGAAACGAGAAATAAGAAAATCTGCGGGATGTTCCACGAGACAAAAGATATGGAACGATTTGGAACCGGCATAGGGAAAATGAAACGGCTTATGAAAGAGTATGGTTTGTCCGAGCCGGAATTTAAGGAGGAAGGCGATTTTTTTGTGGTGAAATTCTATGGACCTGCGGAAAGGATTCTCGACTTAGCGCCTACCATACCCAAAGAGCGGCAGGTGAATTTACGGGAATTAGGATTGAATATACGGCAGATTGAAGCGTTGAGATTGTTGGTAAATGAAAAGATGATATTAACAATCGCCGGTTACATTAAAAGGTTCAAGGTAACCGACAAAACCGCAAGAATGGATTTACAAGAATTGGTTTCAAAGAGCTTTGTTGATAAGATAGGAAAGACAAAGGGGGCATATTTTAAAGCAAAAAACGACTTACCGAAATAGCCCCAAAATTACCGAAATAGTTACCGAAATCGAAAAGTTAGTTAATTGTAACATGCAGTAAATACGCAAGAGCAGATTTAATAAAATAGTTTACAACCTAATCAAAAAATCGCCCTTTTTGCTATATTTTTTGCAAAAAATGGCAAAGTTTTCTTGCGCCAAAATGTTACATCAAGTCTTTTTATGGCAATGGCTCGGCAACCGCCGAAGCCAAGTATCTTTTACATTCTAGGATGAGACGGTGTGGACGAACGCCCTGCGCTAATATTAACTTTAAAGTGAGGACACTACGGCTGCGGGCTGGGTGCGGGCAGCCCGCAGCCGTACCGAGCCATCCGTTAAAAGCAATTTTCAGATTTTCACTTCAAGGGAACCCTTGAAGTATGTTCGAACTTCAGCGGCAATGCAGCGCCATAATGAGACCACAACTTATGGAGCAGTATTGTGGAATATGTGCGACATAAGTTGTAAGGCCGAATTATATCGAATTATTTCTCGCCTCGTAAGCGCGGATAAATTTCTCGCGAGAGTGGTGGAATTGGCAGACACGTACGGCTTAGGACCGTATGCCGAAAGGCTTGAGAGTTCAACTCTCTCCTCTCGCACCAGCTAGATAATTAGGGACAGACACCATCGTCCCCAATATTAATTTTCTTAACAACTATTGTGGTAGAAGATTCGAGAGTCCTTCTTTCGAGAAAATGCTCGATATAAACCCAAGATCTACACCTTGCCAATCCGCCTTCCGTGGGGTATACTTATGATAATGAATAAAAAAGCCTTCGCCCCGTTAGAGATGAACCCTTGTGCAGCCAATAGACGGTTGTCTAAAGGCAACCTATCTCTAACGGGGTTCACATTGATAGAACTTCTGGTCGCCATAGCCATTATCGGCATACTTGCCGCGCTTATGGTGTCGGCTATCGGCAGGGCGCGCGAGAGTGCAAAGTCTGCTGCTTGCGTTAACAATCTGAGACAGATTGGCATTGCGATGTTGATGTATGCCGATGATCATAATTTTATTTCTGTTCCAATCGTTGGACCCGAGGGATACTGGTATAATTACCTTGAATCATATATAGATAATCGCGATGTCTTTCGGTGCCCCAGTTACAAAAAACATTTCTATCTCGATTCCTTTCATTTTTCATATGGGATCAATGGGCTACTAAGCGGTTCGGACATAAGTAAAATAGCAAACCCCTCACAACTTATATGGGTCGCTGATGGTTATCCGCTCACTGGACCTGGCTTTAGCTGGTATTATGTGGAGAACGCGGTCGGCGTAGGAGCAAGGCATTCTGGCGGCGCTAATATCTTATTTTGGGACGGTCATGTTAAGTGGTATCGCGCATCAGACATACCATTGTCAGGCGATGAAGAAAGTATCCTATGGTGGGGGCTTTAAAAAGTGGATTTGGGGTCAGTGTGGACTACTACACAAGGCTGAGTAAATTAGAGCATAAGAAGCCGTAAGATTTAAGTATCGAAGCTGGTTAAATGAGGGGCAGGGATTATTCCTTGCCCCTCATTTATTCTAACCTGGTTAGATTTGTCAGATTGGATAATTAGGATAATTAGGGACAGACACCATCGTCCCCAATATTAGGTCCTTCTTTCGAGAAAATGCTCGATATAAACCCAAGATCTACACCTTGCCAATCCGCCTTCCGTGAGGTATAATTAGGGTAATATATGAATAAAAAAGCCTTCACCTTCATAGAGATTATCGTTATAATTATCCTGATAGGAATCCTTATTTCTACATGGGAATATATTATTTCGTGGCTCACGTCTTGCTACAAAAGCCTCTATCCACAATAACTTTACCTCACCCGCCCCAAAGCGAAGCGAATGAAATGAGCGAAGTTCCGAGCGACTCGTGGTGAGCCGTTCGACTACGCTCACGATGCTTCGAATGGTGCTGAGCAACGTCGAAGCACGAAGTCGAACCAAGTCGAGGGGTAGAGGAGCAGTTTAGGTAGCCTTGGGATTTAGGGTTACTATGAAGCAAGGTAAGCAACCGGAGGCTAAATGAATACCAAAAAAATCATAGCGAGAGAAGGGCTTATTTTTTTATTATTCGCATTCTTTTTTTTGTTCTTGGCAAAGTTTATTGAACAACCCCCAGAGTGGCTTGCTCCTTTTGTTATTTTGGGCTACCCCGCTTATCTACTTATCCGCTTCGTCATATTAAAACGACGAAGGAGAAATAAGATGAGAAATTTATGGCTCATCGTACTTTTAATATCAATAACTTGTCTCGCACAAAAACGGCAAAATAATGATATGACTAATACGATTAAAGCTACTGTTGGGAAGGAGTTCGCAATTACACTGAACGCTAATGCGACCACAGGCTATGAATGGTAACTTGCTAACCCGATAGATGATAACCTGATTAACCCTGTGAGCTCAGAATATTTACCAGATAAGACAGATCTCGTAGGCAGCGGTGGTAAATCAATATGAACTTTTAAGGCTATTCAATCACGCAAAGCAGATTAAGGCTCTCGGTATACAGAACAATGATGTCATTATAGACAGAATCATGGAATTATTAGCCGAGGACTTTGTTGTATCGTGCGAGGTTATTCAACGAAGGATTGCTAAAGAGGTTGATAATTTGCCATCAATAGACATTGATAAATAGTGCGGGCGCTGTTCCAGCAGGCGATCCCAAGAAATCTTTCTTGACTGCATGTACAGATGCTGATATAATAAGTCTTTATTTTCACGATTTACGGCATATTTTTGCATCTAAGCTTGTGATGGCTAGTATAGATTTAAGTACTGTTAGAGAACTATTAGAGCATAAGAGCCTTGAAATGACGCTAAGGTATAGTCACTTATCGCCGAATCATAAGAAGCGGGCAGTTGATGTTTTAAGCAAGCAAATGGACACAATTTGGTCACAAATGCCTGCCGGTGAAATGAACAAAAATTTGACGGTAACCTAACTACTTGATAATACAGAAGTTATAGATCACGCCCGCATAGCTCAGTTGGTAGAGCAGGACACTCTTAATTCGACCCGGGCTGCTCGCAGCGCTGTCTTAAACGTGCAATTTCCGACGGGGGGCTATTCTAAGCCGCTTGTATTACCCTCCGCTGTCACAGCCCGCTTTTGACAAATTTTGGGCACATTTTGGGCACAAGAATACAGGGTCTATGACGGTTTTCTCAGATAGCACCTGTTGATTAAAAGGTCCTGCGAAGTTCTATCATATCTTGCTTGTTTAGAGCGTAGCAGACCAGGCGCGCCATTCTACTTCGCCAAGCAACTTTCGCGCTTAGCTTCGTAGAAATGTTGTTCTTTATGTAACTGCTATGTTTGTATGATGATATAGAATCTATATAGCACTGCAATTAAGAATAGAAAAAGTTAGATATTAGCCCTTGACTTTCGTATTATATGTGGTATACTTGTGTTAGCCCTTATGTGGGGGTATTTTTTTACCACTCTATTTAGGAGGTTTAAAAAGTTTAGAAAAACTAAGTCTCGGCTAAATTATAAGAAAAGCCAGAATTTAACGAAGGTGCATCATGTATCACACAAAAGCAAAAGATCCCAAAGGGTGCCTGCTTAAAAGAGCCGTTTTTTTGTTCGGCTTGCTGACGCTTTTATTATGTTTTTATAATCTTAGCGAGGCGTTATCAGCGGATGAGGCTGAATTTTCAAAAGTGTATTCTGAAAAAGGAATAAGCATTAATGGCGTTGAGACTGTTAACTCAATGTCCTTCAACGTGGCTGTACCGGATATCGGCATGTCTGAAGTTAACGGGGAAGATGGCGTCACCTACCACAAAATATCTATACCTGACTCGGCGTTTTTAACGGAAGAAGAAGGCGCCCCCAGCTCCCTTATATAAGCGAACTTATTCAATTACCGGACAATGCATCAAATGTATCAATAAGCGTTTCCTTTAAAGCAGACCCTAAGATATACAACGGGATTTTAGTTCATCCGTGTCCTCGAAAGGTTATTAAAACCACAAGCGAAGGCTACAAATATATCGCGGAAGAATTTTATATCGACCCCGCAAAATATAGCAATAACGATATCACACCAAAAGTGTGCGCAGAGATTGCGGAAGACGGATACTTCCGCTCTGTAAGAATGGCGAGGATAAATATATATCCTTTAAGATATACCGCTTCAAAAAAAGTTCTGGAATTTGCGAGTGAGTTCGCTGTAACGATAACATGGACAATCGGACCAAAAGATCTTTCAAAAAAAGAAACCACGAAAGGTTTTGAGAAACTAATCTCAAATATTACCTTGAATAACGCAGCGTATATGATAATAGAACAGCCCGATTTATCGGCTCAGGCGGCGGGCGCAGGCACGGGCTCTGTCAGGTATATAACGGGCGCCGAGCTGAGGGGTATAACAATAAGCTGCGACTATCTTATAATCACGCACCAAAACTTCTTCTCCACAACCGAACTCGCCGGCTTCGCCAATTATAGAGTTAATTACAGCGGACTTAATGTAGTGGTAGCTAAAACAGAGGATATATACGCGCAGTTCCCGAACGGCAGCGGTAATGATTACTCGATTAAGGACTTTATGCAGTATGCCTATAGTAACTGGCAAACCGCGCCGCAATATCTTTTGATAATTGGCGATGTAGAATATGTGCCGACTCATCCGGTCCTGCATGAGGGGCCTTATATGGATTATGAAGAATGGTATGTTTGTGTTTCCGGGGGAGATGAATGGCCTGATATGGCCATGGGACGATTTTCAATAAAAAGCAAAGATGATATAGCAAGTATAAAAAATAAAATAGCGGCATATGAACAAGATCCTGTTTTACCCGGGGATTATCATACGAAGGGTCTCTATGTCGAAGGCTCTGCCGGGCATAACCAGAGGGTGATTGACATATTGTTCAATGCCGGATTTGAGATATCAGAGCTGTATGCCATGAGGGATAATACATGGCAAGATTTTATCAGCGCTGTCGATTCCGGGCGGAATATCGTTTATTACTATGGACACGGAGGCTTTACAGGTTGGGAATATGGAGGCTGGTACAATGACATTTCCCTTCTCAGCAATAATAACTACCCTGTTATATTGACGCTATCTTGCGATACCGCCAGCTTGAGCTGCGATGTGTCCATCGGCGAACATTTTGTCAATATAAGCGGAAAGGGAGCCGTAGCGTATTATGGAGCAACTACTTTAACATATGATAGCGCTGCCGATATAGCATTAATAAAGATCTTAGATAGTTATGAATATGTTCTTGGCAAAGCGGTTTTACTGGCAGAGATCAGTCATTCACTTGATAGAGGTAAGGAAAATATCCTTTTGGGTGACCCCGCGCTGCAGACTTTTGGTTATAAATTAAATCGGAGCTTACCGGACCTGACGTTATCTTCTTCAGGAGTTGACTACGATTATCCAGCTCGGCAGCTTACGCTATCTGTCGCGAATATCGGAGGCATGGACGCCGTTAATGTCCTAACAAGGGCGTACATCGTTGATTACGCCACAGGATACGAATATCCCTTTGGCGAATATTCGTTCCCATTAATACCTGCCGGCGGAAGCGCTGAAACTACACTAGAAATCCAGCCCCCGTTTAACGGGGGAATATCTTATCATAGCCAGAGTAGACCCGGAGAATAGGATCGCGGAATCTTGTGAAGTCAACAATCAAAACGGCAGAAGACTTCTCATATCGCCGACATTTGTTGATATTACCGATAGGTCAGGGATAGATCCTGCCGTATTATACCAGGCTGTCGCCGTGGCTGATATAAATGGCGATGGTTATAAGGATATTTGTTTTGCCTCTAACTTACTAACAAAAACACAGCTGTATCTAAATAACAAAAATGGCACTTTTAGCGATATAACAGCTAGCGCCGGAATTGGATTTATAGACAGCCATAAGGTGGTTTTTGGAGATATCAATAATGACGGCTATCCCGATCTGTATATATGCCGCGGCGCTAAGAGTCAGGATAGGTTATTCCTTAATAATGGGGATGCAACTTTTGATGATATAACGGATGGATCTGGGATAAACGGTTATGGTAGCTCGGATGCCATATTCGCAGATATTGATAACGATGGCGACTTGGACCTTTTTATTTCTTGGAGCAATACAGAATCAAAGAGCGAGTTGTTTATCAATAACGGTAACGGTACTTTTACAAATAAAACATCCGCAAGCGGGCTCGGTTTTCTAGGGCTCTCTACTACCAGCCGGTTTATTGATATAGACAATGACGACGATATAGACCTTTTTGTTGTTGTCAATGGGCACCTTTGGTTTTATTTGAATTACGGGGCAGGATTATTTACGCAAGACACGCCACCGATCATCGGGAGCAGGGAGCTACAAAGCTTCTCTCTGTCAGATATCGACTTGGACGGAGATACTGACCTTTTGCTATTACGTGGAAACAGTTTTGAATTGTTCAGAAACAACGGAAACGGCTTTTTCGAAATGGTCGCCAGTCCACATGTCTTGCAGAGGATCGATGGAAGCCTCGCTACGCCATTTTTTGCGGATATAGACAATGTTTCCGGCGATGATATCATATGTGGTGCGTATTTATTAAGAAATTCCTCTCAAGGCTTATTTGAAAACTACGAAACTGAATTATCCGGAAACAATATAAACGTTTCCGCAGTAGACATCGATGGTGACGGTGATAATGACATTGTAACAGCAGGCTATTCATCCATTACCAAAGTACTTCGGAATCAGACAGATAACAATAACTGGCTCAAAGTAAAACCGGTTGGCGTTGTCAGTAATCGCGATGCAATAGGAGCAAAGGTGTATATCTATTCAAATAGCAATAAACTTGTGGGTTTTCAGGAAGTCTCTTCCGAAAAACCGGTACCACTCTGCTTTGGCGTCGGTTCCAGCGGTGAATACAAAGTAGTGGTCCATTGGCCAAAGAGCGGCTTAACAAACATCGTCGAACACGTTGCGACAGCTCAAACAATAACGGTAGCAGAGTCGGAGACTGATAATCATCCGCCGGTACTAGATCCGATAGGCAATAAGGCTATAAACGAAGACAAATTACTCGAATTTCAAGTAACAGCTTCTGATCCTGAGGGCAATCCATTGACATACTCAGCATTAAATCTTCCTAACGGCGCAAAATTCAGAGCCCCAATTAAAACATTCTTATGGATACCCACGCCTTACCAGGCCGGAGTGTATGATGTAACATTTACAGTATCAGACGGCTGCCTTACTGATAGTAAAACCATAACCATAAATGTCTCGGATACAATAGATGAAGTTAAGCCCGGAGAATCCATACAAGCCGCTATAGACAATACTCCGGCTGACGGATCAGTGCATATAGACAACGGGTTGTACGAAGAGGATATATCCATACAAGGTAAGCCCGTATCCATTATAGGCAGAGATACTTTTGATACGATACCATTGTGAAAGGTAATATCTTCTTATTGAATTCCAATTCCACAGTAGAAAGACTGTCGGTATTATATAAAGACAGTGGCTTTGTTTCTTATTCAGATGCCTATTATAGTGACTTCAAGATTATTAACGGCGCCGGCATCACTGCCATAAACTCTGCCATAACCGTAAAAAACTGTATCATCATGCCTGACCCTTATATATTTGAAAACGCTAAGTTCGGAAAAGCCATACAGGTATGGAATCTTTACGGCAGTCAGGACATAAGTCCCGCAATAGAGAATAACCTCATCCTTAATGCCGATACGGGAATATATCTTTTCTCTCAGGCCTTTGGAGGCGCTATCTTGGGAGAAATTAGAAATAATACTTTGGATTTAAATAGATATGGTATCGTCATAAGGATGCATAAAGAAAAACCCCTTATCAGAGATAACGAAATCATTAACTCGATCAACGCCGTCCATATTACTTACGAAGACGGGACACTCCTGCAAGAAAGACTCAATAACATCGTCAACAACACCTTCTCAGGTAATACCGATGATATATGGTGCGATGAATTAGGCGAATAATCCCAAAATTCCTTGCCAACATTCCCGCCCCTCGATTTTAACCCACCTTAGGACCTTAATATTTTTTCTTGACAAATATCCAGAAAAGACTACAATTGTAGTCAAAAAGGACTACAATGACGTTCTCCTCATTACCCATTTTAAAATCAAAAACACGCTCCGCCATTCTTCAAACTTTCTTCAATCACCCCAACGACGAATATTATCTACGACAGCTTGAGCAGCTCACAGGCTATTCTGTAGGCAATATCCGCCGTGAAATGCTAAAACTCGAAAAAGACGGTTTATTCATTACTAGAAATATCAGTAAGACGAAATTATATACTGTAAATAAGGCGTATCCGCTTTATGGTGAGATTAGGGATATCATTAGCAAGACTGTAGGAATAGAGGGCGGCATTAAAGAAGTCTTGCAAAAGCATAAGGACATCAAATTTGCGTTCATCCACGGCTCTTATGCCGAAGCAAGAGAACACTCTTTGAGTGACATTGACCTTATTATTATAGGAGAAGTAAAACCGCGGGAAATAAAATCTGCGCTTTTTGAATATCAGACTAAGGCAGGAAGAGAAATAAATAGTATTGTCTATACCGGAAAAGAATTTCTCGATAAAGTGCATAAGAAGAACCACTTTGTGTCGGCTATCGTAAATTCAAAGAAGATTTTTGTGAAAGGAGAGAAAGATGAGTTTAGAAGATTTATACAAATTCGCAAAACTCGAAAAGCATAAAACGAGTCTCCGAGAGATTAAAGACCTTTTTGGGGTGGCAGAGAGATGTCTTAAAGATGCTAGCCAGCATACAATTTCATTAGAACTAAGGTACATCGCCGCCTATCAGGCAGCCTTGGCAGCGGGCGAAGCCTTTTTATGTTGCCACGGATATAGCGCTCCAAAGAACAATTATCATTATATGGTATGGGAGTCTATGAGGCAGGTTCTAGATAGTTCATTCAAAAATACGCTTATTCTTTTCAACGATGCCAGAAGCAAACGAGGAGATGCTTTCTATGACCGCGAGAACGTGACGAGCGAAACGGAATATAAGGAAATTTTTGAAGAGGCAAAAAAATTCGTGCAATTCATCCGAGATAGGATAAAGAAAGAATTCCCCGATTTAGGAAAAGGGATATAGCGAAAAATGATTATATAGGATAATGTATGAACATCAAAAAATCATAGCGAGAAAAGGGCTTATCTTTCTTGACCGCTATGAAGAATTCTGGTATAATCGGCTTTCACTTTCATGATTTAAGGCACACATTCGCATTTATCGCCAGACCATAAGAAGCGGGCGGTTGATGTTTTAAGCAAGCAAATGGGCACAATTTGGTCACAAATGCCTGCCAGTGAAATGAACAAAATTTAACGGTAACCTAACTACTTGATAATACAGAAGTTAAAGATTACGCCCGCATAGCTCAGTTGGTAGAGCAGGACACTCTTAATGTCAAGGTCCTAGGTTCAAATCCTAGTGCGGGTACGCGGGAGTAGCTCAGTTGGTAGAGCATTACCTTGCCAAGGTAAATGTCGCCGGTTCGAGCCCGGTCTCCCGCTCCATAAATGAGGCCACAACTTACGCGACTAAAAAGAGCGTAAGTTGTATGACCGAATTACATCGAATCTTGGCCAGAAAATTTACGAACGGTATTTTTAGTGAGGAAATTTTCGGCCGCTTAAGATTCGATGCCAGCTATTTTATATGAATAACAATTGCATCTAACCAGCGCCGACGTAATGAGGAGGTAGGCGTTTGCTACGAACTTTTTATTGAAGTGGTTTCAAATCGTGAAAGGAGCGTAAATTAAAATGAAGATAATGGATTTTCTTAACAAAAAGGCTATCAGCGCTAGCCTCAAAGCGACCGACAAGGAAGGCGTGATAAGAGAGCTGGTGGATATTCTGGTGAAAGCCGAAGCCATAACAGCTAAGAAAGAAGAGATAGTGAAAATCTTGATGGCGAGGGAAGCGCTGGGGTCCACAGGCATAGGGCAGGGCATAGGTATACCGCACGGAAAATCGCCTAATGTCAAATCTCTTGTTGCGGCCTTTGGCTTGTTAAAGAAGGGGATAGATTTCGAGTCGTTAGACGGAGAACCGGCATATATCTTTTTCCTTTTGCTGGCTCCCGAAGAATCCGCCGGCCCGCACCTCAAAGCGCTGGCCAGGATATCGCGTCTCCTGAAAGATAAGTATGTGAGAGACGTGCTGAAAAAAGCAGAGACCGAAAAAGACATCATCAAGATCATTAACGACGAAGACCTTAAGAAACAATAAGTGAGAATATGAAAATACTTAAGTGGCTTATACCCGGAATGGGCGTGAAAAGATGGGCGATTCTCGTGACATTAAGCGTTGCCGTGATATCGACGGGAACCGTCATAATGATCACGGGAAAAGACACTAGCGATAAAGCGGCGGTAAGTTTAGTAATTCTTTTAGGTATTATAGGCCTCGTAGTGGGCATAAAAAATATAGTACAGTCAGTTGTTACCGTATTTTTGCCGCAGCGCGAAGAAGAATTGGTGGATATAGTCTATCAGAAGAGATATCTCGAGCGGGGTTCCAATGTAGTAGCGGTTGGCGGAGGGACCGGACTTTCCGTTCTGCTCCACGGTTTGAAAAACTATTCAAGCAATATAACGGCAATAGTGACGGTAGCGGATGACGGCGGCTCATCGGGCCGGCTGCGCGAAGAGTTTAATATGCTGCCGCCGGGCGATATCCGAAACTGCCTTGTCGCGTTAGCGGATGCCGAACCGCTTATGAGAAAACTATTTCAGTTTCGTTTTGAGGAAGGCGAGGCGCTGAAAGGGCATAGTTTCGGCAATCTCTTTATTACCGCCATGTCAAAAGTTACAGGCGATTTTGAGCAGGCGGTAAAAGAATCAAGCAAGGTTCTGGCCATACGCGGCAAGGTCATACCTTCTACCTTGTCGAAAATAAGGCTTGTGGCGGAACACCACGACGGCGAAGTTACGGCGGGCGAAAGCAAAATATCGGAGACGAAAAATCCCATAAAGAAGGTGTACCTCGAGCCCAGAGATTGCGAAGCGACCGAAGAAGCTCTTATGGCCATAAGGGAGGCGGATATCATAATCCTTGGACCGGGCAGTCTATACACGAGCATTATTCCAAACCTGCTTATAAACGGCATATATCAAGAGATATCGAGGAGCAAGGTCCTGAAAATATATATCTGCAACGTCATGACTCAACCGGGCGAAACTGAAATGTACAAAGCGAGCGACCATTTAAAAGCCATAATACGGCACTCTACGCCGGAGATCGTAAACACGTGCATCATTAATACGGGCGGTATCCCCGAAAATCTGTTGAAAAGATACAAAGAAGAAGGCGCTGACATTGTGGTGCCGGACAAAGATGTGATCGAGAAAATGGGTTATAAGGTTATAGGTTCGAATATAATAAGCGCTACCGACTATATAAGGCATAACGCTGACAAACTGTCACGCCTTATAATGAATCTAATAGGCGAATACGTAAGAAAAGGTTCTGCGGAAAAATGGTTGTAGAAAAAAAGATTGTGATAAAAAATAAACTCGGCCTCCATGCGAGGCCGGCGGCCATATTTGTTCAGATAGCGAATAAGTTTGACTGCGAAATATCGGTTAAACGCGGCAACCAGCAGGTTAACGGCAAATCGATAATGGGCATACTGATGCTCGCGGCAGGCAAAGGCAGTAAGATATTGATTAAAGCGGAAGGCCTTGATTCCGAAGCGGCCATTAATGAGCTGGAAAGACTGCTTTCGGGGGATCTGGACGAAACGTTATTTAAAGACGTTATGCCCAAAACCAAAAAGGACGTATCGGCGAAGGGCAGGTTGATATCCGCCCAGGAGAGCGAAGATAAAAATGTCTGAAACGATTTTAAAAGGCATACCGGCGGCACCGGGGATAATTATAGGCAAGGCATATCTTGTCGATAGCGAAGATATTACCGTTTCAAGAAGGAAGATAACGGAAGACGACCTTCCCGACGAAATAAACAGGTTCCAGGAAGCGCTGGTAAAAACGAGAAACGAGATACTCAAGATAAAAGATAAAATATCCAAAGATATGGGCGTGGAGCACGGAGAGATATTCAGCGCCCATCTTCTGGTACTGGAAGATACCATGCTTATCGAGGAAGTAATTGTCAAGATGAAAAAAGATAAGATAGGCGTAGAGTATGTATTCCTGGATGTCCTAAAAAAGTATATAAGGACATTTTCAAAAATGGACGACGAATATCTAAGGGAGCGTATAAGCGACATCAACGATGTAGGCAAAAGGATACTGCATAACTTATTGGGCGCCAAGCAGGTATCGCTGGCGGACCTGAAAGAAGAAGTCGTAATAATAGCGTATGACCTTTCGCCGTCGGACACAGCGATGATGCACAGGAAAAACGTCATCGGCTTTGCCACGGACATAGGCGGCCGGACATCGCATACGGCGATCATGGCCAAATCGCTCGAAATCCCCGCCGTAGTAGGGCTTGAGAAAATAACGAAGGTGGTTCAAAACGGCGACAGCGTAGTCGTCGACGGTAATCGCGGCATTATCGTCGTGACGCCGCAAAAGAAGACATTAGAGAGATATTTGGCCGAGAAGAAAAAATATGAGGAGATCGAGAAAGAGCTTTCAACCCTTAAAAACCTCCCGTCCGAAACCCTTGACGGACACAAAATAGAACTTGCGGCTAATATCGAGCTGCCCGAAGAAATACATTCGGTCATAAAACACGGCGCAGACGGTATAGGGCTTTATAGAAGCGAATACTTTTATATGAACAGGACCGACCTGCCATCCGAGGAGGAGCAGTATAAAGCGTACAAAGATGTCGCGAAAAAAATGTTCCCCAAATCCGTTATAATAAGGACGATGGATTTAGGCGGCGACAAATTCCTATCGCAGCTGGAAATACCGAGGGAGATGAACCCGTTTATGGGCTGGAGGGCGATAAGATTTTGCCTCGCGAGACCCGATATATTCAAGACACAGTTAAGGGCGATATTGAGGGCATCAACGAACGGGAATTTAAAAATAATGTATCCCATGATATCGGGCATAGAAGAGCTAAAAGAAGCCAATGCGATTCTCGAAGAGGTTAAGAATGAATTGTTAAAGGAGAAAATATCTTTTTATAAAGATATACAAGTCGGCGCTATGATAGAGATACCATCCGCGGCGCTCACGAGCGATATCCTGGCAAAAGAAGTAGATTTCTTTTCTATAGGCACAAATGACCTTATACAATATGCATTAGCGGTAGATAGGGTAAACGAAAAAATAGCGTATCTTTACGAGCCGGCGCACCCGGCGGTACTGCGCCTTATTAAGAATGTTATAGATAACGGACATAAAGAAAACATATGGGTGGGTATGTGCGGTGAGATGGCCGGCGATTCGGCGTTGGCTATAATATTAGTGGGGTTAGGGCTTGACGAATTCAGTACTTCTCCCATCCTTCTTCCCGAGATAAAAAAGATAATAAGGGCCATTAAAATATCCGACGCCCAAAAAATAGCCTCTAAGGCCCTCACGTTCAATACCGGCAAAGAGGTGGAAAAGTTTGCAAGGCATAAACTCAAAGAGATACTGCCGGAGTTAGTGACATACTCGGAAAAATAATTTAGAACAAGATCCCTCTCCGCCTTTGGCGGATCGGGATAAATGGTTCGACTGCGCTCACCATCCTTCGAACCATCCTGAACTTAGTCGAAGGATTCGACCATACAACTTACGTCTCTGCGTTCCCTGCCTGCCGGCAGGCAGGCGTAAGTTGTGGTCTCATTTAAGGGATTTTTATGAAAGCGATGATATTGGCAGCTGGTTACGCCACACGGCTTTACCCATTGACCATTAGCAGGCCGAAGCCGCTTTTACCGATAAAAGATAAGCCCATAATAAATTATACTATGGACCAGCTGGAAAATGTGCCAAACTTAAGCGAAGTGTATGTGGTGACCAATCATAGGTTCTATAAAAATTTTAAAGTATGGGCATCTGATTACAAGGGGAAGAAGAAGGTAACCGTCATAAATGACAGGACGCTCACGAACGAAGAAAGGTTAGGGGCGATAGGCGACATCCAGCTTGTGATTAAAGAAGCAAAGATAAACGATGACCTCATAATAGTGGCCGGCGACAACCTCTTTGCTTTTGATATAAGAAAGTTCGTCGATTTTTCCAGGAGCCGCGTTCCGTATTGCAGCGTCGCGCTTTACGACATTAACTCTATTGAAGAAGCAAAAAAATTCGGCATAGTAACTATAGATAAAAATAATAAGATATTGCACTTTACGGAAAAACCGGCCAAGCCGGAATCTACTCTTGTCGCTATCTGCCTCTATTATTTTCCGAAGGAAAAGCTTTCCGTGGTGTCTAAGTACCTGGAGCAATCAAAGCATAGCGATGCCCCCGGTAATTACATAAGCTGGTTAGTGAAAAAAGAAGACGTATTCGGATTTACTTTTAGTGAAGAATGGTATGACATAGGGGATAAGAAGACGTATGAGAGCATAAAGGATAGCTATAAAGGGAGGCAAGTATAATGATACACACAAAAAGCAAGTTTTTGTTTACATCTGAAAGCGTGACGGAGGGCCATCCGGATAAAGTATGCGACCAGATCTCGGATGCCGTCCTTGACAGCGTATTAACTCAAGATGAGATAGGAAGGGTTGCCTGCGAGACGTATGTCACGATGGGGCTTATAATCATCGGCGGAGAAATAACCACGTCAGGATATGTCGATACGCATAATCTATGCCGAGATCTTTTGAAAGAAATAGGATACACTCATCCGAAATACGGTTTTGATTACCACACCTGCGCGATTCTGAACGCTATACATACGCAGTCGCCCGACATAGCGAAGGGCGTGGACAAAGGCGGCGCCGGCGATCAGGGCATGATGATGGGTTACGCTTGCAAGGAAACGCCCGAATTGATGCCGCTTCCCATTATGCTGGCACACAGACTTGTCCGGCGTATGGCCGAGGTAAGGAAGAAAAACATATTGAAATATTTAGGCCCTGACGGCAAATCGCAGGTAACGGTAGAGTACGTTAACGGAAATCCGCAGCGCGTTACCGACGTCATTCTCGCCTGCCAGCATACGGAAGAGGTTTTGGATAAAAAGCGCGATATGATGAGCATAGATGCAAGAAGAGAGGTAATAGACAAGATAGCGAAACCGATTTTAAAAGATTACATAGATAAAAATACGAGGTTTCTGGTCAATGCGACGGGTAAATTCGTTATAGGCGGCCCCCAGTCCGATACAGGCATGACAGGAAGAAAGATAGAAGTCGACACATATGGCGGAATGATCCCGCACGGGGGGGGTGCCTTTTCCGGAAAAGACCCTACGAAGGTGGATAGGTCAGCCGCGTATATGTCGAGATATATAGCAAAGAACGTAGTAAAAGCGGGACTTGCGGATAAGTTTATGATACAGCTTGCGTACGCCATAGGAGTCGCCGATCCCGTTTCCATAATGGTGGATACTTTCGGTACGGGCAGGGTGTCGGATGAGAAACTTGTAAAGATAATAAAGGATAATTTTGAATTGACCCCGCACGGCATAATTGCGGAATTGAAATTACACGAATCGGCTAATAATAGGTACAGAAAGACCGCGAGTTACGGCCATTTCGGACGGGAAGAAGCAGGGTTTACGTGGGAGAATATCGATATGGCAAAAGAGTTGGCGAAGTATATAAAGTGAATTTTAAGTTGTAACCCTACTTACACCTACGCGGTGTAAGCTTACACCGCGTAGGTGTATACGAAAGGTGCACATGAAATACGACGTTAAAGACCTGAGTCTGGCGAAAAAAGGCAAACTACGCATTGAGTGGGCGTCAGAATATATGCCCGTTTTGAAGTTGATAAAGCAGCGATTCGCGAAAGAAAAACCGCTAAAAGGCGCAAAGGTAGGTTGCTGCCTTCACGTTACGACGGAAACGGCTAATTTGATGCTGACACTCGCCGCCGGGGGTGCCGATGTCGCTTTGTGCGCATCAAACCCTCTCAGCACACAAGATGATGTAGCCGCATCTTTAGTTAAAGATTACGGGATCCCCACTTTTGCCATAAAAGGCGAGGACGACAAGACGTATTACAAGCATATAAACAGTGTCTTGGACATGCGGCCCGACATAACGATGGACGATGGCGCCGATTTAGTTTCGACAATACACCTTAAAAGAAAAGAGTTAGTCAAAAGCGTTAAAGGCGGCAGCGAAGAAACGACGACGGGCGTGATAAGGCTGCGAAGCATGGCTAAAGACGGTAAGCTTCTTTTTCCGATGATAGCGGTGAATGATGCCGACACCAAGCACCTGTTTGATAATAGATACGGCACCGGCCAGTCAACCATAGACGGAATAATAAGAGCGACTAATATACTTTTTTCCGGCTCAAGAATCGTGGTATGCGGTTACGGATGGTGCGGCAAGGGCGTTGCCATGCGCGCCAGGGGCATGGGCGCTGTCGTTTACATATGCGAAGTAAATCCTCTGCGGGCGCTGGAAGCGACTATGGATGGTTTTGAAGTCGCTCCCATGAAAGAGGTCGCCAAAATAGGCGACGTATTCATTACGCTTACAGGCGATATAAACGTATTAAGAGAAGAACATTTCAAATTGATGAAGGACGGCGCTATAATCTGTAATTCTGGGCACTTTAATGTCGAAATAGATATCCCGGCCCTCGAAAAACTTTCTAAGAAAAGAAGGCGCGTCCGCGAGTTCGTCGAGGAATTTACCCTGAAAAGCGGCAAAAGGATAAATCTGCTCGGCGAAGGCAGGCTGATAAATCTGACGGCGGCCGAAGGCCATCCCGCCAGCGTCATGGATATGAGTTTTGCGGACCAATCGCTGTGCGCCGAATATATAAACAAGAATTACGGCTCACTTGAAAGAAAAGTACACACGGTTCCAAAAAAGATAGACGTAGAAGTAGCGCGGCTTAAATTAAAGAGTATGAATATCAGGATCGACGTCCTGACGCCGGAGCAGAAGAAGTATCTCGAAAGCTGGGAGATGGGGACTTAGTGATTGGGGTCAGACCCTGATTATGTTAACTACACTACTCGTGATACCAACAGGTGTAGTTAACATAATCAGGGTCTGACCCCAAAGAATGCTAGAAATGGGGTTCACATGAAGAAGATCGCAGTATTAACAAGCGGCGGAGATTCGCCCGGTATGAATGCCGCAATACGCGGCGTCGTCAGAACAGCGGTATATCATAAGTTAGAGATCTCAGGCGTGATAAGAGGCTACGAGGGCCTTATAAAGGGCGATTTTGTCGCCATGAACCACCGCAGTGTGAGCAATATAATAAATCTCGGCGGGACGATATTAAAGACATCCAGATCCGAAGAGTTTATGACTCATGAAGGCCGGAAAAAAGCCGTAGGGCAGCTGGAGGAGCATAATATAGACGGTTTAATAGTTATAGGCGGCAACGGCTCTTTTCAGGGCGCGCATAAATTAGCTAAGGACTGGGGCGTTGCGGTGATAGGCATACCGGCGACCATAGATAACGACTTGTCCGGCACCGATTACACCATTGGCGCGGATACGGCAGTCAATACCGCTCTTGACGCCATTGATAAAATCAGAGACACCGTTGACAGCATGGAGCGCATATTTGTAGTCGAGGTAATGGGAAGAGAAGACGCGTTCATAGCGATAAGGGTCGGCCTCGCCGGCGGCGCGGAAGACGTCCTTTTTCCGAATACCGAATATAATATTGACGATATGTGCGATGAGATACGAGAAGGCCGCAGAAAGGGTAAGATAAGCTGGATAATAGTGGTTTCTGAGGGCGTGGCCTCTGCCCGGGACGTAGCCGAGCTTATTCAGGAAAACACCGGTTTTGAGGTAAGGCATATAACGCTGGGGCACGTGCAGAGAGGCGGCTCGCCTACGGCTATGGACAGGACGCTGGGCCTGCGGCTCGGTGAAGCGGCGGTAAAAGCGTTAAAGAACGGCGAAACGGACAAAATGGTCGGCACGGTATGCGACGAAATCGTCCTTACGGATTTTGAGGCGGCCTGCAAAAGGTCCCCTAAAAAACAGGAACTCGACAAAGAACTTTACAGGCTGACAAGGGTTCTGTCGGTTTAATAGGACAATGACAGTCAGTATAGAAAGACGCACCAAAAGCGTTTGCAGTTGAACCAAAAGACTATAGACGGCGGTAAAGACAATATGGGGACACCCTCCGTCGAATAATGCAAGTGCCTTTTAAGGAGAGTGTCCCCTACAAGTGATTATACAAGGAGAGAAACATGAATATCGAGAAAGTTTTAGAAAAGAGGCCGGCGAATGCGGCCAAAAAATTAGGCAAGAATAATAAACTTTTAGCTTTGAACGGCCATTCTATATTCGAGGCCTTGAAAGATAAGAAGGTGATAGTAATGGCCTGCAATATAAGGATAAAACACGCCGTGCCGGGCATTCTGCGTGCCGCTGATGAACTGGATGCGGTAGTCGGGTTCGAGCTGGCGAGGTCCGAAGGAAATCTCAAAGGCGGCTACACGGGATTTACTCCTTATACATTTTTCGAAACGATAGTCGATTATGCAAACAAACTTAATTACAAAAAGCCGTTTTTCATCCATGCAGACCACACTACCGTAAAAGATACATCGGCGGAGGAATTCGAGACGGCTGAGGCGATAATAAAAGCAGCCATAGAAGCCGGTTATGGTTCCGTAGCCATAGACGCATCCCACAATGAGGTCGAGCATAATGTAGACATAACGTCAAGACTCGGCAAATTAGTTCAGGATGCCGGGCTGGGGCTTGAAGCGGAGATAGGGGAGATAAAACTTGTCAAAGAAGGCGGCGCTCTTTCCACAGTCGAAGAATCGCTTGAATTTGTCGGCGGTTTAAATAAAAACGGTGTCAATCCGGACCTTTTAGCTATAAATAACGGTTCAAAACACGGAAACTACGCTCCGGGCGAAGAAGTGCATATAGACCTTAAAAGGACGGGAGAGATATATGAAGCGGTAAGGAAATACGGCATCTCTATAGCGCAGCACGGCATAACCGGAACGCCCCTTGAGCTCGTCGGAAAATTCGCGGATTACGGCATCCGTAAAGGCAATGTCGGCACGGAATGGCAGAACATAGCGCATAGGCACTTGCCTAAAGACCTCTTTCGGGAGATGGAGAAATGGTGCAAGGATAATAATAAAGATATAAAGATGGCGACAAAGCTATTTAAAGATAAGATAGATAACATCGCAGATAAATATAAGAAAGAAACAATTGATGAGGCGTACCTCAGGGCAAAAGAATTTATAACAGCCTTCAGGGCCAAGGGAACGGCTACGATGGTGATGGAGGCTTTGAGTAAGTAAACAAAAATGGGGACAACGCCCAAGTGTAGGGTCAGACCCCTGACAGTGAATTAAAACTGCTAGGGTCTGACCCTGGAAAATAGGCGCTGTCCCTATTTTTACTTATCCTTTATTATAAGGACCATTCCAGTCGCCGCGAAGATTATATTGGGGACCCACGCGGACAAAACGGGCGAGATAAAACCTGCTTTTCCGAATGCGAGGCTCGTAGACATTATTACGTAATAGCCGGCGACCATCGCGATGCTCATGCATATCCCCGCTATTACGCCGCTTTTTCTGCTGGTCCTAAAGGCAAACGGCGATGCGACGAGAATAACTATTAGATTAGCGAATGGGAACGCCAGTTTTTGATTTAAATCCACCTTTAAATTTCTTACAGTAGCGCCGCCCACAAACGATAAGTAACCAATGTACTTTTTTAGCTCCGCGTAACTCATGAACTCGGTCTGATTCTGGCGCTGCCTGAAATCGACGGGGGATTCCTCTATATCGATGTAAGCGTCCTCGTGGAATTCGGGCTCTCCCACTATCCTGCCCCTTTTATCCAAGTCAAAAAATACGACGTTTTTCCCGTGCCATCGGTCGTTCTGCCAATCAACCTCCGTAGCCGTTATTTTCGACACTACGTGCTGCTCTTTATCCTGGTTAAATATAATTAAGTCGTTGATTTTTCGTTGATATACAAAATAGCGCCTTGCGTAGATTATCCTGTTTTTCTTTCCGTGAAAGGCAATATTTTCCAGCTCGAGCTCCGCATACTTTTTAATTTTTTTAGATATTCTAGCCTTCTCTATCTTTTCGTCTTTTATCTTAGCGGAGTTCATAGTCGTGACCGGAACGACCCTGTCGTTTACGATAAACGCCGTCACGCTTATCAAAAGCCCCATCATTATGAAGGGTACTAAGATATGCAATAGGCTTATGCCGCTAGATCTCATTGCGAGCAGTTCATTGTTTTTATTAAATATGCCTAAAGAATACATTATCGCGACTAAAATAGCGATGGGTGCCGTTTGGACGAATATAAAGGGCACAAGATTCAGATAATAAGGAATAAGTACTAGAAGGTCCAGGCGGCTTTCTACCATTTCGTTTAGATTATTAACAAGGTCGAAAGCTATATATAGGAGGATGAAAGTAAGCAGGCAGAAGAGAAATGGCCCCATGAAATGGTTTAAGAGGTATCTGTGCAGGATTTTCACGCTATTTCCTTTACATTTTTTAAACGCAGATAATCGCAGATTGGAAGACACAGATGATCACAGATGCAATGTTTTCAGCACTAATCTGCGCTAATCTGTAAGGCCCGTAACTCTAACATAATTCTGTGATAATCTGTGTTAATAGAAGCAGCAGTATTATTTCCTCGCGGTTATGTACATCATTATGACGCCTATAGTGATGAGCACGATATTGCCGAACCACATCGACAGCCATATAGGCAAAATGCCCTTCGTTACAAACACTGTGCCCAGCGCCGAAAGGAGCCAGTATATTACGATAAGAGCAAGGCTTATGCCGAAACCTATAGATTTTTCGCTTCTTCTCGTAGTTATGGCAAGCGGTATGCCTATCAGCACGAACGCGAAACTCGCGAAAGACTCGGCAATCCTTTTGTGCAGGCGCCTCTCGAGCGGCGTAGGGTCTATGCCGGATTTCCGCAGATCCTGTATGTTATTTCTTAATTCGTCGAATGTCATTTCTTTCGTCTTCTTGCCGCTTTCCCGCATAGTGGTATCGTCCAGAAATAAAGTGAGATAGTATGTCCTGAAATTAAGCTTGTAAAGGTTCTTCGGATTTGTCGGATTAGGCTCTTCTATAGTTCCGTCCGTCAATTTCAGCTTTATTGCATTTTTCTCCGGAAGAGGAATTAATTCTCCGCCTTTTGCGACGATAGTCCTCGTCGGTGCGTCTTTTTGCGGCTGGTATATCCGGATATTACTGAAAATAGCCCTGTCTTTAACATATTTTATCTCATAAATGAAAAGGATGTAGTCCTTGAATCCTCTTATGAATGTCCCCGCCTCAAGATAGGCAGCGGGCCTGCGCAAACCCAGTTCTTTTATAAGCATCCTTGTCTTATAATGCGCCCGAGGGACTATCTTGTCATTAAACGGAACGGAGAGCAGGCTGAAGATAAGCCCCAACGTTATGGCAGGCATCGCTATTTTATAAAGGCTTATGCCTGTGGCGCGCATAGCCAGGATCTCGTTATCACTCGAAAGCCTGCCGTACGCCAGAAGCGTAGCGGTCAGAACGCACATAGGTATAGCTAAGCTCAAAATATTCGGTATGAGAAATATAAATATCTTTAATACATATATAAGTTCTACGCCTTTATTTATGACGAAATCCGCCAGTTTGACGAGATTGCCCACCAAGAACGCAAAGGTGATGATGAATAGAGATAGCGCGAGGAAGGGGAGCATCTCTTGTAAAATGTAATTTCTCAGTATCCTCATAAAATCACCTTATTAGGGTCAGACCCTAGCCCATGTTAATCACTGTTTAGGGTCTGACCCTAAAACTACTAAATGCCCCTTGCCAGAGTCAGCACTTCGATATATTTTACGCCGGAGCGCTTAAGCGCCTTAGAACATTCATTTACCGTAGCGCCCGTCGTAAAGACGTCATCCACCAGTAAGACCGATTTATCTCTCAATGGGGCGGGATTTCTTACTTTAAATGCCCCTTCAATATCTTTCGCCCGCCCGCTTTTCGATAAAGCGATTTGCGATCTTCCAGATTTAACGCGCACGAGGTTATTATTAATGCACGGAAGTTTAAACTTCCGCGAAAGAGAAGAGGCCAGTATCTGGGCTTGGTTAAAAGTCCTTTCGCGCAATTTTACCCGGTTAAGCGGAACAGGAATGATGCAATCGAAACGTTTTATATCCATATATTTTTCGGCAAAATCTATCAAGAGATCCCGAAAAAGCGCTTCCAGGGCGAGCGAGCCGTTATATTTAAACTTATGTATACACTCTCTCATCACGCCTTCATATGCGGCGACGGAGTGAGAACCCTCAAAGTAGCATCTGCCCTTTTCGAAACTTACCGAGTGAGCGGGGGCACC
>Ga0315289_10002778_pt1 | contig 26724 bp, 17 predicted proteins | sample YL17G11_40_MG_FD_203452 | JGI IMG/M metagenome (GOLD analysis project Ga0315289, IMG submission 203452) | Sediment microbial communities from Yellowstone Lake, YNP, Wyoming, USA - YL17G11_40 | ecosystem: Environmental > Aquatic > Freshwater > Lake > Sediment | place: USA: Wyoming | collected...
GGCAGCGGTGCGCCTGCTAGCCCGTCAGCCGCAGACCAGGCCCGGCCGGGCGGTGAGGAGGGCGGGCGGAAGGCCGCGCCGCCGCCCCTCGACCCCTCTCCCCCTCTCCCCGCCCCGCCCGCCGCCCGCCTGGCGGCGCGCCCCTCCCCCCCCCCCCCGCCTCCCCCCCGCCCCCTGACCGCCCCGCGGGCGGTGCCCACGCCCTCGCCCCGCGTGCCCCGCCGCCGACGCGTGGAAGAGGATGACGAGGAGGAGGGGCCGGGCGTGGCGGTGACCTTCGCCCCGCACGCGGCGGTGGCGGGGACGGCGGGCGCGGGGGGGGGGGGGGGCAGCGGGGCGGGCACGCCCTCGCTCGCGCCGTCGCTGCTGTTGCCCCCGCACGGGCTGCCCTGGCAGGCGCGCGGCCCCGGAGGGCCGGAGCCGCGTCCTGCTATATCACCCCCGGCATCGCCTGACGGCGGTGACGCGTTCACCCCCCTGGGCCGCGCCCGGGTCGCCCTGGACGCCGGCGGCGGCGGGAGCGGGGCGGGCGCACCACCCGGGTGTGCTGCCGCCCCCGCCGCTCAGGCCGCCGCCGCTGCCGCTGCCGCCGACGACGACGACGCGTGGGACGCGATGTCCCGGTCCTCGGAGGACGGCGAGGAGGCTGGCGATGGTGGCGGTGAGGCCGCGGCTGTTGCTGCGGTGGCCGCCGCCCTCGCCGCGGCCGCGTCGCTGCGCCCGCCCGCGCCCCTCCGCCCGCTGCGGGTGGTGGCCGCAGACCTGGGGGAGGCTTTGGCGGCTGCAAGCCCGCCCGCCCCGCCCGGCCTCACCCCCCGCGCCGCCGCCGCCGCCGCCGCGGTCGGCCCCCTCCTGGCCCGCCTGCGCGCCATCCAGGGCGATGGCCCGCGGGGTGGGTCGCGGACGCCGCCGCCCGCGGTGGTGGCCAGCGGCGTCGGCGGCAGTGAGCACGGCGGCGCGGCCGCCTGGGCGGCGCTCAACGGGGGGGGTGGCGCCCACGGCCCGCCCACGCTCCCGCCCCTCACCCGCCGCGCGTCCTCCCTGTCTCCACGGGCGGCCGCGTCAGCGGCACGGTCCCTGCGCACGGCGGCGGTGGCGGCGCTGCAGCAGGCGCCGGCGCGGTCGCCGCTGGGGAGCGCGACGACGGGAGGCGGCAGCCCGTTTGCCTGGAGGGCGGGGCAGCGGGTGGCGGCGGCGGGCGGCGCGCCACCTGCCCCACCGCCTGCACGCTCGCCGCGGGGTGGTGGTGGGCCGGTGGGCGGCGGCGCGGCGAGCCGGCCCGTGAGCCCGCCCAGGCGCCTGGTCCTCACCCCGGCCGGCCCGCCCCCGGGCGCCTCCCTCTTCGGGGTCGCGGCCCCGCGCCCCCTCCCCTCCGGCCCGCCCCGGGAGGCCGGCCGCCTGGCGCTGACCCGGGTCGGCGGCACCACATGGCTGAACGGGTACATGGTGCTGAAGTTCCTGGGTGCGGGCGCGTACGGCCGTGTGTACCTGGTCATGGACGGGGCGGACCAGGCACTGTACGCAGCCAAAGTGGTGCGGACGGGGTGCGGCGGCGGGGCCAGCCGCGCCGACCCGGCCGCCGACGCGGCCCGCCGGGCGGCAGACTTCCGGCGGGAGGCCGCGCTTATGACGCGGGCCCACCACCCGGGCGTGGTGCCCTTGCGCGAGGTCCTGCATGACCCCGCCCGCGGGCGCGCGCTCCTCCTCATGGACTATTGCGAGGGCGGGCCGGTCCTGTCCCGGGCCGACCTGGAGGGTGGGGCCCGCTTGCCCGAGGCCGTCGCGCGCGGCCATTTCGCCTCCATCGCGGCCGCCCTGGCCTTTCTGCACGCTCGCCGCATCCTGCACGGCGACATCAAGCCGGAGAACGTGTTGCTCACGGCGGCGGGCGGGGCGGTGCTGAGCGATTTCGGCTGCTCCCGCCTCATGCGGCCGCTGAAAGAGTGTGGAGTGGAGGGGCGGTCGCTGCCGGGGCAGCAGCCGCACCAGCCCAACCCGCACCACCTCCTCAGCTGCCGTGGTAGTGGTGGTGGGGCTGACGTGGCGGCGACCGGCGACACCACCCACGCCACCGGCCCCTCATTCTTGGACGTTGCAGACGACCTGGTTGACAAGTGCGTCGCCGGGACGCCGGCCTTCCTCGCGCCCGAGCAGTGCCGCCCGGGCGCCAAATACCGGGGCCGCCCCGCGGATGTGTGGGCGCTGGGCGTGACGCTGTATGCCTGGGTGACGGGGCGCCTGCCATTCGGGTCGGCGGCGAGGGGCGGCGGCGGCGGGGACGGCGGCCAACAGTTGTCTGCGGCCGCGGCCCTCTTTGCGTCCATCCAGGGCGACCCCCTGCGCTTCCCGCCGGCCCCGCTGCTGTCGCCTCCCCTGCGCGACCTGCTGACACGCATGCTGGTCAAGGACCCGGGTGGCCGGGCGCGGTTGGAGGAGGTGCTGGCGCACCCTTGGGTCGCGGGTGGTGGTGGGCGGGGCGATGCCGCGCGGGCCGCGGCGGCCTCGGCCTCGACCCCGGCCTCGACCCCGGCCTCGGCCTCGACCCCGGCGCGCGCGCCACGGGTCGCCACCAGAACCGACCACCTGGCCGCCCACCTGGCCACACCGTCCGCGGCACGCGTGGAGTTTGAGGACGGGGCGGTCATGCTGCGCCAGGGCGACCCGGGCGGGCACGCCTATTTCTTACTGGCGGGCGCGGCGGAGGTGGTCGTAAAGTTTCCTCCAGCCGCGAGCGGGGAGGGCGGCGGCAGCGGTAATGGCGCGGACCTCCCGCCGGCGGTGGCCGCCTCCATCCGGCGGGCCTCCCGCCTGGCCCGGGCCCTGCGGCGCGGAGACGGGTCGTACGTGGTCGCCCTGCGGGCGGCGGGCCAGTTCGTGGGCGAGGTGGCGCACGGGTCGGGCGGAAGCGCCGGCGGCGGCGGTGGGGAGGCTGGCCAAAGCGGTGGCGCGGGTGCGTCCCCCCCCTCCACCCTCCCTCGCCGCTTCGCCTCCGTCATCGCCCGGGGCCGGGTGTCCGCTCTCGTCGTTCCGGCGCCCGCGCTGTACGCTGTCATCGCGACCGTGCCCGCCGCCCGCCAGCAGGCGCGGGAGCTGGCGTGGGCGCGCGACGCGGAGCTGCTGGTGCTGGACGCGGTGGTGCGGTTGAGCGTGATAGGGGGGCAGGGTGGTGGGGGTAGGGGCGGGGGTGGCGGGGCTCTGCACGCCACTCCCTAGAGCGACAGGCCCAGCTGCATCTCCTTGTGCGCCTGGATGCCGAAAGGCAGGCACTCGGCTGGCAGTGGACGAAAAAAGGGAGACCTGGACCACATAACAATGCCAGAGATATTTGAAACCCACCCTATTCCTTTTTTTCCATCATCCATCATTGCCCCGCCCCGCCATGCGTCCCGCCCGAACAAAAGGAAAAAAAAAACTGCTGCCTGTGAGATTTGAACTCACGCCCTTCCGGACTGGTATATTCGCCAGGTCGCGGCATGACCCCCACACCCGATCAGTGAAGAAGGGAGAGGGAGAGGTGCCAACCCATCAGAGATGGGTTTTTTCGAGCCTGAAACCAGCGCCTTAGACCAACTCGGCCAAAGCAGCGCGACTACTGATGTCAGAGGAAGGATTTTTGACTATATATATAATACAAGTATGACCCTGGTCCTGGACCGCCGGACCGCCGCGACGGCCGGTTCGAGAAAAATACACACGACCCCCGCGTCACACTACGAAGTGAAGAAAAAAAACGAGATGACGAGGAAGCCGCCACCCCTCCCCGCCCTCCCTTGGCGCCCCGTCCCCGTCGATCCGGCCTTGACGGGAGACGCCGAGGGCGGCTTTGCCGGCCTGGAAGAGCTGCCAGGCTGCGAGGCGCGGACCCTGGTGGCCGGGCTGGGCGCGCCAAAAACGACGCAGACGACGGCTAGCGCGGCGGCCGGCCGCATGCGGGGAGTGAAAGTGGGCCACACATCGACCGCTGCCTCCACGCCCACCTCCATGGAAGCCCGCCTCGCCGCCCTTGAGGCAGAGAACGCCCGGCTGAGGGCAGCGGTCGGCGAGACAGCCGAGACAAGGACGAAAAAGCCGAAAAAGACGGAGAAGAAGAAGAAGAAGAAAAAGGGGGCGCCGACGTCGACGGCAGCAACCCCCCGGCAAAAACCACCAGCTGCCGCTGCCGCCCCGCCCACACCCTCCCCTCCACCGCCCTCCCTCGTCAACGTCTCCGCCTGGGAGCCCGCCGGCCTGGGCCCCGAACTCATGGGCGCCCTGGCCGCCGCCGGCTTCGCCGCGCCAACGGCCATCCAGGCCCTCGCCCTGCCGCCCGCGCTGGCCGGGCGGCGCGACGTCCTCGGCGCCGCGCCCACGGGGTCGGGGAAGACCCTGGCGTACGGGCTAGCAGTCCTGCAGCGCCTGCTGGACGAGCGGGCAGCCCGCAGTGGTCAGCGAGCGGCGGGCGGGGCAGCGCCCCCCCCGTCCCCGCCCCCGCCTCCTCCCCCCTCCCCGCTGCGCGCGCTCGTCCTCTGCCCCACCCGCGAGCTCGCCCTCCAGGTCGCGGCCGCGCTGGACCCCTTTGCCCGGGCGTCCGGTGTGCGGGTGGCGCCCGTGGTGGGCGGGCTGGCCGCGCCCAAGCAGGACCGCCTGCTGGCGGCGGGGCCGGCGGTCGTGGTCGCCACGCCAGGGCGGCTGTGGGCCGAGGTGGAGGGCGGCCACCCCCACCTGGGGACGCCCGCCGCGTTGGGCGGCCTGGCCTGCCTGGTAATTGATGAGGCGGACCGCATGGTGGCGGACGGGTCCTTCCCGGAGCTGGCCGCCATTTTAGGGCGCGTGGAGGGCGCGCAGGCCGCCAAAAGGCAGCAGCAACAACAGGGCATGGAGATGGGGGTGGAGGGCGCGGGCGGTGGCAGTGGCCCCGCCCCCGCCCCTCCCTCCAAAGCCGCCCGGGCGGCTGCCTGGGCGGGCGCCATGCAGACCTTTGTCTTTTCGGCCACCCTCACCCTGCCCGACGCCCTGCGCCGGCGGGTGCGGGGCGGCAAGGGCGGTGGGGCGGGGAAGGGCGGGGCAGGGTTGGAGGCGCTGGTGTCGCGCGTGCCCCTCCAGGTGGGCAGGGCGCCGGCAGTGGTGGACGTGGGCGGGCGGGCCGGAGGAGGGGAGGGCTGGGAGGTGGGCGCTGACGACGCGCCTGCCGCTGCCGCTGCTGCTGATACTGACGCCCCGCCCGCGCACAGCCGCCGCCGCCGCCTCCTCCTGGCGCCCGGCATCAGCGAGGCGACTGTCCGGTGCGCCGACCTGGCCGCCCGGGACGCCGCTCTGGCATACCTCCTGACCGCGCACGCCGGCAAGACGCTCATCTTCGTCAACGCCGTCTCCTGCGCCCGCCGCCTGAGCGGCCTCTTGCGCGCCCTGGGCCTGCCCGCCCGGCCCCTGCACGCGGGCATGCAGCAGCGGGCCCGGTTCAAGGCATTGGAGCGCTTTTGCACGGACCCGGGTGGCATCCTCGTTGCCACCGACGTCGCCGCCCGCGGCCTGGACGTGCCGGCCATCGCCACCGTCATCCACTACCAGATTCCGGCGTCGCCGGACACGTACGTGCACCGGTGCGGGCGGACGGCGCGCGGGGTGGACGCCGCGGCGGCGGTGGGCGTGGCGGTCAGCCTGGTCGTCCCGGGCGAGGCCGCCCGCTGGGCGGGGCTGATGCGGGCGATGGGGCGGGGCGGCGGGGGCGCGCCCCCTGACCCGGGCGCCGGCGGCGCTCCCCTGCCCCCTGACTTCCCCATCGACCGGGCGTTGCTGACCGCGGCGGCGGAGCGGGTGGCCCTGGCGACCGTCGTGGACGCAGCGACCGCCAAGGCCAGCCGGGCGCGCGCGGACGAGGCCTGGCGCCGGCGGACGGCCGCGGAGGCCGGGCTAGCCCTGTCTGGCGATGACACGTCGGACGATGGCGGGGGCCGCCCGCCCGCGGTTGCCGGGAGTGGGAGCGGGAGCGAGGACGAGGAGCCGGGCATGCACCCCCTGCCCCCGCCCCGCAAGCGGCGGAAGGGCGGCGGCGGCGCGGCGGCCTCGCGCCTCCAGCTGGCGCTGCCCCCCGCGGCCGCGGCCGCCCGCGCGCGCCTGGCGACCCTCCTGGCCCGCCCGCTTGCGGCGTCCGGCTCCAAGGGTCGGGCCCGCCTGGGCGTGGCTGGTGGGAGTGCCGGCGTGTCGCCTGCTGCGGCCGCGGCGGCGGCCGCGGCATCCACCGCCCGCCCGCCCCCCTCTCACTCGCGGAAGGCTCGCCACGCCCAGCCCCACCTCTCGGCGGGCGACCGGCGGGCGGCCGCCCTGGCCGCGGCCGTCGCCAAGCGGGCGGGCGGCGGCAGGAAGCGGGGCTTCCACGCCAAGGGCGCGGGCCGGGTGCACCGGGCGGGCAAGCTGGTGGTCGCCCCGGCCGCGGCGGGCGTGCGGGCGGGCGCGGTGGCCGGGGGCGGGGGGGCCCCCCTGGCCGCGCTGAGGCGGGCGGCGGCAGCCGCGGGGGCGGGTTGAAACAACAAAAAAACGCGGTACTCTCTCTCTCTCTCTCTCTCTCTCTCTCTCTCTCTCTCTCTCTCGTGCGCGCGCGATCGATAGCAACCTCCTGCGCGCGCTGCTTGTGTTGTACAGACTGCAGGAGCCCTGCTTGAGAAAAGAAGGAGAAGACCATCACATGAAAACCTTTCTCGACCCCGAACCACCGCCCCGATGCTAGAGGAAAACCAATGCCCCCACCCCAGACGCATGCCCTAATCCGTCAGCACGCCCAGCAGCTCGTCATCCCGGTAGAGGATGTACCTGTGAGTCAAAGTGGAAGAAATAGGAGGAGAGAAGGAAACGTGTCAGTGTGTGTGCGTTTGTTTTTTTTGGCTAGTTGGGGCGGCGTGCCGCTCCCCTTTTTCTCTCTCTCCCGACTTACTCCTTGCTGTCCAGCTTCAGCACCTGGCCGCCATACTCCGGCAGCAGCACGGTGTCGCCCTCCTTCACCGACGGCGGCACCAGGTCCCCCGACAGGGCGGACCGGCGGCCGGGGCCGGCCGCGATGACCCGCCCCTCGGCAAGCTGTAGGTAGGGAGAGGGTTGGTTGAGTGGGGGATGTGAGCTGGTATGCGTGCGCCCTCCCGGATCAAGTGATCTGAAAATCCATGCACGTGCGGGCGGTGTTTGTGTGTGCAGGAGAAGAGGAGGGCGGCGCCACGGCGTGCGAGCAAACCTCTTCTCGATCGGAAGCAACGCTTCTCTTTCCGACGGTCGTGTGCATGCCCACGCTCCCTCGGAACCTCTCCATTTCCTCATACCTTCCCAGCCGTCGCCGATTCGGGTAGCAGGATGCCGCCGACTGTCTTGGTGGGCGGGGCCAGCTTCTCGACGAGGACACTGTGGGGAGGGAGAGATGGAGAGTGAGTGGAAGAAGGAAAAAAGAAATGAGCAAAGCAGGAGGAGAAGCCCGCGCCGCGCGGCCTTGCTCCTTACTAGGCTGAGGTTACGGCACTCACCGGTCTAGCAGGGGGATGAGCTTCTTCAGGCCGGACATGGCTCGGTGTGTGATGTGCGGAGAGAGAAGGAGAGAGGAAGTAAGAGTGCTGTGCAGCAACGGCCGGGCCGTCGGGCGGCGGCGCGTGAGCAAACTTTGTTCTTCACTTTCCGCTTTTTTTCATCCCGACGCCCCCGAGAGCCCGACCCCTCGTCCACCACAAATTGAACTCCTCAAACTCCCAATCCTCATGCCCCCCTTCACCGGCCTGACGGTCATCGCCCCTAGCGGGCAGGGCGACACCCGGACGCTCCACCCGTCTGCATGCGAGGGCTTTCCTGCCCGCCCCGCGCCCTCGTTCACCCCTCCCCCCTCCCCGCGCACCCTCCGCACCGCCACCGCCCTGGCCCAGGTCATTGGCGTGCTGTGGACCCAGGTGCTGACTGTGTTTGGGCGGGCCGAGGCGGAGGAGGCCGAGGGGGAGGAGGAAGTGGAGGAGGCTGTGCAGGTCGCTGAGGCGGGCGCGGCGCATAACGCCCTCGCGCCGGAGCCCACCTCGGCCTCCTTGGCGGCCGCCTACCGGTGCGCCGCCCTGCCCCTGCCCCCGCCTTCGAGCGAAGGCCGGCTGACGGTGAGTAGTTTGGGGAGGAGAGGCGGGACGAAGGGTGGGTAGGGCGGGGAGAGGAGAGGGCGAGCAGCGCCCCCCCCCCTTGGAGCCCCATTTTTGGGCGAGCGAGCACGGGCCTCCAGTTTTTTTCCTTTCTTTTTTTTTGGCTTTTGCCTTGGCAGAGCCCGCTCTCCCCCTCTCCTCGTCCCTTTCTCTTCTCTCTTCTCTCTTCTACCCCTCGCCATCGAAACGCGATCAGGGCCCCCCGCCAGCGTATCTTTGGGGAGACCCCTCTGACTCGGACTCTGAACCGTGCGCTCACCTTGTGTGTGCCCTCTCCTCTTTCCCTCTCCTTCCCCCTCATCCCACACCACGCCAGGTCGTCCTCGACCTGGACGAGACCCTCGTCGCGGTGTACCCGTCCCCCGCCCCGGCCTCCGCCCGGGCGTCCGCGCCCTGCATCACGGTGACCGCGGACTATGGGGACGGGTCTGCCGGCCCCGTCGACGTCTTCATCCGCCCGGGGCTGGACGCCTTTTTGACCCGCCTCTCCACCCTGCCCGTGGACGTCGTCATGTTCACTGCCGGTGCGTGTTGACGAGAGAGAGAGAGAGAGAGAGAAAGAGGCGGGGCGGGGCGGAGGGACTTTCGTTTTTTTTTTTTTTTTTTTCTCTCTCTCCCGGCCCCCCATTTTTCTCAACCTCTCCTCCCATTCTCAGGCCTCCCCGGCTACGCCGGCCCCATCGCCGACGCCCTGGACCCGACCGGCACCCTCCTCCCCGTCCGCCTCTACCGGCCCGCCACCCGTCCGGCCGGCCCCGTCCCGCACACGAAGGACCTCGCCATCCTGGGCCGGGACCTGGGGCGCACCGTCCTGCTGGACAACTCGCCCTGGTCCTTCCTCCTCCAGCCCGGCTGCGGCGTCCCCGCGGCGCCCTTCTCCGGCGAGGGGGGCGACACCCACCTGCACGCCGCGGTCCTTCCCCTCCTGGAGGGCCTCGCGGCCGACCCGGCCCTCGACGTCCGCCCCGCCCTGGCCGCCCGCTTTGGGATGGCGGCCTGGCTGGCCGGGCGGGGCGGGTGGGCCCTGTACACCGGCCCGTGCGGCCACCTGCAGGTCGCGCACGACACGTGCCCGTGCGCGCCGGGCGGGGACGGGGCGTCGCCCATGGGGGCGGGCGGGCCGGCGGGCGGGCGGGCGTCGCCGCCGCTGGTGTGCGTGGAGGCGTGAGGCTGCGGGTGAGAGGCGTGCGCGCGCAACAGCCAAACCTCTTTCTCTCACACCTCTTTCGCTGCCACCTTCTGGGCGCCGCCGCCGCGTGCCCCTTGACCTTCCCCGCTCACCGCTTCCAAGGGATCAAAACGTGCTGAAAGCAGCACCCGCAAAAGCTCTGCCCTCAAATTTTCCTGTCCCCTCCCCCATTCTTCATATTCTTTCTTTTTTCCCCCCCCCTCCCGTGTGTGGGCCTGCTTGTTCATTTTGTGTGCTTCGCTCGCAGCCACCGTAATCCTGGTGTGCTGATGCATTGGCGAAACAACCTCACGCGCGCGCCGTGCTTCCCGGCCGGCTTGTGATGCGTCCCAAAACAGAACGCGCCCCTTTCCTTTCCTTCCCCCCCTATTCCCCCCCCCCCACCCCCACCCCGCGCACGCACACGCACGGCAGCGCCAGCCCATTCTGCCTGGCCTCCTGTGTTGCGGCAGCCGCACCCGTGAACATTTGGGCGCGTGAACATTGTGCGCCAGGCGCGCCGCGAACACGCACACGCGAAACCCTCTCCCCTCCCCCATTTTCTTCAACCCTCCAGGCGCCTTCAATTTTCCCCACCCCCGTGCAGCCGCCCCCTCTACACCCGTCCCTTAACACGCACCCCACTCAATTCTCCCGTAAGCCCCTCTGATGAGATGCGCGCTCGTGACTCTTTTTAAAGCACCCCACAACAGCCAAAAGAGATCGGCGCATCGCTCTCAAAAGAGGTGTGTAAAAAAAAAAAACGTCTTTTTCAAAAAACCTCTCTCTCATCATCATAGAGGCCGCCCCTCTCCTCACCTCTCCTCACACCCCTCCCCCTTTACCCACATCCTCCACCACTGCCCGCCGGCCAGTGTCCGGCCGCCCGCATCTCTTCCACCAGGCGGCGCTCCGCCCACGCCCCCAGCGCGGCGTCAGGGCCGCCTTGCCCACTGCCACCGCCGCTCCCACCCCCGACGTGCCAGGCGACCGCGACGGGGCGCCCCAGGCGGGCGGCCAGGCGGGCGGCCAGGGCGCAGGAGGCAGCGTCGTCTCCGCCGCCAGGGGCGAGCGGAGCGGCGGTGGGGAGGCCACCGGCCGCGCCTGGGCGGGTGGACGGCACGCCCAACGCGACGCTCCCCAGCGGCGGCAGCCCGCCCCCGCCACCACTGCTCCCCGCCCACCCCCACACCAGCAGCTGACGGCCCAGGTCGAAGACGGCCAGGGCCACGGGCGTGCCCGCGCACTCGTCGAACACGCAGATGAGGGGCGGGGAGGGGGTGGGCAGGGGCGGTGCAGCGGCAGCAACCCCGTCGATCATTCCCCTCTTTTCTCTTTTCTGGGTGAAGAAGACCTCTGTTTCTTTCTCCCCCTTCTCTCTCTTGTTCCTTTCTTCTTCTTCACTAGAGCGCGTCCACGAAGGCGCGCAGTTCGTACGATTTCACTGGCTCCGGGTGCGCGGCCGCGCGTTCTGAAAGGACCAGCTTGATGCGGGCCATGGACTTGCGGACCTTGGCCGCGCGCGCAGGGTTGGCGGGCCGGGACCGGGCCGCCCGGGACGCGTCGGCGGAGGCGGCTAAGCGGGCGCGTTCCTTGAGCAACACGTACCAGAGGGCGTGCAGGTCGTCCCAGGACTTGGACCGCAGGTCGGTGGCAGTCCAGGCGCGGCCTGAAAGGGAATGAGAGAGACAGAGCATGAGATGAGCAAGAAGAGGTCGGGCGTTTGATGAAGTGGTGGCCCGTCCTCTTTCATCTTTTTCATCTCCACCTCTCACCTGCTGTCCGGGTCTCGCCCTCCTTGAGCGGCTTCTCGAAGAGCTCGTCTAGGCCCCGGGTGAGCGGGGAGGAGGTGAAGGCGCGGGAGGTGGAGGCGAGGGCCGACGACGCGGTGGTGGTCGTGCCGCCGGCGGATGAAATCAGGCTGGGCGCGGCGCGGGACGCGGCGAGCAGGGCCCGCAGCATGTGCGTTGTGTGTGTGAGGGCGGAATGTGGGGGAAGGTACGCCGCCCTCTCTCACCCCGGGCAGTGATGACGTAGGGGGCGGCGTGTGGGAATCGAGAGTGCCAAATCGGCTAGCTTTGTTCTCAGACTTGCATTTTCTCTCTCTCACCCGTCCCTCTGCCACTTCCGCCTTGCGCCACACCCTCAGGCTAGCCTATAGCTGTCACACCCAATACGCACACCGCCTTCTCGCCTTTGAAAAAGGCGCGCACACACGCGACTCCTTCTTTTTTGCTCTTTCCACGCGACGCGTAGAATGCCCTCGTCGACCTCGCCGCTCCTCGGCCTGCCGGCTGAGCCTCCTCCCCGCCGTGCCCGCTCCCACCTCCAGGCCGCCCTCCTCGCGGCCGCCCTGGTCCTGGCCGCCGCCGCCCTGGGCACCGCCCTGGCGGGTGCCTGGATTGAGTGGGGCTTGTCTGCCGCAGCCGACCGGGCGGCCGCCCTGGCCGCCTCCGCCGCCACAGCCCTACAACCCCCCGCCCCGCCCTTTGACTGTTTCTTCGCCCTGGGCGGCGGCGCCATCCGATCCGGCGGCCTCCTCCCCGACCCGCACACCCGGTCCCCTGCCTGCGCGCCCGCCCTGGCGCTCTACCTCTCCTCCGGCGCGTACGATGCCGACGTAGAGATGGCAACGGATTCCGCCGCCGCCTATTTGGCCTCGATCCCGCGCCCGTCGGGGGCGTCGCTGGTCGTGCTGGACATCGACGAGACCGCCCTGAGCAACCGGGCGGAATGGGACACGGGGTGGGAGGTCGCGGCCGCGGTGGGTGCCCCCTCCCTCCGGGCCCGCCTCGCGGCCGCGGCCCTGCGCGGGGACGCGCCCGCCCTCGCGCCCACCCTGCGCCTGTACAGGGCAGCCCTGGCCGCCGGCTTTTCCGTCGCCTTCGTGACGGGGCGGAGCGGGCGGCCGGAGGTGCGCGACGCGACAGTGGCCAACCTGGCGGCCGCGGGCTATGGCCGGGCGTGCGGCGAGGGGGGCGCGCTGTTCGCGGTGGCCGCCCCCGCCGACCCTCCCTGCTACTCCGCGCTCCTGATGCGGCCGCCGCAGGATGGCCGCCCCGCGTCCGTGGTGAAGCCTGAGCTGAGGGCCCTCCTCTTGAAAGCCGCGACCGAGGCGGCTGGGCCGGCCGCTGCCCTCGTGGCCTCCGCGGGGGACCAGTTCTCGGACCTGGGCGGCGCGCCCAGCCCGTACGGCGCGTTCAAGCTACCCAACCCTGTTTATTTCATTGTGTGAAGAAATTGGGGGTGGTGGTGGTGGGTGGGTGGGGGTGGGTGGGGTGGGGTGGGGGGGCAGAGAGGCGAACAGGCGAACGAAGTCGTCGGTGTTGAGAGAGTCGGCACCGACGATCTCTCTCTCAGGCGGAGGGAGAGAGTGAGGTGGGTGGATGGGAGGAGAGAGAGGCGGAGAGAGTGTACAACCGAAAAAAGAAAAAGACAAAAAATGGTTTTTGTTTTTTTTGTTTCCACGCACCTCTCCATTTCCTCATTCCCACCCCGCCGCCCATTCAAATGACCGCCGTCGCCTCCGCCCTGGCCGCCCTCACCGCCTCCGGCGCCGACCCAGAGACCCTGGCGTCCGCCATCCAGGGTGCGTCCTTCCTGGACGGCACGCCGGGCGACGCGCGGCAGCAGCTGCGGGGTAAGAAAAGGAGAGGAGAGGGAGGGAACAGCGTTGACCGCGCGCTCGGGTGGCGGAGCAGCACTCCTTCCCCCCCCCCCACTTTTTCCCTCTCACCTTGCGCTCTCGTTCCAGCCGCCCGCGCCCGCCTCCGGAAGATCCTGGCGGACGAGGAGGCCAAAGCCGCGGCAGAGGCGGCCCGGCCGGCCGGGGAGCGGTCGCCCTTCGTGAAGGAGGTAACAAGAGAGAAGAGAGAGAGAGAGAGAGAGAAGAGGTTGAGAGGGGGGGGAGCACCCCTTCGCGTTTTTGCTCTTGTCTCGCTCTCCACTCTCCATCCTTTTTTCCCGTTCCCGCCTTTCAGTCCTACGACCCCTCTGAATTCACTGCCCTCGCCGCCGCCTATGAGGGCCTGGCCTGGAGGGCGGTGTCCAAACCTGGTGGGGCGACGGTCAAGCCGGACGAGTTCTACACCCTCTATGCGTTGCGTGTTTTTTTTTCTTTTTTTTTTATAGAGGGAGCGCGCGGTTTCTCCTTCTCTCTCAAACCTTGGCGCTCCCATCTCAAGCCTCTTCAACGCCTTCTCTCACTCCTCTCCATTGCCTCCTCTCTCTCTCTCTCTCTCTCTCTCTCCCTCCTTCCACGTTCAGCCTCCACCAGCAGGCCACGCTTGGCGACGTCACGGGCGAGCGCCCCATGTGGGCGGAGCGGGGCGGCCTGGACTTTGACGGGCGGGCCCGGTGGGACGGTTGGGCCGGGCGCAAGGGCGGGCGCCCCGAGCGGGCCAAGGCCGAGTTTGTGAAGGCCTTTTGGGAGTCGTCGCCCAAGGCATTCTACTCGGACGAGCGGGGGGCGCACGTCGCCGGGAAGAAGTGAAATGGGAGAGAGAGAGAGAGAGGGTGGGGGTGGGGGTGGGGGTGAAGGGGGTGCAGGGGGTGGAGGGTGAGAGAGGAAAGTACGGGTGTGTGAGCCAGACGCCCCCTCTCAATCCCCCCATCCATCCATCCATCTCTCTGTGCCCGGTTCCTGCGCTTCTGTGCCCGCTGTGCGAAAGCGTGCGATCCAGGGCACATCATTCACACAACAACACTGCGCTCTCTTTCCCCTCACCCCGCGCCTGCCCCCCGCCGCGCGCGCGTCGCCCGGGGCGCGGCAGCCTCCTCCCCAGCCGCCGCCCCCGCCTTCGCCGCACCCCGGCGCCGCGCTGGCGGGGCCGCCGCCGCCTTGGATGGCGAGGGCGACGCGTTGGCGGCACCACCATCGTTTTCCTCATCGGAGGAAGAGGGGGAGGGCGCGCCGCCGCCGCCCTCCCCACCAGAAAGCGCCTCGGCGACCGCGGGCGCGGGTTGGGGCGGCCCGCCCCCTTCTGGCAAATCGCCGTCCAGCGTCATACGCCGCACGGCCGCCGTCGCGTCCGCGACGACCTCGCCGCCTTCCGCAGGCGGCGCAGCAGCAGCAGCAGTAGCACCGGACGGTCCAGCCCCTGCGGCCGGCCCGGCCCCCGCCGCCGCCACCACCCCGCCAGCCTCGGCCGCCGCCTCCCCGACCCTGTCCTCCCACGCCTGGACCTCCGCCTTGAAGGGCGCGCCCGCCTTGGGCAGCTTGCGCGCCCGGGCGCCCACCGCCCTCAGGGACGCGACCACCTCGCCCTCCCCCAACCACCCCCGGTACGTCGGGAACAGCGCCACCACCCGGCGCACGCCCCGCTCCGACAGGTGGAGCTGGCCCAGGCAGAAGGCCATCCCCCGGGCGGTGGCCGCCCCCGCGCCCGGCCCCATCCGCCCCGCCAGCTTGTCCACCAGCGCGTCCGCCTGCCGGTCCTTGCCGACGTGACCGAGCAGACCCTTCATGACGCCCTGGAAGGCGGGCGGCGGCAGGGCGGTCGGCCCGGCCGACAGGGAGGACAGGACGTCCGGGATCATGTTGTACACCGGGTGCGACCCCCGCGTCGCGCGCGCCGCCAGCTCGTGGAAGAACAGGCCCGCCAGGGCGGCCACGCGGGCGTCATCGTCCACCAGGCGGGCAGCCAGCCGGCCTGCATGCCCCTTGACCTTGACCATGTCGTTGAGGACGAGGTGGGAGAGGACCATCGTCGCATCCCGCCGCACGGCGGGCGACGCGTCGTCGAGCGGCGCGTACAGCGCGGCCGTCCACGGCTCCACACTGTTGGGCCACCGCACGGCCAGGTCGCCCGCGGCGACGACCAGGCCGCCACGGATGCGGGAGGAGAGGGATGGCGGGGGCGGGAGAGGGGGGGGGGGGGGGGGCGCGGCGGCGGGCGCGTTCTCTCCGCCCTCCCCACCCTCGCTGGTCACCACCGCGCGCTCCACCCCCACCTCCACCCCCACCTCGACCTCCACCTCTGCCGGCGGTGGTTGCTCCGCCACCCGGGCAAAGAGCGCCCCCAAGTGCGCCCCGCAGTACCCACCATCCACGGCCATGAGCTTGGCGAGGGACAGGCAGGCCGCGGCGTCCAGGGCCGGACAGGCGGCCCGCCAGGCCGCGGGCGCGCCGGGCGCGGTGGCAAGGGCCGCGACCAGCGGCGCAAGCGCGCCGGGCGCGGACGCGGCGCCCCGCCCGACCACGGCCGCCTCCGCCGCGTCGCGGAGGGCGTCCAAGTCGGCCTCGCCGCCGGGTGCGGGTCCGACGCCCAGTTGGGCGGCGATGTCCTCATCCTCGGAGGCGGCGCCGTCTTTACCAGTCGCGGCCGCCGCGCCCGCCGCCGCGTCGGCGGCCGCGGCAGCCGCCAGGCGCACACGCCGCCCCGCCCGCGCGCACCCATCCGCCGCCACCAGCTGCGCCAGGGCCACCCCGCCCGCCAGGAAGGCCAGGCGGGCGACAGGACCGGCACGAGGGGTGGTGGATGAGGTGGTGTGCGTCGCGTCCACTTCCATCTCGTCGTCACCGGCGGGCGGCACGGCAGCGGCAGCAGCCCCTCCACCGGCTGCGAGCGCCGCGCCTGCAGCCGCGCGCAGGAGCGCTCTCGAAACGCCCTGCGGGTCCGGGTGACTGTCCAGCAGGGCGCGCAGGGCGACATCTGCCGCGCCGTACCAGCCCTCATCCGCCAAGCCCCACCGGGCGTCCGTGGCGGGGGCGAGGAGGAGGCGTATCAAAGAGGCGTGGGCGGGGGTAAACGCCGCGGCCTCGACCCCGCCTGCGGCCGCGCGCAAAGCAGACGCCGCGTGGCGGGCCGCACCCGCATCCCGCAGGCCAAAGCCGGCGGCGAGCAAGGCTTGCATGTTGTCCGTCACCAGGGCCGGGCGGGAGCGGGCGGCCATGGCGATGAGGGACAGGGCCGCGCGGAGGCGGGGCAGGGCGGCCGCCCGGGCGGCGGGTTGGTCCTCGCCCGCCGCCGCCACCGCGGCCGCCGCCCGGGCGGCAGCCGGCCACAGCGCCCGCACGACCGCCGGCCGAGCGCGGGCGTCGCCCTCCGAGCCGCCGGGCGGGACCTTGAGCAGCCTGCCCACGACCTCCTCCAGCGCCGCCAGCTCGCCCAGCGTCGCCCCGACCGCCAGGTCGACCAGCCCGTCCGCGCCCGCGTCCGCCTCCCGCCCGCCGCCCAGCCTCAGGTCGTCCACCGCGGCCACCACCGCGTCCGGCACGCCCTGCTCCCGGGAGAAGACCAGCAGCAGGACCCGGCGCAGCGCCGCCTCCGCGCCGTCCAGCTCAAACTTGCGGGCGCACACCAGGAGGGCCAACGCCTCCGACACGTCGGACAGGGTGGCCGACCCCAGGAGCTGCACCGCTGTCGGCAGGGCGGCCGTCAGTGTGCGCGCAAAGGCCGACGCCGTGCGCAGGGAGGCGACCAGCGCCCGCAACTGTTCCACGTTGGCGTCAAGAGGGTTCTGCTGAGGAGGGGCAGGCTCGTCAACGATGGGCGTGTCGTCGTCGTCGTCGCCGTCGCCCTCTCCATCTACCATCTCATCAACAAGCGCGTCTGCGGCAGCGGCCGCCGCTGCTGCTGCTGCGTCCGCCCCGGCCGCCGTACCGTCCGCCTCCAACTTGATCGCGCCCGCACCCCACCGGGCAGGCCCCTCCTTGCCGCCGCCGCTGCCGCCAGCAGCAGCAGCCCGGCCCTCCGCGCCAGCCGCCTCCGCCTCGCCCAGGCGGGCCTCAAACTGGGCGAGCGACGCGTCGAAGGAGCCGGCGGGCAGGACGGGGCCAAACGGGTTGTACAGCATCAGGGCGGACAACAGGTGGAGCGCCGCCCGCCGCACCAGGGCCGCCCGGTCCTCCAGGCGGTCGCACGCCAGGCGGGTCACGCACAGCCAGTGGCCCAGGGGCAGGGACCCCCGGTCCGCCAGGGCCGCCCAGGCGTTGAGGACGCGAGCGCGCGTGAAGGCGGACGCATCGTACGCGCGCTCCACGAGAAGGTCCAGCAGGTGCTGCTTGGTGCGCAGGCGGGCTAGGGAGGCGGCGTCGCCGGTGGCGGTGGCCGAGTCCGCCGCGGGCGCGCCCTCCCCGTACGCGCGGTGGAGCAGGGCGGCGGCCGCGCCGATGACGCCCGACCGGACCGCGTGCGAGCGCCCACCCAGGTGGGAGATGAGCGGGGCGAAGCCCGCGCCCACCACCCGGGGCAGGCGTTCCGCGAGCTCCACCAGGAAGGCGCCCACGGACCGGGCGCCCGCCGTGTCGGCCGCGGTGCCGCCCTCAAAGGCGGCCGGGTCGGCCCGGGCGATGGAGGCGAGGAGCTCCCGCCCGAGCCGGTCGTCCCCGCCGGCGCTGCTGGCACAGGCGGACGCCGCCAGGTCCGCGAGGACCGCCGGCAGGTGCTCCGTCTTGCGCAGGGCGTCCACCAGGGCGCCCGCCACCTGGTCCAGGTGGCCGTACCGGCAGGCCGCGGCGGCCAGGGCCCGGCCCGCGCCGTCCCGGGCGGCCGGGGCGCGCGCGCCGAGGGGGGAGGACAGGAGGGCGGTGCCGGCCGCGGTCCAGGCGGCCAGCAGCCCGTCGGGCGGGGAGGCCGGCCGGAACAGCGCCCACAGGTCGACGTCTGCCAAGGCCCCCAAGGCCCGGCCCACCCGTTCCCGCCCCGCGTCCCACGAAAAAGGCGCGCGCTCGCCAGCGGCAGCGGCAGCGGCTGCCGCGCCGCGCCGCCCGCCCTTGGCACCACCGCCCGCCGCCGTCGCGGCCGCCGCCGCCGCGATGGCGGGCGCGGACCGGGACTCCTCCTCCGCCACGCCCGTCAGCCAGGCCAAGTAGAATGTGTAGGCTGATATGGCAGAGCGGTGGGCGGAGACGGCGGCAGCCGCGTCGGGGTCAGCAACGGGTGGCCCGCCCGCGGCTGCCGCCCCGCCCGCCCCCGTCAGCGCGGCCGCCGACACGGCCGCCACCGCCGCATTGGAGCACAGGCCGTCCAGCAAGCGGCGCTTGGCCAGGTCGGAGAGGCGGGGGAAGCCCCTGAGAGAGAGGTGGTGGTGCGGGTGGAGAGCGTGTGAATGGAGAGAGTGGTTGAGAGGAGGTTGCCGCCCGCTGCCCCCGCCGCCGTCTTTTTTCTTTTTTACCTGACGAGCGAGTAGGCGGCGTCAAAGACGGACTGCTCCACAATGGACAGTGCATCCGAGTTGCAGACCTCGTGGAGAGCACCTAGAGGGTGGGGATAATGGGAGCGTATGTGTGAGAGAGGCGGCGGGGGCGCGGGGCACGGTTCTCCCTCGGGGCGCGCCATCGTGCGGCGCGGCGCGGCGCGACGGCATGCATTTTTTTTCTCGGCGCCCCCATCCCACCCCACTCACGGTCTGCGTAGTCCTCCACCTCGTCCCGAGACAGGACGCCCAGGTCAACGACGTCGGGGCCGGCCCTGACGGGGAGGGTGCAGTCCGAGGACGCCAGGTCGGCGGGGCGGGAGGGGAAGGCAAACTCGGTCGAGGCCGAGTCGGGGGCTGTGGCGTCCATGATGTGTTTTTGAAAGGGGGCTCGCCCGCGGATGACTCTCAGGGATATGTGCGCTGGGATGATGTGGTGTGTGCGTGCGTGCGCGGGTGCAGTCGAGGTACGTGCCCCGTCCGCGTTTTTTTTTGCGTTTTCTCTCCAATTCCAAGAAGAAGTGAAAAACTGAGACTAAGCTCGCTCACTCTGCTCATTGAATGCTCTCCCTGCGCCCGCCCAGGCTCACCAGCCTGCGCAGCAGGCAGCCCCAGGGGAGGATCACCGCCCGACCGCCTCACCCACCCATCCCGGCTTACCCCACCCCGGGGCATGCCGCGCGCCCGCGCCACGCGCGTGCGCATGCGGCCACCGCTCGCCCACCGCTCACCTCGCCGGCGGCCCCGCCTCCCCTGCGCCGGGCCGCCTTTGACGTTGCCGTCCTCGGCGGCGGCACTTTGGGCCTCTTGACAGCCGCGGCCGCCGCCCGAGAGGGCGCCCGCGTGGTCTGGCTGCGGAGCGGGCAGGACGTGCAGTTCCCGTCCACTCCGGCCCCGCCCCGCTTCCGCCCCGCCCGCGCGGCGGCGGCCGACGGGGTGGTCGTCGCCCTCGCCGCCGACGGCCTGGCCGCCTGGGAGGCGCTCGGCCTGGCGGGGCGGTCCGCCGACGCGCCCTACACCGCCCTCGGCTGCCTAGACATCGCGGGGCGGGGCCCGCCGGGCGACGCCCTGGATGCGGCGGCGGACGCGGTGCGCCCCTCCTTCCCAGGAGCGACCTGCCTGGCGGGCGGGGAGCTATCCTCCCGCGTCCGCGGGCTGGCCCTGCCCCGGGGCGCGACGGGCTTGTGGCTCCCGCCCGGCAGTGCTGGCGGGGGGGTGCTGGACGCCGTGTGCGCGCGAGTCGCAGCCCAGGCGGACGCGCGGGCGGCGGGCGTTGCGGTGTGGGGTGACGCGGCGTGCGGCGGGTGGCGGGACAAGGGGTCCCACTTCCAGTTGTGGGCGGCCCTGGAGGATGCCTCCTCCCCCACCTCCACCGCCGTCATTGAGGCGGAGCGCCTGGTGCTGATGCCGGGGCCGGTCGCGACGACCACGCCCGGCCCCCCGCGGGCGGAGGACAAGGAGGGCGGGGGAGAACCGACCTTCATCTCCAGCGCGGGCGTTGGCTGCCCGCCCTTCGGCCTGGCCCTCCCCGGCGCCACCCTGCGCTGGCCGGCCTGGGCGAGCGGGGTGGCCGGCAGCGGCACCGCGCCCTTGCCCTGTATATTCTGTCACGGCCTCGGCGCGGACGGCGGCGACAGCCCGGCCGGCGGAGCGCACGAGAGCTGGGTCGCATTTCCAACCTCCACTGCTCCAATCGTCCTGCGCCCGCCCGGGGCGGCGTTGCGTCTCCCGCCCTGGCCGACGCGGGCAGCGACCTCAGCCGACGCCGCGGCGGCGGCCACCGCTGCGTCGATCGCCCTCGGCTACGGTCTGGTCACCCTGCCCCGGGGCGGCGGCGCGGCCGCGGCCGCGGCGGCCGGCGGGGGTTGGCCCGCCGTGGAGACTGCCGACGGCCGCCCCATCCTGGGCTGGGCGCCGCCCGGCGGAGGGGGCATGGGCGGGGAAGAAGGGAGGGTGCTGCTGGTGGCTTCCGCCGTCGGCGGGGCGGCGGGCAGCGTGGACGGCGGGGCGGCGTCTCCCGCCCTGGCCCGGCTGGCTGGGCGGGTGGTGGGCGGGTGGCGGGGCAACCCGCTGTTCGAGCCGGGGCGGGCGGGCGTGGGCGCGTCGGCCGGCCCGCCGCCCGCCGCGGACACCTGGGAGAATAGAACGTGAGAGAACTGCTTGGGTGAAGTTTGGGTTTGGGTTGTAAATATAGAACACGTATCGTTTGTCTTCTTGCTTGCCTCCCCTCCCCTCTCATCACATCCCCATTGTCTCCCTCGCTCTCTTCTTCACGCCCGCCCCTTTTTCTTGCCACTCGCCGCCCCCTCCAGCCGCTGCTTCCGGTACTCGGTGTACGGCACGTCCATCTTCTCAGGGTGGACGACGGGCGCGGCGGCGGCTGCCGCGCCGCCGGCCTCGGCCTTGGCCAGGTCACCGGCCCCGCCGCCGCCGCCCTTGCCAGCCCCGCCAAAGGCCTTGCTCAGGCGGCACTTTTCGGCGCACCCGCTAAACACGCCCCGCCGCACCAACCACCAGGCGAGGCCGGCCAGGAGGGCCAGGCCGGCCAGGGCCGCCATGACGATACCAGTGACGGCACCCCCGGACAGGCGCTTCTTAGTGCCTCCCCCAGCGGCGGCGGCGCCGTCCGTGGAGGACTCGACGGCGCCCGGGCCGTCGAGGGCGAGCGCCGCCGCGCCACCCAGCCCCGCGCCCTGGACCGCTCGCAGGAGGCTGCCGTCCCGGACCGCGCCCCGCAGGGCCTTGACGGCCCGCTTGGCGGCCTCGGCGTCGGGGGCGCCCAGGGTCAACCGGACCTGGGACCCGGCGAGCGGGTCGGACGAAGCCGCGAGCAGGCGGCGGCGGCCGGTGGTGGTGGTGGTCGCGTTCGCGTCACCACCAGCGGGCGCAGCGGGCGCAGCGGGCTCAGCATCAGCAGTAGCGACCACCTCGACGTCCGGGTGCGCCACGCTCGCCGCCAGGTCCGCCACGCCCGCCACGGTGGCGGGGCCGGACGCGTCCTTGCCGACCGCCTTGGTGACAGCGTCGGCGAGGGCGGCCTTTGCGGCGTCGCTCCAGGCGGCCGCGCCCGCGCCCTCCCCTCGCACCACCAGCGTCGTCGTCAGCGTGTGCGGGCCTACCCCCTCCACCTCCCCGCCTTTCCCCAACACCGCCGGCGGGCTCTCGCACCCGGGCAAGACGCCGCACGCCGCCACCCGCCCCCCGCCCAGAGCCTTGAGCACCTTGAGCGGCGAGCCGGCGGGCACGGTGCCGTTGAGCCCCGCATTGCCGGGCGCCAGCACGACGCCCGAGCCGCTGCCCCGGGCCGCCCGAAACGCGCCCCGGCTCACCCAGGCGGCGGGGAGGGCGCCGGCCAGCGAATTGTTGGCCAGGCTGAGCACCTGCAGGGCCGGAAATGCGCCCGGCGCGCCCCAGGAGGGCGGCAGCCCCCCCGACAGCTGGTTGGAAGACGCGGACAGGAGCTTGAGGCGGGCCAGGCCAGACGTCTCGCCGCCGCCCCACGCCTCGGGGAGCTCGCCGGCCAGCCGGTTCCCGTCCAGCACGAGCACTTCCAGGGACGGCAGGCTGCCGTTGAGGGCCCACTGGGCGGGCAGGCCGCCGGTGAGGGAGTTGTTGCGCAAGCCCAGGACGCTCAGGCGGGGGAAGACGCCCGGCGCGCCCCAGGCCTCGGGGAGGGGGCCCGTCAGGTTGTTGCCGGCCAGGTCGAGGAGGTAGAGTCCCGGCAGCGCGCCCCGGGCCGCCCACAGGGCGGGCAGGTCGCCGCCCAGCTTGTTGCCGGCCAGGGAGACGGAGGTGAGGGCCTCGAAGGCGCCGGCCGAGCCCCAGGCGGTCGGCAGGTCGCCCGCCATCGCGTTGCCGGAGAGGTTGAGCTTCTGGAGCGCGCCCGCCGCGGCGAGGCCCGGTGCGAGCGTGCCTGCCAGCCCCCTGCCCCGCAGGTCCAGCTCCGTCACCCGCCCCTTGGAGCAGGCCACGCCGGCCCACTTCTTGCCGGAGCAGGGCTTGGCGTCGGTCGCGTTGGACCAGTGGTCCAGGGAGGACGGCGTGCCCACGTAGTCGTAAAACTGTTTGAGGGCCCAGGCTGTGTGTGGAATGAATGGAAACGGAGGAATGGCTGAGGTGAAAGAGCGAGAGCGCGGGCCAAACGGACGCAAAACGGAGGACGGCGCCTGCGCGTGCTCCGACTAACTCAACCTCTTCTCCCGCCCCCTCTCCTGAACACCTGCACGCTCACCATCAGCCTGGACCGGGTCGGTGGGCGCGCCCGGGACAACCTGGGCGGTCGCGGCGGCCGCAAACGCGGCGACGGCCAGGAGGACGGCGATGGCTCGCATTCTCTGTTTCTCTCTCTTGTGGGGGCCGTGCGCTGTGTGTGCAGGGATTTGGAGGGCAGACAAAATGCCCGGCGGGTAGAGTGTGAGTGTGTTGCTGCACAGCGCGGCATTAGGGAGGTGGGACGAGTTCCACGGTCAGAGCCAGGACGCGGCGGCGTAGGGGGCTGACGAAGTGGTCCACTAGGCGTGTCCTCACGTCGTCTCCTCTCCTCTCGACGTCTCATCTCTTTCGCCGCGGCCCCGCACGGCGCCGCCCTCAAAATCTCGCACCCCTGACTGGCCGGCGCGGGCTCACCTTGTGCGGGAGATGGCCAATGGGGTAGCTGTGCGGTTGTATCAGGGCACACAAGCTGCCGGAAGGGCGAGCCTTTTTTTTGTTTGTCTGGTCTGAGCGAAAGAGTGGACCGGCCATTAACCTCGACTCTCCTTTTTGACAAATCCTCTCCCGTCGTCCGTCCGCCCGTCCGTCCTTCCGTCCCCGTCGGCGAGCGCGTCGGGCACGGGCGCTCGTCACGAAAGCCGTCTCTCCCTGGTTACCTAACACCTCTCAACCTCTGCACTGGCCAGGACGGCAGCAAGGGCGGCTCGCCGGCCGCCCGGTGAGCGAGCCGGGCCCCGCCCTCACAGTAGACGAGCGCGCTCTGCACCCAGGCCTGGTCACCAGGCGTGGCGGCCTCGAACGCCCGTGCCCGCTCCGCCGCGGCCTCCAAGCCTTTTGCTGCGTCCATCGCGACGCGGACCCCCAGGCGGGCCGCCGCCGCGACTGTCGCCGCTGACAGGCCGGCCCCGCTCCACGCGCACGCCTCGCCGGCAGTGATGGCGGCCAGCTCGCCCGGAGACGCGGACGCCAGGCGGGTGGACGCCAGGAAGGGCGTCGGCCCGGTGGGATGGCCGGGCCACCCGTGCGCGCAGTAGTCTAGGGCGGCCAGGGAGGTGTGCGGGAAATCGGGCAGCCCTGCTGCGGCCGCAGCCCTCGCGCGCGCCGCGGCGCCCTCCCCGGTCTCGCCCTCACCGCCGTCGCCCACCACCACCACCTCCAAAGCATCGTCCGGGTTGTCGGCCAGGTCGAGGGCGAACCCGTAGAAGAGGAGCAGGTCGGCGTTGGTCTTGGGGCCGTACGACAGCGTCACCTCCTCTCCAGGGCCTGCCGGCGCGCACGCCCGCACCCGCATCACCAGGCCTCCCCCGTCCTCGCCCGCCTCCAGCCCGCCATACCGCACGGCATGCGGGCGTGCCGAATGGTTGAGCAGGAAGGCCAGGGGCGCCAGGGCGGGCATGGTGGCGGCGGGGGCGGCGGCCTGCCCAGGAGAGGAGCCAGGCGGCGGCGGAGGGTTGGCGGCGGCTGGGACCTCGACCTCCATCGCAAAGGCGTACCATACCTGGACCGCCCAGAGGTAGGCGTCCACGCACAGGTCGCTCGGGTCCGCGACAGTCGCCTCCAGCGCCGTCCAGAGGGACGCCGACGCGTCGAAAACCGCCCGAACGTGAGCCCGGGCGGCCACCAGGCGGGCCTCCAGGGGGGTGCCGGCCAGGAGGGCCACGGCCGCCCCGCCCACGCCCAGGCCGGTCGTCAGCGGGGCGGCCTTGAGTGCCGCCCACACGGGCGCGTACGGCGATGCCGGGTCCACCGAATCCACCATCGTCCAGGCGATCAAGGCAAGCTCGGGCGAGAGGCCGGGCAGGGCGGCCAGGGCGGCGCCAAGGGGTGTCAGGGCGACAGAGTGCGGCGTGATGATGGAGGCGAGCGGCAGGGACATGATCGCCTCTCCCGGGGCGATGGGGCGGGTGGCCGCCGCACCGCGTAGGGGCGGGCTGTTTGCAGCACAGGAGGTGGAGGCGAAGAAAGCGGGCGCGACGGCGGTGGAAATGCCCGCGCTGGCCGCCCAGGCGACCAGGCCGGCCTCTGCTGGCGAGGTGGGGGTTTGGGCGAGGCGAGGGCGCGGGGCGGCAGCGGCAGCGGCCGCACAGGCCGCCGCCCTCAGGGCCACCAGGCCGTCTGCGTCGGCCTTGGATGCGCTAGGGGCGGCGGATGCCGCGTCCAGGGCCTTGAGCAGGGCCGCAAGCGCGGCGGCCTCAGCCCTGGGGCCGAGGCCGCCGGGGCTGGTGAGGCGGCCGCGGTCTTGCCGCTTTTCCTCAAGCCCGCCCGCGGCGACGCTCAGAGTGGACAGCCTGGCTGCTGTGAGGCAGACCTCAATGGTGGCTGTCCCCACATCCGGGCCCGCCTCCACGCCGGCCAGGGCGAGCAGGGCCGGGGAGGAGGCGGGGAATCGCAGGCGCATTGGGGAGAGTTAGAGGCGGGAGAGTACAAGCCGGGGCATGCTGTTCTCTCTCCGCCGCTGGCCAGTCTCTCTCTCCGCCGTAGGCTACTCCAGTAGGGACGGCGTTGCAAGCGTGAGCGCGCGTGTGCTGGCGTTAAATGGTGTTTTGTTTTGGCGGTGCAAAAAAAGAGTGAACAAAGTTCCCCACCTAGGAAACACATTTTCATTTCAACCTAGCCGCGTCCACACCCCGTCCCCGTACCGCCACGCATCGTTGAGCAGCCCCCCGCCACCGCCATCCCCGCCCACGACCACACCGTAGGAGACATTTCCGTGCGTGAACGAATCATAGCCAAACAGGAAGCGAGGGGAGGGAGTGTTGTGGCGTGTGTTCGGCGCGGCGGGCGGGCGCACCAGGCGCCACGCCCCGCCGCCGCCCCGCAGGAGGGGTAGCGCCCAGACCTCGTCCATGCGCAGGGGGGTGGACGTCGCGTACGTCTCCCCTCCACGCCCGCCGTACACGAGCAGGCGGGGCGGGGAGGCGGACGCGTCCAGGAGCGCGCCGCCGTGGTCCCTCCCGGGCGGGCGGGACCCGGCGCCGCTGCCGCTGCCGCCGTCCAGCCGCGTCCACGCCCGCGCCACGACGTCGAACGCCCAGGCGTCTGCAAAGTAGCAGGCCGAATCAGCATCGGTGCGCCCCCCGGAGATGATGAGGGCGGGGCCGGGGGTGACAAGCCCGGCCGGGGCGGCCACCGCGGCCGCGCCCTTGCGTTGGCCCGGCGCGGCCGCCCAGGCCGCCTCGCACGCCGGCGAGTCCCGCCCGCGCCGGGGCGCGTCCGGGCACCCCTCCGGCGGGAACAGGCGGGTCCAGGCCGAGCGGTGGGTGGTGGGTGAGGACAGTGCCAGCGCCCACACGTCGCCCCACAGGCCGTCGCCCTTGCGGGCCGCCCGCCCGCCCGCGATGATGAGGGCGGGCGACGAAGAAGCCGGGCTGCGACCGCCGCGGTCGCCCCCCATGCCCACGACCGCGCCCGCGGCGGCCCGGCGTGGGCGGGGCGCGGCCGCGTGCGAGGAGAGCAGGGGGTCCCACAGGGCGGCCGGCGGGTCGGCCGGGCGGGGGCGGGCGGCGTGGCAGGGGAGCGGCCATGGCCAGCTGCAGGCGGGGGGGGTCGGGGCGCCGCCGCCGCCGCCGCCGCCGCCGCCACTCCCGCCGCCCACTAGCGCCAGCCGCCACGCGTCCGCCAAGTAATCGTCCTCCTCCTGCCGCTTCCCTCCCCCTCCCCCCGCCTCCACCTGGGCGTCCCCGCCAAACAGGACGAGCTCGTGGCCGGCCCCCGCGGCGATCGCCTTCCAGCGGGGGGCGGGCTCCACCGCGAGCGAGAGGGGGGGGGCCGCACCGTGCGGCGGCCGGTCCCTGCTGCTGCCTCCCCGCCCCGCCCCTGCCCCGAGGAGGCGCTCCACCCTGGCCCACCGCCGCCCGCCTTTTCCGACCAGGCCAGTCAGGGTCCAGGCGTCGTCCAGGTTGGCGAAGACCGCGACGGGCGAGGCCGGCGAGGGCGGGTGCGGGTGGTGGCCTTTCCCCGACCACAGGATGAGGCGCGGGGTGGGCGGCCCGCCGCCTCCATCCTCACCCCACACCACCGCCACGGCCGCGCCCTTGCGTGGGGGTGGCACCGCCCCGGGCGACAGGGGGCGGG
>Ga0315289_10002779_pt1 | contig 26715 bp, 29 predicted proteins | sample YL17G11_40_MG_FD_203452 | JGI IMG/M metagenome (GOLD analysis project Ga0315289, IMG submission 203452) | Sediment microbial communities from Yellowstone Lake, YNP, Wyoming, USA - YL17G11_40 | ecosystem: Environmental > Aquatic > Freshwater > Lake > Sediment | place: USA: Wyoming | collected...
TAAAGCAAAAGAAGAAGTTTTAGTAGGCGCTCTTTAAAAACTCAAAAATAGGACATTTTAAAATTGCTAAGAATAGGACATTTTTATCTTGCTAGTGCAACTGCCAATATTTTCCTTTACAAAATATTATTATCTGGGTATAATAAATCCCGCACCTTTGTATTATTCATATAAATACAAAGAATAAGATTTAAAAAAGCTTGAATATTTCAAAGGTGCGGGATAAATCCCGCTTCAGATAATTTCTTAAAAATCAGATAAAGGATAAGTAAAGATGAAAAATAAAGTGTTGAAATTAGGTTTACCTAAAGGCAGTCTTCAAGAGGCGACCTTTAAAATGTTTAAAAAGGCAGGGTTTAATCTCTCTTTGTCCAGCGACCGCTCGTATTTTCCGTCGATAGATGACCCGGAAATCGACCCGGTTTTATTACGCGCTCAAGAGATGTCCAGATACATTGAGGACGGCGCTTTAGATTGCGGCATCACCGGCAATGACTGGATACTGGAAAATAAATCCGACTGTATAAGGCTTGCGGATTTAGTCTATGCCAAGCAGAGCCTGAATAAAGTAAGATGGGTTTTAGCCGTGCCCCAGGATTCAGGGTTAAGGTCTATTAAAGACCTTCGAGGAAAGCGCATTGCTACTGAGCTGGTTAGCGTAACCAAGGATTACTTGCGTAAGAATAAGGTAAAGGCAGAGGTAGAGTTTAGCTGGGGAGCAACTGAGGTTAAGGTGAATGCAGGACTTGTAGATGCGATTGTGGAATTAACCGAGACCGGAAAAAGCCTTAAGGCAAATAAATTAGTTGAGATTGCCACGCTGTGCGAATCAACCACGCAATTTATTGCTAATAGAGGCGCCTATAAAGATGGTTGGAAGAAAGCCAAGATGGGCCAGATTGTCCTTCTTTTAAAAGGCGCGATTGCCGCTGAAGAGAAGGTGGGCCTGAAAATGAACGTCAGGAAGTCCGACCTTAAGAAGGTAATTGCGCGCTTACCAGCATTAAAAAAACCGACTGTCTCAGGTCTCTCCCAAGAGGGTTGGTTTGCAATTGAAACAATAATCGATGAGAAGGTTGTGCGCGTATTGATTCCTGAATTAAAAAAGGCAGGCGCGCAGGGGATTATTGAATATCCGCTGAATAAGGTAATATATTAGAAGGAGCGAGGAAATGCCTTGCGGCAGGAAAAGAAAAAGAAGAAAAATCAGGACCCACAAAAGAAAGAAGATGCGCCGTCGTCTCCGCCACTTAAAGAAGAGGGCTTGGGGATAGATTCTAATTCATTATGACTTCTAGAGCTTTGAAGTTTATGCGCTGCCTGTGTTTTTGTCTTCTGGCATCGGTATTCATAAATACAAAAGCGCTCGCCTTAGATAAAAAGACGCCTTCTGCGTTAAGCCACTATATCACGGGAGTAATGTATGAAGACCTCGGTGATATAGATACGGCTATCGAGGAATTTAAAAAGGCCTTAAAAGAAGACCAGGAGACCTCAGCTATCCATTTTCATTTAGCTGAAAGTTTCATAAAGAAGAACGACACCCCCAAGGCAATCGAAGAATTAAAACTCGCAATAAGTCTTGACCCCGAAGCAATAGAGCCGCACGCAATATTAGCCCTCTTGTATTTTTCGCAAGACAAGATTGATTTAGCTACAAACGAGTATGAAATAGCGCTCAAGGGCGCAGCAAAACTAAACCCCAAGAATATAGACATTTATAGGAGTCTGGGCCAGATATATCTCCAGCAGAAAAAATTCAAAGAAGCAGAAAATACCTACCGGTTAATAATTGATTTATCTGGCCGCGATGCGCAGGCGCATTTTTATCTGGGCAGCATCTACAATGAATTAAAAAATAATGCCCTGGCAGAAAAGGAAGTCAAGCGCGCCTTGAAATTAAAACCCGATTATCCCGAAGCGCTGAATTTTTTAGGATATCTATATGTTGAAGAAAATAAAAATTTGGAGCAGGCAGGGGCTATGATAAAAAAGGCCCTGAAGATAGAACCCAATAACGGCGCTTATATCGATAGCCTGGGCTGGCTTTATTTTAAAAAGAACAAATTCAAGGAAGCAGTAAAAGAATTAGAAAAGGCAAGTTCTTTGGTAGAGGATCCGGTTATATATGACCACCTGGGAGACGCTTACTTTAAGATAAGCGATGTTGCAAATGCAAAATTAAATTGGCAGAAGTCCTTGAAGTTAGACCCGAAACAGGAAAAAGTTAAAGAGAAATTAGAAAAATTAAATAAATAATGGCATATACCGAAGCCCAGATTAAAGAATTGGAAAATAAGGCAAAGCAGATACGCAGGCTCATAATCCAGATGCTCGCCAAAGCCGGCTCAGGTCATCCCGGCGGGAGCCTTTCAGCCGCGGATTTAATCACTGTTTTATTTTTTGCGGTTTTGCGGCATAATCCCAAAGACCCTAACTGGCCCGATCGCGATAGATTTCATATGTCCAAAGGCCATTGTTGTCCTCTCTGGTATGCGGTTTTAGCGGAATCAGGGTATTTTTCTGAAGATAAACTCTGGACCCTAAGACAGTTAGGCTCTATTTTACAGGGGCATCCGGACAGACGCACACCTGGTGTTGATGTTGCCTCGGGTTCTTTGGGTCAAGGTTTATCTGTCGGCCTGGGTATGAGTTTGAGCGCAAAGATAGATAAGAGGGATTATCACGTATATGTGCTTTTGGGTGATGGAGAGATACAGGAGGGCAATATCTGGGAAGCAGCCATGGCCTGCTCTCATTATAAACGCGACAATTTATGCGCGATATTGGATTACAACGGGTTTCAAATCGACGGTAAAATCAAGGATATTATGAATCTTGAGCCAATAGCAGCCAAGTGGCAGGCATTTGGTTGGCACGTAATAGAGATAGACGGGCACAGCATAAGTGAAATCCTTGCAGCCTATGAAGAGGCAAAGGCAACAAAAGGTAAACCCAGCATAATCATTGCCCACACCATAAAAGGAAAAGGAGTTTCTTTTATGGAGAATGTGGTTGATTTTCATGGCCGCGCTCCCACAAAAGAGGAAGCGCAGAAAGCCCTAAAGGAATTAGAATGAGCCAGGAGCAACTTTATCAACGCGATATATACGGCCAGACGCTTATAGAATTAGGCAGGCAGAATAAAGATATAGTTGTGCTGGATGCGGATTTATCCAGTTCAACGCGCACAGCCATGTTTGCCAGAGAATTTCCCGAAAGATTTTTTAACTTTGGAGTAGCTGAGCAGAATATGATGGCTACTGCCGCAGGGTTTGCCAGCTGTGGAAAGACAGTATTCCTCTCTACCTTTGCCGTATTTGCTACCGGCAGGGCTTGGGACCAGGTAAGAAATTCTATCTGTTATAATAACTTTGATATTAAAATAGTTGCCTCGCATGCCGGCATTACCGTAGGGCCTGACGGAGCAAGTCACCAGGCCCTGGAAGATATTGCGCTTATGCACGTTATCCCCAATATGAATATAATTGTTCCCTGCGACGGGCCCCAGACAAAAGAGGCGGTTTTGGCTTGCGCAAATACTAAAGGCCCATTTTATATTCGCCTCGGCAGGCCCAAGGTCCCTACCATAGAAAATAAAGGCGGGTTTAAGTTGGGTAAGGCGCAGGTTTTAACCTCCGGAGATGATATAACTATTATTGCCTGCGGGATTATGGTATCTGAGGCGCTGGTTACAGTAAAAAATCTTTTGAGTAAAGGAATAAAACCGCGCCTGATTAATGTCCATACTATCAGACCTTTGGATAGCCAGACAATATTAAAGGCTGCTAGAGAGACCCGCGGTATTATTGTCTGCGAGGAGCATACGGTTATGGGAGGTTTGGCTTCCAGCATTCAGGAAGTGGTAGCAGAGAATTATCCTGTAAAGGTAGTTTGTTTGGGTATAAAAAATAGATTTGGGCAATCAGGAGAGCCTGCACAGCTTTTAAAAGAATACAATCTCACGAGCCTAGACATAGAGAAAGCAGCGAATTTGCTACTGAGGAAGTAAAATTGATGATTCGACTACGCTCACCATCAACCCTGAGCAGGGTCGAAGGGTTGATTCTTCTTTCCCGCGCGAAATTAAATCTGTATCTGGAAGTTCTAAACCTTCGCAAAGATAACTACCACAATATAAAAACCATATTCGAGAGAATAGACCTTTCTGACAAAATAATCTTAAGACCCCGCCCGGACAGATTAATAAGGATTATATGTAGAGATTCCTATGTCCCGAAAGATAAAACCAACCTTTGTTATCGTAGCGCCAGATTATTGCAAGAGAGTTTTAATATACAGACAGGCCTGGATATCGAGATAATAAAACGCATTCCTGTAGGTAGCGGCCTCGGCGGAGGCTCAAGTAATGCAGCAAGCGTCCTTTTAGGATTAAATAAAATTTGGAAATTAAACCTTAGCCGGGAGAGGCTCCTGAGATTTGCCAAAAAAATCGGCGCGGATGTACCATTCTTTCTTTATAATAGCTCATTTGCCATAGGAGAAGGTCGTGGAGATAAGATAAAAGTCTTGAGGTTACAAAGAGTTAGGGGATTTTGGCATATATTAGTTGTGCCAAAGATAAAAATTTCCACAGCATTAATATATAAAAAATGGGACAGCTTAAAGAATTTAGAATTGACAAGGCCAAAGTATAATGTTAAAATATTAACTTCGGCATTAAGAAAAAATGCCCTTCCTTTTAAATCCGGGCTTTTGTTTAATAACTTAGAGACTGCCACGATTAAATTATACCCGAAGGTCAGGCACATTAAAGAAAAGCTTGTGAGGCTCGGTTTAGAATCAATCTTAATGTCCGGAAGCGGTCCGGCGGTGTTTGGGGTTGTTTCTTCAAGAAAGGAGGCCGTATCCCTGAGTAGAAAACTAAAAAAGGAAGAAAGGTCCTGGCGCATTTTTGTCACGGAGACAATTTAAAGTAAAGCCAACCTGGAGGATAAACCTATGGAGATAACAGAGGCGAGGATAGTTTTAAAGGATTCACCCGATAAAAAACTGAAGGCATATGCCACAGTAACGTTTGATAATGCTTTTGTGGTAAGAAATATAAAAGTAATAGAAGGCACAAGCGGCCTATTTATAGCTATGCCTTCAAGAAAGATAAAGCAACCGTGCCCGAAATGCGGTTTCAAGAATGAACTGCGCAGTAAATATTGCAATCAATGCGGCGCGCAATTACCTTTGGTATCCCGGCCGGTAAACCAGGAAACCGCAGGCTCATCCGCCCAATTGGAACACAAGGATATCGCCCATCCCATAACACAGCCATTTAGGGAGTATCTGCAGAAAAGGGTCTTAGAGGCATACGAACAGGAGAAAGCGAAGGCTACGTCAGGCTCTTCGTTCTAAGTTGAGTTTTTGGGACGTCGTCCAACGGTAGGACACGAGAATTTGGGTCTCGCTATTGTGGTTCGAGTCCACACGTCCCAGCCAAGAAAAATATGAATAATAAAAATATCGCGGTTATAATCTTAGCGGCAGGCAAAAGCACAAGGATGAAATCCGATACCCCTAAGGCCTTGCATCCTATTTGCGGAAGGCCAATGTTAGGTTATGTTTTGGATTTAATCAAAGCTCTAAAAATAAAGAAGGCCATTGCGGTCTTAGGGCATAGACACGCAGAGGTTAGACCGCTTCTTAATACAAAAATAAAAGTAGTTATACAGAAGAGGCCTTTAGGCACGGCTGACGCCGTAAGGCAGGCATTACCCGCATTAAAGAATTTTAAAGGCACGCTATTGGTGCTTTATGCCGATAATCCTTTACTCAAGAAAGATACCATCGCCAGGCTATTAAAACACCACATAGATAATAAGTTAGATGCCACTTTATTGACTGCGCAATTAGATAAGCCTGCGGGCTTCGGCAGGGTCTTAAGAGATAAATACTCAAGTATATGCGGGATTGTGGAAGAAAAAGATGCGGATGGCTACGAGAGAGATATCAAGGAAGTTAACACAGGCATTATTTGTTTTAATAAGGATAGTTTGACCTTTGGCTTAAAATACGTAACCCCCAATAACCGCAAAAAAGAATATTATCTTACGGATATCATAGGCATACTTTATAAAAAAGGAAAGTTAGTAGATGGGGTTAAGATTGCCGATATCGATGAGGCATTGGGCATAAATTCCCGTTTAGACTTAGCGCGGGCAAATGCGGTTATGCAAAGGCGCATTAATGAAGATTTGATGCAGAAGGGCATTACCATTGTTGAGCCGGATTCTACTTTTATAAGCTATGGCACAAGGATCGGCCGCGATACCACGATTTATCCCTTTACAGTTATTGAAGGGGATGTTAGAATTGGAAGACGTTGTTCCATCGGCCCGTTCGCCCATTTAAGAGAAGGCACAGAGCTTAAGGATGATGTGGTGGCGGGGAATTTTCTGGAGGTTGTGCGTTCAAAGATCGGGGCAAAAACCATAGCAAAACATTTTTGTTACCTCGGAGATAGCCTCGTAGGCAATAAAGTCAATATCGGCGCCGGCACTGTTACCGCAAATTTCAACGGTAGGAAAAAGAATATCACGGTAATAAAGGATAAGGCGTCCATCGGTTCTGATACGGTGTTGGTTGCGCCGGTTAAAATAGGAAAACAGGCTGTTACCGGGGCAGGAAGCGTGGTAATTAAAAATGTTGGCGGCGGAAAAACCGTTGTGGGGATACCGGCAAAGGTAATTAAAAGTTGAGAGGTAAATATGGATAAATTAGCTGTTTTTAGCGGTAATGCGCATCCTGAGTTAGCCAAAAATATCTGTAAATATCTTAAAGTTAAATTATCGGATGCATTGGTGGACAGATTCAGCGAAGGAGAGATAAAGGTTAAGATTAACGACAATGTCAGAGGCAAGGATGTTTTTATAGTTCAGCCTACCTCTCCTCCGCCGAATGAGAATCTGATGGAACTTTTAATTATGATTGATGCCTTGAAAAGGGCATCAGCCCAGCGCATCACCGCAGTGATTCCTTATTTTGGATATGCCAGGCAGGATAGGAAAGACCAGCCCCGCGTACCGATTACGGCAAAATTAGTAGCAAATCTTCTGACCACAGCAGGCAGCAACAGGGTTCTGACTATTGATTTACACGCCGGCCAAATACAAGGTTTTTTCGATATACCCGTAGACCATCTATTTGCAGTGGGCATATTTGTAGATTATTTTTCAAAATTAAAGAATAAGAATTTGGTGGTGGTATCCCCGGATGTGGGCAGTATAAAGATGGCAAGGGCCTATGCTAAAAGACTTTCAGGAGGCCTTGCGATAATAGATAAAAGGCGCATATCGCCTGATAAAGCTGAGGTAGTGCATATCCTCGGTGAGGTGGGAGGTAAGGATGCCCTAATTGTGGATGATTTAATTGCTACGGGCAGTTCCTTGGTTGAAGCAGCCCAGACCCTAAAAAAAGCCAGGGCCAGGAGTATCCAGGCCGCAATTACCCACGGTGTTTTATCCGGCCCTGCAATAGAACGCATAGATAAATGTAAGGCCCTGGAAAAATTGCTCATCACCGATAGTATCCCTTTAGATAACAGCAGAAAACATTCCAAGATTAAAGTGCTGTCAGTGGCAAATCTACTGGGCGAGGCGATAAAAAGAATACATAACGAAGAATCGGTAAGTTCATTGTTTGATTAAGTGAGGCCACAACTTATGTTCGCTTGCGCTCCATAAGTTGTCTGGCCGAACTTACCCTTGACATTTTTTGAAATGTGGCTTGATTCCGTAATCTGCGCTAAACTCAAAAAATGTCAAGGGTTAAATTCGCACAAACAAAGAAGCGTTTCGGAGGAGGTTGACTTATGGAGTCTGAAGGACGACATAAGTCAAGTGCTCATTTAATATGGAAGAGATATTTTTAGATGCCGAACCGCGGCAAGAGTTAGGCAAAGCTAAGGTTAAGGATTTAAGAGTTAAAGGGTTTATCCCCGCAGTAGTTTATGCGCAGGGCAAAGAGTCTTTAGCTGTAAAAATATCCCACACAGCGCTATTGAGGCTGATGCATGAGCATAGGATAGAGGGCATATTAATTAATCTTAAAATTAACCCCGTTAGAAATACCAAATCTACAGAGATGCAAAACAAAATTTCTAACGGGGTAAAGGATGATAAGAAGCGTAATTCAAGGTCCTGTTTGATTAAAGAGATCCAGTATGACCCTGTTGGCGGCGATATAATACATGTGGACTTTAACGAGATTTCCTTAACCAAGGCTATCAAAGTCAATGTGCCGGTAGTGGCAAAAGGCGAACCTGTGGGGGTAAAACAGGAAGGAGGCTCTTTAGAGCATATACTTTGGGAAGTTGAGGTTGAGTGTCTGCCTACCAATATCCCTAAAGAAATTGAAGTGGATGTAAGCCCATTAAAGATCGGAGACGCAATATATATAAAGGATTTAACCATACCCCCCGATGTTAAGGTTTTAAATGAACCGGGTGCGATTGTTTTATCTGTAACAGAGCCAATGAAAGAAGAGATTCCGGTTACCCCTGTTGAGGGCGAAGTGACACAGGAGCCCGAGGTAATCAAGGAAAAGAAAGAAGTAGCTGCCGAAGGCGAAGAAGAGGCAGAGCCGACCAAAGAAAAACCAAAAGCCAAGGTTGAGGAAAAAGAGAAGAAATAGTCTGTAGTTTAATGAAACTAATCGTAGGCCTGGGTAACCCGGGCAGGCTTTATATAGATTCAAGGCACAATATCGGTTTTGCTGTAGTAAAGCTCTTAGCAAAAATTTATAAAATATCCCTTAAAAAAGAAAAGGGCAGCCTTGCATTAAGCGGCAAGGTAAAGATTTCCGGCCAGAATGTAATACTGGCAATGCCGCTTACCTTTATGAATTTATCAGGCATTGCTATAGCCAGCTTACTTAAAAAATATAAAATAGATTTACCCCGCTCTTCCTTAAAGTCGCAAGTAGATTCGAAGGAAGGGCGGGGTTTAGGTAATCTGCTTGTAGTCTGCGATGATTTGGATTTGGAATTCGGCAGGTTAAAATTAAGGCCTTCCGGCTCGTCAGGGGGGCAGCGCGGCCTTAAATCAATAATAGATTCAGTAGGCAGCCAGAGATTTGCGCGCTTACGTATTGGCATCGGCAGGCCTTCTGCTTCTGAAGATACAGGGGCCAGCGAATACGTATTGTCAGCCTTTAATAGAAAAGAGAAAGACAGGGTCAGGCAGATAATAGAAAAGGCCGGCGAATGCTGTCAGGCCTGGGTTAGAGAAGGCGTAACTGAAACTATGAATATTTTCAACGCAAGGAGCAAGCGCAATGAATAAGTACGAGGCAATGTTTATTATCAAACCGGATCTCTCAGAAGAGGAGAAGAAGACGCTATTCAGCCAGATTAACGATGCGGTATCCAAAAATAACGGCAGTGTGTCAGGAGGTGCCGTCTGGTTAGAAAAAAGAAAACTGTACTTTCCTATTAAGAAATATCGGGAAGGCCTGTATTACCTGATGAATTTTTCTGTTTTGCCTCTTGCGATAAAAGAGATAAGGCATGCGTATAAGCTGAATGAGAATATATTAAGGGTTTTTATCAGCGCGGTAAAATAGATAAAGGCGTTAGATAATTTTATTAAAGGGTTGAGGCATTACAAACAAGGAGGGGTAGATGGATGAGACATTGTTTATAAACATTGTTAAGAACACAGCTATTTTTGCCAGTATAGTGGGTATCTTGGTGGGGTTGGACTTGCTTTTCGCAGCCAAAGTTATATGCCGTCTAAGAAAGATACTGGATAAGGTGTTTAATGTTGACCAGAAAATACTTAGAATTCTAAGCGCCATAAGGGAAAAGTTAGATTACGGAGTGTATATTGACGACGTGATAATTAAAACTAAGCCGAGAATTATTTTAGGCACCATATTATTGCTTTTTTCCATACTTATTATTTTATTGATTACAACAATGCGCCAAATTATTCTATAAGCGGTTATTAAAGGAGAGATAAAATATGGCCAATTTTAATAAAGTATTCCTTATGGGCAATTTGACTAAAGACCCGGAGTTACGCTATACGCCGCAGGGCACAGCAGTGCTTAATCTTCGGCTTGCAGTAAACCGGAAATTCCGTAATAAAAATCAGGAATTAAAGGAAGAGACCTGTTTTATTACAGCGGTGGTCTGGAATAAACAGGCAGAGACGTGCAACCAGTATTTACATAAAGGCAGCGGTGTTTTTGTCGAAGGCAGGCTCCAGTCGCGTTCCTGGGAAGATAATGCCGGACAGAAGCGCAGCGTAATAGAGGTGAGGGCGGAGCGTGTGCAATTTTTAGGTGGCCCGGGTGCCAAAGGAGCAGCTGAACCGAAGGAGGAGTTGCCGGAGGGATTGCCGGCAGAGCCGTCTACGCAAGACGCATGGTTAGGGGGAAGCGAGGAACAGGCAAATGAAAGTTAAGACAAAAACATTTACTAAGACTAGACCCAAGGCAACTACCAAAAAGAGGGATGCGCATTTAACAGCCAGAAAAAGATTCTGCCGGTTCTGCGTAGATAAAGTCGAATCAATAGATTATAAAGATATAAAAAGGCTGGAGGCCTTTATTACAGAAAGAGGCAAGATTCTCTCAAGCCGCATTTCAGGTAACTGCGCCAAGCACCAGAGGCAGATTGCCGAGGCAATTAAGAAGGCGAGGTTTATTTCGCTGATACCTTATATACGTTAAATGGAAGTTATCTTAAATCAAGATGTAGACAAATTAGGCAAGACCGGAACGATTGTTAAGGTAAAAGCAGGCTTTGCGCGCAATTTTCTTATACCAAACGGCCTTGCGCTGCGCCTGACCCCCGCAAACCTAAAAAAGCTGGAACAGGATAAACTCAGGAAAGCTTCGCAGTTAGAGAAAATTAAGAAAGAATCCGAAGCGCTGGGAGAGCGATTAGCGAACTTTTCTTTAACCATACCCGCTTTAACTAAAGAAGAAGAAGACAGATTGTACGGAAGCATAACCTCACAGGATATAACAGATGCCCTGAAGGAAGAAGGGTTTGATATTGATAAAAATTCTGTTATCCTGGATGAACCCATAAAATCTTTAGGGATTTACGAGATACCTATAAGGCTACACCCGGAAGTAACTGCCCAAATAAAGGTCTGGGTAGTTAAGAAATAGATTAAATAATAGCTATGCCTACTGAAATATCGTTAGAAAAAGTCCCGCCGCAGAATCTGGACGCCGAGATGGCGGTATTGGGTTCGATGTTGTTAGATGAAGATGCTATCTCGGTAGCAATTGAATCCTTAGATAAAGATTACTTTTACAAAGATACTCATAAGAAAATATTTGCGGCGATATCTGACCTCTACAATGCCAATAAAGCGGTTGACCTTATTACGCTAACCGATGAACTTAAGAGGAGTGGTCTCCTCGATGAGGTAGGCGGCCCTAGTTTCCTGACTGACTTGGCAAATTCTGTTCCTACCTCAGCTAATATAAGCCACTACGTATCAATCGTCAAAGAAAAAAGCATCTTAAGGACGCTTATAAACAACGCTACGCGGATTGTTTCGCTATGCTATGAGAGTGAAGGCAATATTGCCGAGGTTGTAGATAGCGCAGAGAGATTCATATTTGAAGTAAGCAGCAGGAAGTCTCAAGGTACCTATGCGCATCTTAAAGAAATCGTCAAGGACAGCATTGAGACGATAGACCGGCTTTACCAGAAGAAGGCGCACGTCACGGGTATACCCACGGGATTTATAGATTTTGATATTAAGACCGCAGGCCTGCAGGCCTCAGATTTAATTGTTATTGCAGGCAGGCCTTCTATGGGCAAGAGCGCCTTTGCCATAGGTATTGCGGAATACGCAGGCGTAGTAGAAAAGATTCCTCTGGCAATTTTCAGTCTGGAGATGTCTAAGGAGCAACTGGTCCAGAGGATGCTTTGTTCCCATGCTAGAGTTGATGCGCACAAAGTCAGGACAGGGTATCTGGCAACTTCTGATTGGCCTCGCCTGACTGCTGCAGCAGGAAAACTTTCAGAAGCCCCCATATTTATAGATGATACAGCTGCAATTTCCGTGATGGAATTGCGCGCCAAGGCAAGAAGGCTTAAGGCGCACCACGACATAAAATTGATTATATTGGACTACTTGCAGTTAATGCGCGGTTCGGGCAATATAGAGAATAGACAGCAGGAGATTTCTGAAATTTCACGCTGCCTCAAGGCATTGGCACGGGAATTAAATGTTCCGGTTATAGCAATCAGCCAATTATCCAGGGCAGTGGAGGCGCGCATTGACCACCGGCCGCAGCTTTCTGATTTGAGGGAATCCGGTGCGATAGAGCAGGATGCCGATGTGGTTGCCCTCCTATTAAGGGAGGACTATTATAACCCTAGTGCAGAAAACGAGGGTAAAGTTGAGGTTAATATTGCAAAGCAACGCAATGGCCCTGTGGGTTCGTTAAAATTAACTTTTATCAAGGAATATACTAGGTTTGAAAATATTGCCCGGATTGAATAAGTCGGCAAAAGAGATTGATTTCAAAAGATAATTCATATATAATAACGATAATGACGAGAAGATTTGTTGTATTTTTGGTATTTTTTTTATTCTTAGGTATTAGTCTCTCTGTCTTTGCACAACAAGAATCCCCGCCTTCATCTGCATCAACTCAACAACAGACTAAATTAGTCACTGCCATAGAGATAAAAGGCAATAAATCCATAAGCAGCAATACCATTGTATCCAAAATGAAAACCCGCATAGGCAGTCCCTATCAAGAGAATGTTATCAGCGATGATTTGAAGCGTCTTTATCTTTTAGGTTTTTTCAGCGACATAAAAATCGATACCGAAGATTATAAAGATGGAATCAAGGTAATTGTCAGCGTTGCGGAAAGGCCGATAATCGAGAGGATTACTTTTTCCGGAATAAGACGCATTACGATGAAGGATGAAAAGCTTAAAGAGCAATTAAAATCAAAGGAGACACAGTATCTGGATTATCCTAATCTTGCTGAAGATGTCCATACGCTTAAGAAGATGTATGAGAAGATGGGTTTTAGTCAGGCGCAGATAGATTACAAAGTCGATATCAATAAGGAAACTAATAAGGTAAAGGTAGAGTTTAACATCGCGGAAGGTAAAAAGATACGGATTAAAGATATCTATGTGCAAGGCAATAAAGCCTTTAACAAAAGGCGCATTTTAAGATTAATAAAAACTAAAAGGGCCTGGCTTTTTAATGCCGGGGTGTTAAAGGAGGATGTTTTAAAGGAGGATGTTGAGCGTATAAAATCATTCTATCGTAGAGGCGGATTTACTGATGTCGCAGCTGATTATGAAGTTAAGTCAGATACCAAGAAGTTATTTTTATTATATGTCACAATAAATTTACAGGAAGGTAAGAAATATCTGGTAGGTAACATTACTGTGCAGGGCAATAAAGATATAGAGATGAAGGATATCTTAAGCAGGTTAAAAGAATGCGTTCCGGGCAAGGTCTTCAGTGAAGAAACGTTAAAACTTGATGTTGCCAATATACAAGGCCTGTATTTTGACCGCGGGTATATATCTGCCAGAGTCCAGGAGGCTACCTCTGTAAACCCCTATACCGGTCGCGTTGATATCGTCTACAATATTATTGAAAATGAAGTTGCCTATGTGGATAAGATTAAGATCAGGGGAAATATCAAAACCAAAGATGTGGTAATCCGCAGAGAACTAAGGATACATCCGGGGGATAGGTTTGACGGCGAAAAATTAAGGCGCAGCAAAGAGCGACTGCAGAATTTGGGATTCTTTGAGGATATAAGCTACGATACAGAGGATACCCCTGCCCCTGATAAAAAAGATTTGGTGGTAGAAGTAAAGGAATCCAAGACAGGGGCCTTCAGCTTTGGCGGAGGTTACAGCACAGTAGACCAGTTCGTGGGATTCGTAGAAATTGAACAGAAGAATTTCGACTGGAAGAATTTTCCTTATTTTACCGGCGCAGGCCAGGATTTAAAATTCCGTGCCTCATTTGGAACGGTTACCAGCGGTTTTGATGTAAGTTTTACTGAACCCTGGGTTTTCGATTATCCCGTATCCTTTGGTTTCGACGCTTATAAACGCACCCATAAAAGAGATGAAGATGTAGGATATGGCTATGATGAAGATGTAACCGGCGGAGATTTGCGCCTGGGCAAAGAAATATCTGAATATTTGAGAGGGGATTTGATGTATCGATTCGATAGAATAGAGATTTCCGACATGACCGATACTGCTACCAATGATTTGAAAAGGGAGAGCGGCAAGAATAACATCAGCAGCATCACTCCGAGTTTTACCTTTGATAGCCGTGATAGCGTATTTGATCCCCAAAAGGGTAATCTCTTAACCGGTTCCTTAGATTGGGCAGGCGGGTTGCTTGGCGGAGATAAGGATTTCTGGAAATTCTTTGGCAGGGTGAGCCATTATTTTCCTCTGCCTCGCGATTCCAGTCTTGAGTTAAGAGCAAGAGTCGGATTGAGCAAACCTTATGGCGACTCTGACAGTATACCTATATATGAAAGGTTCTTTGCCGGCGGCGCATATACGATAAGGGGTTATGAAGAAAGGAGCATAGGTCCTATTGACCCTGCATCTAAAGACCCTTTAGGCGGTGAATCTATGTTGGTCGGTAATATTGAATATACATATCCCTTATTTAGTTTTCTTAAAGCAGCGGCTTTTTACGATATAGGAAATGTCTGGGAAAAGTTAGGCGATATCGGCTCAGGAGGATTAAAATCAGGTATTGGTTTAGGCGTAAGGATTAAGACCCCTATAGGTCCAATAATGCTTGACTACGGCATACCCTTAAACAAAGCGCCTGGCGAAGATACAAAAAGCAGCGGAAGATTCCACTTTAGCGCAAGCCACGGTTTCTAGAAAACAATTAAACAACGGAGGAAAAAATGAGAAAAGCAGCAGGAGTTTTTTTCGGGATTATCTTAGGTTTAAGTATCTTGGTGGGAACGTCTTTTGCAGCTGAAAAGTTCGCCTATGTCGATTTAAGCCGGATATTTAGCGAATACGGTAAGACAAAGGAATACGATAAGGTTTTAGGCGATAAAGAAAATGTCTACAGCGCAGAGAGAGAAAAGAAGGTCAATGAAATCAAACAGTTTCAGGATAAATTCAATCTATTGAGCGATAAAGAAAAGGAAGCGAAAAAGGCAGACTTAGAGTCAAGGGTCAAGACATTTCAGGATTATGATAGACAGAAACAGGCTGACCTGCGCAAAGAGCAGGATGAAAAGATGAAAGAGATACTGAAAGATATCGAAGATACAGTGAAGGAATATTCTGAGAAAGAGGGTTACACCTTAGTTTTTAATGACCGCGTATTAGTCTATCAGAATAAGAACCTTGAGATCACCGATAAGATTGTGGCTATCTTAAATAAGAAGAAGTAAGTGAGGATAATGTCCAAGACCCTGAAAGAAATTGCGAAGTTTATCGACGGCGTCGTAGTAGGAGATGACAGCGTTGTTATCAGGGGCGTTGCAGGAATAAAAGAGGCCTGCGAAGGCGATATTACCTTTTTGGCAAATCCCAAATATTTTCCGCTTATAGACAAGACAGGTGCCTCAGCAATTGTTACCTCTGAGGATGTAGAAACAAAGCATAAGCCCATTATCCGCGTTGAAAATCCGTCTCTGGCATTTGCCAAGATAGTCGCTTCTTTTGCGCCCACTGAGGTAACCCACCCTAAAGGAATACATTCCAGTGTCGTATTGGGCAAGAATGTATCATTGGGTAAGGATGTGGCGATCGCAGCCTATACGGTTATAGAAGACGGTGTTTCTATGGGCGATAACACAATAATTTATTCGGGCTGTTTTGTGGGGCATCATACGAAAATCGGTTCCGATACTTTAATATACCCTAATGTCTCTATCCGTGAACGCGTCAGCATCGGCAACCGCGTAATCATTCACAGCGGCACGGTTATAGGCTCAGATGGTTTTGGTTTTGTTACAATAAAGGGCAGGCATCATAAGATCCCTCAGACAGGAACGGTAGAGATAGGCGATGATGTAGAGATCGGCGCAAATGTTACTATCGACCGTGCGCGTTTTGACAAAACCGTTATAGGAAGCGGCACAAAAATAGACAACCTTGTCCAGATTGCGCATAATGTGGTGATTGGCGAAAATTCTATTATTGTGGCTCAGGCGGGAATTTCCGGAAGTACGGTTCTGGGAAAAAACGTTACTCTGGCAGGCCAGGTAGGCGTTGTGGGGCATATCAGCATCGGAGATAATGCAGTGGTGATGGCGCAGGCCGGGGTAAGTAAATCTGTTCCCGCGGACACCGCGGTCTGGGGCTATCCTGCTAAACCCGTAGATGTGGCTAAGCGCGTAAATGCCAGTGTTCAGAACTTGCCCAGACTATATCGTACTGTAGCAGAACTTAAAAAGAAAATAGAGGAATTAGAATCTAAGTTAAAGAAAAAATAGATGGATAAACAGAGAACAATTGCTAAAGAATCGGGTTTAAAGGGGGTTGGCCTGCATACGGCAAATAAGGTCAACATAACATTTAAACCAGCGGATGTGAATAGCGGCATTAACTTTGTCCGTATAGATTTGCCTGGCAGGCCGGTAATTAAGGCATCGGTTGACTATCTGCTTTCACCGTCGGATTCTCCCCGGCGCACATCTATTGGCAGGGATAAGGTTGAGATACAGACTATCGAACACCTTATGGCAGCGTTAGCAGGCGCAGGGATAGATAATATCTATATTGAGATTGATAATGACGAGGTGCCGGGTCTGGATGGCAGTAGTTTAAATTTTTTAGAGGTACTAAAAGACGCAGGGATTATCGAACAGGAAAAAGAACGCCGCTATTATTCCCTCAAAGAGCCCATTTTTGTGGAGGAGGACGGTTCCTCCATTGTAGCATTGCCAGCCGGCGAATTAAAAATTTCTTATACTTTAAATTATAATCATCCCATACTGCGCACAGACTTTATGGAAATAAATATGAACGCCGAGGTATTTAAGAGTGAGATTGCTTCAGCCCGCACATTCTGCCTTGAGAATGAAGCAGTTGAGTTGCAAAACCAGGGCCTGGGCCGCGGCGCAAATTATGATAATACACTTGTAGTGGGTAAAAATGGGGTCATAAAAAATAAATTGCGTTATCCCGATGAATTCATACGCCATAAGATGCTGGATTTAATCGGAGACCTGTATCTTATCGGCTGTCCTATAAAGGCGCGTATCATCGCCTTAAGAAGCGGCCATTCTTTGAATTTAAAGCTTGCAAAAAAGATAAATCAGCAAAAAGAAAAGTATTTTTCAGGAGGTATAGGTGCAAATTACTATCCGCCGGAGAAAACAGAGGAGTTAGATAGAGACACAATTATGAAGATACTTCCTCATCGGGAACCTTTTTTATTTATAGATAAGATTATCTCTTTAAAGGAAGGTAAACATGCCACAGGTGTCAAGAACGTGTCTATAAATGATTATTTTTTTAAAGGACATTTTCCTGGAAAGCCGATTATGCCAGGCGTTCTGATTGTGGAGGCAATGGCACAGGTAGGCGGAGTAATGATGCTTGCGGCGCAAGAGAACCGGGGAAAACTCGCGTATTTCTTAGCCGCCAACAATATAAAGTTCAGAAAGACAGTGGTTCCCGGAGACCAGTTGATACTGGAGGTAGAAGCAGGCAGGATAAAATCAAAGACAGGTCAGGTGCACGCAAAGGCATTGGTGGATGGTAAGGTAGTAGCAGAGGCAGACTTAATGTTTGCCCTTGTCGAAGGTTAGTGGTTCGGCTACGCTCACCACTAATCCTGAGCGAGTGTAACGAGTCGAAGGATTAGTCATGCAGATACATCCTACGGCAATAATTTCTAAAAAAGCAAAACTTGCCGACGATATCAAGGTCGGCCCTTACTCTATTATTGGCGATGGCGTCGCAATAGGTCAGCAGACTCAGATTGGGGCTCATTGTGTAATTGAGGGTAACACGACTATCGGAGGTGCCTGTGAGATTTTTACAGGCGCTGTCATTGGAAGCATCCCTCAGGATTTAAAATACAAAGGCGAAAAAGTTTTCTTAGAGATAGGAGACGAGAACGTAATCCGCGAGTATTGTACATTTAATCCCGGCACAGGAGATGACGGCAGAACAGTTATCGGCAATAACAATCTTTTTATGGCTTATGCGCATATTGCTCATGATTGTCTGGTGGGTAATGATTGCGTGATTGCAAATAACGGCACACTTGCCGGACATGTAACCATTGAAGATAAAGCTATTGTCGGGGGACTGGTTGCCATGCATCAATTTGTTAAGATAGGCACGCTCTCTATTATCGGCGGCTGTTCCAAGGTTGTTCAGGATATCCCGCCTTATTCGACCTGCGACGGACACCCGGCACGTGTATACGGGCTAAACCTCGTGGGTTTAAGGCGTCAGAATATCTCGAAAGAATCGATAGAGCAACTTAATCGCGCATTTAAAATAATCTTCAATTCCGGCCTTTCAGTAAAACACTCCTTAGAAAAGACAGAGAAAGAGATACCGCAGACCCGGGAAGTCTCGTATCTGATTAATTTTATAAAAAACTCACAAAGAGGCGTAACCCATTCCTGCCGAAAATAGGGACTGTCCCCGAAGGGGACTGTCCCTAACATTGAATTATGCAAAGATTAGGTTTAATTGCCGGAAACAGGAAATTCCCTCTCATAGTTTCTGAAGCTGCGAAGAAGAGGGATTTTTATGTTGTGGCAGTAGCTATAAAAGGCGATACCTGGCCTAAATTAAAAAAATTCGTAGATAAAATCTACTGGATAGGCCTGGATGAATTCCGCCGCATGTTTGAAATATTTAAACAGGAAGGCGTGACCAAGGTTATCATGGCAGGCCAGATAAGCCCGCATCGGCTGTTCAGTAAAGAGATAGAAAAAAATGAGGAACTGAAAAAATTACTTACGACTATAAAAGACAAAAAGGCAGATACGATATTTGGCGCGATAGCAGATAAATTAAATGAATCCGGCATACAAGTTTTGGACTCCACCGCTTTTATTAAAGACCTTCTGCCTAAGAAGGGAACGCTTACAGAATGCGAACCTGATTTTGTAGAATGGGAAGACATACATTTTGGGTTGGATTTAGCAAAGCAAATCGCATATTTGGATATAGGCCAGACTGTGGCAGTTAAACATAAGGCGGTGGTTGCGGTTGAGGCGTTGGAGGGGACGGATAATCTCATCAGGCGCGCAGGAAGCATTGCCCGGGGCGGTATCACCGTAGTAAAGGTGAGTAAACCCAAACAGGATATGCGCTTTGATATACCTGTGGTAGGATTAAATACCGTAAAGAACCTTATCAAAGCAGGTGCCAGGTGTCTGGCTATCGAGGCAGACAAGACACTGTTCATAGATAAAGAGAAAGCAATAGAATTGGCAAACAAGAAAGGTATTTCTATAGTAGCGGTATAAGTCGTCTGCTCATTAAAAATTCTTGACATGGCTTTAGTTATTGTGTATAAGTAATTAGATAACAAGGAGGTAGTTATGGTCAGGTCGGCGAATGCAAAACCCACAGAGTTTAGGTTTTATGCACCGCAGGCAAGACGGGTCAGTCTTGCGGGCAGTTTTAATAACTGGGATACAAAAGCGCTTTCTGCAAAGAAAGATTCCAGGGGTAGTTGGGCGGTTAAGCTTAATTTAAAACCCGGTAGATATGAATATAAATTCCTGGTTGATGGCTCCTGGCTTAATGACCCGCGCTGTACTTCTTGCACGACTAATCCTTTTGGGACACAAAACTGCGTTGTAGAAGTAAGGTAATATCAATCCCCACCTTTTATATTCTGGTATCTGGTCTTATAAACCAATAGAACCTAGATAGAAGGTGGGGTTTTTATTATATAATATAAATATGAAATACGTATACGGTCCGGTAAAATCACGTAGATTAGGTTTATCCTTAGGTATAAGCCTCACCCCCTATAAAATATGCGATTTCGATTGCATTTATTGCCAGTTGGGTAAGACAGGAGAACCTACAGCTGCAAGAAAAGAATACGTAAAGATAGAAGATATCCTTAGTGAGTTAAAGAGTTGGGTGCAGAATAACATAGAAGAAGCAAAGAATTTAAATTATATTACTATTTCAGGTTCAGGTGAACCTACATTAAACACGAACATCGGCGAGGTCATCAGTCAGATAAAGAAAATTGCCACTTTGCCCGTAGCTGTCATTACCAATGCTTCGCTGTTAAATGATACAGAGGTGCGCAAGGCGCTGCTGGGAGCAGATTTAATTGTCCCTTCTTTAGATACGGTAATCCCTGAAATTTTTAAGCAGATTGACCAGCCTCATCCCGATATAAAGATAGAAGAGATAATCAATGGTCTGATAAGTTTAAGGAAAGAATTTCGCGGTAAAATCTGGCTTGAGGTGATGATAGTTAAAGGCGTAAATGATGATTCAGGCCAAATCAGGAAATTAAAAGATATTATTGATAAAATAAATCCGGATAAAGTTCAGATTAATTCGCCGGTGCGCGCAACTACCGAGGAGGATGTTTTTCCGGCGAATAAGAAAAGACTTGAGAAAATTAAAGAAATTTTAGGCGATAAGTGCGAGATTATATAACGCGCCCATAGCTCAACTGGATAGAGCGCCAGTCTTCGGAACTGGATGTTGCAGGTTCAACTCCTGCTGGGCGCAAAGTAAATTCAAAAATCAAAATTTGTGGTATAATTATTTAAATCAGGGCCATTAGCTCAATTGGCAGAGCAGGACACTCTTAATGTCAAGGTCGATGGTTCGACTCCATCATGGCCCATTTTATTTTATGAAAAATTACGAATTAATCGAGCATACGGCAGACGTAGGAATCAGGGTTAAGGGCGATGATTTGAAAGGATTATTTGAAAATGCCGCTCTGGCAATGTTTGATATTATCGCGGAGGAAAAAAATCTTGAGGACAAAAATAAGGAGAAAATAAAAATAAAACAGAAGGCAGATAATATTGATGAGCTTTTTATTAACTGGTTAAATGAACTGCTTTCACTTTCAGCGACCAAGGAAAAAATTTTTTGCGAGTTTAAATTTAGAAATTTAGATGAACGTAATTTAGAAGCCGAGGTTTACGGTTGCAGTATTAAGGACTATAAAATAAATACTGAGATTAAAGCAGCTACCTACCACGAATTAAAATTAGAAAAAACCGGTTCTGGCTGGCAGGCGGAGGTGATTCTTGATGTCTGAGGTTTCGCAGGTACCGTTAGAAAAGATTGACAATTACCGCTGGCGTATACCCAAATCATATAAAAAAGGTATGCGTGTGGATGGTATTATTTATGCGGATGAAAAATTATTAAAGGATATCCGGCAGGATAAAGCCCTAGAACAGGTAGCTAATGTTGCATTCTTACCGGGAATAGTGAATGCCTCGTTGGCCATGCCCGATATCCACTGGGGTTATGGTTTTCCAATTGGAGGAGTAGCAGCCACTGACATAGAGAATGGCGGCGTAGTTTCGCCTGGCGGCGTGGGATTTGACATAAATTGCGGGATCAGGTTAGTAAAAACGAATTTCCAGTATGATGAGATAAAAAATAAAATAAAAGATTTGGTTTATGCGCTATTTTCGGATATTCCTGCGGGAGTCGGCTCAAAGGGCGATATAAGGGTAAGCCCCAGAGAAGAAAGAGAGATTTTAGTTAAAGGTTCAAAATGGGCGGTAGAAAAGGGTTACGGCACGCAGGAGGACCTTGAGTGCACGGAAGAAAATGGCGCAATACAGGGAGCAGACCCTGAAGCAGTTTCAGACAGGGCTTATGAGAGAGGCAAGGCGCAGTCCGGCACACTCGGTTCAGGTAATCACTTTTTAGAGATACAGGCTATCGATCAACTTTACGATAGAGACCTTTGCGATGAATTCGGTTTGACTTTAGGCCAGATAACTATAATGATTCATTCCGGCTCACGGGGCTTGGGTTATCAAGTCTGCGATGACTATACGAGGAGCATGATTCATTGTTTGCAGAAATATAATATCAATGTTCCTGACCGACAACTCGCCTGTACGCCGGTTAATTCGCAGGAAGGCAAAGCATATTTAGGGGCAATGAAATGCGCGGCTAACTATGCCTGGGCAAATCGGCAGTGCCTGATGCATCTTATGCGCAAGACGTTTGAGAAGGTGCTTGAGATGTCCTGGCAGAAGATGGGGATGTTCTTAATCTATGATGTTGCCCATAATATTGCGAAAATAGAAAAATATGTAATTGACGGCAGGGAAAAATCGCTATGCGTTCACAGGAAAGGAGCAACCCGGGCTTTTCCCCCCGGACATGCGTCATTACCCGAGAAGTATAAAAAGACAGGTCAACCTGTGATTATCCCCGGAGATATGGGGAGGAATTCGTATTTACTCGTCGGGACAGAAAAAGCAGTAGAGACATTTTATTCAACCTGCCACGGGGCAGGACGCCTAAAATCCCGTACCGCCGCTACAAAATCCATAAACCTTAATGTTTTATTGAAAGAGTTGGAATCCAAGGGTATAATGGTTAAAGCCAGCGGCAGAGGGACAATCGTAGAAGAAGCGCCCCAGGCATATAAAGATGTAAATGAGGTAGTGGACGTAGTGCATAATGCCGGAATTTCTAAACGCGTCTGCAGGATGCGGCCATTAGGGGTCATCAAGGGTTAGAAGTAGGGACTGTCCCCGAAGGGGACTGTCCCTACCAAGCGAGATACGTATAGAGCGGTGCACAACCCAAAAGGGAACTTATATGTTAGATATAAAATTCATTCGGGAAAACTCGGATTTAGTAAAGAAGTCGATTAAAGACCGCGGTTTAAGGTTGGATTTAGACGGTTTAATTAAACTCGATGATTCTCGGCGTAAAACCTTAATTGAACTGGAAGATTTAAGGGCAAAAAAGAATAAAGCCAATGATGAAATAACCGCTTTATTGAAGGCAAAGAAAAACGCAAAGACAAAGATTGCCTCCATGAAGACAATCGCAGAAAAAATCGACCGGTTAGAAGATAAATTAAAGAAATTCGAAGCCGAATTAGGCAAATTATCGTTAGTCATCCCTAATACACCCCATTCATCGGTTCCTATTGGTGATGCTTCCAAAAAAGAGGTTGTGCGCAGTTGGGGCGAGCGTCCCAAACTCGATTTTAAACCGGTTACCCATATTGAACTCGCTCAACATTTGGATATCATTGATTTTAACCGCGCGGCAAAAATCGCCGGCTCAAATTTCGTGCTTTATAAAGGTTGGGGAGCAAAACTTGAACGCGCGCTCATAAATTTTATGCTCGATTTACATACGAAAAAACACGGATACACGGAGATATTCCCGCCTTTTCTGGTAAATCGGCCTTCGATGACAGGAACAGGCCAACTTCCAAAATTGGAAGAGGATATGTATAGGTTAAAAGACGATGATTTATTCCTTGTTCCTACGGCCGAGGTGCCGCTAACCAATATATTCCGCGATGAAATATTAAACGAGGAAAATTTACCAATTTATTATACTGCCTATACCGCCTGTTTTCGCCGGGAAGCAGGTTCCTACGGCAAAGATACCAAGGGTCTTATACGCGTGCATCAGTTTGATAAGGTGGAGCTGGTAAAATTTGTAAAACCCGAGAACTCATACGATGAATTAGAAAAATTAGTCAGGGATGCTGAGGAGGTATTACAGGAATTAGGCCTTGCCTATAGAGTGGCGATACTATCCACGCAGGATTTAAGTTTTGCAGCCAGTAAATGTTATGATCTGGAGGCCTATGCGTCGGGCATAGATACGTGGCTTGAGGTATCCAGTTGTTCGAATTTTGAAAGTTTCCAAGCCCGTCGGTCAAATATAAGATTTAGAAGAAAAGATACCAAGAAATTGGATTTTGTGCATACCTTAAATGGCTCAGGCGTTGCCCTGGCACGCACAGTAATTGCGATATTGGAGAACTATCAACAGAAAGACGGCTCGGTGATAATACCGCAGGCACTAAGGCCCTATCTTGATGGAAAAGAAAAAATCCCCTAAAAGAGAAGAGAATTTTAAACCCGGTCTCTCCAATAAAGTTTTTGGCATTATCAAATTTGGTTTAGGAATTTGCCTTCTGCCTTTCGTTTATTCAACATCAATTGTTTTCTTTAATCAGTTCGGCCTCATAGAAAAATCACTGCAGGGTTATTTCTGGTCAGGCGCAATTGCCTTATTGATAATTTATTTATTCATCTGGGAACCGGCGATAATTTATGCAAAGGGGCAGAAATTATTAGAAATGATTTTTATTTTCTTTAAGCCCCTGGTTAAGTTAGCGCCTTATGTCCTGCCTGTTTATACGATAGTTTTGTTTATTATATACGGGCTATTCTCCCTTGCAGTTAAATCTGCCTGGTTGGTTCAATATTCACTTTTTCTGATTGGATTTACCTTTGCCCTGCATCTTGTATTCTCTGCCAAGTCCATCCGCTCGAAAAAGAGCGACTTCTTAAAGGCAAATTATATCTTCGGTTTCTCTATGATTTATATTATCGATGTAGCGATACTCGCCTTTTGCATGAACCTTATCTTTAAAGAATTTTCTTTTGTCAACTTCTCCAATAGCGCCTATCAGGCAGCTAGTAATATATTTTATGCTCTATTTAAGCAGCTTTTCTTAAGATAAATTTCTTGGTGGGGTTCGGAGGAGTGCCGGAGTGGTCGAACGGGACTGTCTTGAAAACAGTTAGGTGCCGTGAGGTGCCTCAGGGGTTCGAATCCTCTCTCCTCCGCTAACTTTTTGGAAGGATGGCTGAGTGGTCGAAAGCGATCGCCTCGAAAGCGATTAGGCAGTAATGCCTCGCAGGTTCGAATCCTGCTCCTTCCGCCAGCTTAAAAATAAATCCGGGAGGGGTCGCGTAGAGGCCGAGCGCGCGGGTCTGGAGTACCCGTAACCCGCAAGGGTTCGTGGGTTCGAATCCCACCCTCTCCGCCAATTGAGAAACGGGGCGTCTTTGAGGAAGAGACGGAAGGTACCTTCCGTCGGAAAATTCAAGCGGCGCTCTTTTAAAATAAAGTTCGAACCAATCTTTTCCAGAAATTCTTTCTGGGATTCTAAATTTCCTTCCTTTACGGCGTATTCCGCTCTGTTCAAAGAGGTTACAAAATCTCTAGCCGGTTCGAACCAAGAGTTGCTCCCAGCAGTAAAATCCTTCAACGATTCTTGTAATCCTCGCTTTTCATTAATAAAAATTTCCTTTTTCTGTTGATATTCTTCAAGGGTGATAGTATCTGCAAGGTAAATATCTATTAATTTACTTATCTTATTATCAACCTCAGAAATTTTGTCTTGTAGATTCTGCTGCTGGGGCAAAGATGATTGGACATCGCTATTTTTATCTTTTTCTAACTGTTCTAAAATCTTCTTTGTCCAATCATCACACAAAGAAACTTTTTGAATGAACTTGCTGATTTGTGCGGCAAGCTCTTCTTCCCGCACATACTTTTGATTACAGTTAGTTAGTCTCTTAGTGCAACGGTAATAAACATGGCCTTTCTGTAATTCAGCAGTAATCATTCTTCCACATTCACCACATTTCATTAATCCCCTAAAGATAAATTTCTCGGTTTGTTTTTCCTTGTGCTTGCCGCGCAAGCGCATAACTTCCTGGCATCTATCAAAAAGTTTCTTTGTGATAACAGGCTCGTGAGTTCCTTCATACATTTCACCCTTATAGCGGAATACGCCATAATAAAGAGGGTTTTTGAGCATGGTCTGATATTGGCTTATGCTTAAAGGTTTTTCTTTTCTTCCTGTCATGCCTAAAGGATTAATCTTAGTACGTATTTCTTCAAGAGTATGGTTGCCAGCAGAGTAAAGCTCAAAAACCCTCTTTATGAAAGGAGCTTTGCCCTCGTCAATAATAATCGTGCGTGTCTTGTGGTCGTTGATGTATCCGATGGGCGCCCACTGTGGCCAGATACCTTTTGAAAGTTTAAGTCTTATCCCTCTACGGATATTCTCAGAAAGCGCATCTATGTAATACTTGCTCTGGCCGAATACGATAGAAAGCATAAATTTACCTTGAGCGTTGTTATCAAAGCGAAGAGTAGGAAAGCGCAGGTCAGTAATAACCTTTTGATCAACAAGGTAAATAATCCTGCCGCCGTCAACGCTGTTTCTTGCTAGTCTGTCGGGATGCCAAGCAAGTATGCCCTCGGCGGCACCGCGCTCAATCTGCAAAAGCATATCATTGAATAGTGGGCGCCCGGGTTTCTTAGCGGTTTTAGCTTCAATAATCTCCTTAACGACAATGAGATTCTCCCTTTGAGCGTATTCTCTTGCTTCCTTAAGTTGCGCTTCAATAGAAAGCACTTGTCTGTCTTCATCATCGGTTGACTTGCGGGCATAGATAAAGTATCGCATAGGGCAAAGCTCCTTTCATTAAGAAAGAAATTTAGAATCAGTCATTTGCATTTTGAGCCGCGATTACTCAAAATTAAATGACAAAAGATTGGTTCGAACTTTATTTTAAAAGAGCGCCGCTTGAATTTTCCGACGGAAGGTACCTTCCGTCTCTTCCTCAAAGACGCCCCGTTTCTCAATTGGCGGTGTGCATATCGTTGCGTACGAACTATTTTTAAGCACACCTGATTTATAATTTACTCTATCAATAGGCACCGCGCGCGGAGCGCGCTGCCGTATCTCCCTTTTCACCGCTCGGCTTCTGTGGGCA
>Ga0315289_10002782_pt1 | contig 26707 bp, 18 predicted proteins | sample YL17G11_40_MG_FD_203452 | JGI IMG/M metagenome (GOLD analysis project Ga0315289, IMG submission 203452) | Sediment microbial communities from Yellowstone Lake, YNP, Wyoming, USA - YL17G11_40 | ecosystem: Environmental > Aquatic > Freshwater > Lake > Sediment | place: USA: Wyoming | collected...
GAATTACTCCTCTGGTATGTATTTACGCTTAGGTTTTGCTGTGGCAATGAGCGTTTCCCCAGATATCCTTCTTATTGATGAAGTGTTAAGCGTAGGAGATGAAACTTTTCAAAAGGAATGTATAAAAAAAATTAAGGAATTTAAAGACTCAGGTAAAACCATCATTTTTGTCTCTCATGACCTGGATATGGTTTTGAATCTCTGCGATAGAGTTTTTCTCCTCAGCCATGGAGAAATCCTGCAGTGTGGCAAACCAGCAGATGTAGTGCAATTTTATCTCGATACAGTAGGTAAAAAAGGAGTGGCAATACTAAAAAAAGGCCCATTGGATGTTATATTTAATCAAGGTAAATTCTCTCTGTATTGGCAGGGTAGAAAGATTACTAAAGGCTTAGGAGGCTTTAGTTCTATACTCTCAACTAAAAGATGGTATAACTCCATCCAGGCAGAATGGGGAATTAAGAGTAAAGAGCAAAATAAATTAGTGGTTCAGGGAAAATGGTTAAGATTACCTGTAATTCAAATTTGGGAGTTGGATATTTCAAAAAACAATTCTCTCTGCTGGCGAGTAAAGACAGAAGTTGAGCAAGAAGACCTATGTGAGCAGGAGCAGATAAATTTAATGCTCTCCGATGGATATCAGGAATGGTTTGTGGATAACCGAAAAGAGAATTTTCCCCAGATTCAAACTAACAGTATAATATGGGAAGACCTCCTGTTACAAGAGCCGGTTGCGAAATCTGTCGGTGTAAGAACTGGTGATTTGGTGCAAAATCCAACTTTGCCTTCTATCTGCTTTGAGATACAGGATAAAGATTCAAAGGGTGTTATAAAATTATTTGATAGCGATTATCAGGCTAGCGCGCGGGTTTTACAGTGCTCCAATAGGGATTTCCAAGACAGACATGACACTTTAGATATAGAAATGACTTTTGATTTGTCAGATTTAGATAATTATATAGAGAGAAAATATGAGCAAAAAATAAAAGAAATTATTTCCAATGAAAAGGAATTAAGTTGTATATTTGAAAATGAACGGCTGAGAGTTTTTTGGGGGGATAGGGAATTGCCTGAAGATTACTTCTTGGTAAAAAGATACATTGAGAAGAAATTAGAAACAAGGCGCCGAGAGGAAGAAGAGGAAAGAAAGCGCCAGGAAGAGGAAAGAAAGCGCCAGGAAGAGGAAAGAAAGCGCCAGGAAGAGGAAAGAAAGCGCCAGGAAGAGGAAAGAAAGCGCCAGGAAGAGGAAAGAAAGCGCCAGGAACTCCAGAAGCGCACATTAGAAAAGGGTCCACTTAAGTTTATCTTTGAAGATGGCAGGGTAAGAATCTTCTGGAAAGACATAGAACTGACCAAAGGACTGGGGTTGTATAGCTCAATTTACCATGAAAACCGTTGGCATCTCTCTCTTCAGGCAGAATGGCAGATAGAGAGAGATTCTGATATGCTAATATTGAAAGGAAAGTTTATATACTTACCTGTACAACAGATATGGCAATTGAAACTAAGTCCAGATGATAATTCTTTTATTTGGAATATAGATATGATTATTGAGCAGTCAATTTCTATTGAGCAGGCTGTTGTAGGTTTAATGCTGACAGATAAATATAAAAATTGGTTTACCCTCCGGAAGCAAGGATTATTTCCCGAGGTTTTCGGTAAAGAGTGGGTTGATATAATCAGCATAGACCCTGAAAGCGAATATGCAAAATTAGCCAATTATTCCAAAGGCGAAAGTACTTCTGCACCAGATGTTATACTTAAATTTAATTCTAAAAATGAGAATAATTTTGTAAGGATATCAAACACAGATTTTTCTTATAAATCACGGGTAATACAACTACTAAGATTTGAGACTCCAGATAAAGTTAATTTTTTTCCAGGCCGATACCCATATTTTTCTGCATCTATAATATATGGAACAGATATTAGTAATCAAACCATACTGTGTGACAGTTGAAGAGACGGAAAAGGCTATTGGGAAATTTCGTTTACAGTATTCCTCTGCAAGGATTACTATTTTAGCTAATCTCTTTCCTGCTGACTATCAGCGAATCAGCCAGAATTCCAATATTGATGATAAGCTCCTATACGGACCACACGCAAAACCTTTAACAAAAGTTGAATTAATTAAGCTAATTTTTAATTTGCGTAGAAGACATTATGACAAAGCTTTTCTTTTGATAGGGGATCTGACCTATGATGATTATCGTAAAGGAAAATTACTAACATTCTTTACTAAAGCTAAAGAAAGCAGATTATACTTCACCCGCACCGGCCAAGAATCTGTTTTAGACCTTTTTGGTATAAAGCAAACTCGATATCAATTTACAGAAACTTTATCTGTAACTACTAAGGGTTCTTTAGCTTTATTCTGGAGCAGTTTTATGCTTATAGCAATATCGATACTATTCCTCATTTTTATTGTTGTTCCAATGAAGGCCAAAAAGATGCTTTCCCGATGAATATACTTTTTCTCTCTAAAGATTATCCTCCAAATCACACAGGGGGAGTAGGTATTTATGTGCTGGAGATAAGCCGGTTGTTGGCCAAGATGGGGCATAAGGTATACGTAATTACCCAGGCAGTTGAATATCCATGCAAATATATAGATTCTGGAGTTACGGTTTTTAGGGTAAAACCTAAAAAACTACATTTTTTAGATATTATACGTAATAAGCTACCCGGAACAGTAGAACGGTTAGAATATAGCTTTTCTGCTTTTAAAAAAATCAAGGAGATAGTGCGTAAATATGACATTGATATAGTGGAAAGTAGCGAGGCAAGGTTTGAAGGCCTTTTTTATTTTCTTTTTAACAAAAAACCAAAGCTGGTTATAAAGCTTCATACCCCGGAGTCAGTTGCGCTTAAATTGGATAATGTTTATCCAGATTTTGATTATAAAGTTAGATTGATATTGGAAAAATGGTGGATACGAAGGGCGGATAGATTAGTGACTTTGACACAGGCTGTAAAGGATTTAACCTCCAGACACTATAATCTGCAGTTAGATGGTATACCTCTAACCCCAAATCCTATTGATATAGATTTTTTTAAGCCTGGGGAATCTAAAATAGCTACAAATGGAACTCCTACCGTGCTTTACGTAGGCCGATTAGAATTTAGAAAGGGCGTCCATGTCTTAATGCGTGCTATACCTGGCGTGCTCAAAGTGATTCCAGAAGCAAGGTTTATATTTGTTGGCAGAGATAGTGGAATGAAGTCATATTTAATAAATAAAATTAATCAGACAGGATATTTTAATAACATTTCAATAGTTGATGGTGTGCCTCGATATAAATTAAGAGATTTTTATCAAAACTGTACCGTTTGTGTATTGCCTTCATTGTGGGAAAATCATCCTTACACATGTCTTGAAGCAATGGGTTGCGGTAAGCCGGTTATTGCCACAAATATAGGAGGCTTTCCTGAAATTATCGAAAACGGTGTAAATGGGGTTCTGGTAGATGCAGGCAGTTCCATTAAATTAGCCGATGCCATAATAAGATTGCTTTTAAACAAAAATTTATGTGAAGATTTAGGCAGAAATGCAAGAGGAACTATGGAGTCTGACTACAATTCTAAAGATGTGGCGGGCAAGACACTATCCATATATACACAATTATTGGTTGAATAATAATGTTTCCTAAGATAGCAGTTTTATTCACAAGTTATAGATGTAATTCAAAATGCATTATGTGTTCAGCATGGGAAAAGCAGCAGACTTATCCCGAGTTATCTATCCAGCAGATAGCCGATATCTTCTCAGATAGAATATTAAGAAATAACTTAGAGATAGTTAATTTAACCGGCGGAGAGCCTACACTTCGGGAAGATTTGGTAGATATTATTAAAGTTCTTATTCACAGTTGCAGCAGACTACGCCGCATAGATATTCCTACAAATGGAATTAACACAGAACAGGTTATAGACAATATAGAACGTATTGCTGCCTTTCTTTTAACCAGCAATGTTAAATTGAACATTACTGTTTCAGTAGATGGTGTCGGAGGAGTGCATGAGACAATACGAGGCGTAAGTGATATTTTTGATAATATTGATAGAACTATAAGAGAACTCAAGGAAATATCTGAGCTTTATCCTTTTCTATCACTTGAAATAAATACAACTATAAGCCGGGCTAATATAACTGGATTGAAAGATATGCGCGCGTATGCTCGCTCTCTGGGTGTGGGTATTAACTTTACTTTAGCTGCTATTTCTGAAATAGGGGTTGAAAGTATTGTAAAAAAAGAGAAATTTGAAATATCTAATAAAGAGAAAACGCATTTGGTTTCTTTCTTTGAAAGCCTGATGCAGGAAAAAGCCGTAAGTCATACGTACGGAAAATTCGTAGTAAATTGGCTTACTACAGGAAAGAGACGAGCTCTTTGCAATTTTAGAAGAGGTAAGGTTTTTCTTCTCGAGCCGGATGGCCAGGTTTACCTGTGCGGTAATTTTAAAGACTTTAGAATCGGTAACGTTCTCGATGAGCCATTCGAAAAAATTTGGAGAAAATCGACGCCGGTATTAAAGCGACTTTCCCATAGATGTTCGACCTGCGTCAGTAATTGCTATCTTGATTTATAGCCTAATATTGAGGATATATTAATGTCTGTTAAAGTTGCCCTCATAAGTTGCCCTATGTGGGATATTGAATTCCCGCCTTATAATATCGCGCTTCTCTCGGCTGTCTTAAGGAAGAATAATTTCGAGGCAGATTGCTTTGATTTAAATGGGGATTTTTACAAATCCGCTTTAAATGAACAGTATTTATGGTCATTGCCTGACCTTTATGCTTTTTGGCAATCGACAGATAATGTTGGTCGTTTATTTGATAGAAATAAAATAATAATCAATAAATTTATTATTCACTTAGAGCCATACCAAATATTAGGTTTTACGTTGCAGAGTCTCAATTTTATATTCAGTATCAAATTAATCAATGCTATTAAAGAGACATTCCCACAAAAAATTATCCTTGGCGGCGGCCCTGAATGCTTTCGCAATTTTAGCCCAGAGAATCTCATGCAATATAAATGCTTTGATGCAATCTGTTGTGGAGAAGGAGAATTATCTTTGCCAGAGCTTTTATCCAAAATAAAGAATGCTAAAAGCTGGGATACGGCAGGGTTTTTTATTAAGAAAGGATCTGATTATCTTGATTGTGGCAACCGGGAATTAGTGCTTAACCTTGATGATTTACCATTTGCTGACTACCGATTTCTCGATGAGAAGACGGAAAAGATTTCCATTTCGACATCGCGTGGCTGTGTTTATAATTGCAGCTTCTGTCATGAAAAAGCCCACTGGAGTAAATTTCGCTACCGCAGCGCAGAATCGATTATACGAGAAATAATCTTAGCCAAAGAAAGATTCCCTTTATTAAATTTTGTTTATTTAAATGATTCTTTAATTAATGGAAATATGAAAGAATTTGAGAAGTTTTGTGACTTAATGATATCTGAAAATCTCGGAATTAACTGGGGTGGTCATATACTTGTGTGTAAAGAGATGACCAGAGACTTTATTGGAAAGATGAAGTTGGCAGGTGCTCAGCGACTCAATTTTGGCATAGAGTCAGGCTCTGATGCGGTGTTAAAGTTGATGCATAAAAGTTTTAATCGAAATCTTGCCTTACGGGTATTAGAGGACGTAAAAGAATCAGGTATATCTTTTTCAGTAAATCTGGTTGTCGGGCATCCCGGCGAAAATGAAGATGAGTTTAATAAAACATATATTTTTGTAAAGCAGATTAAAGACTTGACAGACTGTATTCATATTAATCCCTGTTACGTGTTAAAAGGAAGCGACCTCCATATTAATTATGACAGATGGGGAATAATGCTTCCGGAAAATTACGTTACTGATTGGTATTTATCTGATGGGTCAAATAATCTGCAAATACGCATGGACCGCGTTAATGCGCTAAAAAATTTATAAAGGAACCAGCTGTGATTAATATTTCCCTCGAACCTACGGGATTCTGTAATGCCAAATGTTATTATTGTATAAATGGGCAGGAACGAGTACCTTACTTTAAACATGGCGATTTTCTGTCTCTGGATATCCACCGCAAGCTGTTTCAGGATTTAGATAGCTTTATGGATGATTTTGCCTGCTCGCCGACTTTGGATAAGAATATCTATTTAAGATATTGCGGCGTAGGCGAACCAACATTACATCCTGATTTTATTGCTATGTTTGAACAGGGGCTCAATTTTCCGGCAGTAAGACAAATAGCTATCTTGAGTAATGGCGCAAAATGGGACAAAGATTTGGTTGATAGATTTATTAAAGCCTCTTCATTGCAGCCCCATAAGCCGCTCGAATTAATTTTTAGTTTAGATACACTTAATTTACACACTCAATTTAAGATAAAGAAACTATCGAACATAGAAAAAATTATTGAACAGCTAATATATCTAATTGACCAAAAAGTAAATAACCAATTAAATAATATCTATATAATTTTGCAGATGATTATTTTAAATGAAAATATATTAGAGGTAAATGAATTTTGCGATTTTTGGTCAGAAATACTTACTCGGCGCGGGTTTTCTCCCAGGGTTGTTTACTTGCCTGACTATCCAAAATATTTTTCTGAAAACCAATGCTTTATTTGGCTTAAGCGCTGTGACGGTGATAGATTTACACAGCACGAATATAATGATTTACATACCGAGGCCTTAAGACAGATGGGTATCTATACTTTGGATGCTGAAAATCATGTTGTCTCTGACAAAACAGAATATTGCATTTCTAGAGTTAATTCTAATAGAAAATATCCGCATATCTGCAGTCTGTTATGGTATGGAGTCAATGTATCTACTAATGCAGATGTTTCTCCATGTTGTTCGGATGTTAATTTTGAATTAAAGATAGGTAGCCTTAAGGAAAATTCTCTAATAGAGATCTACCGCTCAGATGCAATGAGACGCCTAAGATACGCTCATATCCATAGGAATTTACAGGATTATCCAATTTGCATGAACTGTAGTATTTTATATAGAGGGCCTTTGGTTTCTGATGATGACGTAGTTGAATACCTCAATATCGCTGAGGCAACAAAGTAAGTCTTATCTATTAGTGAAGTTTTGTTGAATTTATGGATAAATATGAAATTTATATAGATGAATTCATAAAATCGATTATTGATTCTCCAGAACAAATCATTGGGTTTTCTGTTCAGAGCACCTCCAAGTTTTTTAGTCTTGAGCTCGCTCGCAAAATTAAGGAGAAAGACAAAAATAAAATTATAATTTTTGGCGGCCCTCTGTGTTTCAAATTCGCGGAAATAGCAAAATTGTTTAATTTTCCATATTTTCATATGTTTGGTTATTATAAAAAAGAACATCTGCCTTTGGACTCTGTACAGGTAAATAAAGAAGATACTTGCCATCCTAATGAGTTAGGTCATCTAATCGTTGCAAAGGCAATTTTTACAGAATTGAAAAGATACGGCTTTATTGATAGCAATATGTAAAAGAGTTAAATATGATAAGCAGCTTAAGGAAGCTTTCAAGTCATAATTTGAATATCTGTTTGGTTTCCCGCGAATATCCTCCTGATACCGGTTGGGGCGGTATAGGAACATATACATACCATCTTGCCCAGGGTTTGGCAGAGAAGGGACATAAAGTTTATGTTATCTGTCAAGGCTTTGATAAGGAGAAGGAGTATATGGATGGTAAAGTACATGCTTGTCGCATCGTCCATCCCATAATTTTTAATTATAAAGGAAGACTAAAAGAATTCGCTTTAAGATTAGAGTATAGCCGGAGGATTCATCAAAAAATATGCGAGTTAGATAAAAATGAATCTTTCGACATAATAGAAGGTCCTAATCTTTCAGCAGAGCTTTTTATCCATAGCTTGTTTAGAAAAGCACCGCTTGTTACAAGATTGCATACCCATTATTTAGAGGTTATCCAATTCTGCGATTGGCCTATGACATTTGACCGTAAAATAAGCTGTTGGTTAGAAGATGCAGCTATCAATAGGAGTGATTTGGTAACCTGTTCTACTAATGCGCATGCAGACCTTATTGTAACTGAAGTTGGAATTTGTCTGGATAAGGTGGAGATTATACCACTGGGAGTTTATCTTCCAGACCTTAATCTCAAGTTTAAACGTAAATTTGATTCTCCAGTTGTTCTTTTTGTTGGCCGTTTAGAAAAACGCAAAGGTCTGCATATACTCATGAAGGCTATACCCTCCGTATTGCAAGAAGTTCCCAAAACGACATTCTTGATCATTGGGCGAGACACGCTTATTAATACCCAAAGTCCAAATTTTAATGGTCGCCAAGATATTTCATTTAAAGAGATGGTCCTTAAAGATTTTCCCGAGGCTTGTTTAAATAATGTTAAATTCTTAGGGTATGTAGAACCTGGCCAGTTAGACCTTTATTTTAGAAACTGCGACCTGTTTATTGCTCCTTCGCTTTACGAATCTTGTGGATTTGTATATCTTGAGGCAATGTCATATGGTAAGCCAGTTATTGGTTGTGGGGTGGGAGGGGTACCGGAAGTTATACAAGACGGTGTTACAGGACTGTTAGTTCCTCCTGAAGACCCAGAATCATTGGCCTTGGCAATCGTAACACTTTTAAAAGATAAGGACCGTAGATTTGAAATGGGGAGGATGGCCCGTAATCACATTGAAACAAATTTTACTAGAGAACATATGGTAGAGAACACACTTAAGGCATATTCAGAAATTATATGAAGATACTGCAAGTAATCCATAGCTTTCCACCATATACTATAGCTGGCTCAGAAGTCTATACATATAATTTGTCTTGCGAGTTGGCAAAAAAACATGAGGTTTCTATTTTCCATAGGGTTAACGATAGATATAAAAAGGAATATGAGATTGCCTACAATAATCTCGATGGTTTAAAAATATATACTATTAATAACACTTTTAAGGACTGCTACTCTTTTGAGATGATATATAAGAATGAAATTATATCTAAAAAATTTGCAGAACTTTTAGATAAACTGCAGCCCGATATTGTGCATATTCAACACCTGCTTTTTTTATCTACCACACTTATAAGAGAAATAAAACAGAGGAATATACCAATAGTGTATACTTTACATGATTACTGGCTCATCTGTCCCCAGGCACAGTTATTAAAAAGGAATATGGAAGTCTGCAATAATCGCCATAGTTTGGATTGTTTAGATTGTCAGGTTTATCAATTAAGTATTAGAAGGGGAATTAAAAAAATTTACCATACTATTTATAACTTAACTCCAAACTTAGCACAATTATTTAGAAAGATATATCTATCTTGGGCAAGCCCCATATTTTTGTCCTCAGAAAATTCAGTTAATGGAATAAAGGCAAGAACAGCTCATATTAAATCTATGTGCGATTTGGTAGATATCTTTCTTGCTCCTTCTCAATTTTTGAGAGAAAAATTTATCGCGTCAGGAATAGCTCCCGCTAAGGTTATATTTTCTCCCTATGGATTTAATCAGGATTTGTTTAAAGATTACAAAAAAACAGATTCTAACGGAAAAATCAGATTTGCCTATATTGGAACGCTACTTCCACACAAAGGCGTGGATGTAATGATAAAGGCATTTAATAGGATTGATTGTGAGCGAGCGCAGCTTAACATATACGGCAGACTTTACCCTTACACCGGTTTTGAATATTATCCTAAGTATCTAAAGAGGCTTACAAAAAATAAAAGCATAAAATTTATGGGAGGATTTGAAAACAGTAAGATTGTAGATATTTTTTCAAATATAGATGTGCTTATCGTTCCATCCATCTGGCCTGAGAATTCTCCTTTAGTAATTCAAGAGGCATTTCTTACTAAGATATCTGTAATCGCCTCTAATATCGGCGGTATTCCAGAGTTAGTTAGGGATAGTGTCAATGGGCTATTATTTAGAGCAAATGATACCGATGACCTTTATGATAAAGTTAAATTAATAATAAATAATCCTGATGTTATAGAAAAGTTGAGGCATAATATTTCTACTATTAAAACAATTGAAGAAAACGCTGACGAGTTAGAAAAGATATATACGAAACTGACAGGCTAAATAATTTCATGAATGTAAATTTAGCAAGGAAACTTGATTATTGGCTAGGTATACCTATCTGTTTTTTTCTTTCTCTAATGAATAATCTAAAGAAAATAATCCTTTTTAAAATAACCGAAAAAATAAGTCCAAAGAAAATTATGTTTTTGGAATTTTCTGAAATAGGTAGTGCCATATTAGCCTATCCCGCTATGCAAAAAGCTAAAGAAGTTTATCCAGAAGCCGAACTTTATTTCTGGATTTTTAAAGAAAACGAAGATGGCGTGCGCCTACTAAATATCGTTAAGATGGACAATCTAATTACACTAAGAAATAATAATTTATTATTGTTGCTATTAGATACAATAAGAAATATATATCACCTACGAAAAGAAAAGATAGATGTGGCAATAGATATGGAACTATTTTCAAGATTCTCCAGTATCTTAAGTTATTTAAGTGGTGCAAGAATTATGGTTGGTTTTCATAAATATACATTAGAGGGCCTTTATAGAGGCAACTTACATACACATAAAGTCATTTATAATCCATATACACATATAAGCAAAAATTTTATTTCGCTTATTGATTCTATAGGCGTAGATTCAGAAAACATCCCTTTACTAAAGAAACCACAAGAAGAAGAAAATTATTGCTTGCCGAAAATAAAAATAAATCAAGAACAGAGAATAGAAATATGGGAGAAACTAAAAGCAATAAATGGAAATCTAAAGCAAAATAGCAAAATAATCATTATACATCTAAGTTTTAATGGCAAGCTGAGTATCAGAAAGTGGCCAATAGAATATTACTTAGAATTAATCAAAAAGATACTTGATAAAGAAGATACGTTTGTAGTTCTCGTTGGAGTCGGTTCATCCGATAAATATTACGATTTCCATAAATATGAGCGCTGCATAGACCTTATAGGAAAGACGACAACCAAAGAGTTAATAAGTTTATTTAATATTTCCCATCTATTGATAACCTATGACAGCGGAATGTTACACATAGCCTCTTTAACTGATATTCGTATAATCGCCCTTTTTGGACCGGAGACGCCTTTATTATACGAACCCCTTACAGAAAATAAAAAGATATTCTATAAAAACTTTAGCTGTAGCCCATGTTTATCTGCGTATAACCACCGAAATTCGATATGTAAAAATAATAAGTGTATGCAGGCAATAGGAATAGAAGAAGTTTATCTTGTTATAAAGAAATACCTGTTCAGTGCATGACCAAATATAAAAGTTAGAATGGTAAGATAAAGTGCTTAGAAAATATTTTAATATAAATATGGTTGTGTTTTTTTTGGTCCTTATCTTAATTTATTTAGCTAATTTTAAATTAAATCCCGGTCATGGGGATGCACTTGCTTTTAGATATTTACCATATAGCATATTATATGAAGGTAATTTCGATCTAGATGAATTTCATGAGAAATTAATAACTTTATATCCAACAGATCTTTATGAATATCCGAATGGAGAAAAAATACCTTACTATCTTATAAAAGTCAAGGGTCATTATCTTTCTTCTTCTGGAATTGGTCCATCGTTATTGTCCTTACCTTTTCTATTTATTCCCATTGTTTTTTTTCATCTTCATCCTGAATCTTGGATGATTATATTTCTTTCGAAATTGACGGCTAGCGTGTTTATTGCTTTATCAGCTATATTAATATATCTCGCTGTAAGATTACTATCCACAAAAAAGAAAGCATTATTTATTACATTTATTTATGCTTTATGTTCTGGGATGTGGAGTATTACGAGTCAGATATTAATTCAGCAAACAGGAAGTGAGTTTTTTCTTGCGTTAAGTATATATTTTTTAGTAAAGAGTATTAAGAAAGCTCAGTTTATCCCCTTGGTAGGGCTTTCATTAGCTTCTGCAGTTGTAATGAGACCAACCAATTTTTTGGTTATATCTATTATAACTATATATGTTATACACCGGTACAGAGATCATTTTTTTTGGTATTTTATAAACTCTACCCTGCCAATTTTATTAATTTTAGGATATAATTACTATTATCACGGCTCAATATTTTTCTTTTCTCAGATGATTTATAATCCATTTGGTGCTCTCTATAAGACCGGTTCAGCCAATATGTGGTCAACTTCACTATTAAAAGGTATTTTAGGAGTATTAATAAGTCCCTCTAGAGGTTTATTTATTTATTCGCCAGTATTTATTTTTGCTTTTATAGGTATATTTTTAGTCTGGAGAAGAAAACAAGATATACTCTTTAAATATTTCTCTATAGTAGTAATTGTTTTACTGATAATGCACTCTAAGTGGTATGACTGGTGGGGTGGATGGACTTTTGGCTGTAGAGTTATTAATGACGCCGTACCTTTTTTAGTTCTGTTTCTTTTACCAACGATTGATTTTCTAAAAGGAAGAAAGTGGTTGTTAATACTTTTTATTATAACTATAGCTATTTCATTCTTTGTTCAGATCATTGGTGCTTTTCTATATGATTACGAATGGGATAGGAATCCCAATATAGATCTCAATCAAAATAGACTCTGGTCGTGGAAGGAGAGCCAATTATCATATTATTTAAAAATAATTTTAGCAAAAAGGAACTAAAATATGATTAAGATACCGCGTATAATAGTTTTTTTTCCTTTCTCTTCAATATTAGTTGCCCTTAAAACGATATTTACAGGAAAAATAAAAGATGGGAAGAGCATAGAAGATTTTGAGGAGGCCTTTAAAAAATTTATAAATGTTAAATATGCAATAAGTGTTTCCTGCGGCAAAATTGGGCTCTATTTAAGCTTAAAGGCACAAGGCGCAGAGGAAGGCGATGAAATTATCTTGCCTTCCTATACTGTATGGGATGTTCCGGCGGTTATCATTGCTATGGGCATGAAGCCAGTATTTGTAGATATTAGCGCAAATGACTATAATCTGGATGTAAAATTAATAAAGAAGGCAATTACAGGAAAAACAAAATTTATTTTGGCAACGCATCTTTACGGAATCCCTTGCGATATGGATTCCATTTTAAAAATCGCTCAAGAATATAATTTGCGGGTAATTGAGGATTGTGCGCAAAGTTTAGGAGCCGAATACAAAAATCAAAAGGCAGGGATTATAGGCGATGTCGCATATTTTAGCTTTGGTATTCTTAAAAATTTAAATACCTTGGGCGGGGGGATGGTTGTTACGAATAATTTTTTAATAGCCAAAACGATCAGAGAAGAAGTTGAGACTTTCTCTTACCCAAAGAAAAGATATTTATTGAAGACTTTTTTGATATCGTCATTACTTTCTTTATTCACATCTCCTATTTTCTTTAGTATTTTTGTTTTTCCGCTTATGCGTATTTTTGCTGGGCCTATCAATAAAACGGTAGCATTTTTTTTAAGTAATAAGCCCCCATTAAAAATTACAGAAAATTTCCTATCCAAATATAAATATAAATTTACTAATCTACAGGCCGTTATAGGATTAGGCCAATTAAAAAATTTAGCCGTTTTAAATGATATAAGAGTCAAGAATGCTTTAAGGTTAGAAAGCATATTGAAAGATACAAATAAAATAAGTATTCCCAACATAACAGATTATACTCGCCCTATCTATCTTAACTATGTGGTGCAGGTTCCAGAAAATAAGAGACAAGAAATTATAAAAAAATTAGCGGTGGCGGGTATCGATATTACTTTTGGCTTTCTCGATGCTTGCGCGGATATGGAAGAATTCGGGAAATTTAAGACAGATTGTCCTATAAGTAGAAGAATTAAAAAAGCGAATCTTTATATCCCAGTTCAGCCTCCTTTACGAGAGAAACACATGGAATATATTGCCAATAATATAAAAGAAATTTTAAAAACTATTGGTTAGACAGATGCGCAGAATAGATAAAATAAAATTTAAAGATTATTTTACGCCTTGGATGATTTTTGCTATTGTCAGCATCATTATCTGTCTGCCCATCTTAAGAAATTTTGGCAACTGGGGAGGCATGGATTGGGATGAAGTTTTTTTCTGGCAGGCCGTGGCTAGAGAAACTATTCTGAAATTTCACCAATTTCCTTTATGGAATCCTTATGCGCAACCAGAAGGCGCCCTGGTATTTATAGCCTATCCAAATTCACCTTTCTTAAGCCCCCTTTTTTTGGTGGTGCTTATTTTTGGGCCGATTTATGGAACAAAGTTACTGATAGTTTTACATTTTTTTATTGGATTATTGGGCATGTTTTTGTTGGCTAAAACATTAGCCCTAGATAATGCCTGTTCGTATCTAGTTGCGTTTGTTTATATGTTGAGTTCTATTTTTTCATTGCACATCGTAGAAGGGCACTTTGAATGGTTAAGTATGGCCTTTTTGCCTTGGTTATTATTAAGTTTTTTAAGAAGTCTGAAAAAACCAATCTATATTTTAGCAGGTGTATTTTTTCTTTCTTTAATATTACTTGAAGGAAGCGTCGATGTCTTTGCTGTAACTATAATTTTCCTTATCATATTTTTCTTTCTTTTAATATTGCAAAGAAGAAGTCTAATCCCTGTTAAAAATATATTTTTAATTTTTATGATTACATTCTTTCTTTGCTACATTAAATTATTACCTATGCTTGAATATCTATCCCTATATCCGCGTAGCGTGGTCTCTACAGAATTTACTCCCTTAGGACTATTCTCCAATATTCTTTTAAATAGGCGCCAAGCGGATCTTTATGCCCAGACAAAAGGGATTGGGGTGAATGAAAAAATCGGAATAGAAAGAAGCCTAAGCATAGACCATGGATGGCATGAATATGGCGCCTATATCGGGATAATACCCTTTATTTTGTTTCTGACCGGCAGCATCGCGCATTTCAGAAGGTTTTGGCCCTTGTGGTTATCTGGTTTTATCTGTTTTTTGTTAGCCTTAGGGAACAGCCGCTTCCTTAATCTTTGGATTATATTACGCAGCCTTCCTTTTTGCGCCTGGTTGCGCGTCCCCTCTCGCTTTATCCTGGGATTTATGATATCCGTTGCTTTATTCGCAGGGCTGGGTTTAAAAAATTTTAGGCAACGCCTTAGACAAAAAACCGCCTTTTTTACTTTCGTTTTATTAGCAATAGTTATAGTTGATTTTTTGCTTATAAATAGCCAAATTTTGAAACAGGCATTTACGGTTGCACCCATGAGAAATATCGCAAGGGATGAGATTTTTGTCCAGAGGCAAGATTTTGACAGCTATATTTATAAAAGTGGAATGAGAGGAGGTAGGTACCCCGCATTCTTAGCAAATGCGGGAGTCTTAAAAAAGGTAAGTAATGATATCGACAGCCCTCGCGGCGCAGTGCACGCCGTGAATTCTGCAGAATATAGAGGAGAAGCTTACCTAATAAATGGAAAAGGCGAAGTTTCTATAGCGTATTTCTCTCCCAATAAAATTATTTTGGATGTGGAGGCTCAGCAAAAAGATATTTTGGTGTTAAATCAGAATTATTATAAGGGGTGGCGGATGAAAGGCAATCAAGAAAACAGTGTTTCTTCCCACGAGGGATTAATTTCAGCAAAAGTTTCGCCGGGCAAATACAAGGTAACTTTCTATTATTTACCGAACAGTTTTATTATCGGCAGCCTTATAACGTCTTTAACCTTATTTTTATGTCTATACTACGTAATTGCTGAATTAAAAAGAAGATCCTAATGAAATCGATAGAAAAATATTTAAACAATAATTATACAGCATTTTTTATATTTACCTGCATTGCACTTATTTTTTGTATGCCGATATTCAAAAACTTCAATTATTGGGGCGTAGAGGATTGGGATGAGTACTTTTTCCGAAATGGTTTCGCTCGCGAGACAATTTTGAAACACCATCAATTCCCCTTATGGAATCCTTATACCTGTGGAGGAAATGTTTTTTTAGCCCACCCCGCATCCGGCTTTCTTTCGCCATTTTTTATATTTATCCTTTTATTCGGGGAGGTGGTAGGATTAAAAATAACGGTGGTTGTTTATCTAATTATCGGCATGTTCGGAATGTTTTTACTAGCTAGATACCTTGGCTTAGAATTCCCCAGTTCGTATCTTGCCGCGTTTATATATATGCTGAACGCTATCTATCCAATGCACGTAACCGCGGGGTTAGTAGGTGAATTTACTATGGCGTTTATGCCGCTTATATTTTTATTTTATCTTAAGGGCTTTCAGAATAAAAAATATCTTTTGCTTTCTGCTTTATTTATCTTTCTGATGCTGGCAGGAGGAAGTTTAAGGGCGGTAATAATTTTCTCTTTATTTCTTTTCGTTTATTCTTTATTTAAAGCGGGCCAGGAAAGAGGCCCCCAGCCGGTAGAAAATTTATTTGTTGTATTTATTTTTGCTTTTTTCTTGTCCGCGATAAAAACCATTCCGATGTTAGAATTTTTAAAAAGCCACGCATATATTAAGGAAAATCTTGAAATAATGAGGATAACTGAATTACCGACGCTTTTATTTAGAAAAGTCTCTACTTACGACCCAGAAGGAGGCATATTTTCGCGTCTAGCTTATGATTGGTATCACTGCGGCTCCTATATCGGTACCTTGTCATTTTTTTTGTTTATTGTCGCGGCAATCTTGTACTTTAGGACTAATTGGCCGCTAGTTTTTACAGGCATAATTTTCTTGTTCTTAGCCGCAGGCAAGATATTGCCAACCGATAAAAATAACTTTATCTATTCTTTGCCGGTATTATCGTCTATCCTGTCTTCGTTGTATTCACGTCCGCGATTCATCTTAGGTCTCATATTTACTATTTCAATTATGGCTGGTATGGGTTTATCGCGGTTAGAAAATTTTTTCCCGAATAATTTTTTTTCCAAAGTAAGCGCTATCATTATTGTAATTTTTATTCTTTTTGACCTGGTAAACACGAACGGGCCTTTATTGAAAGAAGCATTTACGCTGCCTCCACAAGAAGGGGAAAGAAGCCCCTTTTTTCATCAAGGTTTATCCAGTTTAGATTATCTTAAGGAAGATAGCGATGTATATCAGCGTTTTTTAAGCAACAGAGGCACAATCAATGCCCAGGAGATAGATAATGTATACATATCGACTAAGAATGTTTTAGCCTTTTCATCCCCCGATTATAAAGGGGAGGCGTATTTATGGAAGGGTAGCGGTATGGCCAAGATAAAATACTTTTCTCCCAATAAAGTCATCGTGGAAGTTACTGCTTCAGGCGAAGATACGTTTATCCTAAATCAGAACTTTTATAAAGGCTGGAAAGTAAAGAAAGGCAAGATCATAAATAATGCCTGCAATTTTGAAGGTCTCATTGCGGCACCCGTTAGCCCGGGTAAATTAGACCTTGAATTCTTTTATTTACCAGACAGTTTTATCCTTGGCGTAATTTTGAGTTTCCTTACCGCGCTACTGGGCATATTCCTCATAATGGCAAAACCTAAAAAGGAATTAATAAAGAAATGAAAGTTTTGTTAATCTTGCCTCCTTTTCTGCTGAATGAAATATACGGGGGCTTGTCAAGGAGCGCCCCAATTCTGCCTCCTCTGGAACTGGCGTACATAGCTTCCTATTTAGCCTCGCACGGCCACAAAGTATCGCTTATTGACGCGCATGCCCTGGGTTTAAATTTTAATGACCTCAAGGCTATTATTGAAAGAGAAGATCCGGATATGGTGGGAATGACGACCGACTCTCCCATATTTTCATTTATCTATTCGCTATACTCCAGGGCATTGGAAGCCGTAAGGCTCGTAAAAAGCATTAGGCCAACAATTAAGACCTGCCTGATTGGCTACCATCCGACAATCCTGCCACAGGAGGTTTTGGCTGAGGATAGCGTTGATTATGCGATTATCGGAGAACCAGAAATAACCATTAAAGAATTATGTGATTGCCTTGAATTTGGTAAAAATCTTAAGGATATCTGTGGCCTCGGATTTAAAGTCGGTCAAGAACAGATAATAAATAAACCGAGAGAAATGATTGCGAATCTAGATATACTTCCTATGCCTAGTTATAACCTCTTGCCAATGGATAAATATAGGTTTGCTTCTGATACGCCCGTGCCGGTTAAAGGAGTGGCTATTCGGGCAAGTAGGGGTTGCGCCTATAATTGTTATTTTTGTTCGGCAGTCGGTTTTTGGAAAAATCAAGTAGGAACGCACAGCCCGGAATATGTTATCTCTATGATGAATTATCTCTACGAGCATTATCAATTCCGCCGGTTCCAGTTTCACGACGATAACTTTGGCATTAACTGGGAATGGATTATGCGCTTCTGCCGGCGGCTTCTTGAAAACAGATATAAATATGAATGGGAATGCTACAGCCGTTTCGACCTGTTGGATGAACAGGCATTAATGATGATGAAAAAGGCTGGGTGCAGGATGATTTCTCTGGGGGTAGAATTCGGCTCAGATGAGATTCTCAGGAAGGTAAAAGGGCTTACCAAGCAAAAAATTGAAGCAGGAATAGCCCTACTTAGGAAAACGAAGCTGAAGAGCCGTCTTTTTTTTATGATCGGCCCTCCGGCAAAGACCAAGGAAGACATAAAAGATACTGTTAGATACGCGCTGAGGCTAGATCCGGATGCTTTTGTCGCCACTATATCAATACCTTTTCCCGGTTCGCGCTTCTATGCAGAGATGAAAAAAATTGGCTCCGTCCCCAATTTTAGGGATAGACTCATTCCGATTTATGAAGCACCTTTCGATATTCTCGGGTTTAAAAAAGAATATTTAGATCAGATGATTAGATACGCATACAGGTCTTTTTATCTGAGGCCCGCATATATTATTAAGCATTTTTCCAATATTTGCAAGATTAAGAATATCTCTTATTATTTAAAAGGGTTATATTATGTTTTCAAGGCATAGTTATATAATTATTATTATTATCTTGGCATTATTCTTGCGCTTCTATGGGGCAGCGATGCCATTTTTTATAGACGATGATACAGATTGGATTTTGTTGGCTAACTTTATCTCTTTTAATAGCAAATCCCTATCTTTATTACCGTTTGGCTCGGGCCACGGTCCGCTTACTGCCTATTTGGTCAAATTCAGTGGCATATTATTTGGAGAAAATGCCTTTGGCTGGAGGGTATTAAGTATTATTTTTGGTACCCTTTTAGTAATGATTATATATTTAATTACCAAAGAAGGCCTGGATAGCCGAGTAGCTAATTTTGCCGCTTATCTTAGTGCAATAAATATCCCCTTTATTTTTATGTCAAAATACGCTACTGATGATATCTATAGCTTATTTTTCTTTTGCCTGTCATTGTTATTTTTAATTCGGGCATTAATCAGGCAGAATAATATTTATATGCTACTAGCAGGTATTTCTCTGGGGTTAGGATTACTTACTAAAGAGAATATTATTTTATTGGTTGTTGTATTTTCCCTTTTTCTTGTTTTTACCAAAAAATTTAGGTTTTGGCTAAAGAGAAGAGCATACTACATATCTATATGTATTGGTGTAGCAATTAGCTGGCCATATTTATATTGGCTTTTTACGCATAAGTTTTATTTTTTTCAATCTGCTATTAAAGAAGGAGGACAATGGATTAATTTTTTTAATTTACCGTTATCCATAACTTATTTGTTTTTAGGATTACCACAGCCTCTTTTTGATAAAGAATTTGCTTTAGGATATCATTTTATCGGTCCATGGATAGGAGTTTTTTGTATAATGAGTATTTTATATTCCTTAAGATATCTTAAAAATAATTTTATCCTGCTTATGCAGATGATTTTTTGGGTAGTTTTTTTCTGCGAAACGATATTCTTTAGAGGCATTCCTCGTCAGTTTATTATAATAATTGTACCAGCATTAATTACTACTGCCTTTATGTTTGAGAAATTCTGGCAGAGAAATAAGTTCTATAAGTTTCTTATTGTAATAATACTTGGATATTTTTTAATCTCCACATTATTCTTTACGCTTAATTCAGAGAAATATTATTCACTGCATTCTCAAAAGGAATTATCTTTACTGGATAATAAATTAATACAGATAGACTTGAATTATCTTGCCCAACTGTTTATCCTTTATGGGCAACCATTTAATCCTACACTGTTAGTTTTTCCCGAGCCAGGGTTGGATCCGGTGGATAATTTTGTTAATGCTTATTCCAGAAAAAAAACGATAGGTAGCAGTTTGGAGAACAGATTCTTACCTTATGTAAAAGAAGATTTTAAAAGAGTGGTATTTTTTAGCATCTTTAATGACGATTTAAAAAGATATGAGGCATGGGCTAAAAAAAATATTTTTAATTCCTTACGAGAAGAGAAAGAGGTTTGTTTAACGTCAAACTATTGTTTGCCTTTTAAGCTGCTAATATTATCAACAAATAATATTGATAATTTAACTGACCAACAGATAGATGATTTTGTAACATTAAGCATGCCCTATCACTATGTTCAAAATTGATAGAAAAATAATAATATTTATTTCATTATTTGTATTTTTAGTTTACGTATTTCTTATGAAATTCTTAGCGGAATTACAGCACTCTTCATTTAATGCATTATCTCTATTTAACCTTAACCCTGAAATAAAGACGATTCCCTTCGGTCTTAATTTTATCTATGCCTTTATTATATTATCGGCATGGGGATTAATTTATTTTATTCCCGGTTTACTTTGGTTAGGGGCGTTGTACAAAAACTTCTTAAATGAAAGTCCGTTCGGTATTATATTCAAATCATTCCTGGTCAATTTTTTACTTTTGGTTATAAGCATTTCTTTGTTTAAACTAATTACACATCAGGAATTGAATAGGATAAATTTTCTTATCATAATTTTTTGGCTAATAATTATTGGTTTAGGGTTACTATGGAGGAAAGACACGCCTTTAGTCTTTTTTCAAGAATCATTAACCAAGATAAATAAAAATATCTTTTTTACTGTAAGTTTAGGGGTAATATTAATAATCTTGCTTATGTTTATCTTTCGGGAAAAAATTTTTATCGAGAATTTTAGCGAAGGAGGGATTGAAGTATTTTATCCTGCTCTTTCGCTAAAAAACCATCTTTTGCCTTATGCTGATTTAGAAGCAAACGGGAGATTTGGTCTGCCTATCAGTGAACCATTCTTAGTAATTTCCTTTCTTAATTTATTTAATGTATTAATGTTTGGCGCAAGCGAAGTAGCCGTGAGGCTCCATTTCTTTCTTTATTTATTTATGTTGTACTTTATAGCAAACAAGTTTTTAGGAATACAAAGAAAATTTAATACCTTATGTCTATCTTGCTTTATAGTATTTCTTTCGATAATTTTGTTTTTCTATGTAGACCATAATGCCTATTTTGAAGATATAGCCAAATTTGCCTGTGTCTTATTGTTTACCGTGTTTTTATATTTGAGTATATATTTTTTGTTAAAGAAAGATACTTTCTTTTTTCTCACTGTTGCCCCTTTGTCTGTCCTCACGCTTTGGTCAGGGCTTGTGCTTTTGCCTATTATTCTTATTGGATATAGAATCTATTTCAAAGAAGAAAAAGAATATTTTAGGCAGATATTGTTGGGATATATTTTCTTAATATTTATTTTAGGCATAAGTTATATAGTTTTCGGTGCTATTAAGAATTATTTAGGAGCATGGTATTATTCCTTGAAAATAGAATATCTGAATGAGATGTTTTTTTCTCCTAATAAATTACAGTACATAGTGGTCTTTTTGATGTATTTTGTAATTATGATTGGCATTTTGCCTGTTTTGACTTTATTTATGTTTAAATATAGAGAAAGACAAGTTTGCTTTTTCTCTTTCATTACTTTAGTTTATCTATTGGTGGTCCTGAAGTCGAGTTATATCAATCTCGATTATTTTGCGCCTATTGTCCTCTTGCCATTAATTTCTTTTTTACGCTTAACTTCATATATGCGTAATGTAACTTCTTTTATCGCAAAGGTTTTACTCTTTTTAGTAATATGTTTTTGTACGTTTATTTCTTTACCGAAAAGATATATTGTCCATACTGCCTATCGAGAAATAGGCAAAAAAATCTGTATGGTTTTTTCTTCGTTTGAAGAAGCCTATAGGCATAGAGATATTTGCAGCCTTAATTATATAGATAATATGCATTTTATCCATTATATCGATGTAGAGACTATACCTTATTATGCCGATATTACTCTTGAACCGGAAAAAGATTATGATTATTATATTACTGATAATCAAAATCTTTCCTATGCGGGATTAATATTATTAGCGCGCAAAGATGATACTTATCTTTTCACTAGAGATCTCCATAATCATGTGTTGCTAAATAGTAAATACTACAGTTATCCCTCACGGGAAGAAATAGCTGCAGATTTATTCAAACCTTTATTTAAGCTTAACCGTAATTATGATGATAAGCAAAAGGGATATTTCTATTATTAGTTGGAAGGAGGTCGGGTATAAAATAATAAAATTAGGATAAAGTAAAAATAAATAATTTAAATAAAGGGCAACAATGAAAACTATATTCTTTAATGTTTCTTAAAAATGGCAGCTCATTTAAAGATAAAAAAAGCAACAACCCCTAGATTACGATGAATATTAAAAGAGTGCTTTTGTTAAGAATTAATTCTCTTATACTTGAAGAAGTAAATCATCCCCATCAATTTTATCCTCCTTTTTTATTAAAATATATACAGGCTATACTAAATAAAAAAGCAGTTTATCAAACCCAACTAATTGATTGTTATGTAAGACCCATTCCTTTTAATTCTCTTCTTGGGGAAAGCTTGCAATGTCTCCCGGATATGGTAGTTATATTCTTTGCTTCCCTTAATGCTAACCTCTCATTAAAGTATGCCCGGGCAATTAAAGAAAGATGCGCTTCAATTATAACGGTAGCGGTAGGTCCAGAGATAACCTTAAATTATCAAAATTATTGTAATTCCGAACTTGATTTTATATTGCCCGGAGAAGTCGAGAAGGAAGTGCCTATGTTGATTGAAAATCTGAACAGGCAAGATTTAAAAAGCGCGCAAAAAACTTACGATTATAGAGATAACAGAAAAGCGGCTTTAGTGTATAATATAAACGAATTGCCCATTCCCGCGTATTCGTTAGATGAACTTTTCGCTTACCGTTTTCTTTATCCTATAAAGACAAATAAAAAATTGGTTTGGGGGCATATCTTAGCCAATAGAGGATGTTCTCATAAATGTATTTTTTGTTCTCAGAATACGCGGGAGAGTTTTAGTAAGGAGGTAAGGATAAGAAGTGTTTCTAATGTAGCGGGAGAAATCCAGAATTTGCTCTGTGCAGGCGCTAATTTTATTTCTTTTGCAGATGACGATTTCACTATCTCAAATGAGTTTGTGTATTCGCTCTGCAATGAAATAAAGGATAGAGGTTTACGTATTCAATGGACCGCCCAGGCCAGAATCGATGAAGTTGATTATGGGCTTTTGGAGACAATGAAAGAGGTCGGTTGTGCGCTTTTGGCTTTTGGCATAGAATCGGGCTCAAAAAGAATAATAAATATCTTAAATAAAAATGATTTCAATATAGATTGGATTGAAAAAGCAAAAATAGTATTTAAGATTTGTCGAGAATTAGGAATTGCCACCGTAGCATTGTTTATTATCGGAAACCCTACAGAAAAAGAAGAGGATATCCGAGAAAGTATAAAATTAGCAAAAGAATTAAACCCCGATATAATCCAAGTTCATTTTTTTACGCTTTATCCCGGCTCACCGGCTTATCAACAATACAGAGACAAAATAACGGGAAACTTTTCAAATTTATATCATTATGCCCAGCCAGTAATTAATGTAAGCGATATAGATTTAAAAAAATTAGAAAGGATGCAGGTCAATTTTTATAGAAATTTTCTTTTAAGGCCCAATTTCATTTTTAACAACCTTTTTACCTATACCCCTTTTTATTTTCACAACAAAGATGTATTTTGGATTCTATGTAAAAAAACATTGAGGCTTATTTTAGGCAATAATTCTTAAATTTAAATTAGGTTTAATATTAATTAGTATTATGACGGGAAGAGTGACTCCAAATATTTTATAAGTGTAACTAGAAAAGCATAAAATATAAGCTAAAATAAATGAGTAAATTACATTGCAAAATATATTTTCAAAATTTCACTCTATTAATAATATGGATACTCATTTTAATTTTTATTACTGAAGGAATATTTAGATTATGTATTTATCTAAAGTTTATTAAATATCCTAATATAAAAGAGGACGAAATAATATACAGATACTCAGGGAATAAAGATTTGATATACGAATTAAAACCAAATTTTTCTTCCGTAGATGGTATGTACCAAACTAATAAATATGGCATGAGAGACTATAAGTATTCATTAACTAAACCCTCTAATGTAATTAGAATATGTGTATTAGGTGATTCGGTGGCTTTTGGTTATGATTTAGTAACTGTAGAACAGACTTTTGAAAAATTGCTGGAAGTAAAACTAAATAATAAAAGTAAGATTATTAAATTTGAAATATTGAATTTTTCAGTCCCAGGTTATAATTCATATCAGGAAGAAATAACCTTAAAAGAAAAAGTCATTAAATTTAAACCAGATATAATATTGGTTGGGTTTTGTCTTAATGATGATACGTATACAGATGGCTATGATGAATTAGCAAGAGAATTATCTCCTTATTCGATAGGTTCTAAACTACATAGTAAGTTAATTTCTTACATATTATACCTCTGCGAAATAAATCTATTTGAGAAGCTAAAAGATATGGACAAAGTTGAACATTTTTTCCAACAATTATCTATTCTTAGTAAAGAAAAACATTTCGATCTTATTGTTTTAATTTTCCCCTTTTATTTTGAAAATATAGAGTTATATAAATATAAAGAAAAGCATATAAAGGTTTATAATCTTGCAAAGAAAAATGGGCTCAAAGTTATTGATTTTATGGATATCTGGAAAGATATGGACTATAGAGAAAGAGAGGAACTATATTTATTTAAAGATCCAATGCATTTCTCTTTCGCAGGTATGAAAGAAATTGCTGATAAGCTATTCAATTATTTTGTCATTACTTATAATTTAGAAAAGAAATAGATGTTAAATAGGCTAATTAAAAAATATTTAAGAAAAAAATTAACATATTTTATTTCTGCATTCCTTCTTTTAAGAATTATTCAATTATTTACATCATTTAATAGATTCTATAATCCATTTGAATCAAGATGTGGATATTTGGCTGAAGATATAATAAGAGGAAAGATTGCACCATTATTTGATTATTTAGAGTATCTGGAGTCAGGAGGCAGGATAATATTATCAATATTTGCCATCCCCTTTTATATTTCTTTAGGCGGGTCTATTATTTCTATAAAATTAATAGAGATTCTATTCTGGTTAAGCACTCTAATTATATGGTATTTGTTTTGTTATAAATTTTTTGGAAAAAATACAGCGTATTTAATGAGTTTATTTCTTATTTTATCTCCGCCTTTAATGATCCGAGCTTCGCTTACAACAGCAGGAGCATATAACGAGATTGTTTTATTAAATGTAATTATAATTTTCATTCTCTTCAATATGTTGTTCTATAAGAAAAAATATTTTATTATTCTCTTTGGATTATTAAGTGGTTTTTCATTTTATTTCACGCCTCTGTTTATAATAACGTTAGTCTCTTGTGTTCTATATTGGTTTATTATTGATAAAAGATTCTTTATAAGAAAATTTTTTACTTTCTTCCTTTTTTTTATTATAGGTTTTTCTCTGGTTATTTGGTATATTTATAAAGGGATATTTGAGATTGCTGCCGAAGATCCGGTATTAAGTCCTTTTTTTAATAGCGGTATTGTTGGTATCATAAGGTTGTTATACAAATTTAAAGAAGCGATAACCATCCATTTATTTAATTCATTCTCTTACGATGACTTTTATTTCTTAAAAGGGAAATTTTTATCAGGCGTAAATTACTTTGTATTTATTATTTCTTATTTATCAATCTTTTGGACAAATCGGAAATATATTTTTAATATATTTAGAAATATTTTTAGAAAAAAAATAGTTGATATACCACAACAATCATTAAAAGAAATTTTTTTCATTCTTTTTCCTATCGTATATTTTGTAATCTATACTATTAGCGATAGGAATATTGGCTGTGGTAGTTTAGCAATCGGTCCCTATAGATATTTAATAACCTTATTTCCTATTATGATAATGATAGTATCTTTATTTCTTAATAAAATGATACAGCTAAACAAAAAGGGATATTTTTTAATAACAATAATAATTTTATGTTTGGTTAACGGGATTGGAAATATAGAATATATAAACGTATCCAATTTTAATAAAGATATTATAGGTAAAGTATGGAAATACAGAGCTTCTGATTATGGAAGAAGTAGAGGATGGTTAGTTGTTGAGAGAAACTTACCAAATGATGTTGAGCAGTGTATAAAAGAAATACGCGATTTTAAATCTTCAGAGGAGAGATTTTCTTTTTATCAGGGTATAGGCGCTAATATCAGCGAAAAATTTGCAGATGATCCTGATATCTGGATTAATGCGATAAATCAATTGGGAAATTTTGATAAAGATTTTAAAGATAATTGTTATAAAGGATTTATAAGGAATAAAGAAGATTGTGAATATCTCATTGATATTGTAGATAGTCCTTCTGAGTGGAGAAGAATAATAGATAAAGTGGAACCGGAGTTCAGAAAGTATTGTTATGAAGCATTAGGT
>Ga0315289_10002785_pt1 | contig 26688 bp, 42 predicted proteins | sample YL17G11_40_MG_FD_203452 | JGI IMG/M metagenome (GOLD analysis project Ga0315289, IMG submission 203452) | Sediment microbial communities from Yellowstone Lake, YNP, Wyoming, USA - YL17G11_40 | ecosystem: Environmental > Aquatic > Freshwater > Lake > Sediment | place: USA: Wyoming | collected...
GAAATACCAACTGAAGAACTTGTTTTCTTAGCCGGTGTTGATTTAGTTGTTGTTTTTTTAATTGCCATTACTTTTTCTTTTTCTTAAACATTTTTTTAACTGCACCACCTAATTTCTTTTTTGCACCATAACCAGGTTTATTAACTAACATGTTATCATTTTCTGATGAATTAACTTGTTCTGATTTAGCTTTAGATTGTGGAGTTGAAGCTGATTTCATTGCTTCTTGTGTTGATTTTGTAGACATTGATGGAGCCTCTCTCTTAGTTTCAGCTTTAGGTGCAGTTGTAGATTTTTTTGCAGCGGCTCTTTTATTTATCTCAGCTTGTACTTTAGAATAATTAGCACCTAATGCTGTTTTTCTGGCAGATCCACTACCATATGCACCACTCATTGCTTTCTTAACTTCAGCATCTAAATTAAAAGCAGATTTAGTAGTACCATCAGTAAATTTCTGTTGCGCCTTCAACATATTTGGTTGATATGCCTGAATTGTTGCTTTAGAAGAAGCAGCAGCCTTAGCTTTAGCAGCAGCAGCAGCTTTAGAAATAATAGCAGCAGCATCTTTAAGAACATTACCAGATGAACTATTACTACCTCCATCAGCAAATTTCATTTTTTTTCTATTTGTGGTCTTGTTGCTTTGTTTTATTTTAGTTAATTGTTTCATGATATATTATTTATTTTTTTACACAATTATTATATGTTTTGCCATACATCTTCTTAGTACCTTTTTTTTCATAACCAGGCCAGCAACTTTTAGCAGTACCACCTTTAGCCATTTTAGGTGTTTTACCAGCTTTCTTCATTGAGATAGCTATTGCTGCTTGTTGTGCTTTTGTCTTTGCCATGTTATCTATGTCTTGCTGCTTTTGCTGCAATATTTTTTGGTTGCTTAACAAATTGTTTTCCTTTGCTATTACCTTTAGCTTTAGCTTTATTAGTAGCAGCTTTTTCTCCTGAAGATAATTCTGACCAAGCAGCTTCAGGTAAATATCTTTTTTTACCCTTTGACTTTACTTCTTTAGAAGATCCTTTCTTTTTATTAGCTGCAGTTCCAGAGGTCATCCACTTTTGTGCAGACCAATCTCTAAGACTTTGTTGAGGATCTTTTGCCATTACTTCTTAGTTTTATATCCACCACCAGAAGCTTTATACTCCTTAGCCATTAGTTGTGCTTTTCTAGCAGACCACTCTCCAGGATCTCCACCTTTACTACCAGCTTTGATTCTTTTAAATATAGTCTCACGCATACCAGGCTTAGTATATACACCAGCCTGGTTTACTTTACTTTTAGTAGCTTTTTTAACAGCCATTACTATTTCTTTTTAACCCCGCCTTTTTTCATCATTGCTGGCTTCATTACTTTACCATACATTGCTTTAGGTTTAGCACCATCAGTCATCATTTTAGGTTTAGCACCACCTTTTTTCATCATTGAATCTTTCATCATTGTTCCATCAGGCATCATGTGCATTCCACCAGCTCCCATTTTTTTCATTTTAGGACCACCCATTTTCATTTTACCTTTACGATCTGCTGCAAAATCAGGAACCATTTTGTTACCTTTTTTTACCATTATCATTTTAGTTTTCATTTTATTTTTGTTTTAAGAGTTCCAATATTTCTCACAAGCTTGAATTAAATCTTTTAAAATATCCTCATGTAGTGGATTTTTTAAGTGTTCAATTACATCTGATACATTTCTACCAAGTAAAGCATTTAGTTTAGTATGGTAAATATATCCATCAGGCTTACTTACAATATACTTAAAAAAACTGGAATCACGAACAATTGATTTAATTTTTAATGTTTCCATGTCTAAATTTGTAGCATCCATGAATGTTTTTGCTGCTCTTTCTTTATTAGATTCAGCTCCTTCACCAGAAATATATTTATCCATATTTTCATAAATGATATCTAGAGGTGTAGATTTTCTATATTGTGTACTGTTTGCATCTACTACTTTTGCTATGTAGAATAGTTTAGTACTATTTTTATCATATAATTTTTGAAGTTCAGATAAAGCTTTGTTACGGAGTTTCTTGTACTCTGTTCTTACCATTACTGTTTCTTCTTCTTTATCTAAGTAAAATTTAGGTGGAACTGCTTTTGATCTTGCATCTTCATAACTTTTTGCAATCATTGCAAATCCTCCTGCTTCAATAGCATGAAGTTTGATTCTATCAAATGGCTTTAATGGATCTAAATATATAGCTTCATTACCACATGACATTTCTATTTTATTCCAGAATTCTGTATTATTAGGTTTAAGAAGTACTACTTGATTCCAAAAATCTTTATCATCAGGATCAATAATATTTGAAGCTAATTCTTTTTCTAATTCAGCTACCGAACTTCTTATTTCTCTAATTCTTGCTTCTCTTACTTCAGTAGATAAAAGTTTAATCTCAGGTGAAAATTCATTGAGCCCTGTAATATATCTTATAACCCCATTGGCTTCAAGACATGCAAGTTGCTCATTATGAGTTACTCCATCAAAGAGACTCATACCATAATCTTCTAAACCCATGTTAGTTGATTGTTTGTCAAAGTAAGGTCTAACGGCAATAGAAGTTTTTTTAATACTTCCTACTCCTACCTCTACCATTGTAAAATTTGTTGTTTCCATTGTTTTGTTGGTTTTTATTTGTTGGTTATTAAATTTAAAAAAAAGGGAGGAGTTTCCCCCTCCCCATCCTTTCTAGTTGATATTATTTATATTAGAATGATCCACCTGTTACTGGATTTCTCATAACAATTTTAAGAACTTTAGTTGGATCTTTAACCCAAATAGCTGGCATTGTTTGAGACATCATTACACGGTATCCATTGAATTGTCCAGAAGACTGGAATCCTTGAGAACGTCCCATATAATCCATAGTTCCATTTTGATACCACCACTTTAATTGATTATCCCAAGACAACTTCAATAAGTAGATATTGTCATTAGTATTATCAGTAATGTCAAAGATAATATAACTATAAGAAGACAATGGGAAACCATCAATAATTGGGTTCTCAATATCATTTGTATGAATGTTATCAAATGCTGGGTTCAATACAAACTTAACATTTGCCAAGAATGGAATCACATATGAAGTATAAGCAAATCCAAAGTTCAAGTCCATACCTTTACCAGTGATAGCACCAATGTCAGCAGCCTGAATCAAAAGACCAGAAGCAACAGCTTCTCTCTTAATAGCTTCATTTACCATTCTCATTCCACCCATACCAGTTTGAACTACTAGAGATCTTTTTGGATCTGGACCTTGAAACTCAACTTTACCATTAAAGAAATTATAAATTTCTCCACGGAACAAATCAAGTGTAAAGTTATTTTTGTTGTATACTCTTTTGAAAGAGTTATCCAATTGTCTCCAAAGACCCACAGATAATCTAATATCATCTGGACCATCTTGACGAACTCTACCACCTTGTCCCCACATTAGGTAAGTTTCAATGTCAGTTGCAACTTTAGATAAGTGAGCAGCTTCCATTTGAGTTAAGAAAGTTCTAGAAAGATCACCATTATCAAATGCTTTCTTTACTTTATCTTTACCCATAACTTTAACCATGTCTTCTAATGAAGAAATAGAAGGATCATTGTTAGCATTAAAGTTTCTCCAGATCTCAGTTACAGGAACTGTACCATCTGCATTCATTCCACCTTTAATCATCAAGTCTGCACGAGAAGATACTGAGTAATGAACATGAGCTTCTGCACCACCAACAAAGTTATAGAATTCACGGAATCCAGTTCTTGTTGTAATATCAGAGAATCTTTCTCCATATTCACCACGAGCAGAACCTTTACGAAATACCTTAGTACCATTTGTTAAATACTTAGACTCAAGAAATTTAAAGTTATCATTGTTAACTAATTGAACAGTATAGATAAAACCATCTCCTATAGGAAGAATATCTTCATCTGTAATGTACATCTCAACTCCGTTGTATTTGTCATAAGTGATGATATCACCATGTCCAAACTCACGTCTGCTAAGTTTAATACGGAAAGTAGAACCATCTGTACCTTTAAAAGCATTATTTGGTTCAATGTCTTCAATAATGTAAGGAAGATCATTAGCGACAGGAGTCTGCCATCTATACTCTCCACGAGCATTATCAACATTGATTACATTTTTACCACCAAATGATGACATTTGATAGAGGGGCATTTCAACTTTTTGAGTCATAGCCCATAAGTCTACTGGACCTAAATCCATAGGTTCAGCATCTTTTAGCATATTCACCAGGTGGTATGAATCCACATGGGAACTTGCATTGTAAGCGGTATCTCTGAGGAATATACCATTGTTTAAAACTGGAGTTGCCATTTTATATATTAATTTAAATTGTTACTAATTAAAATCTCTTAAACATATTTGTTCGTGAGATAGTTTTTTGTTGTGAAGATCTAACAGATCCTTTTTTTGTTTCTTCTGGTTCTTCATAACTTGAAGAACTATTTTTTCTAGATTCTTCTGTTTTTAATTGTCTTACTGTTTTTTCTGTAGCTAGTTTGCTTCCCTGATCTCTTACTTTGTTTTTATAACCATCGGGATCTGCAAGTAACCAAAGTGCTTCAGCAATAAGATCATGTCTTGGATCTACAAATTGATACTTTTCTAAAAGGTGTCCTAGTAAATTTGTAGGTTTTCCAGAGATTGAAGGATAGTTTGGTTGAACTAATCCTGAATATAAAAGACTTTGTGTTTTCTTATCTAATTTTATACCACCAAGTTCACCAATTGAAAGAGTATTATATATATTATTTGTATACGTCTTTGCTTGTTTTTCTTGCATTTCTTTCTTTTGTTCTTGTTGTGCTAATTCTCTTGCAATAATTTCTTCTTGCATTCTATCTAATTTAGGTTTAAATTGATTAGCTTTTTGTTCTAATTTACCTATATCAGTCCAATCTTGAATTTCAGATTCTATTTCTTCTGCTGTTCCAAAATTTGTAGCATGTAAATATTGTCTTGCAATCTCTGCTTGATCATATTCATCAGATGTATCAAGTTGTCTCATTTCTTCTACATGAGCTAGTGTTCTAAATAAACCTTTTAGATCTTGTCCACCATCAGCTACATATTTTGCTGCAATCTGAAGTTCTTCAGGAAGTGAATTAAAAAACTCAATTGGAACATTTTCTCTTACTTGAGCTTCTCTTTCTTGAAAGTTTGCTTCAAACAATTCTCTAAAGTCTTTAGTAGTGTACTCTTCTAAATCTTTATCATCATCAAATGGTACTAAAGAACCTTCTTCAATCATTTTACTTGCTAATTCAGCAAGTGCAGATTTATCTATTTTTGGTCGTCCTTTATTACCAGCATCTTCTTCTTGAGAAATTAGCTCATCTAATTCAGCAATGGTTTCTTCAACCTCTTTTTTCTGTTCTACTTCTTTAATTTTATCTTCAGAAGCAGTATTGTCAAGGAACGTAAGATCTGTTACTTCTTTTGTAAATAAAGATTTTTTTTCTGGTTTTTCAGAATTTTCAGGAAGCATTATATTTTCTGCTCCAGGTATTCCAAATAATTCATCAATATTTACATCTACTTGTTCTACCGTTGTAGAAACATTTACCTGTTCATCAGGATTTTTTTTATTTTCTTCCATTTGTTGGTTTTTAATGGTTACATAATAATATACAAAATAAACTTGAAAGATTTAAAACAATTTAAAAACTTTTTTACATTATATAGCTAAGTTTATTTTTTTGTTTTATTTATTTTTGAATCAAACTTATTTTTGTTTTCTTTTGCTACTTGTAATTGCTTATCGGCTATTTCTTTTTGAGCTTCTATTTTTTCTCTTTCAATTGTCATTTTTTGATTTTGTCTACCATTTTCATTTGCTTGTTTTAAATTTTGCAAACTTGTTTGTTGCTCATATTGATCACTTTGTCTAATATCTTTCATAGAATCTTGAAAATCAGAAATTTCATTTTTATTAACATCTGCCATAGCACCATAACCAGCTGCTCTAATTTCTGCAATTAATATATCTTTTTGTCTATTTTTTTCAGCTTCCATTGAATCATGATCCATTTTTAATTTTTGCTCTTCAGCTTTAGCTTGTAACTGTTGTTCTTGCATTTGTTGTTGTTGTTGTAATTCAGATTGTTTTTGTGCTTGTACTTTAGATTCAGAATCCCTAAGAACATTATTAAGTTGACCAATACTATCTGATTGTACAATTCTACCTAAATCATAAATACTTGCACCAGCAGTATTATTAGTCATAGCCATTTGCTTAAGTTGTTCTAAGACAGATCTATGATTAGCTGTTGTAGATGCAAATATATTCAGATCTCTTAGTAATAAATCAGTTCCATTTATTTGGAAATTTACTTTTTCATCATTACTTGTGATATATGTTAACCTATTAGATGGTTTAGTTGAATGATAATATTGAGCAACATCAGTTCTCATTTGATGAACTCTAGGCATTAAATAATCACAGTGTTGTATAAAGAACATTTCTGTTTGTGCATAAGAAGCTGCCGCAGCCTGTTCTACTCCAGTAGCAGTCATTTGAGATAATTGTTGTCCCATTCTTTGAGGATTTACTCCTATGACTTCATAAGCTTGATTTTTAAAGTGATTAGCTAATTGTACTCTACCCATTAATCTTTCTGTTTGTGAAAGATCTAATTTTTGAAAATGTTGAAAATTTAATGCATTCTCTGTGTTTGTAATAGATGTATCTAGAGGAAGCATCTGAAAGTTTTTCATTGCTACATATGCTTTAGCTAAATTATTCTTACCCCAATCTTCTCCTAATGAATGTCTAGGTAAAGTATTTTGATCAAGCATAATAATAGTACCAAGTTCATCAACTAAAATATCTGCAATTTGATTATTGACTATATTATAACCAATCTGGTAAGGCTTCATTAAATCAATTAAAGCAGTTGATTTAGTATTTCTATCTGAAAATACAGAACCTTCTACAGGCAATTTACAACCATAAATACTGCTATCACCTTTAAATTGAAATCTAAGTGGACCAACATGATTTTTATTTATACCAAGATACATTGGTGAAAATCCACCAGGATTATCCATACCCCAAAATGAAGGCATATTTGGTCCAACTTTTACACCACCCCAAACTTCATTAATCCAAATCCAATCTATATGTTCACCAAATACAATATTATCCTTTGTTTTATTTTTAAACAATCTAGTATCATAAACAGGACTATCAATTACTTTGTAATCCTCTGTTATTATTTCAGTAGTTACTTCTCCATTATCTGTAACTTTAGTAAGATGACCTACTTTTTTTTGAGATTTCCAATATCCGGTAGTTACTCTTAATAAATAAGCTGAACCTTCATCAAAGTAATCATCTCCTTCAGTTAATATTTCATTTATAATATCTCCGTCATTGATTACATTACCTGTCATTGCAGAAGTATATTGCCGCATTCCAAGTGATGGCATATTTGTATTCCAATCATGAGATTTGGTGCCATCATAAAAAGAACCATCATTCTGCATACCACCAATATTATAACCGGCAGATCTAACTGGATACACAGCTTCTAAACTTTCTAGTTGTTCTTCTGTCATTAAATAACCATACTTATCTATAACATCTGCTATTGTAAGCATATCTATTTTACCAACCCAATTGCCTTCAGATATATATCTATTGTCAGGAGATTTATGATAAAATGTTACAACAGGATTCCAAAGCTCAATTAAATAATCATCTTCCATCATATGAAAATGCCAGAACTCTCTATCTGTAATTAGCATGTCACGGAAACCTCTTTCTTCAAGTTCATCCATCTTAAATCTTTCAACATCTACCTTATGCTGATGAGATGCCCATTCTTCTATCATAGATCTATAATCTTTTTTAAAAAATTGTTCTATCTCAGGAAGTGTTTTTAATTTTTCTGGATTCAATTGTTCTTGTGCTTCGGGTGAAGCTATATCTAAACCTTGTTCTAGTAATGCTGCAGTTAGTTTTACTTGAGCATCTGCAAGTAAAGTTTCTTCTACCATTTTCATTTTTTGATCAAGCATTTCATTATATGAAAACTCATCAACAGCACGGTATGTAAGTTTAGTTGATCTTTTTGCAAATTCAGCTACTAGAACATTAATAACATTAGGAATTATCGGATAGAATTTTAGTTCTAATGCAGATGCATCTTCTTTAGTTAAGATCTCTACTATATCTTTATATTCATTATTTTCTTCAACTATATAATCAGATTTGTCTATAACACCTTTGGCAAGTTTATAATTTTTCATTAACCTTCTGGCATTTCTTCTAATCTGTTTTTGACCATTCCACTCTAACCAGTCTAGATTCCAAGCAGCCCATTCTTCATTTTTATCATTTTTAGGAATAAATTGTAAAGGTTGCATAACACTACCCATACGATTCTTTTCTATCTTAGCTCCTTTTTTTATCTGTAACGCATTATATACTTGCATAACTATTATTTAAAATTTTTAAATGGGGATCTTTTAACTTGATTTGACCCCTTGTAAAAAGATTTACCCATATGACGAAATGGACTACTATTTAATTTAAACAAATTTTCTGACTTTTGCAAGTTTTTAGCTGCATCATCCATAATTGTTCTCTTAGTATATCCTCTATTTGATTGTTGTATATGCACAAAAGCAACTAATGCTGCAAAGGATACTAACCTATCCACGTTGACACCATATGCATATTCTCTCATTTCTGTAATTAACATAGGATCAGGAATACGTTCAATACCATAAGTTGTCTTTACAACTGTACCATCTGTTTTAAGTTCTTGATCTAATTCTTCTTTACAATACTCTATAGCATAACTAAGAAGATGTGCTTTAAAAAGTGTTCCTGTATTTTTCCAACCGTACTCCTGAAAAACGTTAGCATTAGAACCTATATCTTTTAGAAACATAATTTGACTTTTAGGGACCAAGTATCTTTGTTTTTTTCTAGATATCATATACTGAATAAACAAAGAAATATTATTTTCTATTAGTGCCCAAGCATTATACCACTCAATTATAAGTTCTAATTGTTTGTGTGTTTGATTAATATCATCATATCTACCACACCATGCAGCAACAATCTTACCTTGCTCTATATAGGTTTCTGTCTCTACACCAGATACTTTAGTTACTTGAACTGGTGCTTTCATTACATATATAGAACATAATGATTCTGATGTTGTGGTGTTATGTGTTACAATAGCATGTTCTGTAACATAAAGATTATCAAGAGCATCAACAGATATACATATGGCTTCTGCATCATCCATGTATTCTATATTTGTTATGTATTTGCTAAATACTTTTGATGGTTTATATGTTTCTCTTTTTCTTTTTAGTATGAAAGGATTAAGATATTCAGGTAATAATACTCTTACAATATAAGAATCTAAATGAGTTGTTTTTTTACATCTTATTTTTGCTATCCCTCCTAATGATTGTACTAATTCAACAACTTGATATGCTAATGTTTTTGATGATGAGTAAAACTCAGCACCATGATTTGAATAAGAACCATCTGTATCCATCAATCCTTGTAATAAGGATAATCTACTAGATCCCATTGCATACATGTATTCTTGTGGTATAAATTTATCTTCAGATCTTTTACCTTTTAAACCTAATTCTTTTAATCTTTTAGTTAGTGAATTTCTTGAACCAAATTTTGTAATAATTGCATAATCACAATTTGAATTTTTAACTTTTTTTATTAATAAGTCATCTTCTAATATGTGTTCAATAGAATTAATTAACTCTGTATCAACTGTACTAAATCTAATAGATTTTTGAGACAATCCTCCATCACCTAATAGTAAACCTAGTAAATAAGGATTAACAGGTAACATTTTACCAAGATCAAAACCAATAGGTTTAACTATTGGTATTGACCATTTATTTCTATTTTGTTTATCTTTATAATAAGTAGAAATTGTATATTCTTTTTTAGTATTTCTACCTGTTCCATTATATGTAATTGTTTTAGTATTGTTTAATAAATCTTTTACAGAAAGTGTAATATATCCTTTTGTTCCACCATTTAATTTTACATCCCATAAATGATCTTCACATACTTTAATACTATGCCCATCACTGAATGTTATATTACACATTTTTTTAACTCCTTGCGGGTAAACACCAATTACATTAATAGCTTCTCCATTAGAACCAATTACTTTATCACCTATTTGAATATCCCCTATTCTTTTTCTACCTTCTGGTGTATAAAGCATATTATTAACATGCTCGGCTTTTCCTTCGGAAACAGGGTCAATAGAAGCATAATACATTCCAAATGTAGGATCAGATACTGGTCTTTCCCAAACAACTACACATCCTGTTTTATCTTCTGTTTTTTTAGAAATAGGAAATTCTGCTATAGGTCTTTTGTTACTTTTTGTAACTGATGGTTTTCCTTCAGCATCACTAGATATATCTAAATACTCATAACCATATTCTTTATCTTCTATTCTTCTTTCCTGTGCTGTTAATAAATGGGTAGGAAAAAGAGATACTGTTCTATGAGCAAAAGCTTCTTCTATATTTCTTGGGTGCTGAGATAATTCAAGTTGATATGCTTCTGGATTCATATTTTTCTTACATTCTTCAAAATATTTATCTAAATATTCTAAAGCTTCAGTAACAAGACTATTACCATAATCATCTATACAGGGTGGCATAGACCATTGTTCTGGTATAAACAAACCTGTCATACCTGTAGTACCTTTAGCATCTAATAATGTTGATTCAATTGCATATATGTCACTACCGTCAGGATTATTAATCATGTCTTTTAATGGACCACATTGATCTAAATCACCAACAGAACCTGCTGCAATAAACATCCCTGTAGTAATTAAACCTGATTTTAGTGCTGGTTTAATATATCCAAAAGTTTGATCCATCTTAGGAGCAATACCTGCTTCTTCATGAAAAAAGTATTTAACAGGTCCACCTACACCACTTGTTGGATCTTTCTCAAATGACATACCTTGTATAGTACCTTTAAGACCAACCTCAGTTTTTCTATCTCCTTTTCTTACTTCAATCTTTTGTTGCCACATCATTACTTTCTCTGGTGACATAGGACGGTACCATGCTGTATGTTCATTTAAGAATGCAGCATATTCCTGTAAAAATTTCCAAGAACCTTTTTCATTAATGTAATCTTTAAGACTAGCACCCATCTTAAGAGTAACACCTGATTCAAACCATTGCTGATTTATAAACTTACCCATATGATAATATGAAGAAGCAATCTGTCTCTTCTTTAATATAGCAGCATGTTTATAGCTTAGTTCTGCTAATAGTTCATATAATGCCATATGATATTGAGCATCTCTAATTTTAGCAAAACCAAAATTCTGTTCTTCTTTATCAAAGATTGGTAAAAAGTTTAACCACATATAATATTCTCTTGCAAGAAACCATGTGTCTCCATTATCTTTTACAATAACACCCTTTCTACATTTTACTTTTTGATCATCCCAGTAAGTTATAAAGTCTCTTGATTTAAAGGGAGCTGTACAGTATACTCTATCTTTTTTAAACTTAGTTGATTCCGATATAAATATTTGATTTGTTGTTTCATTAAATCTGTATTCACCAGGTTCTTTAAATAGTTCTTTGATAAACTTACTGAAGTCCTCTCTGGATTCAAAACTTGTTGTTGTCCATTCTCCATTGTCATAGGTTGGTATGTCTTGATAAATTTCACTCATTATTGGTCATAGGCCATTCCAATGCCCCCTCTTACTTTACTTGACTGTTCTTCTTGTAGATCTTTATATGCACCTTTAAAAGATTGTCTTATGGCTTCATAATTTTTAGCTGCTGCAATAAGAGAGTTCATGTTACCATCACGCCCGTGTGTGATAGGTGTTGTTTCCATATATCTTGCTAATCTATCTAACATAGATGCAATTCCTTTATATGCTCTAGATGTAGGTGTTTCATACATTTTTTGACAAAACTGTAATGCTGCAAATATTGTATCATCTTCAATAGAAAAATCAGCACCTATTTGATCTACTATTAAATTTTCTTTATCCATATCTGGTGTAAAGAAGAAAGGATTTAAATCTGGATTAGGACAACACATATAAAATAAATATAAATAGATCTTAAGATAATCTTCTGGATAAACATCCATTACATCTTTAAGAGCTTTTAATGTATAACAATGTTCAGTAGGTATTACTATTCCATTTTGAACATCAAATAATTTAGTTAAAATCATTTCTTTTTAAATTTGTCTCTATTATCACTAAGGTAATGAATAATTGCTAATACTTCATCTATTAAGTAAGGTACTGAAATTGGTATAACTTCTTTTACAATTGGTTCCCCGTTAATATCTAACTTACTTATTGGATAACCCCATTGATCTTCTTTCTCTATTTCAAATAAAATATGATGGATAACTATTCTTCCTGGTTTTAATTTGGGATTGTGCTTTAGTATAATATACATATAAATGCTAAGTTGTAAAGCATAATGATTAAAATTACAATCATCTAATGTATCTACAGGAAAAGACATCTTATCAGATTTACCTTCCCAGTCTACATAAGATTCTTTATCTATCTTTTTATTAGTTTTATAGTCAATTATATTTACCTTACCGTTAACTACTTCAACTAAATCTGACTGACCGCAAATACCACCTGATCTTAAATAAACCATGTGTTCTGGATAAACTCCAGGATCTAATTTTTGATTTGGTGCTTTTTTAATACCTTCTGTAATTTCAGTAGGCTTAAATATAGGTATTGTAACCCCTTCTCTTTCCATAGAGGCTAATGAACATAAATCAGTTTCTCTCTGATTATGATACCAGTTACCAAGTTTTAAAGATCTACTTCCTTCATTATCCCAAATTTCTTGTATTATTTTAGGATCAATTCCAGACCATTTAGATTTTTTACTTTTAGTAACTTTTTCTGATGTTTTTTTAGCATCAAAAGGTTTTTTAAAATGTGAAACAACTGTAGTCACACTTATCCAATCAATGTTACTGTCATCAATACTTTTGTAACTATGATCATCTGCGTTAAATATAATCATAATTTCTCTAGTTTGTCTTCTTCTTCTTCAGTAGCAATGGCTTCCCACTTACCAAGTGGACAATCGGATGATAATGATCTAGTCTTAAAAGTTAAAGAACAACCACATTCATTACAACAAGGAGCCGTACCTTTTACAGCACACTTTTTACCTTTTAGTTCACACTCATCACAAATAGAATATCTTAGTCTAGCTATCTCTTCTATTGTTTCATCTCTAAGAATACTATTAGTTATCCCCTCCAGAATCTGTTTGCGATTTGTCCAAATCAGTTTTAATGTATTTTTCATCTTCAAATGTTTTTTTTCTTTCTTTTTCTTGTAAAATTTTTCCTTCTACTTTTATTAACTGCTCTAATTTTTTTTGCAAAAGAGCTTTTTTGTGATAATCTTTAAATGTTTCAACAGGATGATCATCTATTAATTTTTTATAATGTGGAATTACTTTATATACTTTTTTTTCTTTTATTATAAAATGACCTAGACTTTCTATATTAATTCTAGGCTCTTCAAGTTCACTTAACAAGAACCTTATTTTTTTATAATAAAATTCAACTAATTGTTCTATTAATAAAACTTCTAAATTTAATTCTTCAGAAACTTCGTTGTAAATACTACTATGTTTCTTTGGTATCATCTTGACTTAAAAATTTATAATCTAATAATAAAGTCCCTTTAGTTTGAATTTTTAATTCTGGATTTAACATTATAATTCTTTTATTAGTACTTTCTTTAATAACCAATTTATTTTTTTCAGCTTTATTAATACAATTTCTTACTGTTTGAGAAGATTTAAATATCCACTCTTCTTCAGAAGATACATCATAACAAAAATTTGTTAATTCTATTGGTTCATTAAAACTAAGTAAAGTCAAACAATTTAAATCAGAATCACTCATTGAAATATTATTAATATAACAATGAGTAAGTATCTGAAATTTTACAATATTCCATTTAGGCATTCTTGCACGCTTCTGTATTTGATTGACTAAAGCCATAATTAACTTTTTCTTAATTTCTTTTCTTTAGTTTGTTCTTCTAAATCAGCATCATCATCATTAGGTGGTCCTTGTAATAACATTGCATATTGAATTTGATATTGTGTTTTTTTATATCTAAACTCATTTATTTCAGCAAGTAACTTTTCATGTTCTAATTGAGCTTTAAGATATTCAATAGAATCTAAGTAAAATTCTAGCATTTGTTGTTTTCTTTCTGCTAACTGTTCAACAGTTAAATTTTCTTCAGGATGTTGGTTTTCCATTTTTTATATATTTAAGTTTAGACAAATATACAAATAAAGTTTAAATTAAAATAGTTTAAATAAAAAATCCAGGCATACTATATACCTGGATTACTATGTTTACTATAAACCTATCTATTTTTAAGTGTCCAATTAAGAATTGTAAAAGAATAAAAATTTCTTTGAGGATCTATTTCAATAGATAATACATCTACTAGAGATACTCTACATCTAATGGTTATTGTTTTCCAATTAGGCTTATAGTTTTTCCAGTTGTTTCTAAATTTCATTTTACAAGAGATTTAAGCATTGCTATCATTTTTGGTTGAGGAGATATATCACTCTTATCTTTTCTATAAGAGTTATGAGTATATACTCCTGGTACGGCAGATAAAGCATTCTTAGAAACACTCCACATATCTGTCTCATTGTATTTAAGAGAGATACCATGGATCTTACTCCAGTATACAAGCAATTGTCTTACAGATTCAATCTGAGCATCTGTATAGGCATGATAATAAATATGACCTTTGTAAGGTTTTTCTAATGTACAAACTTGATCTAAAGGTACCACTCTATCAACATAGTTATAAAACTTACCATCATTTTTCAAAGTTAATGGTCCCCAGTTACATATCTCAATTCCAATTGCTAATGGATCAAGTGATCTATATGGTAAAGCATTTGCTCTGAATACATCAGGTTTAATACCTAAATGATAAGCCCATTTTTTAGATGAGAATGCTTGAGCAATTTCTCCATCATAAGTATCTTTAGATAAACCTTTACCAGATATAACTACACATGTAGCAATACGTCCTCTGTCATCTGTGTCCCACATTTTAATTGTACCAGGGGCAGAAGAATTTCCTGCTGTATGATGTAATACAATCTGTAGTTTTTTGGTTTCCTCATTTACATACTGTCCTTCTGAGAGAGGTACCTGTTTTATTTTAGAAAGATCTAGTAAACTCATTTTGTTTTATTAAACTTTTTAGTATAAAATTTAGCTAGCCAATTACCTACTTTTTTTAATATAGAGTTTTGAGCATCAACTGTAACAGTAGTTCCTGTTTCTGTTTTAGTAACATTAACATCTAGCTTTTGTCCATCATATTTAAACTCTTTCTTAGTTTCATCTATATGAAGTTCCGCATCTACTTTAGGAGTATCTACTACTACGTTAACTTTTTTACCTTCTTTCTTTGCTTTGACTTTTACTTTCTTAGTTTTTACTTCTAATTCAAAGTCTTCAATTTTTTTCTTTTTTGCTGTCATTGTTGGTTATTTATGGTTTTTAATTTCTTCTGTTTTATCTTCAACTGTTAGTTGAGATAAGGTTGCTGCAACAGTTCCTGCTGTTACTACATATCCTGCTACTGTAATTACTGCTGCAGGTAATGCTATTGGAGCTGCCACAATCATAGCAGCTGCTGTACTTAGTACAATTGCTACTCTCTGTACTTTCTTCCAGAATCGTGGTGTTCTAGATTTCCATCTTCCTTTCAATTCTTTCATTTTGTTTTGTTTAACACAAACATCTTAACTGCATCTGATAATTCACCTACATTCTTTGCTAGGTTTTTTATCTCAAGTTGAGTAAGTTCTTGTAATGCTTGATACTTTATCTGTGTTTCTTGTTGTACTAGTTCTATTTTACCTTTTAACTTACCTAATTCTTCTGTACTTTTTCTAACATCTGCATGGATGATTTTTAAAAAATATCCAAATATAGTAAAAATTGTTCCTGTTATAAAAATTGCTAGTGCTATTGTAGTTGTGTCCATTGTCATAATTTATAAATATACATAATAATATACAAAAAATTATTTAGATTGCAATGCATAACTAAGTGTTTTTACTTATTTATTCAAAAGGTGGTGTTGGTTTTGGTTCGTATGGTATTAAGTCAAGGTCTTTAACCCAAAGATAGTCAGGGTTAACACACTGCTCCATTTCCTCTACTGAAATTATCCAATTATCATTCAAGTCCTGAATAGGATTAAAATAAGAATCAGGTGCATATAACTGAGCTACTATCTCATCCTTTTGTACCTCTGTCAATAGTCCGACATAGGTAGCTCTTTGTTCTGCTGTTAAATCTGTTAGTTTCATGCTTGTCTGCCTAATGTTGTTTGAAATGCTTGTACTGCCGTTCTTAAATTAGCAGCTTCTGTTGCCGTAAGTGAATCATTAAATATAGCCGAAAAAGCATATCTTATATTTGTAGATAATAACAAAGCTCCATTTCTATTAAGACCTCCTATATATACATTTCCATTGAATAATGTACCAGAAGTGTTTGTGCTTGTAACTACCAAAGACCCATTTTTATAAATATCATTATTAGAAAATCCTGGTGTTGGATTTGTTCTTTTAACGGCAGTATAAAAACCTAATCCAGTTGTATCAGTATAAGTTCCAACTCCCGCAGCAGTAAAAGCCCCTACATTAGTTCCAAAAACAGAAGTTTTTACTGCTAAATACCAGTTGCTATTATTATCAGCCCCAAAGTCAATACCTCCAGTTGTATATTGATTGGTGTATAATGCTGCAGTAAAACTATTTACCGATGTTATTTGAGTGCTAAAATTAAATCCAGTATTGCCATAAGAATTAACCCCATTACCTTTAACCCCATTAGCGTTCCAAGTCCATCCACCAACCCAACTAATTTGAAACTGTGCTGTATTTTTAAGATTATAACTTGTTGAAGTAGAAGTACCACCAACATAAGGGTGTATCATTGAAGCCTTTGTCCAAACTCCGTAACCTTTCAAGTCTACTACTAAAGTATTGATTGCCGCTTGTTGTGTTGGGTCTGTTATTGCAGCCGCTGTTATGAATGCTTGTGCGTCTGCGTCATAACCACTCCCAAATAAATATGGATTAATTATCATACTCTTGTACCTATGATTGTTATCTTCAATCCTTTTGCAGTACCATCTCCTACAGTGTCAATGTCAATAGTCATCTGTGCATCATCAGCAAGTGAACTATCACTTATTACTGGAGCTGTTACAGCAGTTGTACTTGTTAATTCTGTATTGTCAATAGTTAATTTTGTGCTTAGTATTGATGTACCTGCCTCATTAATATCTACAGTAAAGAGACTCCCACTTGCTTGAGCTGTTGTTAATGAAGCTCTAACAGATGTTATAGTCATAGCACATGGAGCCCTGAATGTTATTTTAGCAGTTCCTGTTGTCAATGCAGTTGTCTCATCAGAACAAGCTAATTGAATATAGACAGGGATTGGGTTAGGTATTTGTATATATGTGCTCATTATGTAAGTGTTATAATTAATAATTCAGCTCCAACAGCAGAAGAATCATAAGCAACAGATGCTAATGTATTATTAATACCTCCTGCATCAAAATTAATAGTTTCATTTGGTTTTAGTGTAACACCTCCAACGGTAGCATTAACTGTTCCTACGCTAGCAAAAGATACTGAATAAGCTCCAGCTGCTATAGTTCCACTAGCAGAAACTCTTGATACAGTAGGAGTCCTTACTGCTGCATTACTATCTACAGTAATAGAACCTCCACCATCTGCAATATGAACATGCCCACTTGCATTTACCTCAATAGTTTGTTGAGTTCCACCAGCTGTAACACCAGCTATAACAAGAGATTTTGTAGGTGCAGCAGTGTTATCTGTTTCTACACAATCATCTAAAAGTTGAACGCTAGTTTTAACGTCTAATAATGTTGCTTCAGTAGCTGCACCTGTAGGTAAAGGAAGTGCTGTAGCGTCTATAGTAATAGAGTTGCCTCCATCTTGAATAGCTACTTGACCTGTAGCATTTACATTTAAAGGTACTGGAGAACCAGATGCTCCATTAACATAACCATAGATACCTACTTGATCATTAGCTGCATCTAGATTTACTTCTAATGTAACACCACCAATAATGTTTACATCTAATCCAATGTCTGCACCAATAGTTGTACTAGTTAATAAAGTACCTCCTGCACAAAGAGCTATTGAATCTTCTACACAAGTTAAGGGTAGTGATGTTTGATTAGCTATCTCTTGTAAACCTTTTAATACTTTTAACTGCCAAGGAAAATTATTTCCTTGATTTCCTGAGTTTTTTAAATTTCCTATTGACATAATTTTTTATTTTAATAAACTTTTGCTCCTCTAAATGTAAGTATTTGTCCTGGTACACTAACACTTCCGGTAATTATAAAATATTGATTTACTGCCCAGTTTATACTTACTGTTTGTCCTGAAGTACTAAATATTGTGTTATCAGTTATTACATTAATATTTGCAGGACATATATATGTTGAAGCCCCATCTATATAAAATGTTCTAAACATAGTTAAAAACCTAGATGATAGATTACCAGTAGTTAATGCTAGTTGAGTTGCTCCTACTAAACTATTAGAAGTGTTTATCCAAAATTTAGTTTCTGTAGTATAACTATTTACTGTTTTGGCAAATTGAGCACTTATAGTAATAGCTTCATTACCACTATAAGTATTAGCTGGTATTAATATACTACCAAACATTGTATCACTTGTTGTGTTTATAGTTACTAGTCCACTTAAATAAAAGTAAGGAACTGAAAGACCTTGTGGACCTTCTAATCCTTGTAATGCTAAAAAGTCCCAATTAGCTATATCTACATCAGGAGTTGTTACAGATGGTCCAACTGCATTAGAACATACATAACTTGATCCATTATAAAATACTACATCTGTAGGATTGTATGCAGTAAGAGCACTCCATGTTCCCAAAAAGTTTAAACCTGCTGCACCTACTGGTCCTGTTGAACCCACTAAACCTTGTATACCTTGAGGTCCTACAGCTCCTGCTGGACCTTGAGCACCTGGAGGGCCTGGAGGTCCTGCTACCGCAAGTTGATTTTCAAGATCTTTAAAAAATATACCAGCCGGTTGATAGTCTGATCTATTGCTTGTATCTCTAACACCTATAGGCAGAATATCATTGGGGGCTAATGTTTTTTTAATCTTCTTAGTTTTAAATAGATTAAAAAAATTATTTATGTTATTTAACATAGTTTTATATTTATATTGTTGTTGATATTACTATATTACAGTTATTTATTGACATATCTTATATACTAAATCTTCTTACTGCACGCACAGAGGTTGAGCTGGTCTTAGTTGCGCTGTCGGCTCGCACAATGGTGAAGTTGAAGTACCACGCGAGGTTGCTGACATACTCCGTACTACTCCAATAGTTGATAAATGCTAACTGTGTTCCTGCTGCTAAATTTATACCTTGAGCAACTTCCCATCTATTTTGCCATAGTTTGCTTAATTCATCTAAAGCAGGAAGATACCAATCTGATTTACCTTGAGCCGCACTTGCATCACATAATTGAGCAGCAGTACCAACCGTTATACCACTTGCTGCTCCTGCTGCAATTAAGTTAGCTGTATTAGTTTGTCCATTAAAAGTACTTTCAACATTAGGTATATCTACAGATAATGTTGCCCATTGAGCAGATGAACTTAAATTATTTAAGTCTACAACTATATAATTCTGTGTAGCTCCTGCTGTTGGTGTACCATTTGGTAATGTAGATAACCATCTATGCATAATAACACCACCTTCAGATACTACATATTGTCCAATCTCATAAGTAAATTGACCACCTGCAACAATACTTGACCAGTTGTATGATACTCCATCTAAAATTAAAGCATCAATATCAATCTGAAGAGTGTTTGCTGTATTTAGATTATCAACAAGTAACATACCAGGATAGTTATCATTATTTAAGTATAATGTTGTATCATTAGTAAAGTTTACTGATGTAATAGATGCTTGTCCAATTCCTCCAAAGTTATTAAGAGTGTTTGATTGATTAACTACTTGCTGAAGTGTTGGAGTAACAGGAGTTACACCTGCTACAATTTGAGCTTCTAAATCTTTAAAGAAGATAGCAGCTGGTTGATAGTCTGATTGAGTTACTGAATTTCTTACCCCAATAGCAATCACATCATTAGGAGCAAGAGTTTTCTTTACTTTTCTTCCTCTGATAAGATTAAAGAAGTTTGATATGTTATTTAACATGTTTCTTTATTTTACAATTCTTACTTCTCCTGTAGGAGTACTATACAATTCTCCTTGTTTTAACCCACCTGCAATAGCTGTTGCATTATCTGAAAACTCTCTTCTTATATTTGCTAAGAGTGCATTAAGATGCCCAAACTTAGCTGGTGCCATATCAGTATCTTTATTTAGATATGGGTCTGGTGATACTGGATAAAACTTTACCATATTTTATTAATTAATTGTGTAAAGTTCAAAATATACATATAACTCACCATCCCAGTTATTAACACCTGCTACTGCAGGATTAGCATTATAAAGATTAAAGCTTAATCCAGTTGTAACTCCAGTAGAGATTAAATATGGAATAACATTATCATCAATAGTTTGGTTGTAATATACAGAGTATTGTATATAAATATTATCTCTATTACCTGCAGTAAGATCTAGATCTGGATTATCAATCCATCCCTGTATTGATGTAGCAAAAGCTGGGTCAGGAAGGAAAGCTAATGATCCTACATTAATAATATCAATAATACCACGGGGAGTATCTACTGTTACAACACTAGTAGTTGTAATATCTAACTCATAGTGTTTAGTATTAGCTGTACAACCTGACTGTACTGCATGATCTAATGTCATTGCTCCTGTAATATACTTGTCATCTCGTGCAACTGTAGGTACACCTACTGCTAGTAATGATCCTTTTGGTGCAGTTTTAATTCTGCGGCCTCCCTTTATCCAGGAAATAAAATTTAAAATGTCCATGATTTATTTTTTTACTTTTTGAATATATTTTGTTTGTTGTAAAGCTAGTTTATCAGTAATAGTCTTTTTTTCTTTTTCACCATACTTAGATAGTAAGTATTGATTTAAATTAGTTTTTTTCATGATTTCGTTTTAATTAAAAAATTCCATTACTGTTCCTTGTGGTACTGCTATTGTAAAGTCAATAGAAACCTGTGCACTAAAAGTAGTTCCTGCTGTCATTACCAAAGTAAACCAATGGTCTTCAGGAGCTGATATTGTATTATCATCTGCAATAAATGTTGATGTTGTAGAAATTAAATTACCTGCTCCATCTTGTACAAGAACATTAAAGTTCATAGCAGATGCTACTGTATCATAAACATTAGTATCTGTTGCCAGTATTGTAGTATCTTCTTTTACTCTTAACAGGGGATCTGAACCAACCACTACACCAATAAGATATGCATAAGTTGAAGACCCTTTCAATTCAGCTAAACCTTGAATTCTATATCTATCATATACCTGACCATCTGAAAAGGTAATAGTCCCTAGTATAGAATTCATTGTTGCTTGTACTTCTGGATCAAAAACACCTTCTACAAAAGTTACAGAAGGTTCTCCTACCACATTAGCAAAGTCAGCAACTGTAGTAGCACCTACTAAATAACCATCACTTCTACTTTTATCTTTAAGGGCAACAGGTAATAATGTTCTTTTTGGATCTACTGTTTTAACTATACGTTTTCCTTTAATCCAGGAAATGAAATTTAGAATATCCATTATTCTTTTATTTTTAATATATATATACCATAATATACAAAAAAATACTGAATAAAAAAAGTCCCTAGAAAAAAATTCTAAGGACTTTACCTGGAGAGGCGCAAATTTTATATAAAATAACCCATAATAAATGCTAAAATAACCATAATAATTATGATTGAGTTATGAAATTTTCTTCCGAGTTCATCATCTTCCCATACATTAGACATCTTATTGTATATAGGTTTGCTAAATGCATTTTGTACTAAGAACATAAGTCCTAATAGAATAATTCCACAAAACAGTAATAATATTTTAGTTATCATTTTTTTTAATTTTTTGTTGTAAATATTCAAGAGCTTCTTGTAATTCTTCTTGAGTTATTGTTTCTTTTTTTTCTTCAAGCATGTTAGCAAGAGTTTCTAAAAAGTCTAAACTAGCTTCTAGTTTTATAATTCTATTTTCAAGACTAATTTCTTCAGACATAATACCGTCTACCATATTTTTATAAGGACTTACCATACTATAATTACATCACCTTCATTAAGAACTAATTTAATAGTTCCATCAATTTCTATTCTTTCTACTGTTTCCATATTGAGAGATGAAGTACGAACATATACTGAATCCCCTTCTGCTACTTCTTCTACTTTATCTCCTATTGCATAAACTATAAGTTTACTCCAGAGTTTAGCAGCTTCTTGCATTACTGCTTCTTCATCTTTAGTAGATAGTTCAATACTAGATTTTTTTCTTTCAGGTACACTAAGTAAAATAGTGCGGCCCCTTAGTTTTTTAAAAGGTTTACTCATATTGTTGGTTTTAAAATTTACGCATCATACTTTTTAGAATTACTCACCTTCTGTACATTAGGGAATGGTTTCTGTAATAGATCAAATTTAATCTTTTCAATCAACCCTATAACAGCAAAATTTTCATAGGCTTTTTCATTTAAATGAACCTCTATTCCATTGTCTGTTTCTACTAAAGATAAAATAATTGTTTCTTCTGACATTTTTAATTTTTTGAGTAGTTCATCATATACCATTCTAGCCTCTAAGTTAGACTTTGTCTTTTCTGCAACAAGTTGCCATAACTTTTTTTGGTGACTAGTCATCTCATATAATAAACTTAATTATGACAAATATATAAATTTTTTTTGTTTAAACTAAAAATATAAAATATTATTCAGTATCATAAAACATATTATCAGTATTTTCTGTGCCCCATTTAGCATGACCTTCACAATGATAGTATTTAAGGTTTAATTTATAATCAGGAATATTCTTAAAAGGTTCTGATACCATACTAGGTTCATTCCATAAAATTCTATTATTAGGATATATACAGAAATGCCCAGAGTCAAGTTCTATAACATGACCCATCTTATGTTGACTTGGTTCTTCAGCATAAGAAGTAGAAATAGTAGAACTACTATCAGCATTCCAATCTAATGTAAACCTGTATCTACCTTCTACTTTTTGTTTATTTTTAAGATAGACTTGACATCTCTTACCTTTCAAAAACATAAACTGGGTAACACCAGGTGTATAAGAAAAACAATCCCATAGTTGTAAAACATGAAAATCTAAATGTGGTGCATCAGGTTTCTCAAATGGTACTAAAGCTGACACAGGTATTTTATCATATACAGCACCGATGTCTGTCATAACAACAAACAATGCTGCAGTACCCTGAAGACTCTTGATAGCAAAAGCTGTTCCTTCTACTAATTCTCCATGATGGTCTTCAAGATTATATAAGTATTCTTTTCTTATATAACATTCAATAGGTGGGATATTTATATTCATTTTTTAAAAAACCCTTTTTTAGGTTGCTCCTTCTTATCAAACCCTAGTAAATCAATTATCTTGTTAGCCTGTTCTTCAGCAAAAGTAATTACCTCTTCTTCCTTGTCCTTGATGTTCCAGTTATTAAGTAATATACTCATGTGCATAGTTTCATGCATAACAGCAGTAGCTTTTTCTGTAGGAGAATACTTTTTAAAAGTACCTAAGTTAATAAACAAGAATGGTTTTAACGGAGCTTTAGCTGTCAACTTTTTATCAGCCGGATCATAATTAGTTAATCCATAAATATAAACTCCATTGCCCTTAGTCTTATCTACTTCTTCTGACTTGGCATCAGCAAGGTTAAGGCCATGCATTTCTGATACATTATAATAATCAAATATTTCTGTAGCATTTTTACCTGCAAGGAGTACATAATCTCCCATGTCTATCTTTTTCATAATATAAATATACTAAATTATTGCTTATTATAGTATGCTGTTGTACGTAAATTATATTTTAATGTCCAGTTTATTATGCAAAAAACTGGACATTTTTGTCCCAAATTTAGCAAATATTTGGGACGTTATTCCATATTGCAATTTTAAACCTATAGACTTAAACATACTACATTATTGGGAACATTCTACTATCTACCATTTTAAAAGTTTCCTGAATAGTGGGAGTTTTTATTATTTTAGTAGAAATAGTAACAATTCTTCCACCTATTGGTTTTGGTGGAGCTCCTCTTTCAACATGCCATCCTTTTGTTCCATCCTCATATTCTTCTTTATATGTACCGGTAATACATAAATGAATTTTCTTATGCTTCATCCTATATATCCCATTAATATATTCTAAGCTTTCTCTAACATCATTACGTGCTGAGTTCTCATGTATATGTCCCATTGTAAATAGATCCATATTCTCATAAGTTTCTAAAGCTCTAGTTAAGTTTATAGCACCTTTAGTAACTATACCACCTCCACCAGAACCATGAAAATACTTATGTCTAAATGTACTAGTCTTTGCAGTTCTTATTTCTAGGGTATAAATTAACCAACCACCATAACCACCTTTCTGTATATTAGACCCAGTCTTCAAGTTAATAGACTTAATAAACCTGTCCAGTATATCAGTCTCTTGCCACTTAATAATAGCCGTCTCATGATTACCATAACTAATAAGAGCAATCTGTTGAGCATAAGGAGTCCACCATTCTACTGCAGTCTCTACAATACTATCTAGATATTTAGCATTGTTATGCTCAGGTCTTATATCAGACTTATTACTACGTTTATCTCCCCGGCCCTGCATTAAACAAAAAAAGTCCCCCGTAATAACTATAGGTATATCTTCTTTAACACAGTAGTCTAGATTCTTTTTTAATAACCCCCAGTCACACTTAGGATTATCCCAATGTATATCAGATAACACAGCTATGTCAGCTTCACCACCATTTAAATATATATTGTGGATGTTTTTATTAATTTCTTTAATATCTATCATAGAATAAAACTATAATATAATATACATTAAATATATGAATTTTCAAAAACAATAACAAAACTATAATATACAAGACCATAATATACAAGACCATGTGATGGGTCCTATGTCAGCTGACCCCCGTCCCGTTGCAGCTGGGTGGTACCCCCCGTCTTAAGTAGGAGTAAGGATCTGTGTGCAGAGTAAAAAAGTAAAATAATTTTTGCTGGAGAAAAAGTTTAGTAAGTAGCTAGTGCTAAGTAACTAAGTAAGTAATATAGTATGTAGTATACTATTATATATAGTATGTTAGATAGATAGAAATAAGAAGGTAGTATTATATACTTAAGTAGGATACTAATGTATATACTGTATAGACAACTTTATAATTATCTGAAAACTAATTGATATGCACAGAGTAGATATTTTTAGTTTCTTGGCATCAGATGCTGAGGAACTAACCAAAATGCAAACAAGGTTAAACCAATGGCTTACAGCCAAAAGTTTAGTTAAATATGAAATACACACTACAGGTGAGTATATTATATTCAATGTTTGTAGAAAGAAGGACTAATACTCCTTCTTTTATTTTAATAGCAACTTTATAATACTTATAAATATAACGTTATGAAAAAGTATGGACACTATGTGTTTGGAGTATTACTCCTAGGTTCTTTTATGGGCATTCTAATGAGCATGGGAAATAATATCCTTGCTTCCGTTGGTATATCTTGTCTATTTTGGGCATGTATGTTGACACCAATGTTAGGGGATTAAGTTCCCCTTTTCTTTTTAATAACAACTTTATAATGATATTAAACTTAAAATTATTTGTTATGCAAGAATCAATTGACAATGACCTACGTGAAATACTCACAAGGGAAGAAGAACTGTGGATGATGACACAGGGAGAATGCATCAAACATATACTCAGACTTGAAGCAGAGTATTATGCAAATCAGAATACGGATACAGATCTACCTTGGTAAGGTAGATTTGTTTTAATAACAACTTTATAAGTAAACTAAAATTAACTATGATAGCACAATTTATGATTGATGAAATAGAAGGGATTTCTATTTTATTAGGTTACAAGATTACACCTGAAAGCAGTAAGGCTCTTGAGACTTTAAGTACTGAAGACTTAAGAGACTATAGAAACAGTTTGGCTTTAGATTTTAAAGTCACAACAGGTAAAGATATTCTTGTAGTTGATTAATAAGAAGGGGGAAGTAATTCCCCTTTTTAATAACAACTTTATAATTAATTTAAATTTTAATTAATATACTATGGAAACAATTAGATTAACACGTGAGAACTGTGTAGCACAGGCTATCTCACAAAAAAACAACATCATTGTACAAATTACAATTGATAGTACCAATTGGGTTACTGCAGTAATTAATAAAAAGTATTTTAATCTGATAAATATACAAGGTTTTGTGGACGGCAGATTAAAATTATGTGATGATGGTTTAACCATATTTGAAGGGTTTAACTTCAGATAATATTAAGGGGGAGTAATCCCCTTTTTATTT
>Ga0315289_10002787_pt1 | contig 26680 bp, 20 predicted proteins | sample YL17G11_40_MG_FD_203452 | JGI IMG/M metagenome (GOLD analysis project Ga0315289, IMG submission 203452) | Sediment microbial communities from Yellowstone Lake, YNP, Wyoming, USA - YL17G11_40 | ecosystem: Environmental > Aquatic > Freshwater > Lake > Sediment | place: USA: Wyoming | collected...
ACAGGTACATCTGGTCGTTCGTCGGCGGCAGGCCCGTCGTCCACGAGTTCAAGACAATCAAGCAAATCCCCGCCACGAGCAAAGAATCGGACGCGCTGCGCGCGGATTTGAAAGCGCGCGGTTCCAAATTCGTCGGCTCGACGACCTGCTATGCGTTTATGCAGGCGGCGGGTTTAGTAAATGATCACGTAACGAGTTGTTTCAGGTATCGGCAAGTGCAGCATTCGCGGTTGCTCTAAGATTCGATAAATGCGACGTCGCTATTTGCAAAACCACCAACTTTTCGAAATGGCGTTCGTTCCATATCATCTGTGAGTTCTCATTCTCGCGGCAGTATCCCACGCATAGCAAGCCATTCAAGATCGAGTTCCCAAATAAAGTACCGACTGCCCAAGTATTGAACTTGAGCAGTCGGTACTTGATTCGTCAGCCGGCAGGCGATTTGCGGGTATTTCGAATGTCGCGAACCTTCATGTTATCCGGACACAGCCGTCGCTTCGATCTCGACCATTGTCTCCACCCACGCCAGACGTGCTACGCCGAAGAGAGAGCAGGTATGCCGACAACCTGCCTTTGTCAAGCGATTGATGAACACGTCAAAATTCTTGAGACACGCGTCAACGTCAGTGGTGTAGATGTTCAGGCGCACGATGTCGGTTAGGGGAAAGCCAGCCGCTTTCAACAGCGTCTCAAGATTGTCCAAGGCGGCGTTGATCTGGGCGCGCATATCGCCTGGGTGCATAGGTTTGCCGTTCGGGTCAACAGAAAGCTGACCAGAGCAGTACAGCACCTTTTGCCCACCTTGGACTTGGCATGCCTGAACAAAACCGTCTTGATCCTGCCACGTCCATGGATTTGTGATTTGACGTTCCATTGCTTTGTCCTCCTTTGTGAGATGTGCGTTTTTTCCCTGCTGGCCTCTTGACATCTGCCGGTCGGGGATTATAATTTCATTGTGCAATGCTTCTTGCTTCACGCCCAATTTCATGCAGGTACAATTCCGTAGCAAAGCGCCATCGCAAAATCAAATGCGACCTGCAGAAACTGATTGGCACGCCGATTTTGGGTAGATGGGACGGGGTTTTCCAAACGATTCAAGGATGCGTCTTGCCTGAGTTCTGCTTGCCGACATTTGGCAATCATACCCAATCCATCAAAGTCTTGGATCCAAACATCCCACTTCAGATCGCATTCAGGTACCGTGTTCATGATAACCTCCTTCGTCTTTTCTAGCACCATTAAACACTGATTTCTCGATCAGCATAAGGCGCTGAGCGTCATAAAAAGCGCGATAAAAATTGCTACTTGTTTTCGGCTTGATTCTACGAAAGCGAGGAATTATGGAACCACCAAATTCCTTTGGCGAATGGCTCAGACGACAAAGACGCGCTTTGGATTTAACGCAAGACGAGTTTGCCAAGCGTGCAGGATGCGCCACCGGAACGATTCGCAAGATTGAATCCGACGAACTCCGTCCCTCCAAGCAACTAGCGGAAATCTTGGCACAGCGCCTCAATGTGCCATCCCAAGACCACGAAAACTTCGTGCGTTGGGCGCGCGGAATATTGCGTGAGCCAGCGACTCTGCCGATTGCCGAAACCGCGAGCGTCCCGCCCCAGCAACGTGAAACCAAACCCACACATAACCTACCCGCTCAACTCACCAATTTTATCGGACGTGAAAAAGAAATCACCGGAATAAAACGTCTCTTGCGCGAGACACGCTTTGTGACGTTGACCGGTGCGGGCGGCTGTGGCAAATCACGGTTAGCGATTGAGGTTGCGCACAATGTGGCAGATCAATTTCCCAATGGCGTATGTTGGGTGGAACTTGCGCCGCTCGTTGACCCGGTACTGGTTCCGCGAAGTATCGCCTCAATGCTGGGTGTGCGAGAGGAAGCAAACTATCCGCTGGTCCAAACTTTGGTTGAATATTTGCGTGACAAGACCATGTTGCTCACACTTGATAACTGCGAGCATGTGATCGAGGCATGTGCCCAAATTTCGAATACGCTATTGCAGAATTGTCCGCAATTACGCATCCTTGCCACAAGTCGTGAATCCGTTGGGATCCTGGGTGAGAACCTTCTTCACGTACCTCCACTCTCACTTCCAGAGATAAAGGAATCTTACTCTCTGGAAATTCTGAACGAGTCGGAAGCGGTTGATCTTTTTGTGGATCGCGCTCAAAACATCGAGCCGACGTTTGCCCTAACTTCAGCAAATGTTGCCGTGGTTGCTCAGATTTGTTGTGAGTTGGATGGCATTCCGCTGGCGATTGAACTTGCAGCAGCGTGCGTTCAGGATTTGAGCGTTGAAATGATCGCGGCACATTTGGGCGATCGTTTTCGTTTGCTAACGAGGGGGAGCCGAACCGCGTTGCCGCATCACAAGACCTTGCACGCGCTATTCGATTGGAGCTATGACTTGCTCTCTGAGAAAGAGCGTATTCTCCTTCAACGATTGGCAGTCTTTGCAGGGGGATGGACATTGGACGCGGCAGAAGAGGTGTGTAGCGGGGCATTGATAGAAAAAGAGACGATCCTGGATCTTCATAGTAGTCTGGTAAGAAAATCTCTCGTCAATCGCGATGAGCGGAATCGTGACGGCGCGTTTGTCCGCTATCGGATGCTTGAAACGGTTCGTCAATTTGGGCGCGATAAAGCAATCGAATTAGGCGAACAAGAATGCATACGAAACAACCATTTAGGTTTCTTTCTCAAGTTGGTGGAACAAGCGGAATCAAAAATGCATGGTTCTGAACAACTCTGCTGGTTCGAGCGGATTGATGCGGAACGCGACAATTTGCAGGCGGCATTGGAATGGTCACAGATCAATGGGCAGATTGAATTGGGATTGCGCATGATGTTTCCGCTGTTCTGGTATGCCAAAGTGCGTGGCTATTGGATTGAAACCTTTGATCAAGCAGTCCGCCTACTCAAGCAGCTACCCACAAACGGCAAGACTCTTGGTTCTGCCGGAACATTAGCTACAGCAGGCAGTATCGCCTCGTTGCGGGGTGATGCGGTATCAGCAAAGAAATTTCTGGGCGACAGCACCGCAATCGCGCGTGATTTGGGGACGATGGGTAATCGAGTGCTTTGTCATTCAATGAGCTTTTTAGCGTATGCAATGAGAGATGAGGATACGGTGGCAGCGCAAGCGCTTGCCGATCAAGCCCTCTTGCAAGCGCGGGGAATAGAAGAGGATTGGTTTATCGGCGCTCTCTTATTGCCGGTTCAGGGTTACATTGCACAGAGCCGAGGAGATTATTCAGCGGCGCGTTCCAAACTTGAGGAAAGCATCTCTTTGCTCCAGTCGGCTGGCGATGACTTGTTTGCCGATGAATATGTCAGCGATATCGGCAGTGTTCTACTTGATGCTGGCGATTACGTTGCCGCGCAGACCTATTTCGAGCGCGCAATTCCACGCTATCGAGCCAACCAAGATAAGAAATACCTTGCTAATACAATAGGACGGCTAGGCGATATAGCATTAAGCCAGGGTAACTACGCTCAAGCACGCAGGTATTATGAAGAGTCCCTGGTTATTCTGCGTGCTCTAGCTCGCACGGTTATGTACCGTTCTGCACTAGACAATCTGGGGCGGATCGCCCGACTCGAAAAGCAGTATGAACAGGCACGCGCGTTACACAAAGAAAGCTTGGCGCTACGCAAAATCAGCGCGAACAAGCGACGCCTCGCTGACTCGCTTGAAGCTCTGGGTGTCCTAGCATTAGCGCAGGGACAAATGGTTCGCGCAGCTCGATTGCTGAGCGCGTCGCAACAACTATTCACCAGTATTGGCGCGAAGATGTGGTTCTTTCTTTGTGCCGAGTTCAATAGTGCCGTTGCGGATGTTCGCGCACAGCTTGACGAGGATGCATTCAACGCCGCGTGGGCAGAAGGACAAAAGATGACGCTGGAGCAAGCAATTGAGTACGCGCTGGCTGAGTGAACGAAGGTTCGAGTTTATCTCACGCCTACCTCTTGCGACGAATTGTTTTGCTATCGTCTAGTCAATTAGGGATAGGTGATTTGGCATTAGTCCTCTAGTTGACGAATCATTAATCCCCTCTCCCCCGTTGCCTATCTCTCTGACCAAATTCTGACCCCGCACCCACGCGATTTGAACTTGACAAAAATAGAATTAGAATGTATGTATATGTCCAGACAATTCACTGATGAGGGTGAATTGTCTGTGTCGTGTTGTTGCAAAGCAGTCTTTGAGGTGACGAGTGCCTTTCTGCTTCGAGGGAGAGGCATTTTTTTATTTCTGGAGAGGATTATGCATCTGCGTAGATTCACCTTTCTGATGCCAGCATTTTTGGTTGCAGTGCTCGCAATTTTTGGCGCGCCGATTGCGCGTGCGGATGGACCTGTCACCGCGCCTAACCCCGTGCAAGTCGAAAACCAGGTCTGTCTGGCGTGCCACGCGAACCGCGAACTTTCGATGAAACTGCCGAGCGGCGAAACGCTGGGGCTTTATACCGACGACGCGCAGTTCAACGCGTCGGTGCATGGCAAGCAAGGACAACGCTGCACCGCGTGCCACACCAACATCAGCGGCTATCCGCATCCCGCGACGACTGCGCGCGACGTCCGCGATTTTTCGTTGCAGATGTACACCATCTGCAAACAGTGCCACGACAAAGTTTATCAACAGCAGCTCGATTCCATTCACTCCAAAGACATTGCGGCGGGCAATCGCAACGCCGCCGTCTGCACCGATTGCCACACGGCGCACTACGTTTCCCCGCCCGATAATCCACGCTCGCGCATTCCACAAACCTGTCGCAAGTGCCACAGCGCCATCTTCGATCAATACAAGTCCTCCGTTCACGGCGCGGCATTGCTCGATCAATCCAATCCCGACGTGCCAACGTGTATTGACTGTCACGGTGTCCACAACATTTCCGATCCGACGACGAACGCGTTCCGCTTGAAATCGCCGGAGATTTGCGCCAAGTGCCACACCGATAAGGTGCGCATGAGAAAATACAACATCTCGACGAATGTGCTGAACACGTACGTCGCCGATTTTCACGGCTCGACCGTCGAGTTGTTTGAGAAGCAATCGCCGAACGCGCCGACGAACAAACCGGTCTGCTACGACTGTCACGGTGTCCACGACATTCGCGGTGTCAATGACCCCAAGTCCACGGTTATCAAAGAGAATCTTTTAAAGACGTGTCAGCAATGCCATCCCGACGCGACGACCGACTTTCCTGGATCGTGGATGAGTCACTACGACGCAAGCCCAACCAAGTATCCGGCAGTGTACTACGTTAACCGCTTCTACACGATTTTCATTCCCGTTGTCATCGGCGGCATGCTCGGGTTTGTTTTGCTCGACGCCGCGCGCCGCATCTTGAATCGTCTGCAAAAATCGGGGAGTCGGTAAGCCATGAGCGAACAAAAACAATACCTACGCTTTTCCATTGCGCAGCGCATCGAACATTGGGCGCAGATGCTCTCGTTCACCGGCTTGGCGCTCACCGGCATCCCGCAAAAGTTCGTCGGCAATGGCTGGGCTGAGACGTGGATTCAATTGCTGGGCGGGATTGAAATCGTCCGCATCATCCATCACACCTCCGCCATCGTGATGGCGCTGGCGTGCATTTATCACGTCGTCGTGGTCGCGTACAAGATTTTCGTTCTGCGTGTGCGCTGGACGATGTTCCCGCGCCTGGACGATCTGTTCGACGCACTCGACGTCGTCCGCTACAACCTGGGTCTGACGAAAGAGAAAATCAAACTCGACCGCTTTTCGTTTGAGGAAAAAGCCGAATACTGGGCGTTCGTCTGGGGTGCCGTGCTGATGGGCTTTACCGGCTTTATGATGTGGAATCCCATCAATACCGCGCGCTTTGTCCCCGGCGATTTGCTTCCCGCCGCCAAAGCCGCGCACGGCGGCGAAGCGCTCCTCGCCGTTCTGGCGATTATCGTGTGGCATTCTTACGGCGTCCACATTAAAGCGTTCAGCAAGGCAATGTTCACCGGCAACTTGAGTGAACACGCAATGGAACACGAGCACCCACTCGAATTGGAACGAATTCAAGCGGGACGCGTAGACGCCGTGCCTGATCCCGCAACGATCAAAAAACGCGAACGCCTTTTCATTCCAGTCGCCGCGATTCTCTCCGCGCTGATGCTCGTCGCGCTCTACTTGTTTGTCACCTACGAACAGACCGCGCTCACAACGTTGCCGCGCCGCGCCCAAGTTCAAATTTACGCGCCGATCACGCCGACTCCCACGCCGCGCGCTGGCGCGTCCGCGCCAACACTCAGCGCCGCCGCCAAACCTTTGCCGGACAGCCACGCGGGACGAACCGCGTGCCTTGCTTGTCACGCGAACAACATCGGTCCGAATCTTCCTGCCGATCACGCGGGACGCACCGATGCGACGTGCAGCGCGTGCCACAAACCCGCTGGTGCCGCGCCTGCACCAACTGTCGCGCCGACGAGTGTGCCCGCGACGAGACCCGCCGCCGCAACCGCCGCGCCAACCGCGGCGCCGACAACGGCACCCGCGACGAAACCCGCTGCCGCGACCGCCGCGCCAACCGCCGCGCCGACGACCGGTGCACCTGCTGCGCCGACAACGGCACCCGCGACGAAACCTGCCGCCGCGACCACCGCGCCGACGACCGCCCCGGCAAGCGCGGGTCCCAAGCCGATCCCGGCAGATCACGTCGGACGAACGACCTGCAACGCGTGTCACGAAACCGGCGCGGTGAGTCCCAAGAGCCCTGCCGATCACGCGGGGCGCACGGATGCAATGTGCATGGCGTGCCACAAGCCGCAGTAGATATTCGCTACCATCGCGCAACCCCTTGCCGGATCTGCGAGGGGTTGCGTTTTATTAACAGCCCACTTGACCCACCTTCGCTGCACGCCATAATGCAAGAAGGAATTTGTCATTGGATTTGGCGCAATGAAAGATTTACACGCTCATTCTCATCTGGCTGAGGTGAGCCAGCAGAACACCACGCGGCTCGCCGCGTCACTCCTCATCACGCTGGCGTTTGTCTTCGTCGAAGGCACGGCAGGTATCTGGTCGAACAGTCTCGCGCTGTTGACCGACGCCGCGCACAATTTCACCGATGTGCTCGCGCTTGCGCTCAGTTGGCACGCGATCACGCTCGCCATGCGGCCCGCCAATGCCCGCAGAACATACGGCTACCATCGGGCGGGTATTCTCATCGCGCTCGTCAACTCGACGACACTCGCGTTGATCGCGTGCGGAATTTATTACGAAGCGTATCATCGTTTCATTACGCCGCCGCAAGTGGACGCGCAGATTCTCACTACCGTCGCCGCGATTGCGTTCGTCGTCAATCTGGGAACGGCGCTGCTCATCCGGCGCGGGAGTGAGCACGATTTGAATATGCGGAGCGCGTTCGTTCATCTGGCAGGCGATGCGGCGTCCACCTTCGCCGCGATTCTCGCCGGCATCGGCATCACGCTCACCGGTTGGCAGTGGCTTGATCCGCTCGTGAGTGTTTTGATCGGCGCGCTGATTTTGGGGAACGCCTGGAGCATCATCCGCGAGACGATAAACATCCTGCTGGAAGGCACGCCGCGCGATGTAGACCTCGACGACATCGTGCGCGATCTCCAGCGCGTGAACGGCGTGAACGATGTCCACGATTTGCACGTGTGGAGCATCACCCAAAGCATGCGTTCGCTCTCCGCGCACATTGCCACCGACGACATTTCGATCAGCGCCAGCGCGCCCATTCAGCGCGAGATCAACGAACTGCTCTTTCACCAGTACGGCATCGCGCACGCGACGCTTCAGTTCGAGTGCGCGGAATGTGAATCGAGTTTGCTCTACTGCGATTTGGAAACCGCGAATCATCACGCGGATTAACTGCTGTCACCCCCTTGTCGGCTTGATATTTTTATTGTATGATTTATTGTAGATGCTGATGAGTGGCATCGCAAACTGACGTTAGGTGATGATTGCCTCCGTCGCGCTGGGGCGCGCCTCGGAGGTTTTCTATTTGACCGCGCAGCCCCCTATGATGGAGGTACATAATGCAAGTAGTTCGTTTCAACCCCGGCGCCTGGTTCGAAAACGCACTCAATTGGGTCGATGAACGCGTTGCCTTGCGCACGTTCATCGCCACCCTGCTGCACGTCGAGATTCCGCGTAGCGCACATACGTTTTATCTAGGCGGGATCACGCTTTTCTGCTTCGTTGTCCAGGGAACCACCGGCATTCTCCTCTCGCTCTATTACCAACCCACGCCCGAAAGCGCGTACAACAGCATCCTCTACATTATGAACCAAGTGAACTTCGGTTGGCTCATCCGCAGTGTTCACGCGTGGAGCGCAAATCTCATGATCATTTTTTTTGTTCTCCACATGCTGCGCGTAATCATCCAGGGCGCGTACAAAAAACCGCGCGAATTGACGTGGATGGTGGGCATGGGTTTGTTCTTTATCACGCTGGGTTTCGGCTTCACCGGCTACTTGCTGCCTTGGGATCAGCGCACGTACTGGGCGACGACCGTCGGCACTGAGATTGCCGCGGCGGTGCCGGTGATTGGCGAGGGCTTGCGCGATTTTCTGCGCGGCGGTCGAGAGGTAAGCGCGCTGACGCTTTCGCGTTTCCTCGGCGTGCACATGTTGATTCTGCCGGTGGCGCTCGTCGGACTGCTGGCGATACACTTGTTCATCATTCATCAGCAAGGATTGGCAGACCCTAAGGCAAAGGAGGACAAATGAGCAGCGAAACCAAACCTCCGAAGAAATTACTACCCTTTTGGCCTCACTATGCGCTGAGCGAATTTATCGCGTGGTACATCATGCTCGGCGTTCTGGTGACGCTCGCCGCGCTCTTTCCCGCCGGGTTGGAAGACAAGGCGAATCCGCTCCTCACGCCGGAGCACGTCAAGCCCGAGTGGTACTTTTTGTCGGTCTACCAATTTCTCAAAGTCGCGGCGGTGTTTAGTTTTCTCGGCTCCGAAGCGCCGCGCTTTCTGGGCGTTTTTCTCCCCGGCGTCGCGCTGGTGCTCCTCTTCTTCCTGCCATTCCTCGATCGCGTTCCCAAGCGTCCGGCGCGGCAGCGTCCGGTGATGCTCGCTCTGATCGTCATCGTCCTGTTGATTGTGATCGGATTGACAGCGTGGGGGCAGTTCAGTTGATTGGGAGACTAGAGATTCGGGGTTGGAGAACGGAGTCTCAACGATGAACAATATACTAAAAGCCATTGGCGTACTATTCATACTAGCGATTCTCGTTTTGCTCTTGCCCGGTGTCGCAGTGCGCGCGCAACAAGGACCACCGCCGATTCCACACTCACTGGAGGGCAGGCAAGATTGCGTCGTTTGCCACGTGACCGGCGGGGGCGGCGCGCCAAAATATCCCGCCGACCACACCGGGCGCACAAGCGCGATGTGCCCGGCGTGCCATCAGCCCGCTCCTGCCAAACCAGGAGTGACCGTCGCGCCGACGACTGCCGCGCCAACCGCGCAACCGACCGCGCGCCCAACGACTGCCGCGCCCGCCGCGCAACCGACCACGCGCCCGACGGGCGGTATTCCACCGATTCCACATCCGCTCCAGAATCGCGACAACTGCCTGGCGTGTCATCAGACCGGCATCGGCGGCGCGCCCAAAGTCCCGGCTTCGCACGCCGGTCACACGAACGAGACGTGTCGCGGTTGTCATCAACCCGCCGCGCCTGCCGCCGGTCTGGTCCCGCAGATTTTGCCAACGCCGGTCGTACACACACCTCCGGCGACAAAGAACCAAGACACTTGCGTGACCTGTCACGAAAATCAAGCCGGAGCATCCGCGACCATCGTCAAGGATTGGTCTACCAGCATCCACGCCGAGCGTAACGTCGCGTGCGTGGATTGTCATGGTGGCGACGCGACCAAAGCGGACAAAGCCCAAGCACACGCGGTTCAAGCCGGATATATCGGTATTCCAAAGTCGGTGGACATTCCCGCGCTGTGCGCGAGTTGTCACGCGAACGTTGACCAAATGCGCCAGTACGTTTTGCCGACCGATCAGTGGGCAAAATATCAAGAGAGCGTGCATGGCAAAAGACTCGCGCAGGGTGATGCGAAGGTGGCGACCTGTTTCACCTGCCACGACGGGCACGGGACGAAAAAGACGAACGACCCGACCGCGCAAGTATATTCGTTGAACGTGCCGGCGCTGTGTGCGAGTTGCCACGCGAACGCCGCATTGATGAACCCGTACAACATCCCGACGAATCAGTCTGACCTGTTCGCCAAGAGCGTGCATGGGCAGGCGTTATTGAACAAGCAAGATTTGCGCGCGCCGAATTGCGCGACTTGTCACGGCACGCACGGTGCTACGCCTCCCGGTGTGACCGAGGTCGCGAATGTGTGCGGCAATTGTCATACCGCGACGCAAGACTATTACCTCAAGAGCGTTCACGCCAGCAACAAGCCCGGCACGCCCAAATGCGAAACCTGTCATGGTCAGCACGATATGACGGCGCCCACCGATGATCTGTTCGCCGGCGCAGGCGCGCGGCAATGCGGCAGTTGTCATCCGGCCGCATCGCCGCAGGCGAACGTCGTCAAGGCGCTGTACGACAGCATCACGACGAGCGCCAAGGCAATTCACAACGCGCAAGTCGCATTGAAACTCGCCGCCGGGGCTGCCCTCATCATCGCGCCGGAAGAGGTCAAACTGTCCGAAGCACATACGAACCTCATCACCGCGCGCGCGGCGCAGCACACTCTGGATCAAGCCGTCGTCAAGGGGAGCACCGACAAAGCCGAGGCGAAGGCGAAAGAGGTTATCGCCGATGCGGACAAAGCGATCAGCGATAGTATCTTCCGTCGCCAATGGATGGCATTCGGTCTCGCCGTCATGGCGCTCTCCATCGTAGCGCTCTGGATCATTCGCCGTGAGTTGTACAAACAGTTGCCACCGGAATAGGGAGAAAACACGATGAACCAATCCGTTTCCGATATTTCACAAACGCCCATCACTCGGCGCAAATTCATCCAGTTCTTGCTTGGCTTTTCGATTGTCTCAACCATCGCCGGCATTCTGGTACCGATCATCGCCTATTTGTTTCCAAAGGAGGCAGCCGCGGGTCTGGGCGGACCCGTCGAAGTTGGCAAAGTGGAGGATTTTCCTCTGAATGCGAGCAAGGTCGTATCGGTTAGCGACAAGCCAGTCATCGTCGTCAATACCAAAGCCGGGGGGTTGAAAGCGTTCTCGGCGATTTGCACGCACCTGGGCTGCATCGTAGCGTGGAACGCTAGTCGCTCAAGCATCCACTGTCCCTGCCATGATGGATTTTTCAACCCAGTCACCGGTGCAGTCATTTCAGGTCCGCCGCCGAAACCGCTATCCGCGTACGAAGTCGTCGTCAAAGACAATAAAGTGTTGATCGGCAAGCAACTTGGATAACTCGACGGTGCGTCAAAAACAAGCGCGCGCGAGGCTGATGCGGGCTTCGCCGTCGTTCGTGAGGGACGGATTCTAGGGTCACACTACCGGTTCTGATGAGGGGACCGACCAGTGACCCAACGAAAGGGGGAATGTCAGAGAAAGCAAAATCGTATTCGATGAAGGACACGTATTCCAACTAATCCTGATGGAGGAGAATGTAAAAGATGCAAAGGAGAATCCTCGTCCTGTTGGGAGGGCTCTTGGCGCTGTCTGCCCTGTTGTTCATTGCGTCCTGTTCTAGCGCGCCAGGCGCTCCCGGTTCGGCAGGTCAAGCCGGCCCTCCCGGCCCGCAGGGACCTGCTGGTCCCGCCGGTCCCGCCGGAAAAGCCGCACCTGTTCCACCCGGCGCCGGACTCAAAATGGAGATTAGCAAAGTCGAGGTTCCCGCGGACAACAAACCGGTCGTCACTTTCAGGGTGACGGACGCGCAAGGCAACCTGCTCAAGAACTCTAATCTCGACGCAAACAGTTTCCGTTTCACCATCGCCAAAGTGGTGACCGACAAAGACTCGGGTTTGACGAGTTACGAAAGTTACGTCACCCGAACCGTCACCGGCGGCACATATACCTGGTACACCCAGACGCTCAAATCCGCGCTGCCGTCAGTCGTTCAAGCCACCGCTGACTCGGGTGGCAAGGTGGCGGAGACGGACACCGGCTTTACGTACGTCTTTTCCAGTACGATTCCCGCCAACTTTGACAAGAGCGCCACGACCGTCGTCGGCGCGCAGACCTCGCGCGATAATCGCGGCTCGGTTGCCAACGCGACCTTTGCGTTTGTTCCCGCCGGTGGCACTCCAAACGTCCGCGAAGTCGTCAAGACCGATGCGTGCAACCAGTGCCACGATCCTTTGCGAGTACACGGCGCGCGCGTCGAAGTCGGGTACTGTACGACTTGCCACAGCCCTCAAAGCACTGATGTTCACAGTGGCAACACTGTGGACATGAAGGTGATGACGCACAAAATTCACAAGGGCGCCAGTCTGCCTAGCGTGATAGCAGGCAAGCCGTACTTTATCGGCAGTAGCAATACCGACTTTTCCAATGTCGGCTTCCCGCAAGAAATTCGCAACTGCACTACCTGTCACCAGCCCGGGACCAAGAATGCCGATAACTGGAAGACCGTGCCCAGTCGCGCCGCGTGTGGCTCCTGCCACGACGACATTGATTGGGCAACCGGTAAATCTACGACCGGTGGCAAAGCGCACGTCGGAGGTCCCCAAACGAACGACACTGCCTGCAAGACTTGCCACCCGCCGGATTCCGGCAAAGAGTTCGACGCCTCCATCCTTGGCGCGCATGTCATCCCGAATGACTCGAAACAACTACGCGGCGTAAAATTCGCCATCGTCGGTGTAGCCGATACCAAGCCGGGTCAGAAGCCGACCGTCACCTTCAACATCAAAGACCGCAACGACAAGACGATTGACCCGAAAGATTTTAGCAGTCTTTCTCTGATTCTGGCTGGACCAACGACCGACTACGCCAGGTACGGGAGTGAATCGCTGGTCATCAGCGCGACGATCTCTACCAAAGCCAAAGACGCCGGCAGCGGTAATTACACGTACATGTTCGATAACGCGATCCCTGCCGACGCCAAGGGCTCGTACGCGGTCGCGATGCAAGGTTACATCAACACGCAGTTGAAGAAAGCGGATAGCACGCCGGTACTTGGCGCAGACAACAGGACGCCACTGGTCGTGCGCGATGTCGGCTACAATCCAGTGTTTTACTTTGGCCTGACCGATGCCAAAGCGGTTGCGCGGCGCGCGGTGGTTGAGCGCGCGGACTGCAACAAATGTCACCGCGACCTTGGCAATCCGGCTGGCTTGTCCATTCACGGTGGCTCGCGCATGAATACTGATTTCTGCGTCATGTGCCACAATCCGAACACGACGGATGAAGCGCAGCGCTCTGCGGACAAGGGTACCCCGGTGAGCATCGAGTTCGATTATCTGATCCACAGCATCCACAAGGGTGAGGAACGCACGTCACCTTTCATCGTCTATGGTAATGGGCAACGCCCGGTGGATTTCTCCGAAGTCGCTTATCCGGGCGACTTGACACACTGTGACAAGTGTCACGTTACGGGCGCGAATCTGTTGCCACTCAAAAAAGTCCTGCCACTAACCGTGACGCAAAAGGGCGCCGTCCAGTCTGTGACCCAACCGATCACGGCGGTCTGCTCCGGCTGCCACGATACTGCTCCGGCTAAAGCACACATCGCGATCAACACCGCTGCCGACAAAACCGAAACGTGCGTCGTCTGTCACGCCGAAGGTCGCGAAGCCGCTGTAAGCAATCACGGTAAAAAGTAAGAGTTCGGCTTGGCGGGCTGGCACACGTCAGCCCGCCAAGATACTTTTGGACGGCAGAGTGACCCTTTTGGACATTGTTTTTCCCGCGATTGGCTTTGACTTTTTTCAGCACATTGAGTAAAATTTGATTACAAACCATCGCCGAAGTGATGCCGCTGTCATTCCGCTGGGTAACGCAAGGTGACGAGTGCCGCACGCGCGATCTCTCAGCGGCGGTTGCCAGTTCTTTTCGCAAGGATGTGAGGGGAGATATATGTCTTTACTTCGCGGATTGTGGCAACGCATCCGTTCGATCACACTTCGACAAATCGCACAGACCGCCATGGCGCTCGTCGTCCTCTTGCTTGTTGTCATCGGCTTTGTCTACGCGTGGGATTACACCAACAGTTCCCCGTTCTGCGGTACCACCTGTCACCCGATGCCGCCGCATTATCAATCGTACCTACGCTCGCCGCACGCGCGCGTGCAATGCGTCGAATGTCACATCGGGCGCACGTTCGTCGGTGTCGCATTCACGCGCAAAGCGAACGACGCGCAGTACGTCATCGACTATCTTTCCAACAATTACAAGTTCCCCATCTACGCCCAAGCCGTCCAGCCCGCGCGCGAATCGTGCGAGAAATGCCATTGGCCCGAAAAATTCTCGTGGGACAAGATCGTCACACTGACGCACTTCACGCCGGACAAGACGAACATGCCCGTGCAAACCATCCTCGCGCTCAAGACCGGCGGCGGCACGCAGCGCGAAGGGTTGGGGCGCGGCATCCACTGGCATATTGAAAACGCGATTGATTTTGCGTATACCGAAGACCAAAAACTAACGATTCCATACATTCAAGTCACCAATTCCGATGGCACTCAAACAGTGTACACCGACATCGAAACCAAGTTGACTCCAGCCGACCTCGCCCAATTGCCCAAGCGGCGGATGGATTGTATTGACTGCCATAACCGCGTCTCACATAATTTCCAATCGCCGGACGACGTGCTGGACAATCTGCTTTCAACCAAGCAAATTGACCCGGCGATGCCGGAGATCAAGCAAAAGGGTGTTCAACTCCTCGCAGAAAAATATCCAAACCGCGACGCCGCGAACAAGGCGATTGCCGGACTTGAATCGTTCTATAAACAGAATCACGCAGACTATGCCGCCAAGAATCCGCAAGCCATCCAGCAAGCCATCGGCAAACTGCAAGAGTGGTACGCTCAGATGCGCTATCCTGAACAAGGATTGGATTGGACGGTGCATTCGAACGACATCGGTCACAAAGATTGGCCCGGCTGTTTTCGCTGTCACGACGGCAAACATTTCACGCCGGATCGCAAGCAAGCGATTCGACTCGAGTGCAACATTTGTCACACGATTCCCGAAGTCTCGACGCCGGGCGGTCCCGCGCCGGTGATTTCGCTTGCGCGCGCCGATGAACCCGCGTCGCACAAGACGACGACCTGGCTTGCCGAACATCGCACTGTGTTCAACACCTCGTGCCAAACCTGTCACGATACGAACAACGCCGGCGGCAAAGACAACTCGTCATTCTGCTCGAACAACGCGTGTCACGGAACGGAATGGAAATTCGTCGGATTGAATGCGCCGAAACTCGTCGGCATTTTCAAGCCACCCGTGCCGCCGGCGCGCGATCCCAACACGCCGGTTGCGCAAATTCCGCACCCTATCGGCGGCAATCCCGATTGTCAACTCTGTCACGGATTGCAGAGCAAAGTGCGTCCGTATCCTTCTGATCACGCCGGACGCTCAAACGATGTCTGTCTCGCCTGTCACAAGCCCGCGGTGCCCGCCACCGCACCCACTCCTGTGGCTGTGCCTCCAGGTGCCGCTGCGCCCTCGATAACGGCTGGTGGTCCGCCCAATATTCCGCACGATACCGCTGGACGAACACAATGTCTTGGTTGTCATGGCAGCGGCACGGCAGGGGTTCCTCAGATTCTGCAATTTCACAAGGACGCAGGGTTTAAGAACGAGAATTGTCTGACCTGTCACAAGATGGGCAGGGTGAGTCAGCCCACCGTCGCGCCGACGGCAGCAACCGCTAAGCCCACCGTTGCGCCGACGACTGCTGTACCGCCCACTACTGCCCCTGCGACAGGCGGTGTGCGCAAATTGCCGGCAGATCACGCCGGCAGGACTGCTTGTCTGATGTGTCACGGATCGGGTCTGGGTCCAAAACTGCCTGATGATCATGCAGGGCGGACCGACCCAATGTGTTTAGCGTGTCACAGCCTGCCCGGTGCCGCACCTGCCGCGCCGACCGTCGCGCGATGACCAAGCCCGCCGCCGTACCCGGCGCGCCAACAGCCGCGCCGACGACGGCTCCCGAGAGCACGGGACCCAGGCCGTTGCCCGCAAGTCACGCCGGACGAACAATCTGCAATGCGTGTCACGAAACCGGCGCCGACGACCAAAGAATCCGGTAGATCACGCCGGGCGCACCGATGCCACTTTGGCTGCCGATCAACTAGCCCTCGCAACGCAAGTTGCAGGGGCTTCTTTTTTTTGAGCGAATTCTCGAATTCCGTTTACCAGTAGAATTACACAAAAAGATCCCATGCGCGTATGGGGTCTTTACTTCATCTCAACATGCAATGCTTTGCCGATGGTAACTGTATGCCGTATTGTGGTATAAGGAAGACAAGTCCTCACTTCCTACTCTTGCCTCTCCCCTCTCTTCCGGTGAAATCCATCCGGAGAGAGGAAGACGGGCGAAGCCAAAGAAGCTCAATTCACATTATAGGACACTCGAGGTGGATTATGTTACCCCAAGATTTGTTCGACATCTTGATCATCGCGTTCATGTTTGTTTTGCGTCTCGGCGTCCCGGTCGCGATCACGTTGATGCTTGGCCGGTGGCTGGAGAAAAAATTGGCGCCACGTGAGAGTACTCTCACCGCCGATAGCGGACGGGTTATCCCTTTTACCACAAGTAAGAACAACATCATTCAGGTACGTTGTTGGGATCTCAAGCGGTGCGATAAAACAACACGCGCACAATGCGCCGCATACCAGCGCCCTGATTTACCGTGTTGGCTAGCGCGCCAAGTTGGAGAGCGCAAAGCCAATGAGGCGTGCTTCACCTGCTCACTCTACAAGCCTCAGGCGATTGCGATGTGATCAAATAGTCATTGCACGCTGCATTGGATCGAAATCGTAAGTTCTTGCCAGCGCTCACTTCCGAGAAAACCGCGCATGCATAAGGACGTGGGGCTGCGTGCCGGATACCTTCGTACTCCCTCCCTGTTGGCGCAGGGCGCAGGAGGGAGTATTGCATTTATTCCTCTGCTTCTGTATAATTGACTTTGTAATCTGCTTACCACATTCGGCTAACCACTCACTACTTGCTGGCTGCTACCCGCTGTGATGTCTGAACTTTCTTCCTTCCTTCAAGCCAACATCATACCGATTTACTTTGTGTACGGACTAGCGCATTTTGTCATTGGGATTGCCGTTGCGCTGGAAACCGGGCGCGCCAGCCAGCTTCGACTGTCACGCGCGTTGCCATTACTTGCTGCCTTTGGCATTACGCATGGCATCAACGAATGGATCGAGATGTTCTCGATGATCTCCGCGCAGATTTCCACGCTCGCGCAAGAACCGCTATGGGCGGAGAGCCTCAAACTGGGTTGGAAAGCGCTGTCCTTTTTGTTCTTGCTTGCCTTTGGCGCAAGCTTGTTAGACAGTTTGGCGTCCGGCCGCTCACGCTGGCGGCGTAGGCTGTTGCCCGGTGCGTTCGCCATTTACGGTCTGGGAGTCCTCGCCATTTACCTACGCGTGCCGCCGAACGACGCCTCCCAATCAGCCATAGCAGAAATCTGGACTAATTACAGTCTGGGTATCCCGTCGGCAATCGTGGCAATGGCGGGGCTACTCGCGCAACGACGCGCCTTCTTGCGCGACAATATGCCGCAGTTCGGCCGTGACTTTGTCGGCGCAGCAGTCGCGCTGGGCTGGTACGCCGTGCTCGATCAAATCTTCGACTCGCCCGCCAACTTCTTCCCCGCGCTAGTCTTGAACAAGGAAACATTCCTTGCCCTCTTCGGCATCCCTATCGAAATCTTCCGCACCCTTGTTATCGGAACGCTTGCGTTCTTCATCATCCGCACAATGCGCATATTCGAAGTGGAGTACGCGCGGCGATTGGAAGCCGCGAACCGCGCGCGCTTTGAAGCGCAGGAAGCCGCGACGCGCGAGCTGACAGTGATGTTCGAAACGTGCCGCATCCTTGGCTCCTCGCTCGACATCAATCAGATCGTCAACGACGCGATCACGCGCATCGTTTTGCAGCTCGATCCGATGATCGCCGGCATGATCTACCTATATCATTCTGCCGAAGACGCATTGGTCCGGCGGGCCAGCCAGTTACGTGCCGCGGTCGTGCTCTCCGCCGCCGAAAGTAATTGTGCGAGCCAAATCGCGCAGGACGCATTCGAGTCATCCGAAATTGCGTACGCAACCGAACAGGCATCGGAGACGTCGTTCATCGCCGTGCCGCTGGTGTCCCAGGGAAAAACCGTCGGGGCGATGTGTCTGGCTCATCGCAAAGCATTTTCAAATTATGCGGTGATTCACACACTCGCGCGGCAATTGGGGATTGCGCTGGAGAATGCCTGGCTGTACGAACAGGTGCACAAAAAAGAAGAGTTGCGCGGACAATTGCTCGAGCGCGCGGTGGCTGCGCAGGAGGAAGAACGCAAACGGATCGCACGCGAACTGCACGACGAGATTGGACAGTTGTTGACCGCGCTGGCGGTCGGTTTGGGTGGCGTTGAGCAAACGATCGCGCAAGAGCCCGAGCGCGCCCAGTACCAAGTTATCGAATTGAAAAATATGACGATGCACGCGATTGAAAGTCTGCGCCAATTTGTTTCCGATTTGCGCCCGTCGGTGCTGGACGACATGGGCTTGGTGTCTGCGCTGCGCTGGTTTGTGGGTCAGTTTGCCGAACGCTCGAAATTACAGGTGGATTTCGAAGTAGTCGGCACGAAACGGCGATTGCCGTCACAGGTTGAAACAGTTCTGTTTCGCATTGCCCAAGAAGGGTTGAACAATGTCGGACGACACGCCCACGCATCCCTTGCCCTCGTTCGACTGGAATTTATTGATCCGTTAGTTATTCTCACCGTGGAAGATAATGGGCGCGGTTTTGTCGTTGAACAGGTGATTGGCACGCCCGTCAAGCGTGCGTGGGGTTTGCTCGGCGTGCAAGAGCGCGTCGAGCTGGTCGGTGGCAAGTTCAGGATTGATTCATCCCCCGGTCGCGGTACGCGATTGATCGTGGAAATTCCGGTGGGAGAAACCAGGCAAGACGCGGCTGCGCGCGGATGAATGTGGATAAGTACCCCCGTTGGCGGAGGAGGGTGAAGGTAAGTGAAGGGGAGGCGCAATTGTCGAAAATCAAACTGCTGATCGTGGACGATCATGAAATCGTGCGCGCGGGTCTGCGGATGTTGCTGCAAGCACAGGCAGACCTTGAAATCGTCGGTGAGGTGGACAACGGACGTGTCGCCGTGGCGAAAGCGCGCGAACTTCAGCCGGACATCGTGCTGATGGATATTTCGCTGCCGGACATGGATGGTTTTGAGGCAACGCGGCAAATCAAACGCGCACTGCCCCAGGTGGCGATTCTGGCGCTGACGATGCACGAAAGCGACGAGTATTTTTTTAAGATGCTCGAAGCCGGCGCTTCCGGCTATGTGCCGAAAAAAGCCGCGCCCACTGATCTCGTCGCCGCGATCCGCACGGTGCATGGCGGCGGCGTGTTCCTGTATCCCGCGCTTGCCAAGTCGCTCGTGCGTGATTTCATGGGACGCGCAGCAGAGAGCGGCGACCGCGCGACGCTCGATGGGCTGACGGACCGCGAACAAGAAGTGCTGCGTCTAATCGCGGACGGATTGAGTAATCAGGAGATCGCGGATAAATTGACGATCAGCGTCAAGACCGTTGAGCGACACCGCGCGAACATCATGGCAAAGTTGAATTTGCACAGCCGGACGGAGTTGGTCAAGTACGCGATTCGCAAGGGGCTCATTGACGTCGAAGGTTAGTTCAACAGTGCGTTTGATGTGAATCAGCCGCTGAACGCTTCTGCCAAGGTTGGAGTTTTGAACCGCCCTGAGACTGAACCCGATTTGACTTTTCTTAATATTCGGGTTATAGTATATGCAGATAATCTAAGATTTGGCGTGGTGACGCTGCTGCGCCAGTTCAAGCCAGTGGTCTGCCACTTTCGATTCGACCAGTATGCGTCTCGGCATGGCGCGGAGTTTGTCTTCACGCGCGTCGGGATTTTTTGTTTCGGCAATTTGCGTGCGTATGCACGTTGACTTGCAGATTGCCCACGATGGGCAAAATCATTGGCGTATCACGTTCAGTAGTTCTGACGAGGGGACTACTCATTGGTACGTGTTGCAAAGGAGGAATGTCCGGACAAGTTGCACCAGTTTGACCTCAATTCAAAATCTTGCATATCCTCATTGAGGAGAAGAATGTGATGAACAAAAAAAACCTCGTCATCTTGAGTGTGGGCGCATTGATGCTCTTGGCATTGATGCTGATCACGTTCACTCCCACGCCCAACATGGCGTACGCGCAAGGACCCACTCCTGCGCCTCAGCCACCGGTAGCCAAGCTGACCGTCGTCGGTGTTCCGGGGAATGCGGCACTGCCGGGTGCCATCACGGCTACCCTTAAGTACATTACCGACACTAAAGTGGGCGAAGCCAGCGTCGTTAGAGGCCAGTCCACCTCCGGCTTGAGCAACGTGCCGATCAACGTTCCGGTTCGCATGATGGTCTCTGCGGCTAACCCGAAGAATACAGGTAAGCCGACTTGGACGCTGACCGCGCCCTCCGGCTCGAAAGCCGCCTTCAAAGATCCTTCCGCGATGACAACAGAATTCACACCGGACGTCGTCGGTGCATACATGGTGAGTGTTTCTCTCAAGGGAGACACCGGCACCAGCAACACCGAGTACGCGTTCTTCAACGCGGGCACCTTCATTGGTGTAGACGCCGGCGGTTGCAAGACCTGCCACCCGACCAAGGTTGCTGAGTGGGCAAAGACCGGCCACGCGTCTATCTTCAAAGACAACATCGACAACTCGCGCACACCAACGGTAGACTCACATTACGCAGAATACTGCGCCCAATGCCATACTGTGGGTTACTTCCTCCCAGCCGCCAACAATGGCGGGTTCGCAGATGCTGAGGCAAAGACCAGCTGGAAAGTTCCAGCCTGGGATAAGATCAACGCGGCTGGCAAAAAGACCGGACCCAGCAACTTTGACACCGCCCCAGCGGAAATCAAGAACATGGGCAACATCCAATGCGAGAACTGTCACGGTCCCGCGAACGAACACGTCAAGAACGGCACGAACGTAATGGCAGTCTCGTTCAAGAACAATGCGTGCAACGCCTGTCACGCAGGTGGTGGTACACACATCAAAGGTCTCGACATCAACAACTCCAAGCACTTTATGGGCATTAGCTTTGAAGAAGTGAATGGACCCGGTGAACAGCAGTGCGTGCGCTGCCACTCTGGTTCGGGCTTTGCTTCTTTCCTTGCCGATCCCAAGAACCCCGCCGCGTGGAACAATGAAGAAAACTACATCGGCTGTCCCGCCTGTCACGACCCGCACTCGGATGCCAACTATGGACAACTCCGTGTTGTGGGAAAGCCAGTTGAAGTCCCGTTCCAAGGTGCCAAAGATGTTGGACTCTCTGGCATCTGTGAGACGTGCCACAATATTCGCCGCAATAGCGACGATCAAGCCAAAAATATCACGGATGGTAAGAGCGTCAGCTATCCACACTACTCGAGCGCGGCTGAAATGCTCAGCAACGTTGGCGGCGTGACCTACGGTCAGACCATTCCGAATGATATTCACAGTGCGTTTGTGGGTATCGCTCCCGTTCCGAATCCCGCCACGCCCGGCACATTCTTGTTCAGCAAATCGGACGACAAAAAGGGTAATGTTCCTGGTCCTTGCGTCGTTTGCCACATGTGGCCCGGCATCACCGACACCAAAGATCCCAACATGTTCAAAGTCGGTGAGCACTCGTTCAACACCGTCAGCCCGGATGGCAAAGACTACGTCGCGTCCTGCAACTCGCAAGGATGCCATGCCGCCAGTCCGCTCAAGGACTTTGACCGCATGGCTGCCGCCGACTATGACGGCAGCGGCAAAGTCGAAGGCATACAGGATGAACTCAATGGCTTGCTCAACACGGTGTGGAAACAACTGGAAGCCAAGGGGTGGAAGAAGAACAATGTCGGCGGACAATACGCCACGATTCCAGCGGATGCGGATGCCAAGCAGAAGAGTGCCTGGTTCAACTTCCGCTATGTCTATGGCGTGATGTGGAGTGAAACTGGTCAAGGTAATCAAGGTGCGGCTGCAGCCATCCACAACTTCAAGCGATCGTGTGCATTGCTGCAACTGTCGCTCAAAGACCTCGGCGCGCTTCCATCTGGCGCAGCGGACTGCACCAAGTAGTTCGCTAGTGGGTTAGTTGGTTAGTGCGATAGTTCGTCGGTCGCCTAAAACAAAAAGACCTGTCAGGTTTCAAAATCTGACAGGTCTGATTTTTTCTACTTGGCTTTTTGTTGCCGGCGTTGTTTCGCGCGTTCCGCCGCGATTTGCGCTTTGCTCGGTCCCGTGTGGCGGTACATCAATGCGACACCGCAGAGCACGACGAGCGCGATGCCGATCAACTGCGCGGTTGCGATGCCACTGATCATCCACGCATCGGGGCGTTGAAACTCGACGAGGAAGCGCCCAAAGCCGTAGAAGATACCCCAGAGCAAAATCAAATCGCCAGACTTGGCTCTTTGCCATCGCCGCGCGATGACGAGCAATGCAATCGCCACACCCAGGTTCCACAACGATTCGTACAAAAACGTCGGATGAAAACGCGTCGTTTCAATCGGATACTGCGTCACATCGGAGAACATCGGCAGACGATGCGCTGCGTCAATCGGAATGCCCCAGGGAAACGTCGTCGGATATCCGTACAACTCTTGATTGAAGAAATTGCCCCAGCGCCCAATCGCCTGACCAATCGCCAAACCGGGCGCGCCCAGATCGATCAACTGCAAAACGCTGATCTTGACCGATTTCCATTCAAATCGGAACGCCCACGTCAGCAAGCGCGGCAGCCAATGCTCTTCGTCCAATCGGACCAAGCGGGAGTACAGAAAAATTCCCAAGATACCGCCGGCGACCGCGCCGTAAATGCCCAAGCCGCCTTGCCGGAAATTCAAAATCTCCATCGGATTCGCGATGTAGTAATCGAAACCGATGTTACTGCCGCGCGGACTCGAAATGACGTGATACAAGCGCGCGCCAATCACGCCGAAGATCAACGCAAGCAACAAGGCGTTCCACACGTGATCGGGATCGAGGCCGCGCCGCTTGGCTTCCAGCGTCGCGACGTACGCGCCCGCCAGCGCGCCGAGGACGATCAAAATGCCGTACCAATAGATCGGATACGAACTGCCGTCCGGCAGCGGAATACTGAATGCAATGGCTGAGGGAAAGAAATCCACCGTGACTCCTTGTGTCGCACGCTCTCGCCTTTGTTGATTCATGTTTTGATGACCTCAAGTCGGCGAGATCGTGCGATGAAAATCTCGAGGGCCATTATAACACAAGTTGGCGAAATGAAAAAACAAGAGGGGGAGAGAGGGAGACCTTCTCCCGCGCTCCTCTTCTCCCCTTCTCCCACTCTGGATACGCGAGAATCTGTGATATAATATCACCGCACCGACGCGTGCAACGACAGGAGGAACAATGCCTCTCCAACTCGGTTTGGTTGGTTTGCCGAACGCGGGCAAGTCCACGCTTTTCAACGCGCTGACGCGCGCGCACACGCCCGTCGCGCCGTATCCCTTCACGACGATCGATCCTCACGTCGGCATTGTCGCCGTGCCTGATCCGCGCCTCGACGCGCTCGCGAAACTCATCCATCCCGAAAAGGTCACGCCGACGACACTCGAAGTCGTTGACATCGCGGGACTTGTGAAAGACGCACACAAGGGCGAAGGACTCGGCAATCAGTTCCTGGGGCATATTCGCAACGTGGATGCGATTGCGATGGTCGCGCGCTGTTTTCATCACGACGACGTGCCGCACGTTTCGGGAACGATTGATCCGCGCGAGGATATCGCGGTGCTCGAACTCGAACTCGCGCTCGCGGATTTGGAGACGCTTGACAAGCGGCGAACCGCGGTACGCACCGCATCGAAAGTTGGGAAGAAAGAAGTTGCCGCCGAACTGGATTTGCTTGAGCGCGCACACAAACATCTCGCCGAAGGACATCTCGCGCGCACGCTCGCGCTCAACGACGAAGAACGCGCGCACTTGCAACCGCTCCAACTGTTGACGCTAAAGCCCCTCATCTACATCGCAAACGTCGGCGAGAGCGATATGCCGGGCGGTGGTGAACTCGCGGCGCACGTCGCGACAATTGCCAAGAACACGCACGCGGAATCGCTTTTCGTCTCCGCGCAGTGCGAAATGGATTTGGCGGATTGGGCGGACGCGGAGGCGGCAGCGTATCGCAAAGAACTGGGGCTTGCGGAAGCAACTCTTGCACGCGTGATTCGCGCGGCGTACAGACTGCTCGACCTCATCACGTATTTCACCGCGACGGGCGGCAAAGAGTTGCGCGCGTGGACGCTCCAGCGCGGCGCAACCGCGCTCGACGCGGCGGGGCAAGTGCATACCGATATGGCGCGCGGCTTCATCCGCGCCGAAGTAATCCAATGCGAAACGCTCCTGCAAATCGGTTCGCTTGCGACCGCGCGCGAAAAAGGGCAACTGCGCTTGGAAGGGCGCGAGTACGTGGTGCAGGATGGGGATCTGATGCATTTTCGGTTTGCGGTTTGACCACCGCTGTCATCCTGAGCCCTTCGCTGTCATTCTGAGCGAAGCGAAGAATATCGCAAATTCCCCGCTCAGGGTAAACTCCGCGAAGCATCTCGCTACCTGCGAATTGCGAGATTCTTGCTTCGGCATCGTTCAGCACCGCAAAAACCGCTCCTCAGAATGACAATCTGTGATCTACTGTGTCTAAGTGTTTACCTGTATGCCTGATATCTGGAGTTCCAATGGAAAGGTTTATCATCGAAGGTGGCACGCAGTTGCGCGGCACTGTGACGCCCAGCGGAAACAAAAACGCCGCGCTGCCAATGATCGCCGCAAGTTTGTTGACGGATGAACCCGTCACACTGCGCAATGTCCCGCGCATCCGCGACGTGGACGATATGCTCGCGCTCCTCGCGTCGCTCGGCGTCGAAATCCGCGAGTTAAGCGCGCACGATCTCGTCTTGCACGCGCGCGCTGTTCGCACGACCGAACTCGACCGCGAGTTGTGCTCGCGCATCCGCACCTCCATTCTGTTCGCGGGACCGATGCTCGCGCGGATGGGACAGATTCGTCTGCCGCCACCGGGCGGCGATGTGATCGGTCGGCGCCGACTCGATACGCACATGCACGCGCTGCGCGCCCTCGGCGCGGAGATTCACGTCAACGATGGTTTCGACATTCGTACCGATGGCTTGCGCGGCAAGGACATTTTCCTCGACGAGGCAAGCGTCACCGGGACGGAGAACGCATTGATGGCGGCGGTCCTTGCGCGAGGGACGACGATCATCCGCAACGCCGCGAGCGAGCCGCACGTGCAAGACCTCGCGCTGCTGCTCAATCAGATGGGCGCGCGCATCAGCGGCATCGGCTCGAACACGCTGACGATTGACGGCACTGAAAAATTGCGCGGCGCGGAATTTGAAATCGGCGCAGATTACATCGAGACGGGGAGTTTTATCGGTTTGGCGGCAGTGACGCGCGGCGAACTGCTCATCAAGAACGCCGCGCCCGAGCATTTGCGGATGGTTTTTCTCACGTTCGCGCGGCTCGGCGTCGAATGTCAGGTGCGCGGGAACGACGTGTTCGTTTCGTCGCATCAAACCCTGCGCGTGCAAAACGATTTGCACGATGCGGTGCCAGCGATTGCCGATGGCATCTGGCCCCAATTTCCAACCGACCTGATGAGTATCGCGCTCGTCACCGCGACGCAGTGCGAAGGCACGGTGTTGCTGTGGGAGAAGATGTTCGAGGGGCGAATGTTCTGGGTGGACAAGTTGATTAGTATGGGCGGGCGCGTGATCTTGTGCGATCCGCATCGCGCCGTCGTCGTCGGTCCAAGTTCTCTGCACGGCGAGCGACTCGAATCGCCCGACATTCGCGCGGGGATGGCATTGCTGCTTGCCGCGCTGTGTGCGCGCGGACAAAGCACCATCGGCAACGTCGGACAAATTGATCGCGGGTACGAACGGATCGAGGACAAGTTGCGGGGGTTGGGCGCGCGGATTGAGCGGGTAAATCAATGAGCCAATTTTCCAATGAACCAATGAGCCAAACACCTCGTCAAGGGTTTGTTTGGCTCATTGGCAGATTGGGTAATTGGCTCATTTCGCCATCGGCGAACGCGGCGGACGAAAAATTGCGCGCATCACGCCGTCGAAAAATTCGCCGACGTATTCTTGCTTGAATCCTGCGAGCACCGCGAAGACGTACAGGAAGATCGGTCCGATTTTCACATCGCCGACGACGAGGTTGCCCGCGAGAATGCCCGCTTGCGAAACGAGAAACAGAATCGCGCCGAGGAGCGCACCGATAAACGGGTGCATAAAATAATTCAGCGCGTACGCGGGATCGTACTCGCGGAACTGGATGAACCAGGGCAGGTTGAACAGCGCGCCAAACCCTCCACCGATAATTCCCCACCCTGCCGCGCGCAACAACACGATCAGTTCAGCCGCGACGGGCAAACCGAACAACGTGAGATTGGTGACGTACGTCAGCGCGATCAATCCACCGCCGACGGCGAGCGC
>Ga0315289_10002789_pt1 | contig 26675 bp, 14 predicted proteins | sample YL17G11_40_MG_FD_203452 | JGI IMG/M metagenome (GOLD analysis project Ga0315289, IMG submission 203452) | Sediment microbial communities from Yellowstone Lake, YNP, Wyoming, USA - YL17G11_40 | ecosystem: Environmental > Aquatic > Freshwater > Lake > Sediment | place: USA: Wyoming | collected...
GGAGGTTGTCAGCATCCGGGCCGGAGAGAATCCTGAGTACGGGGAATTTGACGTTGTCACTGTGGATTTCGGTCCCGACCGTCGCAGACGCTCCTTCGCCGCCCGGCTGAGCGCACCGCACAAACTTAACCTGGCGGCGCCGGAGTTGGCGATCTCGGAGGATATAGCCACTCCGGAGGAAATGCTAGCGACGGTGGCCAGTGGCGTGCCGGGGGCCCTTGAGCGGCAATTGGAGACCCGGCCTGACTTCGCCCGGTTCGAAGATAGCTGGTTGCCGAGGGAGCTGGTATCGGATGTACACGTCGGACACCTGAACATCGCGGAGGCCCTGATCGACATGCGGTCAGCACCGGTCGATGCGAGCCTGCTTGTGAAGGAGCTCGATATGCCCGCGGAGCTCAAGCCCGAGATAGCCTTGTTTTCGGTGCAGAGCGCGCTTGCCGCGGACGGCCGGTTTGACGAGGTCGGCCAGGGCGAGTCCCGCAGGTGGTATCTATGCCGGCTGGAGCCGGTCGAGGCGCTCCAGGTGCCCGCGCCACTCATGCATGAGGCGACCCCTTACCGCCGTGAGGGCTTGCCACCCAGCCTCCAACAGCTCGAATGGGAGTTGGACGACGAATGGACGGATGTGACCCACGCCCAGGCCACATCGCCCTATGCTGCTGTCCCCAGCACCACACTGCTGCTGATCTACCCGCATCTTGTTTCGGGGACGCTGCCCCTAAACCGCAGAAGTCGCGCCTTCTTCCCCACGGCGCACGGCGAGCGCGCCATGGTTACATTGATTGACGGGCGGTGGGGTCAACGTTTCCCGGCGTGGGTCGTTCGCGAGAGCCGCTACGTGGCTGGGCTGCGCTCATGGTTCGAACAGCACAAGCTCGTGGCAGGAGCCTACATCGTCCTCGAGCGTCGCGAAGGATCCGAGGAAATCGTAGTGGATTTTCGGCCCAAACGCATGCGGCGAGAATGGACGCGCTGGGCCCACGCTGTTGATGCGAGGCTCGACATCCAGCTCCGAAAGCAGGAGGTGGCCTGCGAATATGACGAGTTCGTTATTATCGGAGAGGACCAGCCGGCGGAAATCGCCAAGCTCCGTGCCGAACCCGCCTACGCTGTCTCTCCGCTGGCTGAGCTCGTGCACGAGGTTTTCGTCGATGTCGCGGGCTTGAGCCAGCAGGGTAGTGTGCACGCCAAGACGATATATAGCGCACTCAACGTCATCCGCCGCTGCCCTCCCGGGCCCATATTCGAGATCCTGGCCACCGACCCACGCTACCAGGCAACAGGCGATGACTTCTACCACCTAGCCGTATGACGCGCGGCAGGAGATCTCCCTGCTCTTCGTGTCGAGCACGCTTGCGGGTGGGTCCAATGTATAGCTCAGGGAAGTGATCTTATGGTCTCGTGGAAACGTCCTTCTTTGGATACCAAGTTTCACATCGACTATGACTGGTGGCAAGCGACAGGGCGCGATGTACGCGTCGCTGTGCGAGGCCAACTCTGCGCGGATTGCCAGGCCCGCTACCCCGATCATCGTAACACCGAGGCGGTCGACTGGGTGGACCCCGATACTGCCGAGGTGGAGAGGGCAGATGCGCTGTTGCAGTGCCTCCGCAGCGAATGCGCCAAGAAGCCCGAGTTCATCAGCAGGTCCAACCCGCTGGTCACCAACGTATTTCGGATGTTCCTTCTCAACGGTAATCAGTCGTTGACGCCCATGGAGCTCCACGCGCAGATGCCTTGGGCTGGATCGGATACGATCCTACGCACTTTGGGGACGTCCACGGTTTACATGGGCATTCGGCCGGCGGCGGCGCTGGATTGAGGCGACTCTGGAGCTCGCCGCTCACCCTTCTCCGGCTCCGCAGGAATGGTCGCAGCATCCAGCCAGGCATTCAGAACGTCCTCCGGTACCGTCGGCCAGGCCTGGCGCAGCCAGACGAGGAACTCGAGATTTCCGGCCGGTCCCGTTATCGGTGAACGGACCAGGCCAGCGGTGCCCAGGCCCAGTTGGGCCGCCACCGACAGCACTTGCCTGATAGCAGCACGGTGCAGGGCCGGGTCTCTCACTACGCCCCCCTTGGCCACCATGCTTTTCTTGACCTCGAACTGTGGCTTGATCAGGGCAACGATTTGGCCGTTCGGCGCGAGCAGCTTCGATACAGGGGGCAGCACCAGGTCCAGGCCGATAAAGGAAACGTCGATCGTCGCCAGGCTGACTGGTTCCGGTAGTCCCGCGAGGTAGCGGATGTTGGCGCGATCTACCGGAATCACCCTGGGGTCCTGGCGCAGTGTCCAGGCCAACTGGCCATACCCCACGTCGATGGCATAGACGCGAGATGCGCCATGCTGCAGAAGGCAGTCCGTGAAGCCGCCGGTGGAGGCGCCCACGTCGGCGCAGACCCATCCTGAAGGGGTTAGCGAGAACGCGTCCAGGGCAGCCGCTAGCTTTAGCCCACCGCGACTGACGTAGAGCGGCGCCTGCCGCACGCGCACTGGCACGTCTGAGGTGAAGCGCAGGCCCGGTTTGTCGGCCACTTGGTCTAGGACCAGAACTTCGCCCGCCAAGATGAAGCGCTGGGCCTGCGAAAGCGTGCCGCACAGCCCGCGGCGAACCAACAGCTCGTCGAGCCGAATTTGCTCGGCTCGCTCCCGACGGCGAGCGGGCCGTGAACCGTCTACAGGCTTCGGGCTGTCTGGTTCGGCCATGTCTTTCAGGAACCCTGCTTCATAGTACCATTCTACGGGCAAGCACGCGGAGCGTCAAGGTTCGGCGAATTCCCCTTCGAGTTGACGAAGCCCCTGCTGCTGCTGTATGATCCCGCCGATGGAGTTCCCACGTGATGTCTGAGATGCCCCGGGCTGGTGAAAGAACCCCTGGCGCCCCGGCGACTGGCGTGTTGACGCAGGTCAAACTGCTCCTCAGGACGATGCGCCCCAAGCAATGGACGAAGAACATCTTCGTCTGGGCTGCGTTGATTTTCGATGTCAAGCTTTTCCAACCCGGACCCTTCTTGCGCACCCTGGTTGCCTTCATCCTCTTCTGCCTAATCTCAAGCGCAGTCTATATCATCAATGACCTCGTCGATATAGAAAAGGATCGGCAGCATCCTAGCAAGCGTAACCGCCCGTTGGCATCCGGCGCGCTCAGTCCACGGTTTGCCCTGGTTGCGGCCATCGCGGTGATCGTCGGGTGTATCCCGGCCACGCTCTGGCTTGATCGAAGTGTTGCGCTCATTCTCTACGGGTACCTGGGTCTGATGGTTGCCTATTCCTTCTCGCTTAAGAACGTTGTCATCGTAGACGTTCTGACCATCGCTACGGGTTTTGTGTTGCGGGTGGCCGCGGGGGCGGAGGTGGTAGAGGCGGAACGGTTTTCGCCGTGGATCTATGTCTGCATGGTGCTCCTCGCGCTGTTCCTGGCCATCGGCAAGCGCCGGCAGGAGATCGTCCTTCTGGCGGGGAATTCCCACGACACCCGGGCGATACTGCAAGAGTATAACGTTGGTTTCCTTGACGAGATGTTGGCGCTAGTGAGTTCCACGACGGTGATGGCCTATTCGCTTTACACCTTCTCGGCGCCGAACCTGCCGCCAAACCATACGATGATGTTGACGGTCCCATTTGTGTTGTACGGGCTCTTCCGATACTTGTATCTGATTCATGTGAAGGGTGAGACCGATCCGCCCGACGTCGTGGTTCTCAAAGACCGGGGTCTTCAAGTCGACGTGGTGCTTTTCGGCCTTGTAGTGTTCGTTGTGTTCTACCTCCTGAGACCAAGTTAGCTCCCGCAGGAGGCAGACCGGGGCATCCCCGCGACGGTCCGAAGAGAGGAGCAGAACGGAGGCTGATTGTGCTTCGAGAGGCTATGCTGTGGGAGCGGCTTGCACCTACTGATCTGCGCGTCCGCTGCAACCTCTGCGCACATCGCTGCGTCATACCCCCGGGCCGAAAGGGGGCCTGCTGCGTGCGCGAGAACCGGGATGGCGTGCTCTACACGCTCGTCTATGGCAGCACGATCGCGCAGAACATCGATCCCATCGAGAAGAAGCCCCTCTTTCATTTTCAGCCCGGCACCCGTTCGTTCTCCATTGCCACGGTGGGATGCAACTTCCGTTGCTCCTTCTGCCAGAACTGGGAGATCTCCCAGGAGCCGCGGCTCGAGCAGCAGGTGTTGGGACGCCCTGCAACGCCCCTCGAGATTGCGGAGGCAGCCCGGCGCGCCGGTTGCGCGTCGGTGGCTTACACGTACACGGAGCCCACGATCTATGCAGAATACGCGCTCGACACGGCTCGCGCGGCGAGAAAACTGGGCTTGCGCAACGTGTTCGTTAGCAATGGTTATATGACCCCTGAGCTGATCGACCGGATGTCCGGGCTAATCGACGGCATAAATGTCGACCTGAAGGCTGGGCGCGATGAGTTCTATCATAAGATCTCAGGCGCTGCCCTGGATCCGGTGCTGAGAAACCTCAAGCTGCTCAAAGCGAAGGGGATCTGGCTGGAAGTCACCACCCTGGCTATCCCTGGGCTGAATGACCGGGAGGACGAGTTAGCGTGGGTAGCGCGTTACCTGTTCGACGAGCTGGGCCCTGATGTGCCCTGGCACGTCAGTCGTTTCTACCCGCAATACCGGATGACTGACACGCCGCCGACCCCCGCTCGCACTTTGGAGCTGGCGTGGCGGATTGGGAGAGACGCCGGACTGCGCTATGTATATGTGGGCAACGTGCCAGACCACGATTCCGAGAGCACGCGCTGCCCACACTGCAATACGGTGGTTGTCGAGCGCCACGGCTATCGGACGCACGTCGCCGCCCTGCGTGGAGGCGCGTGCACGCAGTGTGGCGCTGCGATCGCCGGTGTGGAGATGGGGCCGCCGGCATGACGAATGTGGCGCCAGGTCGAAGGCACCTTCGCGTTTGGGCATCTGTTGCCGTGCTTCTGCTTCTCGCCGGCTGTGTCTCGATCGCCTGGGTATCCCCGTCTGGCTCCGAAGTCACGCTCCGAGTCGACGGGCGGTCCCGGCACGTGCACACGGCGCGGCCTGACGTTCGCGCGCTCTTAGCCGACTCTGGCGTGAAGGTCGGCCCGGCTGACCGGCTCTGGCCGCTGCCGGACAGCCCTATTATGCCCGGGATGACCGTTTCCATCGACCGCGCGCGGCAGGCGGTGATCGAGGCAGATGGAAGCGCATTGAACCTCCTCAACCGTGCGACGACGGTTGGGGCCTTGCTGGCCGAGGCAGCGGTATGGCTCAGGCCCGAAGACGTGGTTCTACTAGACGGACAGCCAGTGACCTTGGATGTGCGCCTGGCAGGTCAGGGCAGGGTTGGGCAGCAGAGCCGCACGATTGGCATAGGCGATGCGGCTCTGCTTCCCCACCTGCCCACGCGCCTCACTGTGCGCCGGGCTGTGCCGTTGCTGGTCGACGATGGGAGCGTGCCGTATACGATCTACACGACTGCTCCCACCGTGGGTGAGGCGCTGCTTCGCGCGGGCGTTGTTTTGTACCTGGGCGACTTAGTTCAGCCGTCTCTCGGGACACCGACGGCTGCTGGGCTGCGCGTGTTTGTAGTTCGGTCGAAGCTCGTAACGGTCGATGCGGACGGTCGAACCATCCGCACCCGGACTCGCGGTGACACGGTCGGGGATGGCCTGGTCGACCTGGGCATCGTGGTGACCGGCAATGATCGCGTGACGCCAGCGTTCGATCAGCCCATCGTGGACAACCTCCGGATCGCGGTGACCCGTGTGCGCCAGGCGGTCGTAGTGGAACGCACGGTTATCCCCTATGAGTCTATCATGGTGCCAGACGACCAACTCGAGATCGACCTGCAACGTCTTGCACAGCAAGGCCAGGACGGTGAGCATCGGAAACGGGTTCGAGTCACCTACGAAAACGGACAGGAGGCCGATCGCCTCGCCCTCGATGAATGGGTGGCGGCTGAACCTGCAACTCGCGTCACCGCATATGGTCGCAATATTGTCTCCCGTACCCTTGACACGCCCGAAGGCTCCGTGAGTTACTGGCGCAAGGTACGGATGTACGCTACCTCCTATTCGCCTGCGCGCTCGGGCACGCCGCGAAGCGCAGCTTGGTATGGCCGAACCAGGATCGGGCAGACACTGCGGAAAGGTATCGTGGCAGTCGATCCCCAGCTCATCGGGCTGGGGAATCGGCTATACATCTCTGGCTATGGTCCAGCCATCGCGGGCGATACGGGCGGCGGCGTGCGCGGGAAAATGATCGATCTGGGCTACGAAGATGGCGATTACATCTCGTGGCACCAATGGGTCGACGTCTATTTTCTTGACCCGGCGCCGAGCTCCGCGAAGATCCGCTGGGTCCTGCCGAACTACCCTCCTGCGAGTTTCCCCCGAGGCCGCTGAACGGATCGGTGATGGTGCCTGCCGCCGGACTGCGCCATGTTGCATGCCACTCGTGGTCAGCGTGGTTCCGTCCATTTCTGCTCCCGTTCTTTGGCAGGGCGCGCCGAGGGGTGATATAATAGAATGCCTTTCCGGACCAATCCCGAGGTGAGATATCGGCCTTGGCATCACCTGTTGACTCCGGCTCTGCATCCAAGCCTTCGGCATCAAGCAGGCGAGCGCTGCTCCAGCGCGGGCTGGAAGTGTTCATCAGTCTGGCTTTCTTGCTCTTGGCCTTGCGGGGCATCAATGTCGCTGAACTCTGGCGTGCCCTGAAGAGTGCCCACTACTGGTGGCTGGCCCTCTCGGCGCTCTTCACGCTGGCGATTCTCGTCGTGAAGGCCTGGCGCTGGCAGTTACTGTTCCTCCCCGCTTACCGGCTGCCTTATCGTCCGGTCTTCACGGCGATGTGTGGCGGCTATCTCGCCAGCAACGTGCTGCCGGCTCGGTCAGGCGAGATCGTCAGGATTGTGCTACTCGCCAGCGATCAGCCGGTGAGCGCCGCGCGTGCCGTCTCAACCATCGTCGTCGAGCGATTACTGGACATCCTTAGTCTGCTGCTCATCATGATCGTCACGCTGCCCTTCGTGCGCTTGCCCGTGGCAATGACGCGGGCCGCGCAGGCACTAGGTGTCGTGGCCCTTCTGGGCTCTGGGGCGCTTGTCCTATTCTCCTTCTGGAAAGATCGCTTGCTGCGCCTGGCTCATGTCGTGCTCCGACCGATTCGCTTCCTCGATCGACCCGGTGTTTATGTTGCCCTCGGGCATCTGATCGACGGCTTCACCGCGCTGCGCAGCCGGCTTGGGCTGCTCCTGATTGGCCTTTCGTTTCTTTGCTGGCTCGGCGTGATTGCGATGGCCTGGTCTGCAGCCCGGGCGGTTGACCTGCAGGTGCCGCTCACGGTCATGGTGCTTTCTGTCGTGGTCACCACACTGGGGATGCTGGTGCCGTCGTCACCGGGTTACATCGGCGTGTTCCACTACCTGGTCACCGTGGCGCTTGCGCCGTTCGGCATCAGCAAGGAGATCGCGTTGGGCTTTGCGATTGTGTGGCATGGCGTCAACTACCTGACGTTGAGCCTTTCGGGGGTGATCGCCTTGTGGCTGTACGGCACGTCGTTGGGGCAGGTCCTGAAGCGGTGGCGATCTCGCAGCATCTCCCCCGCATGATAGAAAGGACGCGCGAAGAATGCGTATTCTGATCACGGGTGGCGTGGGGTTCATCGGGTGTAACCTCGCCGAGGCGTGTATCCAAGCCGGACACGAGGTGACCATCTACGACGACCTCTCGCGCCGTGGAAGTGAGGCCAACCTCGCCTGGCTCAGGGCATCTTTCGGGAACGGCGCTTTCCATTTCGTGCAGGCCGACGTGCGGGAGATCGGTGCGCTTCTTAAGGCCACCCGGGGCCAGCAGGCTGTCTGCCACCTTGCAGCACAGACTGCTGTTACGACCTCCGTTTCGGATCCGCGTACTGATTTCGAGATCAACGCACTCGGAACATTCAACGCGCTGGAGGCGGCCCGCCAGACGGGGGACGATCCGATCTTCGTCTTCTCTTCCACCAACAAGGTCTACGGTGGGATGGATGATGCGAGGGTCGTTGAGCAAGAAACGCGTTACGCCCTGACGGACTATCCCTGGGGTGTGCCCGAGACGCGTGGACTCGATTTTCATTCCCCGTACGGCTGCTCCAAAGGTACCGCCGACCAGTACGTGCGCGACTACAAGCGCATCTACGGCCTCCGGACGGTTGTCTTCAGGCAGAGTTGTATCTACGGCCAGCGGCAGATGGGCGTGGAGGACCAGGGATGGGTGGCCTGGTTCGTAATCGCTGCGGTGACCGGGAAGCCCATCACCATCTATGGCGACGGCAAACAGGTGCGTGACCTTCTGCACGTGGACGACCTTGTTCGCGCGTTTCTGATGGCGATGGAGCGGATCGATGTGACGGCGGGCCAGGTGTTCAACATCGGAGGCGGTCCAGAAAACACCTTGTCGATCTGGCGCGAGTTCGGCCCGCTCTTGGCAGAGCTGGTGGGGCATCCCGTTGTCCCGGCGCGTTTCGGTGATTGGCGGCCTGGCGACCAGCCCATTTTCGTGAGCGATGTTCGAGCTGCCAGTCGCAAGTTCGGATGGTCGCCCGAAATCAAGGTTCGTGATGGCATCGCCCGGCTCGTTGACTGGGTACGGGCCAACCAGGGCATCTTCGTGTGAAAATCCTATTCATCCTCACTTATTACAGGCCGCACGTCAGCGGGCTGACGATCTACGTCGAACGTCTCGCCACGGCACTCGCTCAGCGCGGGCACCAGGTAACAGTCCTAACCTCGCAGTACAGCAAGGACCTTTCGCAAACGGAAACGGTGCAAGGCGTCCTTGTTGTGCGTGTGCCCGTGGCTTGGCGCTTGAACAAGGGCGTGATCATGCCCGGCTTCACTCTGGCGGCGTGGCGCGAGATCCGCGCTCACGACGTAATCAGCATTCATCTCCCGCAGGTTGAGGCGGCGCTTGCGACGGCACTTGCCCGCCTTGCCCGCAGAAAGCCGGTTCTCACCTACCACTGCGATCTGCAGATGCCGCCGGTCTGGTATGGTCGGATCGTTGACCGGATGACCTTCTGGGACAATCTCGTCGCCGGCAAGTTGGCCGACACCATCGTGGCTTACACTCATGACTTCGCCGCACACTCGCCGTTCCTGTCGCGCTTCCTGGGGTCCCCGGCCTCGGGCAGCAAGGTCAAGGTGATCCTGCCGCCCGTGATCATCCCCGAGCCGCGGCCGGATGGGATCCGCGACCTGAAGGCGCGCGTTGGCCTTGATGGGCGCAAAGTGATCGGGTTTGCCGCCCGCTTCGCGTATGAGAAGGGAGCAGGCTATCTGATCAACGCGATCCCACTCATCCTGAGAGAGGTCCCGAATGCGCACGTTCTGTTCGCCGGGCCATACAAAGACGTCATCGGTGAGACCATTTGGCACGATCTGCAGCCTCTGATCGAGCAGTACAGGCCGTATCTCACCTTCCTCGGCACGCTTAACCCGGCCGAGATGGCAGACTTCTTCGCCGCGTGTGATGTGGTCACCGTGGCGTCCATCAACAACACCGAGTCTTTCGGTTTGGTGCAAGTCGAGGCCTTTCTGTGCGGCACGCCGGTTGTGGCCACGGATCTGCCAGGCGTGCGACAGCCGGTCAAGATGACTGGCATGGGCGAGATTGTGCCCGTCGCCGATGTCCAGGGATTGGCCTCCGGGGTCGTGCGCGTGCTGAAAAACCGGGAGAGCTACCTCAAGCCACGAGATGAGATTGCGCGCACGTTTGCGTTATCCCGTACCGTGGATGAGTACGAGAAGCTCTTCGAGTCCAAGCTCCCCTACAAGGGTTAGAAGCGTGCGTCTTTGGTGGACTATCTCAAGGAACAGTTGAAGGACATGGCGCCGCATCGGGCCATCCTTCGCGCTGTCGAGTGCAAGCTCATGGGGCGCATCGAAATGGTGCACCCGGTGCTTGACGTGGGCTGTGGCGATGGGCACTTCGCTTCCATCGCCTATCCCGACCTGCCCATCGATGTTGGGATCGACGTCATGGCGCGCGATCTGCCGGAAGCGGCCAGCCGACCTGGCGTCTACCATCAGGTCATGTTCGCCAGCGCGACGGAGCTGCCGTTCGCAAGCGACAGCTTCAACACGGTTGTCAGCAATTGCGTCATTGAGCATATCCCGGGCGTGGATGGCGTATTGCGTGAGATCAGCCGGGTACTACGCCCCAACGGCATGTTCGCCGCGACACTGCCGAGCGAGTTCTACCCGGACTATCTTCTCGGATCGACGGCCTTCAGGCGCGTGGGGCTTCGCCGCCTGGCCCGCGCATACGGTGACTTCTTCAACCGCATCTCGCATCATTGCCACGTTCTAGCGCCCGATGCGTGGCGGGAGATGCTCGAGACTGCCGGTCTAGCCGTCGAGGAGCAGTGCTACTATTTCTCTGCGGCCGCCCATCGACGCTTTGATCTTAGCCACTACCTGGGTGTGCCGAACCTTGTGAGCAAACGCCTGTTTGGCCGCTGGGTGCTATCTTCTTGGCAAACGGTGCCGTTTGAGCGTTGGTTTCGCCCGTACTATGAGGAAGCGCTGCCAGAGACGGGTGCGTACCAGTTTGTGCGCTGTCGCAAACTTTGAGGTAGCACGCAGTGAGTTCATGCTCGGGGCACTCGGACGCGGGACCGGAACAACAAGCGCGAGGAAGGCCGGAAGGCAATAGGCTCTCGCGCCTGCTGCCATGGAAGGCGCGCCCGGTGTTTGGGGATCCGGATGCCGATGCCGGGATCGGCGAGCGCCTCACCTGGCGTCGCATCGGGTGGGAGTGGGCGATCATCGTTGTCGCGGTGCTCATCTTCTGTGCGGGTTTCCTGGACCTGGGCTCGGGACGCCTGCTGCCGGGCAACGAGGCGGAGATTTTCCAGTCTCTGGACTGGGTCTTGGTGAGATCTCTGCGCGAGCACACGGGCTTTCCCCTCTGGAACCCCTACCTGCACACCGGCCTCCCCTATGTTGCCGACCCCATGCTGCACGCCTACAACCCTGTCGTCGTTCTGCCTGTATTGGCGCTGGGAGTGTTGGATGGCTTCAAGGTCGCGCTGTTCCTGAGCTTCCTACTGGCCGCGCTAGGCATGTGGTGGCTCGGCCGCGTGTGCGGCGCCGGCGGCCCGATTCGCGTGTGGATGGGCCTGATGTACGCCTTCACGGGGCAGGCTGTCGCGCGCTTCTTCCAGGGCCAATATCTGTTCACCTTCGGCTATGCCTGGATCCCGCTCATACTCGCTGCTCTGATCCTGGCGGCGCGCTCGCGGCGCCGCCTGCACATAGCGCTAGCCAGCCTCTTCCTCGCAATGTTGGTGTTCTCGGGCAATTTCTACTTCCCGTTCTTCATGGTATTCGTGTTCGTGCTGTTTGCCCTGGTAGTGGTGATCGAGAGGCGACCCACAGGCGGCCTGCCCCGTGTAAACCGGCAGCGCATGTGGGTCTTGGCGACTGTCATTTTGCTTGCCGTGGGGCTCGTGGCCGTGCAAGTGTTTCCACTTGCCGAGTTCTGGCCACATATCAATAAGCCCGTGGCCCAAGACCTGAGTGGATCGCACACGCTGCGACAGATCCTCCTCGACTATACCTCGCGCGACCCCTGGAGGCCAGACGCCATCCAGTCGCTTCCGCCGCAGGACTTCTATGCCTACACCGGGATTTGGCCTTTCCTGGCGCTTCTCTGCCTGCCGTTAGCGGTCTGGAAGCGTGATCGGCAGGAAAGCGCACTCGATTCGCAGAATCGTGTAAAGGTTGTCCTCTTCTTCGCACTTCTGCTCGCATGGGCGGTCGCTTGGGTCGACGTTCGGGATATGCCCTGGCGAAGCTGGTACATAGGCGACACCATACTGGGCCAGTTCCGCTACCCCACGCGCATGCTGGTTTTCGGGGCGGTCGCGTTGGTCGTGTTGGCTGGTTTGGGTTTAGATGCCCTGTGGCGTCTGTTGCGGCCGGCAGCGCGGCTGCGACGCCTCTCCGTGCCCGACGTGGTACGCTCGACCGCAAGCTATGCAGGCGTATATCTTCTGGCCATCTTCCTGTTTGGCTCTGTAGTGGACGTCGCCAGGACCAACAGAGTTCACGCGCGCACCCTCGATCCCTACCCAGATTCCTACAACATCATGAGTTGGCTCAGGAAATCTGACCCGGACGTGTTCTACGTTAGCAACCCCAACGGCTGGCACGGAGCGATCGTGTCCAATGGACTGCGGTATCTCGATGCCTGGTACCATTTTGCGGACATCAGGGATTTCAAGGGTGCCGTAAACCAGCGTGTCGTTCAAGCTCGGCCGAACTACGCAGTGTTGGGTACCGATCGGGCCCCGGAAGGCCTGGACGCTGAGGCCATCCAGCGATTCTCCGACCACATCATCTACCGGCTGCCTCACAGCCTGCCATACGCATTCACAGTCACTGACGCTCAGCTTGCAGACTCGTCCGAAGGGCGCGAACTGGCACGCGAGGACGTGATTCCGCTGGGACCCGTCGTCGAGAGCCCGAATAGGGTTGCTGTCACCACGCGCGGCGACGCGGGATCGTCCATCGTTATTCTCACAACGGCCTACCCAGGCTGGCGGGTTCGGGTGGATGGCCGCCCAGCGCTACTGAAGAATGTCGGTGGCTACCTCTCGACGGATGTACAGCCAGGAGACCACACGTATCTCTTCGAGTACGCTCCGACTTCCTTCAAGGTGGGGCTTTTGATCACCATCGTTTCGTTGTTCGGTGTGTTCGGCCTGCTCTGGGGCGAAGCGCGTGCGAAAGCGGCGCGGAAGCGCCCCGCACGGTTCAGGGTGGAAGGCGTCTTCGAAGGCGGCGTGCTCAAGCCGGCGCAACCGATCGACCTGCCTGATGGAACCCGGGTTGGGCTGGTGATCGAGCCGCAGATTGAGCGCGAGGGTGGGGGCTCTTACTTCTGGCGAGGCTTGTCGCTATGGCTTGCCACTGAACGTGCCATCGCGTTGGAATGGGCGCTGTTTGCCCTTGGGCTGATGATCTATGGGTTCACGCGACTGTGGGCACTCGACCGCTTTCCGATTTTCTTCTTCGCCGACGAGGCGACTCATGCCGTGCTGGCCAGTGAACTGCTGTCGCGGGGGCTGCGCGACGGTCGTGGCTCGTTTCTCCCGCTCTATTTCGAGGCGGCCGGCAACCGTTGGACGCCGCTCTTGTCGGTCTATGTGCACATCCTGCCGGTCGCCTTGTTCGGGAAGAGCATCTTCACAACGCGCGCTGTCTCAGCCGTGGTGACGCTGGGTGGGGCGGCCGCAGCAGCGCTGATCCTGAAGTTGGTCTTCAAGGCCCGCTACTGGTGGACCGGGGTGCTCTTCATGATGGTGGCGCCGGCATGGTTCCTGCATTCACGGACTGGCTTTGAGACCGTAATGATGGCGTCATTCTATGCCGCCTTTCTGCTGTTCTATCTCCTCTACCGGACGCGTTCCCCCAACTATCTATTTGGCGCCATTGCCTTCGGGGCGGCGACGTTCTACACGTACTCTAACGGACAAATGATCATGGCGGCGACAGCCGTCCTGCTGGCAGTCTCTGATCTTCGTTATCACCTCAGACAGTGGCGAACAGTGCTCGTCGGGCTTCTTTTCGTTGCCGTATTGGCGGTGCCGCTGTTGCACTTCCGTGCTCAGCAGCCGGGATCGTTTTCGCAACATCTGCGTGCCATCGATTCGTACTGGTTCCGGGATACGTCCCTGGTTCAAAAGATCCAACAGTTCGTCAAGACCTATGCCTATGGTCTCAGCCCCCAGTATTGGTTTTTCCCGAATGAGCACGACCTCATGCGGCACCGCATGAAGGGGTATGGCAACCTCAGCATCGCAGTGCTGCCGTTCATCCTGATAGGGATTGTGCTCTGTTTTCGACGCATCCGGTCCGCGCCGCAACGTACCGTGCTTCTTGCGGCGCTGGCGGCACCAGCCGGTGCCGCCCTGGTGGATGTAACCATCACCCGCGTCATGGCTTTTGTAGTTCCGGCCAGTATCCTGGCAGGCCTTGGGTTGGACTCGATGCTGCAGTTTCTGACGCAGCGTCTGCATCGGTCCACTTACGATGGCGAAGCGCCGGGTTCGAGGAAAGGTTGGGTCTATACGATCGTCGCGTTGGTCGTATTCGGTGTGTTCAGCCTGGCTGGCCTGGGCATACTGAGAGACGCCCTGGTGAATGGACCGTTGTGGTACAGGGACTACGGCCTTTACGGCATGCAGTGGGGGGCCAAGCAACTCTTCGCCGATGCCATTCCAGAAGTTCTGGCAAAGGAACCGAACACCCTCGTTCTCGTGACCTCCACCTGGGCAAACGGAGCCGACACCTTCATCCGGTTCTTCCTCCCAAAGGATCTTCAGGGCCGGGTGCAGATGCTCAACATCGACTATTTCATGAGTGCCAGGCGCGATCTCACTCCGGATATGCTGCTCGTGATGACCCCTTCGGAGTACGAGCAAGCCTTGGCCAGCCATAAGTTCGACCGGATTGACATGGAACGGCTCATTCCCTACCCTGACGGGAGCCCTGGGTTTTACTTCGCCCGGTTGGCCTATGCCGGCAACCTGGACGACGTTCTGGCCCAGGAGAAAGCCGCTCGTAGCAAACCAGTCACTGAAGAGGTCGTCATTGACGGGCAAACGGTGCAGGTCAGCCACTCACAGTTCGACTCTGGGCGGATGAGCGATATTTTCGACGGTGACACCTTCACCTTAGCACGCGGGATGGAGGCCAACCCATTGGTGTTTGAGTTCACCTTCCCCGAGGAACGCACGGTCAGCGGCCTGCGCGCGACCTTCGGCAGCGGCGATTACACTCTTACGGTGAAAGTCTTTCCAGCGGACGACAGCGAGGCCAGAGTCTACACCCAGACCTACGAAGGGCTACCACCTGACCCAAACTTGGAACTGCTTTTCGACGAGGGGGCTCAGAGCGTCAAGAAGCTCCGTCTGGAGATCCAGCAACACAACACCGGCGATCCCGCACACATCCACGTGCGTGAGCTCCAGTTCATCCCATAGCCTGCGAGGGAGCAACGTGACGACGATCCATCCTACGGCCGAGGTTTCGCCCAACGCGGTGATCGGAGACGGCTCGCGGATCTGGCATCATGCTCAGATCCGCAAGCGCGCCCGGATTGGCCGCAACTGCATCATCGGAAAGGGGGTCTACGTTGACTTCGACGTGGTTGTCGGAGACAATGTCAAGATCCAAAACGGCGCCCTTTTGTACCATGGCGTCACTGTCGAGGATGGGGTGTTCCTCGGGCCACAGGCATGCCTGGCCAACGATCGGTTCCCGCGTGCCATCACGCCAGACGGTCGGCTGAAGACGGCCGATGATTGGACGGTTGAGGCAATCGTGGTGCGCTATGGCGCTTCGGTGGGTGCCGGCGCCATCATCTTGCCAGGCGTGGTAGTGGGAAGATGGGCGCTTGTAGGCGCCGGCGCCGTGGTGACCCAATCTGTCCCAGATCACGCGCTGGTTGTGGGCGTGCCGGCTCGGACTGTGGGGTATGTCTGCCGGTGTGGCAGGCGCCTCGAGTTCGTAGATGACGAGTGGTACTGCCCAACGTGCCAGTGGAGGCTCACGGCGGGCGACCAGGTGCGTTGAGGTGTGCGCATGAAAATGATACGTTCCGCCGTCATTGGGGTCGGCTCCATGGGGCGGCACCACGTTCGGGTCTATAACCAACTGGAGAATACCGAGCTCGTCGGCATTGCTGATCCAGACCCTTCACGCCGTTCGGCCATGGAGCGACGATACCGGGTGCCCGCGTACTCCGACTATAGCGAGATGTTGGCTGTTGAGCGGCCGGACGTTGTGTCCATTGCCGTGCCGACAGTGCTGCACCGGGAAGTCGCCTTCGAAGCCATCGAGCGCGGCCTACACGTGCTGGTCGAGAAGCCCCTCTGCGCCACACTGGAGGATGCCCGTGCGGTCATCGCTCACGCTGCCGCCGCAGGCCGGGTGTTGACGGTGGGCCACATCGAACGCTTCAACCCGGCGATCATGGAGCTGCAGCCGCGCGTGGCACAGGGCGAGATTGGACGCCTGTTCCAGGTCCACGCTCGCCGGCTTTCGCCATTTCCTGGCTACGTCAGAGACGTCGGTGTTGTGCTTGACTTGGCGACTCACGAGCTCGATATGATGCTGCACCTCGTCGATAGCCCGGTCGAGCGCGTCTATGCTGAGACCGGGCGCAATGTACACGAGCGACATGAGGACATGTTGTCGGCCACCCTACGATTTCGCAACGGGGTAGTGGGCGTCCTTGACATCAACTGGCTCACCCCGGTGAAGGTGCGCGAGTTGCGACTGACCGGCGCGCGAGGGATGTTCCTTGTCGACTACCTGGCCCAGGATCTCTTTTTCTATGAGAATCGGATTGCCCCCAGCCAGTGGGACGCGATGGCATTGTTCAGGGGCGTAGAAGAAGGAAACATGCTCAAGATACGCCTGAACAAGGTCGAGCCGCTGGAAGCAGAGCTGAGGGCGTTCGTTGATGCGGTTGCCGCAGGCACAACCCCTAAGGTCAGCGGCCTGGACGGGTTGCGTGCCGTAGCCCTGGCCAGCCTCCTGCTCGACTCGGCGCGTGAGGGGCGGGCGATCGATGTGGAGGCTGCAGCCAGGGAGCGCGGCTGGACCGAGTTGACGGCAGGGGATTGAGGGATGAACCCGGCCCAACCCTGGCTCACGGTCTTGATGCCGGCCTACAACGAAGAGGTGGCGATCGAGCCTTCCGTCAGGTTGGTGTTAGCGCGGCTGCGAGCCCTCGACATCGCTGCCGAGCTGCTGATCGTCGATGATTGCAGTACGGACCAGACCGGTGGCATCGCCGATAGACTGTCTGCTGACCTCGCCGAAGTCAAAGTGTACCATCATCCCGTCAACCGGGGCATCGGGTGGGGGATGCTCACAGGCATCGCGGAAGCTTGCGGTGAGTGGCTGATCCTGATTCCGGCCGATCTGGCTCTGGACCTGGCCGAGCTGCCAAAATACTTCACCGCCGCACGAGATGCCGACGTTGTAGTTGGCATCCGTTCAGACCGCCGCGACTATTCAGCCTTTCGCCGGGTGGTCTCATGGGCGAACATCCAACTCATCCGCCTGCTCTTCGGGATGGAGCAGCGCCAATACAACTACATCAGCATGTACCGGGTGGCCGTGCTGCGCGCAGTTGACATCCACTACAGTCACAGTGCCTTTTTCTTCGCCGAGATCCTGATAAAAGCTAAGGCGCTTGGGGCCCGACTGGTCGAGGTAGAGATCGGCTACGTGCCTCGATCTAGCGGGCGTGCCACCGGCGCCCGCCTGAGCCTTATCGCCAGGACCACCCGTGACATGCTGCTGTTCAGGGTGTGTACGTTGAAGACAGGAACCGCTCCGTATGGACCAAGATTCGACGAACGATTATAAACAGTGTACTTCCCTGCTGCCTCCACTCGGGCCGCGCGACGTTAGATCGCCGGCCACGCCCAATTTCGCAGGGCTGCTCAGACGAGCCACCTCCCCCGTTTTCGGTTGGCTTCGGAGCCGCTGGGCGTTGCCTTTGCTGTTGATGGCGGTCTTGATTGCGGGTGCCTACCTCAGGCTGAGCCACATCAACTGGGATGAGGGCGCCCACATACACCCCGATGAGCGATTCCTGACCATGGTAGAGGACGCGCTCGATCTTCCCAAGAGCCTCGGCCAGTTCTTCGATAGTACCACCTCCCCGATGAGCCCTTACAACAAGGGGTATGGTTTCTTCGTCTATGGCACACTGCCAATCTTCATTGTGCGCGTCGTGGCCGAGGTTGTGCATCGGTTCAACCAGTCGGCTCATCTCTGGATGGCGGCACCGGACGTCCCCATGGACTTGGCCGGGTACGGAGGTGTGAATCTGGTGGGCAGGGCACTGTCGGGCCTCTTTGACCTGGCGTGCCTGCCTCTCATCTTCATCGTCGGCCGGCGTCTCTACGGGCGAAAAGTCGGTCTGCTTGCAGCGCTGCTCCTGGCCTTCTCTGCCCTGCCGTTGCAGCAGTCGCATTTCTTCACGGTCGACACCTTCGGGACGTTCTTTGCTCTGCTGACGTTCTACTTTGCCGTACGCGTGCTCCAGGGGGGGCAGCGCGGCTATCGCGGCGGAGGTTGGGGTGCCTACGTGGCTATGGGCGCCAGCTTGGGTGCTAGTATCGCGTGCCGCATCAATCTCGTGCCGCTCGCCGGCATCGCCCTTCTAGCGGCGGCCGTTAGGGCGTGGGATGACTGGCACAGCGCCTCCGATGAGGACAGCGACGCCCCGGGTGGCCAGTGGCTGAACACCGTTGTCCAGGCAACCCTTTTCCGGTTGCTGCTGATGGGACTGGTAGCGCTAGCTGTCTTTCGGGTAGCTCAGCCCTACGCGTTTGGCGGAAAAAGCCTTCTGGACTTCAGCCTTTCCGATGCCTGGCGTGACAACATGCGGCAGATCCAGTTATTGATCAGTGGCAATGCCGACTCTCCGCCCGGCCACCAGTGGGCCAACCGCACCCCCTTTGTGTTTCCATTCGTCAACATGGTCGTGTGGGGTCTCGGCGTACCCCTGGGTTTGACGGCGTGGGCCGGCTGGGCACTCGCGGCTTTGCAGATCATCCGCGGGCTGACGATCAAGACCGATGCTCGTGCTTTACATTGCCACGTACTGCCTGTTGCCTGGATCGGCGGCATGTTCGTGTGGCAGGGACTACAATACGTGCAGTCCATGCGCTATCTGCTGCCTATCTACCCGCTGCTGGCGATGATGGCTGCATGGCTTCTGTGGTGGCTGGCGGATCGCGCCCGTGCGTGGAGAGCGGAGCCCACGCTCGCCGCCCTGATGCCCGCAGAGGGAGAAGCGGCGCCAGCGACCGTGCCCAGTAACCCGACGACTAAGGTCTTGGTGCGTCTTCGGAATTGGGCGCCAGGGATGGCGTATGGGCTTCTTTTCGTGGTGGCGGTCACAACGATGCTATGGGGCTGGGGCTTCACGGCCATTTACCGACGGCCCTTGACGCGAATCACTGCCTCGCGGTGGATCTTCGACAACGTTCCACCCGGCACTGTCATCGCCAACGAGCATTGGGACGACGGCCTTCCACTGCGCGTTGACGGCAAGGACGGTTTTGGTTCTTACGGCTACAAGGGCCTTAGCACTTCCAGCGATGGCAGCATGCAGATCTACGCAGAGGACACCCCAGAAAAGCGCGAGCAGCTCTACCAGTGGCTCGACGAGGCCGACTATATCGTGCTCTCGAGCAATCGGCTGTGGGGCTCCATCCCGCGCCTCCCGATGCGCTACCCCATGACGACTCTCTACTACAAGCTGCTTTTCGAAGGCAAGCTCGGCTTCAAAGAAGTGCTGCGGGTGACCTCCTTCCCGACGGTCCTGGGAATCCAGTTCGATGATACGAGCGCTGAGGAAGCCTTCAGCGTGTACGATCACGCGCAGGTTCGCGTGTACAAGAAGACACCGCAGTACAACCAGGCCCTTGTCCGCAGCTACTTCGATCCCGTCGATCTCGAAAACACTATTCTGATGTGGCCCAAACAGGTGAGCGCGGCGCCAACGGCGCTGCTCTTCACGCCTGAGGATGCGGCCCGCCAACAAGCCGGCGGGACCTGGGCGGACATTTTCAACGTGAATAGCCTGGTCAATCGATCGCAGTTGGTCAGCGTGCTCGTGTGGCTGATCATGCTGGAGCTGCTCGGGCTGATCGCCCTGCCGCTGGCTTTTGTCGTGCTCCGCAGCCTGGGCGATCGCGGGTACGGGGTCAGCAAAGTGATCGGGGTCCTGGTCCTCGCCTGGTTGAGTTGGTTGGGACCCAGCCTAAAGTTGGCGCCGTATCGGAATGGGTGGATCTGGCTGTGCCTCGGGTTCTCGGTTGCGGTTTCGGGCTACCTTGCGTGGCGGAATCGCGCCGGCCTGCTTGGCCTGCTGCGCGAACGAGCGGCCCTGTTGATCACGGAAGAAGGGCTCTTCCTGGCGCTCTTTGCCTTGTTTCTGCTGATTCGCTGGGGCAATCCGGACCTTTGGCACCCGGCGCGCGGTGGGGAAAAGCCGATGGATTTCGCCTATCTCAACGCCGTCATCAAGTCTACTATCTTCCCTCCATATGATCCCTGGCAGTCGGGCGGATACCTGAACTACTACTATTTCGGGTTCGTTGTTATCGGGACACTCGTCAAGCTGACCGGCATCGTACCCTGGGTTGCCTATAACCTCGCGGTGCCAACCTTGTTTGCGCTTACAGGCACGGGCGCGTTCTCTGTAGCGTTCAACCTGGCCGACGGTGATCCGGCGACCGTTTTCCGGGGCGAGGAGCCCCCGACGGGCGGCCTGCGCATCGGATCACTGCTGGCGGGGCTTACCGGTGCCTTCTTCGTCGCGATTATCGGCAACCTGGGCAACGTCAGACTCCTTGCCGAGCAGTTCGCCGCGCGCGCTGCCCCTGGTGCAGCTTCCGGGACGGCAAGCCTGGCGGCCATCGTGAGCGGCATCTTCCGATGGCTTGCGGGGCGGGCTGCCCTCGACTTCCCCAATGATTGGTGGTTCTGGAACGCTTCGCGGGTCATCCCCGATACCATCAATGAGTTTCCCTTCTTCACCTTCGTCTATGCCGACTTGCATGCGCACATGATCGCTTTCCCAATCGCGCTTCTGGGTCTGGCGATAGCTGTCGCGCTGGTCCGCTCGGCCTCTCCGCAAAAGAACGGAGGGCCCGATGGCCGGCCTGCTGACGAGGAGACAGGACCTGCACCAGCGGCATCCTCCTCCGAGCCAAGCCCCTGGCGGATCGATCTGCCGGAGCTGTTTCTACTTGCTGCCATGGGATTCGTAACCGGCGCACTGCGGGCGACCAACACCTGGGAATTCCCTACCTACATTCTGATCGGCCTGATGGCTGTGTCGGTCGTCCAAGCCCAACGCCGGCTGCTGGTGTCTTTCCCTTCGGTATTGGACGCACGTCTGGCATTTCTCTTCCGCGCGGGTGTTTCGGTGCTCTGGCGCGTGCTGATCATAGTGGCTGCCGCATCCATTGCCTTCTACCCCTACACAAGCCACTACGCGACGGCCTACGCTGGTCTCCAGAGCTGGAAGGAAGTGAAGACCCGGATTCCCGACTACCTGACCATGTTCGGGTTCTTCCTGGCCCTTGTGGTGATCTATCTGGTGAGCGAGCTTGCAGTGCAAAGGGAGGAGCGTCAGTTGCCGGGTTGGCTGCGGCCGGCCATTCCGTTCCTCGCGGCCTCAGCGATCCTGGTGCTGGGTGCTGGCTGGATCATGGGCGTGCGCATCTTGCTGGTCGCACTGCCCCTGACGGGGCTTGCCGTCGTGTTGGCCTGTTCACGCGATATCCCGCCGGTCCGGCGTTTTGCCCTGCTGTTGATCGCCCTGTCCCTGGCGATCAACATGGGGGTAGAGGTCGTGCGCCAAAAGGATGACATTGGCCGCATGAACACGGTGTTCAAGTTCTACCTTCAGGCGTGGATCCTGTTCGGGGTCGCGAGCGCCTTTGGGCTAGCAAGTTGGGCATCGCGCGCGGCGTTGTGGCGCCCATCCTGGCGCCGCCTGGCGTTGGTCGTCACAGCCATCTTGTTCACGGTTGTCATGCTCTATCCGCCCACTGCCGCACGTGCAAAGATCGGCGACCGCTTCTCTGCAGAGGCGTCGCCCCGCGGCCTGGACGGCATGGCGTTCATGGACAGGGCCCAGTACATTGACAACGAGAGGGATCTTCGCCTTGCCGATGACAAGGCTGCCATCGAATGGATGCAACGCAACGTGGCAGGATCTCCTGTTATCCTTGAGGGTAACACGCCGGCGTATCGCTGGGGCAACCGTTTCAGCATTTTCACCGGGTTGCCGGCCGTGCTGGGCTGGGATTGGCACGAGAAGCAACAGCGCTCGGTTGTGCCCCAGGCCGCGATTGACCGGAGACTGAGCCACGTGCGAGAGATGTACGACACAACCGACATGGTCCGAGCCCAGCACCTTCTGGGCGACTATGGCGTGGCATACATCATCGTGGGCGAGCTGGAGCGTGCCTACTACAACCCTGATGGCCTGAGGAAGTTCGACACGATGGTCGATCAGGGCTATCTGGAGCTGGCCTATCCTCCGCCCGGGGCCGAGGCGAACGGTGCGGTGCGCATCTATCGGGTGGCGGACCGCATGAAATCGCTCCAACCGATCATCGATGGGCCGATTGGGCCACAACCCGTGCCCACCCCCACCGGGCTGCCAGAAACGGATCTCTTCCTTTCGCCGGAGCCCGGCGTAACGCAGTGAGGGACTCCTTGCCGGCGCGCGACAATGCTGCCCCGAGCGCGGCCTCTCTCGATAACGGCACACCGAGTGAGCGTACGGTCGCCTGGAGGTCGCGCCTGACGAAGGGGCTATTGGGCGCTGCGCTTTTTGCCTTGGTGCTGATCGGTGGGGTGCTGCGCCTCTCCCATCTGAATTGGGATCGATTGCAGCATGTTCACCCCGATGAGCGATTCATCGTCTGGGTGGCCGACACGATGTCTTGGCCCAGTGACCTGGCCACGGCGCTGGACCCGATGCGTTCTCCCATCAACCCATTTCGTTGGCCGCCAGGCTCGGGCGATCTCGCGGGCAAGCCGCGAGCCTATGCCTATGGCCATTTTCCCCTCTATCTCTCGCTTGCTGCAGCCCATTTTGCCCGCGCCGTGGCGGAATGGATGGGTCAGACGAAGATCGTGCTGCCGGCCTTTCTGCAGCCAGTGCAGGTCATCGGGCGGCATCTCACCGAGTACAACTACCTGTCGCTGGTTGGGAGGGCTACCTCTGCCCTTTGCGACGTAGGGACGATCCTTCTGGTGTTCTTCCTGGGCACGCGTCTCTATGGGCGAGCGGCAGGCCTGTTTGCATCCGCGTGTTATACGTTGGCGGTCCTACCGATCCAACTCAGCCACTTCTACGCCGTAGACATGGTACTAACGTTCACCGTTGCCCTAACCGTCGCACTGGCGATACGCCGGACTGAAGGGGGAGGATGGGTGACATGGATCCTGGTCGGCGCTGCGGCCGGTCTCGCTGTCGGATCCAAGTTCAGCGCCGTGTTGCTCATCGGTCCGCTAGCCGCAGCGGCGATCCTCAGTGCGCCGGATGGCTCGTGGCGGCGAAAGGGCCTTGCCACTGCGGGGCAGCTCGTAGCTGCCGGCGCCGTTGCCAGTGTCGTCTTTACCTTGACCAACCCGTTCGCGCTGCTCGATGCCGGCGCGTATCTTCGCAACATCCTCGCCCAGGATGCCATGGTGAGCGGACTCATGGACGCGCCCTATACCCGGCAATACATCGGCACGTTGCCCTACTGGTACGATGTGCAGCAGGTGAGCCAATGGGGTTTGGGGCTGCCGTTGGGTGTGATGGCGTGGGCAGGCTTTTGCTGGGCGGTCACCCGGGCCGCAAGGAGGCGCGCCGGCTCAAAAGAGGTCGTCATGTTGGCGTGGGCCGTGCCGTACTTCCTGGTCACTGGCGCGTTTCATGCCAAGTTCCTTCGTTACATGGCCCCACTGCTTCCGTTTCTCCTCGTGTTCGGCGGCGGCGCAGCGATGGCGGCGTGCCGTTGGCTGTCCGGTTGGAGGGGGCGCGTTGGAAGGCTCGTGTGGAGTGCCGGCATAGCTGCGATCCTCCTCTGCACGGCTGTTTGGACGATGGCCTTTACCGCCATCTACCGCCAGGAACACCCCTGGATCCAGGCTTCGCGCTGGATCTATCGCAACATCCCGGCGAACAGCGAGATTCTCACTGAGCACTGGGATGACGCGCTGCCGTTGACAATGGACGAAATGTCCGACAGGCCGCCCCTGCGCGAGTATCATCGAGTTGAGCTCCCCCTCTACGAGCCCGATTCATCGGAGAAGTTGGAGACGCTGGTAAGCGAGCTGAGCCGCGCCGACTACGTCGTGATTGCCAGCAACAGGCTTTCCGCCCCCATCCAAAGGTTGCCGCGGCGTTATCCGATGGCGAGCCAGTACTACCACATGCTCTTCAGTGGGGAGCTCGGTTACCGGAAAGCCGCGGAGTTCACAGCGTACCCAAGGTTGGGCTCACTGATCATACCCGACGACCATGCGGACGAGAGCTTCACCGTCTACGATCATCCAAGGGTGCAGATCTTCGTCAACGAGGAGCGCCTGTCCGCCGCGCTTCTGCGCGCCAGGCTGGGGCGCTACCTACCGCTGGGCACGAAAACCACTGGCCTGCTGTTGGGCACTGACGACAGGCGATCGGTTCGCCCAGCCGTGGTCGTGGAGCGAGTAGCTGGGCTGGCTCGCTACAGAGATGACGCCCAGCCGCCAGCGCCCAACCCGCCGCTGATGTTGCCCCAGCCGGTCGATGCGTTGCCGGTCGTCGCGGATTTCCGCTGGAACCGGCCTGCCAGCGAGTGGGTGCCGTTGTCGGTGCTTCTCTGGTGGCTGATCGTATCGGCCTTCGGATGGCTTGCATGGCCGTTGGTTTATCCCCTGCTTGGAGGTCTTCGAGATCGCGGTTATGGCCTGGGCCGCGCCGTCGGCTGGTTGCTGCTCGGGTGGGTTAATTGGATAGCGGTGAGCCGAGGTCTCTGGCAGAACAAGGCCACCAGTGTCGCCGCCGTGCTTGCTGGATTGGCCGTCACCGGTGCGGGGGCCGCGTGGCTCCAGCGCGGCAAACTCAGGGCCTTCTGGCACGACCGCTCCTCCCTGATCCTGGCCGAAGAGGCCGTGTTCGCGCTCGCTTACCTGGGCCTGGTCGGACTCCGGATCCTGAACCCCGACCTCTGGCAGCCGTGGAATGGCGGCGAAAAGTTCATGGAGTCCGCCTTCCTCAATGCCGTTCTGAGAAGCGCTCATTTTCCACCCTACGACCCCTACTTCGCCGGCGGCGCGCTCAACTACTACTACTATGGGCTCTATCTGATCAGCCTGCCGATTAAGCTCACCGGCATCGTGCCCGAAGTGTCATTCAACCTTGGCGTGGCCTCCCTCTACGGCCTCTCAGCAGTGGGCTTCCTGAGCGTGGTAGCGTCGCTTGTCGCTGGTGTGATCCCACCAACCGCCGACGATCAGCATGGCGACCAAGGGAACTATGGCCTTGCATCAGCGCCTCGCCTTCGGATGATCACCGTTCCTTCAGTCCTGGCACTGGGAATGGCTCTGCTGATGAGCAACCTGGCCGGCGGAGTGCAGTTTCTCGACAACATGGCGCGTTTGGGCGGTTGGCTTCGCGATCACAGTATCCCTCTTTTTGGATATCTCGCAGGGGTCATCGGTGGGGTTGGCCGGGTGGTTCTCGGAACGCCACTCCCAGGGTACGACTACTGGGCGACCAGCCGTGTGATCCCCAACACCATCAATGAGTTCCCCTTCTGGACCTTCCTGTTCGCCGACCTCCACCCGCACTTGATCGCCGTGCCCTTCGGCCTTGTTCTGGTGGGGCTGGCGCTCAACTGGGTACTGAGTTCCGAGGTACGCCCTGACGCCTCCACGCGAGCCGCAGCAAACGCACGCGGTCGCTGTGGGATCAGCCGCGTTTTTGCCAGCGCCGTCTTGATGGCCATCTGTCTTGGTGCCTCAGCGGTGATCAACACGTGGGACCTGCCTACTTATCTGCTCCTGGTTGCCGGCGCCTTCCTGCTGGCCGGGTGGCGCCGAGCACGGGTGCGATCCTTGGCGGGGGCTGCGGGCCTAACATCGATCGTACTTGTGGGGGCAATGGGAGCGTATTGGCCATTCTTCGCCAGCTACCGGGCGCAAGTTGGCACAGGGGAGGGCTCCGGGCCGGGGCGCCTCCTCGCCTGGACCAAGGGGGCGAGCCCGTTCGGCCCTTGGATCCAGGTGTGGGGCTTCTTTCTTTTCCTGGCACTCACCCTGGTCGTGCTCGAGGCGCGACGCCGACGGGCAGTAGATCTGTCTTTCGCCTCACCTGACCCATCGACGCCCGGCGCCATGGTTAACGAGAGTGCGGCAGCGGAGCTCGCCGCCGGCAAGAGCGAGCCGCAGCCAAACAGTGAACCTCTTGCCCAAGGGAGCATACCAAACGCCGAGGACACTCAGCGCGGCATCAGTGTGCCTCGATGGCGGCCCTGGCGGATAGGCATATTGTGCCTGATCGGGCTTGTCGCAGTGTTGCTAGTCCTTGAGCGTGCAGCGGCAGCGGTGGCCGTCGTGCCCCTTGGGATGGCGTGTGCACTCACGCTGCGGCGGTGGGTGCGGCCTGAACTTGCCTTCACGACACTACTTCTGGCACTCGGGTTGGGCATCGTGGCCGGCGTTGAGCTCGTGTACGTGCGAGACTTTCTCGATGGCGGTGACTGGTACCGTATGAACACGGTGTTCAAGTTCTCCGTACCAGCGTGGCTCTTTCTGAGCCTTTCATGCTGGGGGGCCTTGGTATCGACGGGCAAGGCGAGATCGCCCCACGTGCGAGGCCCGGCCGCCGTGGTTCGGAGCCGGCCGGGCCTCTGGTGGGGCGGTGCGTTCGTGCTGCTTCTGTGCCTGGGTCTGGTCTTCCTCCCACTAGGGGCAGCGGCTCGCGTCAAGGATCGTTTTCCTGGGCCCCGGCCCGCGATAGGCACACTTGATGCGACCGCCTACATGACAGTGGGGCGTTACACATGGCCTGATGGGCAGCATGTCATCGACCTGGCGTATGACTATCAGGCTATT
>Ga0315289_10002790_pt1 | contig 26675 bp, 24 predicted proteins | sample YL17G11_40_MG_FD_203452 | JGI IMG/M metagenome (GOLD analysis project Ga0315289, IMG submission 203452) | Sediment microbial communities from Yellowstone Lake, YNP, Wyoming, USA - YL17G11_40 | ecosystem: Environmental > Aquatic > Freshwater > Lake > Sediment | place: USA: Wyoming | collected...
GCGGAATGCGGAGTGCGGAATGCGGAGTGCGGACTGCGGAATGCGGAATGCGGACTGCGGAATGGGGACTGGGGACTGCGGAATGCGGAATGCGGAATGGGGAATGGGGAGCTATTAGCTGTTAGGTGTTAGCACTCAGTCCTCAGTCCTCAGCGCTCAGTCCTCAGTAGTCCTACCTTCTCCCTTGGAGGCTCTGTCGGCTGTTGGCAAGTGTCGAGCACGGTCTTGTCGGTAGATTCGATCTTTTTCGGGCGCCGCCAATGGCCGTCGGCGTAGATTTTGCGGAAGTACGCGTAGTCGTCGTGCTCCTCCCAGGCTGGCCTGGCGTATTTCTCGTAATACTCCTCCGATAAGCTCTCGAGGAACGGGAAGATGCTTCTGAAAAGCTCCTCTCCGCCGGCCTCGGTCGGCCTGGCGCCGGCCTGCTCGATGGCGAACTTGCCGGCATGAGGGTTGTCCATAAAGCAGCACGGGGCCAGAGGATTGCGCTGCTTCTTCTGGCACTCCCTTATGTTCCTGAACAGCGGCGAGCGCATGGCATCAATTATCGTGCAGTCGTGGATGTTGTGAGTCGTGAACTTGAAGAACACGCACGGCTCAATGTCTCCCCTGTTGTTTATGTGGAAGTATCTGCCGCCGGCGATGCAGCCCTGCGAGAGATGGCCCGAGTTCCAGAAGTCGGCTATGAACAGGCCCTTCTCCTTGAGCATCCGCCAGGTGAAGTCTCTGATCTTGTCTCTTGCTGCTGGGCTGACGACGAGGCTGGTGTCAGGATCCTTCCCGACCGGCACATACATGAAATACCATCCGTAGAGCGCGCCTTTGTCCACCAGGAACTGGATGAGCTTGGGATCGGTGGCCGCTTCGACGTTTCTGCTGGTATAGGTGAGCGAGAAGCCGAACATGACGCCGGCCTCTCTCAGCCGGTCCATCGCCTCCATTGCCTTCTTGAAGACGCCCGCGCCTCTTCTTGCGTCGGTCTCGGCCTCCCAGCCCTCGAGGCTGATGGCGGGGGAGAGGTTGCCGAGCTCGACAAGGTCCTGTACCTTTTGGTCGTCGAGCAGAGTCCCATTCGTGTACATCATGAACGCCTGGGTGGGATGCTGGGCGCACACGCGCTTGATGTCGTCCCAGATGATGGGATGGGTGGGCTCGCCGCCAGTGAATACGATGAAGGGTGTGCCGTAGCGTTTGAGCTCGGTGACGATTCGATCCATCGTCTCAAAGCTCAGGCGCTGTTCCTGTGTCTCTCGTGCGGCGTCGGCATAGCAGCCTACGCACTGGAGGTTGCATTCCTTGAGGGGAGAGATCACGGCGAGATACGGGGGCTCGAAGCCCTCGCGCTTGCGGAATGCCTGCCTGACGTCACCCTTCAGCCAGATAGGCATCCACAGATTTTGGACGAAGCAGGCGAGGTAGTTGGGGTGAAGCTGGCGCACCATGCGGCCGGCAAGTTGCACGATGGGATGGTTTTGGCGGATGAACTCGGCGGCTTGTTCAAGCTGCAGCCTTTGATCGGCATCGTGCGGGAGCATTCTGGCGCAGGACATGAGCGCCAGTAAGCCCTTGTCGAGCTTCTGCTTGGCCTCCCACCGGGGCAGCAGGCGCACAAGCACAGGCACAAACCACTTGGCAAGTCGCTGTCCCGCCAACTTTGCATACTTCGACATTTGCACTCCTCCCCTTACAGCGATCTCAGACGGAACGAATTCCCTCCTGGAGGGTTATGCAACGGCCTTGCGGCCGGTTGTGGGGCCAATCAATCATATGGACGCGCGGCCCCGCTCAACGGTTACTTTTCGCCGCGCTCCCCGGCGATTCCTTCTGAACCGTTGCGGCTTGTTTTCACAAGATAGCGCAAAACGTCCTCTTCGGTCAAGTCCTGCCACGTCGCATAGTAATGGGCAGCGCCAGTTGGCAGCCGATGGCTCTGCGTCTATCAGACTGCACCGCGGCTAACACAGTATAGCCGCTTGCCAGGCCGGCGTCAACAAGGGTTGAGAGTTGAGAGTTGAGGGGATTGCTGATTGCTGAATGCTGATTGATGAATGGGATGGCGTTCCGGGCTCCGTGGTTCACCGGCCCCCGGCCCCTGGTCCCCGACCCCCGAAAAAATAAGCTCCCCTGCCTGGCGGCAGGGGAGGAGAAAAGAGGGTGGGAAGGTTTGCTATATTGTTTACGATGTTCGGAGGCAAAATGTTCCAGAAAAGGGGCGGGTTCTGCAAAACTTCTTGCTGTAACAAAGTAGTAACAACAGGCGTTGGTCTGGGGTGGCTATGCTTCGGCGCACGGGCCTCGCGCCGAAGCATGGAAGCCCGAATCCCTCCGCTGAGCCCTGCCGTCGGGTCCTGCCTCGGACTTTCTCAACACCTCCACTGGCCCCGATTTCCCGCGTCCGTCTGCTACCGTTTTCCGTAATAGCTGATCGTTCGGTAGCTGGTCCACGTTGGCTCCCACCGGGGGTTTCCGGCGGAGCCGGCGAGTCGAGAGTCGGTCTTCTTTAGCCAATTCCCGGTTGAATCGTACTCGTACGCGAATTTCTCCCAGCTCTTGACAGAACCGTCAGGACCGACGACTTTCGCCTCCACCTGGCCTCCATGCTCGTCGTAACGGTAGCTTGCTTTTTCGCTGACAGAGCCGTCCGGGCTGTACCCCGTGTAGCCGACCAGGTGCCCGGCGGGGTCGTTCACGCACGCTGCCCTAACGACCTGCCGGTTGTGGGAGTCGTAGGAGGTAAACTCGGTCACTTTTCCGCGCGTGTCAAAGCGCATAACGTGGTGGCGGACAGCTTCACCTTTCGCGCCGTAGACGCGTACGACGACCCGGCGGTTCTTAGTATCGTAGGAGTAGGTGAACCTGGCCGTGCGACGCCCCTTGGCATCATAACCGCGCTTCTCGACGACATTCCCCGCGGCGTCGTAAGTGTACACGAACCGGGTTTCGAGCCTGCCGTCGGCCCCGTATTCCTTCCCGGAGACCTTGTTCCCGGCACGGTCGAAGGCAAGGATCTCAGAAGGCCCGGGCGTCATCCGCGGAGCCAGCTTGGAACGGACGTGCACTCGAGCCACGGGCCCTACCAAGCCTTCGTTCGCCCTCTTCGTCAGCGGCGGCCCCGCGGACGGACGGACGCGGTCTGCGGAGGACTGGGCAACGGCGCCTAGTGCTGTGAGGACGGCCAGCAGAGCAGGCAGCCTCCTCATAACCTCTCCCCAACGTGCGTCTTTCCAACGATGCATTGGCCCTTGCCTGCGCCCACATATCCCCGAGGCCAACGCCAGACCACGCCTGCGCGAGCGAGAGCCCAGCTCGGCGGCGCGCTCGCTCGGTCCGCATTGACCGTGCCAGTTTGGCATGCTTCAGCGCACGGGCTTCGCGCCGAAGCATGGCAGCCGATCACACACATGTCCATTCCCGGCGTTGTATTCGTCCACCTGGTTGTAGTCCGAGCCGGTCCCGCGGTCGCCTACGCAGTCGTACTAGCTGATGTAGTCTCGCAGTTTTCTGCTGCGGTTGGGGTGGCGGAGCTTTTTGAGGGCTTTGGCCTCGATCTGGCGGATGCGCTCCCTGGTGACCTTGAAGTGGCGGCCGACCTCTTCGAGCGTCCTGGAATAGCCATCGTCAAGTCCGAAGCGCATGCGGAGGACATCGCGCTCGCGGTCGGTCAGGTTGTTCAGCACCTCGTCAATCTTCTCCCGCAGAATCATGATGGACGCGGCCTCGGCCGGAGAAATCGCCTCGCGGTCCTCGATGAAGTCGGCAAGATGGCTGTCCTCCTCCTCGCCGATGGGCGTCTCAAGCGACAGCGGCTCCGGCGCTATCCTGATTATCTCGCTCACCCGATCAGTTGGCAGCCCCATCTCGCGAGCGACCTCCTCTATGGTCGGCTCTCTTCCGAGGTCCTGCAAAAGCTGGCCGGAGGTCTTGATGAGCCGGTTTATCGTCTCGACCATATGGACAGGGATTCTGATGGTGCGGCCCTGGTCGGCGATGGCGCGCGTGATGGCCTGCCTGATCCACCAGGTGGCGTAGGTGCTGAATTTGTAGCCCTTGCGGTAGTCGAACTTCTCCACTGCGCGGATGAGGCCGATGTTGCCTTCCTGAATGAGATCCGGGAAGGACATGCCTCTGCCGCTGTAGCGCTTGGCGATGCTGACGACGAGGCGAAGGTTGGCCTCGGTGAGAATAGCCTTGGCATCCACATCGCCGGCCTCGACCCTTTTGGCGAGATCAACCTCCTGAGCCATGGTGAGGAGCGGCGTCTTGCCGATCTCGCGGAGCCACATCCTGACGGAGTCGTCGAGCGGCATCCCCTCCATAGCGCCCAGATCTTCCTCGGCGGCCTCGGCCTCGTGAGGGATGACCTCCTCCGCCCTGTCAACGAGCGCGGGGAACTCCTTCGCCCTCTCCACGACGCGTATCCCCTCGTCGGCGAACGTCTGAAGGAGATCGTCGTACTGATCAGCGTCCAGGTCCTCCTGGTGGGCGAGCGTGTCCGTTATCTCTTCGTAAGTGAGAACTCCCTTACGTTTGCCTTCGTCTATCAGCGTCTGTATTTCGTCGGTGTCCTTCAACTGGTCAACAGCCACTTCATTCAGCTCCCTGCTGGTTCATGGTTCGTGGTTCTTGGTTCGTGGTTCCTCGGTCTTGGCTGCCGAGTCAACTAAGAACCATTGAACTAGGTGTGCAATTCGCGTACCAACTGCCAATACTCTGCGAATTCATTATCTGTCCGGTCAATTTCTCCTCGTTGAAATTTATCAGCGAGTGCCCGGAAGCGCTTTTCTTGTTCTTTCTTGCGATACGTCTTGATGGTACCGACCAGGTCGGCCATCGGCGTCGCTTCATGGGGAGGGATTTCAAATCCCTCCCCAACAGGGAATCCCTTCCCAACAGGGGAAGATCCCTCCCCATCGGGGAATCCGACCAGAAGCTCGTTCAGGAGCCCCTCACCGGGCGTAGCGGCAAGCCTTGCCGCGAGTTTATCTATGTTAAGTGTTCCCCCATTTTCAGATTCTTCCTGCACGGCCGCCGCAACGGCTCTGGCGTCGTCACTCACTAACTCGTCTGGCGAGATTCCTGCGAACACGTCCCCAGCGCGCAACCTCTGACATATTATGCTACCCAAGAGCTCGCGCTCGGCTCTGCGCACGGCTTTCCCCTCTTCTGAGAGCAGGTCCACCTTCTCAGAGGCAGCTGCTGCGGGGGCCGGCTGCCGGCGTCCCGTCTTGGCCCGCCGCGCTTCGACCTCCTGACGGATATGGGTCTCAGCGGGCGCTATCCCGCTGCGGAAATTCGGGTGATACGGCGCCAGAACCGCGATCAGCCGTTCTCTGTCCACCTGTCGGGAGACCTCTGCGACGACCCCGATTGCCTCCTTGAGCATCGCGAGCTGGCCCGACCGGGCGGTTAGGTCGTGCTTCCCGGCGATTATCCCTATCCTGTAGTCAGGAATGGGCACGCCGCTCGCCACAAGTTCGCTGAACAGCGACCGATCACCACGGATCAGGCTGTCTGGATCCTCACCGGGAGGCATCGGGGCGACCCGCACGTCGAATTCCGCCTCTTCGAACATGGGCGAGCTCCGGATGGCCGCCCCCATTCCGGCAGAATCCGAGTCAAAGGCGAGCACGGCCTTGCGCATATACCGTGACAATATCTTTACGTGTTCGGGTGTGAGGGCGGTTCCCATGGTCGCGACGACGTTGGCGAAGCCTGCCGCGTGCGCCGTCAGCGCGTCCATATAACCCTCAACCAATATCACAGAGTCCTGATCTACAATCGCCTTGCGCGCGAAATTCAGGGCGTACAGCGTCCTGTTCTTTACAAACACCCGGGTTTCCGGCGAGTTGATGTACTTCACGTCACTGTCGCCGAGCGCCCTGCCTCCGAACCCGATTATCCGATCTTGCACATCCTGGATTGGGAATATGAGCCGATGGCGGAAGCGATCATAAAAGCCCTGGCCCCCCTCCTGCGCTATAAGCACGCCCGCCCTGGCCGCATCCTCCAGCTTGACGCCCTGTGCTCTGAGCCAGTCCGCCAGCCCTCGCCATTCGGACGGAGCATAGCCGAGCCTGAACTTCTCCGCCGACTCCGGCGCTATTCCACGCTCCCGGAGGTAATCCTTGGCCTCCCGGCTCCCGTCAAGCAGCTTCCGAAAATAAACGGCCGCCAGATTGTTGATGCGCAACACAAGGTCGCGCTCTCCTGCCGACCGTGAATCCTTTGCCGCGCGCGAGATATTGACGCCGGCTTTAGCGGCCAGTTGTTCGACTGCCTCTGGGAAGGTCAGCCCTTCAATCCGCATCACGAACGAGAAGACATCACCATTAGCGCCGCATCCGAAGCACATCCATCTTTGCGTATCCCGGTTGACGACGAATGACGGTGTCTTCTCTGCGTGGAACGGGCACAGGCCCTTCAGGCTCTTCCCGCTCCGCCTCAGTGCCACATAGCCAGACACGATCTCCACGAGATCACACCTGGCCCGGATATCCTCCAGGGGGTAGCGGAAAGAGGCCAAGCTCTATCACCTCAGTCCGGCTTGAGTGCTATGGTGATTCCGACGACCTTCTTACCGAGCAAGGTGAACACGACCCGGTGCCTGTCGGCATAGCTTACTCGAAGGAACCGGCCCGCGTACGACTGCCCTTCGGGGTAACCGTACTTGAAGATCACTTCCTTATAGTTGCTGCCGAGCTTAGTGCCCTTCGACGTTCGCGAAGACGCGAACGGCTGGTCGCCGCCCACTGTGATCTGCACCACACTTCCGGTCTCTGAGATGATGAACTCAACCGTAATGCCATTGGGCAGGTCATAGGTCCAGGTGACTTGCTGCTCGGTAATGGCAGGCTGGACCGTCTGAGTGCCCAGCATCCCCTGCCCAGGCATCCCTGGAATCGTCATTCCCGGCATAGGCATTCCCGGCAGACCGGGCAGCACCGGGGCCGCCCCCGGCTCGATTCCGAATCCCGGGTACGAAGTTCCCGTCGGGACGGGATAGGACGTTGCTCCGGGTACGGGCATACCACCGGGCGCACTCTCCGACCCCGCGGAAGGAATGCTCAGCGTCCCAACGGTAACGCGAGTCGGATTGCCGTATTTCTTCAGCACGTCAACAGCCGGCCGGCTAAGTTTGATGCCAGCCAGGCTCATTTCAACAGCCAGCGCCGCCGTGCTGACACCGAATACCAGCGCCACACATATCGCGGCAGCGGCCGTCCTCTTGGAAATCAGCATCAAGCAATGCTCCTTTGCCCGAAATTGCATCTGATGAACTCTTCCACGCCTCGCCAAGAAAATCCTTCCCCTGAGCCGCAATATTTTCACCTCCAAAGTGGGTGCGCGAGCACTGCCTCGATTCAACCCGCGCCCACGTAATTTAGACGACCAGCGGCCTGGCAATGTTCGGCGGAGAGTTGAAAGTTGAAGGTTGAGGGTTGAGGGTTGGGGGTTGAAAGTTGAGAGTTGAGGGTTGAGGGTTGAGGGTGGTTGAGGTCGTGTTGGCCCATGCCCCATGCCCCATGACCCATGACCCATGGCCTACGACCCTAGAAACACCTGATACGGACGAGGATGATTGCGAAGACGGCGAGTACGGCTAGCAGGTTCAGATACTCGTGGTTGGCGGCGATCCGAGACCACTGGCATCTTTGGGCGGCTGCCTGGGAATACGAGCGCGCTCGGGGCAGCCACCTGGGCACCTCGCTGCAGTAGCGCGCGTAGTCGTCGCCGAATATGCTGTGCAGTCTTGCCTCTTCGCGGCCAACACGTGCGTGGGCGTAAAGCACAAACAGTACGACGTACGCCGCCAGGAGCACGGGGATCTGGATCATCACCATAAAGCCCAGCCCGACGAAGAAGCGACCGAAGTACATTGGGTTGCGGACGTGCGAGTAGGGGCCGGATGTGACGAGCAACTCGTCTTTTCTGAGATGAGATGCCGACCAGAGCTGAATTGCCTCGCCGACGAGCGTAATGCCCATTCCGGCCCAGAGCCAGACCGTCTCCTGTCTGATGACCAGGATGCCAGCCGCCACGAGCGCCGCAATGATCGGCACGCGCCACCGCTGCAGTGTGGCCCTAAGCTTGTCCGCCAGTGTCGGTTCCGTTTCCATCTCGCGCGCCGTTCGCCATTACGAATTTGACCATCCGCACGGTGGTCCCAGTCTCGTCGAAAGTATACTCGACCAGGTCCATGGCGGTCTTCATAAAGAAAATCCCCAACCCGCCCTCGCGACGCAAACTCGGGTTAGGAATGGGAGTGGCGTCCGGATCGAACGCCTCGCCGGGATTGTGAATTTCGATCACCAGCTTCTCACAGTCGCCGACGCAGCGCACCGTGAGCCGAGTGTGCTCACCGTCCCAGCGGCCGTGCCGGAGGGCGTTGGACACTGCTTCTCCGACTGCAAGCCTGATGTCGTCTATCTGCTGCTGTGTGAACGGCATACCTTCGGCGAGATCGGTGACGCGCCTTCTCACCAAGCCGTTTCTATCGGCGTGTATAGGAATGCTGATGCTCGCCCGCTGGCAGACTCTGGACGGGTCGGCCTCCGGCTGCACGACCCGCGGGCCGGGCTGGACCGTGGCCTCAAGATCAACGAGTTGTGCGAATCCCGCCACCTGCAGCGCGTGGATGAGCTGCGGCGTGGCCCCAAGCAGCTTCAGACAGCCGCCTGCCTGCTTCAAGACCTGCGCCATGTGGACGATAGCGCCCATGCCGCTCGAGTCAATGAAGTCAACTGACCGGCAATCGAGGGCAAGATTAAGCTGCCCCTCTTGCCCAAGCTGCTGGAGAGCCTCCCTGATTAGCGGTGCGGACTGGTAATTAACCTCGCCGGCCACTACCACGAGCGGCGGGTCTCCCGGATGAACGCTAACTTGACAACCACCAGATGCCAAACCTGCAGACACCTCGCAGGCTTGAGTTTAGCACGCCGACCCCCAAGCGTCAAGGGCGAATTTTAGCGCCACGGAACGGAGAGAGGGGCCGCAGATGACGCGACCTGCCGGACGCACGCTTGGACTCTCGCTCAAGGCTCGGGTCTCGTGCCCGAACTTTTCTTTGTACCCGATGGGCGGCCGGGTGAAACCAAGTATTTGCGGCTGTGGCAGGAGATCGGAAGCGGCGTGCTGGTTGACAGGGGGGCGGTGCGGTGGGATAATTGTGGTGATAAAAGGACATTAGCCACCCTCACCCTACCCCTCTCCCGTCGAGGCAGAGGGCATGTGTTCCTTGCACATGCTTGGGCGCGCGCCTTTTTGCGCCGAAGCACGACATCGAATCTACGAATAGCAGCACTAAGTGAGCAGTGTGATCTCTCTCGATCTGCGAGATATATCGAAAAGCTTCGGATCGCGCGACGTCTTCTCAGGGATCAGCATCGCTATTGACTCCGGCTGCCTGGTGGTCATGGGGCCGAACGGCTCAGGCAAATCCACTCTCCTCAGGATCATTGCGGGCCTGCTTGCGCCGACGAGCGGAGAGGTGGTCTTCAAGCGGGACGGGCGCCGGGTGGCGGCCGAGTTGCAGAGGAACATTGTAGGTCTGGTTGCGCCGGACCTCGCGCTCTACGACGAGCTGTCGGCGACCGAGAACCTGCGATTTTTTGCGCGAGTTCGGGGCCTGCGAAAGACGGACGACGAGCTGCGGATAGCGCTCGGGAGGCTGGGACTGGAAGGCCGCGAGGACGACCGGCTGGGCGCCTACTCGTCCGGCATGCGCCAACGCGTGAAATACGCTTTCTCGCTCGTGCACGACCCGCCTGTGCTGCTTCTCGATGAGCCGTCGGCGAACCTGGACGAGGCCGGAATCGCTGCCATGGACTCGATTATCAACGAACGGCGGCGGGGGATCGTTGTACTGGCAACGAGTGATGCATCTGAGCTTCGCTATGGCGATCGCGTGCTTCAGTTGGGGGCTTAGACGTTGAGAGAACAGGAAGCAGGGAACGCGGAACAGCCAGCGGCCTCCTCAGTCCTCAGTCCTCAGTCCTCAGCCCTCAGTCCTCAGTCCTCAGTCCTCTCGCGTGGGCCGAGTGCGGTTGAGATGCTTGCCCGGTCCGCCGCCGTATTTCGGAAAGACGTTACCTGCGAGTTTAGAACCCGGTACGCGGTCAACGCGATCCTGCTTTTCGCGGTCACGACTCTGGTCGCGGTCAGCTTCGCGGTCGGCGGCGTCGGAGTGAGCCAGTCCGTTCAGGCTTCGCTCTTGTGGATCATCATCTACTTCTCTGGGATGTCCGGGTTGGCGCGGGCGTTCGTGCGGGAAGAAGAAGCACGGACGGCGACTGCTCTGCGGCTCGCCGCGGCGCCAGGCGCGGTTTTTGGCGGCAAGCTGCTCTTCAATCTCGCGCTGGTTGGGGCGCTCGAGGTCATCGTCGTGCCGCTGTTTGTGGGTATGATGGACGTGCGGGTCGAGGGCTGGCCGCTGTTTCTGGTCATCCTGGCGGTGGGCAGCGCGGGGCTTGCGGTTTCGTCAACCATGGTAGCGGCTATTGTCTCCAGGGCCAACGTCAAGGGCGCCTTGTTCGCAGTGCTGTCGCTTCCTCTACTTCTGCCGGTTCTCATCGGGGGAATCAGGGGCACTCAAGCGGCGCTTTCGAGCGCCGTCTTCGGGGCAGGAATGGAGTGGGTCAAGCTGCTCGTGGCTTACACCGGCATAATGTTCGTTCTGTCACTCTTGTTATTCAGGTTTATCTGGGAGGACTGATGGCTCTTAAGCTCTTACTCGGGGTGTGGATGGCGGCGGTGGTCGTGGCGGCGTTTCTGTATGCGCCGGCGGCGGAAGGCTTCAGGCAGTCACGGATCATCTTCTTCCACGTGCCCAATGCGATGGTCGCGGTGGTTGCGTTCATAGTGGCGATGATCTATGCCGTGCAGTATCTCCGGGGGAAGAGGCTGGTTGACGACGCAAAGTCCGCGATCTCGGCTGAGTTGGGACTGCTTTTCGCCGTGCTGGCCACCGTGACCGGGTTGGTCTTCGCGCGCGTGGAGTGGGGCAGTTGGTGGAACTGGGACGCGAGAGAGAGCTCGATCCTGATGCTGCTGCTGGTCTATGCAGCGTACTTTGCGCTGCGGGCGGCTGTGGACGGGGCGGAGAGGCGGGCAGCGCTCTCCGCTGTGTATGCCATAGCTGCCATCGCACCCATGGTCCTGTTTACATTCGTCGTGTCCGCGCAAATGTCTGAGCTGCATCCCAAGGGGACGCTGATCGGCAGGCACGCACTCAGACAGGAGTACCGCGTCGTGCTGTACTCCGCGATGGCTGGTTTCCTGGGGCTTTATCTGTGGCTGTTCCGCACCAGGACAGCCCTGGCCGAGGTCCGGATGAAACTAAGGAGGTATTAGCATGCCGGGCAAAATCGCACTTGTGATAGCGCCCCTGATCGTGTGGGTGGGGCTTTTCCTGTATCTGTTGTGGATTGACAGGCAGGTAAGGGAGCTCAGGAAATGAAGAGCTACTGGATCATCGCGGGCGTAGTGGTGGCGGCGTTCATCGCGCTTGCTGCGTCGTCGTTCAAGAGCGCGATGACTCCCTACGTGCTGACATTTGCCGAGGCGCGGAGGACGACCCAGGACAAGGTTCAGGTGCCGGGCGATGTGGTGAGGGGCAAGACCACCTACGATAAGAAAGAGGCGGCCCTGGTCTTCTTCATGAAAGACCCGAAGGGAGACGAGATGAAGGTGATCTACCAGGGAGTCCGGCCTGGCAATTTCGATCAGGCTGACCGCGTTGTGGCGGTCGGAAAGTATCGGGATGGCGCGTTTCGCGCTGACCGGCTTCTGGTCAAGTGCCCGTCGAAGTATAGGTGAGGGAGTCGAGGGATTGGTGATTAGGCGCATAGTTTCGGGATTGAAATCCCGAAACACCGTTGCACAAGTGAGGGAGTCGAGGGATTGGTGATTAGGCGCAGTTTCGGGATTGAAATCCCGAAACACCAAAGTCCGGGTCTGGCTTGTCGAGGTATAGGTGAGGGAGTCGAGGGAGTCGAGGGATTGGTGATTAGGCGCAGTTTCGGGATTGAAATCCCGAAACACCGTTGCAGATCCCGAAACACCGTTGCACCGTTGTTTATTGCTGATTGCTGATTGGTGAGGGAAGGCTGTGCGACTGGGTGATTTGATGCTGATCGTGGCGCTTTTGGCCGCGGTCAGTTCAATAGCCGGATATGTGCTGGCGGCGGCAGGCAGGCGGGGTTGGATGAGTCTCGGCCGCACTGCCTACTTCGCCTCGGCGGTGGTGGTGACGGCCATATCGGGCTACTTTATGTGGCTGATCCTGGGCAACCACTTCGAGTTCGATTACATCTACAGCAACAGTTCGAGATCGCTGCCGCTGGCCTACAAGATATCGGTATTCTGGGCTGGGCAGCAGGGCTCGTTCCTGTTCTGGGCGCTGTGCGGGGCGATCCTCGGGCTTTTCCTGATGTGGAAGGCGCGCGAGTTCGAGCCGTGGGTGATGGCGTTTTGGAGCGCGATGCAGGGATTGTTCCTCGCCCTGCTTCTGATCGACAGCCCGTTCAAGCCGACGCCAACCGGGATGCCGATCACGGACGGACTGGGCCTTCGCGAGCTCTTGCAGAACCCGTGGATGGTCATCCACCCGCCGGCCACGTTCATTGGCTACGCGGCGATGTCCGTGCCGGCGGCGTTCGCGGTGGCGGCGCTCGCCAGAGGCGACTTCACAGGCTGGTGCCGGAGGGCGCTGCCCTGGACCATCTTCGGCTGGGTCACGCTTGGGGCGGGCATAATCCTTGGAGCTTACTGGGCCTATGAGGTGCTGGGCTGGGGAGGCTACTGGGGTTGGGACCCGGTTGAGAACTCATCGCTTGTGCCCTGGCTGACCGGAACGGCGCTTCTTCACGGTATGGTGGCGGAGCGGTACCGCGGCAGATTCCGGCGGGTGAACGTGGTGCTTGCGCTCGTGACGTTCATGCTTGTCTTCTACGCCACCTTCCTGACCCGGAGCGACGCGCTCAAGGACTTCTCCGTCCACACCTTCGGCGACACGCGCATCGGCGTCCCCCTGCTCTATTTCATGGGGGCGTTCGCCGTATTCTCCGTCGCTCTCGCTCTGTGGCGATGGAGAGGAATCGAGAGCCAGCCGAGTTTTACGACGGTCATATCGAAGGATTTCGCCGTGTTCCTGGGGATCGTCTGCCTCGTGGCGGTGGCGGCGTTCGTGCTCATCGGGACGTCGGCGCCGATCATTGGGAAGATGGCGTCGCACGTGCCGGTGCTGAAGAACGTGATTCCGGCGCGGATCACGGTAGGGCAGGCGTTTTACAACCAGACGAATGCGCCGATGGCACTGATCCTACTTGCGCTGATGGCGCTGGCGCCGGTGCTGGCGTGGCGGAGTGGCAAAGAGGGCGGTCAGCAGGGGCCTGGGCTGCTGGTGGCAGCGGTGCTGGTCGGCCTCGTAGTGGCGGCGCTGCGGCTGCATCTGGCGGTGCTGGCGGTAGCGATTGCGGCGGCCGGGTTGGCGGGGCTTATCACCAACGCTTACACACTCGCGCGTACGGCCAGGTTCGGCCTAGGGAGGCTGGGCGGATTTGTGGCTCACGCAGGCATGGGCATCCTGTTTCTCGGCGTCATCCTCTCGGCATCTGGTGGAAGCCCGAAGACGGTGACGCTGGTGGAAGGCGGGAAGGCCATCGAGTCTGGTGGCTATCGTTTCGCCTACGAGGGCACTAAAGAGTTCGGCGAGCGCAAGGAGATGCTCCTGATCAGAGTCGAGCGCGATGGCAGGGCCATCGAGGCGAGGCCGACGATGGAGGTGACGCGCGAGGATGAGATACTTGCGAAGCCGTATATCGTCAAGTCCTTCGGGCAGGATCTCTATATTGCGCCGAAGTCCATACCGGCGCCAGAGCAAAAGGTGCTGGCGCGGAGCAGCGGCCCGGTGCCGGTGCAGGACTTCCAACTGAGATTCGTCCAGTTCGTCATGCCGCCGGGACATGGCGGCGGGGACGTACGGATCGGGGCAAGGATCGAGGCGCTCCTGGGTGGGAAGAAGGAGATCGTCACTCCCTTCCTTGTCACCCGGCGCGTGCCGTCGGGATCAGCCAGCGCTGTTGTCGTTCCTGGCATGGCTGCGACCATCAGGGTTGACCGAATCAGGGCTGATGAGAGAATAGTGGAGGTGACCTTCACCCCAAAGGGAGACAAACCGGAGGCGCTGGTCCTCAGGCGGGGTGAGAAGGTCTCAACCGGCGGTTACCAGCTTCTCTTCAGAGAGTGGCTCCTCCCGAAGGAAGGCCACGCCCCGGACTTCAAGGTTGGGGTGCGGATCGAGATCACGTCCGGCGGAAGGACTGCGATCGTGGAACCAGCCTACAGTCCGGTGCAGGACGTCGGGACGACTGCCGTCAGCGATCCCGTGCCGGTGCCGGGGGCGGGAGCACAGGTGGCGCTGAGCGACGTTGACCTCGGCGGCAAGCAGGTGCTGGTGACGGTGACGCCGACCGTCAAAACGGCCGCTCTGGACGTGAGCACAAAGCCGTTCATCAGCCTGCTTTGGATCGGCTCGGTAGTTGCGCTTCTTGGCGGCGGCGTGGCGATGTGGCGGAGGAGCACGGAGAGCTCTCGTGCCGAGGAACCGGCGGAGGTTTGATGGGATACTACCCGATAGCGATAGACTTGACGGGCAAGAGGGCGCTGGTGGTCGGCGGCGGTGAGGTGGCGCTGAGGAAGGTGGAGGCGCTGCTTGAGTCCGGCGCGCGGGTGACGGTGGTTGCGCCGGAAGTGGCGCCGGAGATCGAGCGGCTGGCGGAATCGGGCAAGATCGTCCTCAGGCGGCGGAACTACGAGGCTGGCGATCTTGCCGATGCCGTCTTGGCCATCGCGGCGACCGACGACCGCGAGGTCAATCTGCGTGTTTCGGAGGACGCCCGCGGGGCGAACGTGCTGGTGAACGTGGTGGACGATCCGGAGCTGTGCAGCTTCATAGTCCCTGCGACGGTGAAGCGCGGAGATCTGGTCGTAAGCATCATTACAGGTGGGAAGAGCCCGGCGCTCGCGCGGCGCGTGCGGGAGAAGATCGAGGAGACGTTCGGCCCGGAGTACGGCGATTTGGCAGAGCTGCTCGGCGAAGTGCGTGAGCTGGCGAGGGATCGGATAGAGAGCCAGCCCGTGCGGGAGAGAGTGTTCGAGGCGATTCTGGACTCGGAGGTCGCCGACTTGCTCCGGCAGGGACGGTCCGCGGATGCGCATGTGCTGGCCCTGGAGATACTGGAGGGATTCAGGGTTCAGGGTTCAGGATTCACGGAGTAGGTGGAGGGTTTCATATGCTTCGGCTCCAAAGAACGAGCCGAAGCATATGAAATGTAGGATGGACCACACGAGCTTACACGGGCTGCATCACTAGATCGTACATCTTACATCCTTACATCTTGTTGCCCTGAACGAATATGCATCTAGTCGTGATCGGACTGAATCATAAGACGGCCCCGGTGGAGATCCGGGAGAAGCTCGCGGTGTCGGAAGGGAAGCTGCCGGAGGCGCTTGAAGCCCTGCGGGCGTGTCACTGCGTGGCCGAGTGCTGCATCCTCTCGACCTGCAACCGAACCGAAATCTATGCCGTCACGGCCCGACGTGAGGACGAAGAGGCGCTGGTTGATTTCATTAGCAACTACCACGACATCGCGCGCTCAAGCTTCGAGGACAATCTCTATCGTCACCGAGGGCACAAGGCGGTGGAGCATATCTTCTCCGTTGCTGCCGGCATAGATTCGATGATGGTTGGGGAGACCCAGATCCTGGGCCAGGTCAAGAACGCTTTCTCTGTCGCCGATGAGTCCGATTCGACCAAGACTGTGCTGGGCAACCTGTTCCGGCAGGCTCTCGGCGTCGGCAAGCGGGCGCGGACGGAGACGGACATATCTCGCGGCGCGTTCTCGGTCGGCTATGCGGCGGTCGAGCTTGCGAAGTCAATCTTCGGCAACCTTCACGCCCGCACCGTCCTGATCCTGGGCGCGGGCAAGATGAGCGAGCTGACGGCGAAGCACTTGCTTGCCCTGGGCGCGACCTCCATCATCGTGGCCAACAGAACACTGGCACGCGGAGAAGAGCTTGCGGCGAGGCTCGGCGGCCAGGCTGTGCCGTTCGATTCGTTCCCGGAGGCGATGGCTCGGGCGGACATCGTCATCGGCTCGACCGGCTCCTCGGAGCCGGTGGTGACGCGAGAGCAGATGGCCGAGATCATGCGCCAGCGGCACGAGCGGCCTATCTTCCTTATTGACATAGCCGTTCCGAGGGACGTTGAGGCCGGAGTGGGCGATCTGGAAAACGTCTTCCTGTATGACATAGACGATCTCTCCTCGCTCGTGCAGCGGTCGGTGGCCGAGCGAGAGAGGGAGACCCGGAAGGTCAGGGAGATAGTGGCCGAGGAGACCCACAAGTTCTCCCTGTGGATGAGGACGCTTGAGGCCGTGCCTCTCATCAAGCTGCTTCGGCGGAAGTTGGACGATCTGAGAGACAGGGAATGGGAGCGGCACAGCGGGAAGCTCGACCATCTCTCGGAGAAAGATCGGGAGACGATCCGGGCAATGATGCAGTCGCTCGTCAACAGAATCTCCCACAGTCCGCTTATCAAGATGAAGGAGTACGCGTCGAGCGCCAACGGCTACGATAAGCTGGATGTGGCACGGGAGCTGTTTGGGATAGAGGTGGGAGACGTGGAAGAGGAAGCCAGCGAAAAAGACGGGGAGGCCAAGAAGTGATCTCGACCTTGCTTGGCGCGAGCCTGGTGGCCTACTTCATCGCATCAGTGCTGTATCTGGCAAACCTGCACGTAAAGCGCAGGTATTTTGCGGCGTATGGGACGGCGGCTGCTGCAGCCGGGTTTGCGCTCCAGACGGCAAGGCTTGTGCTGCAGACTCTGGCGCACGCGACGCCGTTTGCGAACGCCCCGGAGGCAATATTCTTCCTGTCGTGGGCGATTGCGGCGTCTTACCTCGTAATCCTGGTCTGGCTGAGGCTGCCGGCTGTCGGGGCGCTGGCTATGCCGCTTTCTGTGGTTGCGCTTGCCCTCGTCTACCGATTTCCTGCGCCGTCCGGAGAGCCGCTGGCAGGCGACGCCTGGCTTCGAATTCACGTCGTGGCAATCGTCTCCAGCTTCGCGCTCTTCGTTCTGGCGTTCTGCTGCGCGGTGTTCTATCTGGTGCAGAATAAGCTGCTGAAGTCGAAGAGGCTCAAGGGGATGTTTCGCAAGCTGCCGCCGCTCGAAACGGTGGACGCGCTGGGACTCCATCTTGCGGCCATCGGCTTTCCGCTCCTCACGCTCGGCATTGTGACTGGCGTCGTTGGTGTCGAGCTTGCGAGCCTTCGGACGCAGCTCTCGGGGATCAAGCTGGGCGCTGCAGGCGTCACATGGGCGGTCTATGGAGCCTATCTGCTTGCGCACGGCGCTGCTGGCTGGCGCGGTAAGCGGGCGAACTGGATCCTGATAATCGGAGCGTTGCTCGTGGTGCTCACTACGGCGCTGCACAGGTTCGCGTGATATAATGGCGAGGCCGAGGGGGATGTAGGATGCAGGATGTAGGATGTAAGATGTAGGACGTGCGGGCAGAGGGGCGGAGTTTGGGTCGGTATGATTGAGGTGGTAATCGGTTCCCGGGGAAGCGCACTCGCGCTGGCTCAAGCAAACTGGGTTGCCGATAGGATAAAACAACACAATCCTGGCGTCGAGACGCGGATTGAGATCATCAGGACCAAGGGCGACAAGATCCTCGATACGCCGCTTGCGAAGATCGGCGATAAGGGCCTGTTCGTCAAGGAGATCGAGGTTGCGCTTGCGGGCGGGCGCATAGACGTTGCCGTCCACAGTATGAAAGACCTGCCCTCTGAGATAACGGAAGGGCTCGCGATCGGAGCGATTCCCGAGCGAGCTGACCCAAGCGACGTTCTGCTATCTTACCGGGGCCGAATCTCGGAGCTGCCGGCGGGATCGAGGGTCGGGTCATCGAGCCTCCGACGCAGAGCCCAGCTAATGAGCTTCCGCCCCGATCTGGAGTTCTCTGACCTGCGAGGCAACCTGGACACGCGGCTGCGCAAGCTGGAGAGCGGCGAGTATGAAGGGATCGTCGTTGCTTACGCGGGCTTGGAGCGGCTGAATCTGGGGGTCGGGGGCCGGGGGCCGGGGGTCGGAGCGGAACATCGGATAGGCGAGTCGGGACCTCTTGTCGAGAAGATTCCGTTCGACGTCTGCCTTCCGGCGGTTGGGCAGGGAGCGCTGGCGGTGCAGATCAGGGAAGATGACCCGCGTGCGGCTCGGTTGGTGGCGCCTCTGGACGACAGGCTCGCGCGGGCGGCGGTTACGGCTGAGCGTGCGCTGCTTGCGGCGCTTGGAGGCGGGTGCCGGGCGCCGATCGCTGCCGTCGCCGTGCCGGAGGGCGACAGGTTGACGCTCAGAGCGATGGTTGCGAGCCTGGACGGAGCGGAGATGGTCCGAGCGGAAGGAGCGGATGATCCGGGGGGTGCGGTGTCTCTCGGGGAGCGCGTTGCCGGAGTGCTTCTGGATTCGGGCGCGCGGGAGATTCTGGCGGGGTGCGATGGGTCGTGACACCGGAATTCGGCCCGGCGCGAGGACGGGCCGGGCCATCAGAAACGGATAGGAGCCGTGTGAATGAAAATCGAAGTTGATGTGCTGGTGTTGGGCAGCGGGATTGCGGGGCTGTCGTTCGCGCTGAAGGCAAGCGAGCACGGCGGCGTCGCGCTCGTTACGAAGAAGAGCGACACCGAGTCCAACACCAACTATGCCCAGGGCGGCATTGCGACAGTCATATCAGAGGAGGACTCCTTCGACCTGCACATTCGGGATACTCACGTCGCGGGGGCCTGGCTCTGCCACGAGGACGCGGTTGACATACTCGTCAAGGAAGGTCCGAAGCGCGTTCGTGAGCTGATTGATCTTGGCGTCCGGTTCTCGACGGAGAAGGACGCAAGCGGAAAGACGCGCTTCGCGCTCGGCCGCGAGGGAGGGCACTCAAGGCGCCGGATACTCCATGCGGCTGATCTTACCGGACGGGAGATCGAGCGAGCGCTCGTTGCCAACTGCAAGCGCAAGGAGGGTATCCGCGTCTTTGAACACCACATCGGGATTGACCTGATCTCCGATGGGAAAACGTGCTTTGGGGCTTACGTGCTGGATGCGGAAACCGGCGATGTGACCACGATAGCAGCGAAGGTCGCGATGCTTGCCACGGGCGGCCTCGGGCGCGTTTACCTCTACACCACGAACCCTGAGATAGCGACCGGCGATGGCGTGGCGATGGCGTATCGTGCCGGCGCGAAGATTGCGAATATGGAGTTCATCCAGTTCCATCCGACCTCTCTGTACCACCCGGGCGCGCGGTCGTTCTTGATCAGCGAGGCGGTGCGCGGAGAAGGCGGGATACTGCGTCTTCGGGACGGCAGCACCTTCATGGAGCGCTACCACGAGATGGGATGCCTTGCTCCGAGGGATATTGTCGCGCGGGCCATTGACGCCGAGCTGAAGAAAAGCGGCGATGAGTGCGTGTATCTCGACGTCACCCATCTCGATCCAGACAGGGTGAGAAAGCGCTTCCCGAACATCTATCAGACGTGCAAATCGGTCGGGATAGATATGACGAAGCAGTGGATTCCGATCGTGCCGGCGGCTCATTACTCGTGCGGCGGCGTGCTGACGGACGTCAACGGCCGGACGAGCCTCGACAGGCTCTACGCGTGCGGCGAGGTGGCCTGCACGGGCGTCCACGGGGCAAACCGGCTTGCGTCGAACTCGCTTCTTGAAGCCGTCGTATTTGCTCACAGGGCAGCCACCGACGCCGGAAAGATCCTGAGCAAGCCGGACACTACTGTCCGGCAGCCGATAGAGGAGTACGCGGAGAAGGATCACGTGGAGTCGGTATCGGCGGAACTGATCGAGGAGCTGACGCTCAAGCTGCAGACGGTGATGTGGAAGTATGTCGGCATCGTGCGGACCGACGAGCGGCTCGCGAAAGCGCTTTCGAAGGTTCGCTCGATCCTGGCTGCTGCCGAGAAGATGCACGAGCACGGGAAGCTGTCTGCCGAGTTGCTGGAGCTGCGGAACCTGGCGCAGGCCGCTGAGCTGATAGTCCTCTCTGCGCTTGAGCGGAAAGAGAGCAGAGGGCTGAACTACAACCTCGATCATCCGGAGGTGGACGATGAGCATTGTAAGCAGGATACGGTGCTGACTGGGGGACGGTAGGCCGGTTTGAAACGCGAATTGCGCGAAACGACGCGAATTCCGCGAAAGGGAACTGAACCGTGAGGCAAAGTATGCACGCAAGGGGATCGAGTGCCTCGGCTGAGATTCGCGTTCTTCGTGCTTCTTCGCAGAATTCGTGTTTCAGGAGCCCGAGGGTTGATACGGTCAAGTGAACGCAGACAAACCGACTGGCAAGGTATATCTGATCGGCGCCGGCCCCGGCGATCCGAAGCTCCTGACGATAAGAGGGGCGGAGGCGCTGGCGCGGGCGGATGTGGTCGTGTACGATAGGCTCGTCCATCCGGCTATCCTCAAGCACGCCAGGCCGGATGCTGAGATGATCTATGTCGGCAAGGCGTCGAGCCGGCATGCGATGAAGCAGGAGGAGATCAATCGGCTGCTCGTCCTTAAGGCCAGGGAGGGCAAGGTTGTCGCGCGATTGAAAGGCGGCGACCCGTTCGTTTTTGGGCGCGGCGGCGAGGAGGCAGAGGAGCTTTTCGCGCACGGGATCGAGTTTGAGGTCATCCCTGGCATCACGTCGGCCACAGCAGTCCCAGCCTATGCCGGCATCCCGGTCACGCATCGGAAGCTCTGCTCGGCGCTTGGGATCATCACCGGGCACGAGGACCCGACCAAGACCGAATCGAGCGTGAAATGGGACAGGATTGCCACGGGCATGGACACGCTCGTCTTCCTGATGGGCGTCGAGAACCTGCCGGAGATCGTCTCGGAGCTTGTCCGGCACGGGAGGCCGAAGGAGACGCCCATTGCGCTCATCCGGTGGGGCACCCGGCCGGAGCAGGAGACGCTCGTCGGGACGCTCGAGACCATCGTCCGGCAGGTCGAGGAGACGGGACTGGAGTCGCCGGCGGTGATTGTGGTCGGGGAGGTCGTGGCGCTGCGCGAGAAGCTTCGCTGGTTCGACAATCGGCCGCTCTTTGGGAAGAAGGTCATCGTTACCCGCAGCCGCGAGCAGGCGAGCGCGCTTACCGAGAAACTCGAAGCGCTCGGGGCCGAGGTGATCGAGTTTCCGGTCATCAGAATAGTGCCGATCGCGGAATGCGGAATGCGGAATGCGGAGTTGCTTGGTCGCGAGTTTGACTGGATCATCTTCACGAGCGCGAACGGGGTGGAGTGCTTTGTCAGGCGGCTCATTGAGCTTGCGCTGGATGTGAGGGCGATGGGGCGGGCGAAGCTGGGGGCCATCGGGCCGGCGACGGCGGCGGCGATTGAGCGCTACGGCCTCAGGGTTGACTATGTCCCGTCAGAGTTCGTTGCTGAGGCAGTGGTTCGAGACTTCCCGGAGGATCCGCGGGGCAAGAAGATTCTGCTGGCCCGAGCGAAGGAAGCACGCGAGGTGCTGCCGGAGAAGCTCGCCGAACTCGGCGCCGAGGTGCACGTGGCTGCGGTTTATGAGACAATGGTAGAGGATGCCGAGGCGGCGCGTGTGCGGAAGATGATCGAAGCGGGCGAGGTTGATGCGGTGACGTTCACCAGCTCCTCGACCGTAAAGAACTTCATGAGTTTGCTGGAAGGGGCCAAGCTGCCCGAGCGCGTCACCATCGTCTGCATCGGGCCGGTGACAGCCCAGACCGCGCGTGAGCTTGGGCTCGAGCCGGATGTAGTCGCGGAGGAGCATACGATCGAGGGGTTGGTGGAGGCTGTTTTGAAACGCGAATTGCGCGAATCTGGCGAATGACGCGAATGGTGGATGGGGCCAGATGTTGTGCGAAGGGGCGGCCCGGCGTGAACGGAGAACCGTGACGCTGCTGCTGGACGTTTTCGCGCGATTCGCCTCATTCGCGTAATTCGCGTTTCTGGAGATCTGAGGGTGCACAGATGACCGAGCGGAGAGATCCAAGAGGCTCCGTCAAGGGATATGACTTCAATGACGTCACAAGCCAGATCATCGGCGCAGCGATCGAAGTTCACAAAGAACTGGGGCCGGGATTTCAGGAGGTCACCTATCAGCGAGCACTAGCCAAAGAGTTGGCGGCTCGCGGGCTTGACTTCTCGCGAGAGGTGGATGTGCCCATCCACTACAAGGGCGAGAAGATTGACACCCGCCGGGTTGATTTCGTAGTGGAGGACTGCGTGGTCGAGATCAAGGCGCGCAGCGAGCTGCTGCCACAGGATTTCGTCCAAGCGGTGAGTTATCTGAAGGCGTCTGGATACCGACTGGGGCTGTTGATTAACTTCGGTGCGAAGAGCGCGGAGTTCCGGCGGTTTGTAAATACGAAGCGGAAACGCGAATTGCGCGAATCTGGCGAATGACGCGAATGGTGGATGGGGCCGGGTGTTGTGCGACGGGACGGCCCGGTGTGAGCGGAAAACCGTGAGGGTGCGGTTGGGCGTTTTCGCGTAGTTCGCGTAATTCGCGTTTCTGGAGGCCTTAGCTCTTAAGTGATCGGCATAACCAAGTTATACTGCGGGACGGCGACGGCGGGGGATGTGCTGCGGTACGGGCGGGATAGCGGGAAGATGCCTGCGCATCTGCTGCAGTACTCGGCGGACAAGAAGCCCGTCGTCGTCTGGAATATGACCAGGCGCTGCAACCTGCGCTGCGTCCACTGCTACTCGGATTCCGAGAACAAAGAGTACGGGGGCGAGTTGACAGGCCAAGAAGCGCTCCAGATGATCGCGGACTTCGCTGAGTTCGGCGTGCCCGTGCTCCTTTTCTCGGGCGGCGAGCCGCTTATGCGGGAGGACCTGTTCGAGCTTGGGGCGTTCGCCGTGAAGTGCGGGATCAGGCCCGTCATCTCGACAAACGGCACGCTCATCACCCCGAAGGTGGCCAAGCGGATCAAGGAGACCGGCTTCGGCTACGTGGGCATCTCGCTTGACGGCATCGGAGAGGTCAACGATCAGTTTCGTGGAGTCACGGGCGCGTTCAATGCGGCGATGCGGGGCTTCGAGACCTGTGTGGAGGTTGGACAGAAGGTTGGCCTCAGGCTGACGATGACGCGCCGCAACTACAAGGGTCTCGGTGCGATCTTCGACTTCATCGAAGAGGAGAAGATCCCTCGTGCGTGCTTCTACCACCTGGTCTACGCCGGGCGCGGGAGCGATATGGTGAAGGATGACTTGACCTACGACCAGTCGCGCAAGGCCGTGGACCTGATAATTGACCGGACGATGGACTTCCACCGCCGCAAGCTCGAAAAGGACATCCTGACTGTGGACAACCACTGCGACGGGCCGTATCTCTACATGCGGATGCTGCGCGAGAAATCTGAGAGGGCGGAGGAGGTCATGCAGCTCCTTGAGTGGAACGGCGGCAACAGTTCCGGCATCGGCATCGGCTGCGTTGACAATTGCGGCGGCGTTCACGCGGACCAGTTCTGGCAGGACTACGCGTTCGGCAGCGTCCGGGAGCGGAAGTTCAGCGAGATATGGACGGATACGTCGGACCCGATAATGGCTGGCCTGAAGAACCGGAAGCCGCTCCTCAACGGCCGGTGCGCCGAGACCAACTGCAGGTGGATCGGCGTCTGCAATGGCAACTTCCGGTCGAGGGCCATCGCTGTTTACGGCGACACCTGGGCGCAGGACCCGGCGTGCTATCTGACGGATGAGGAGATTGAGGGATAGGTGCCAGGTGCCGGGTGCCGGGGGCCAGACGTGGCCCTCCGACCGGCACCCGGCACCCGACACCCCATGGGCCGAGGCAGAAAAGTGAGTTTTCCGATAACAAGAGGGAGAAGGTTGAGAAGGACGGAGGGCATCAGGAGGATGGTTCGGGAGACGAAGGTTTCGGCGGACGATCTGATTCTTCCGCTTTTCGTCACGCACGGGCTGGACGTGAAGCTGGAGATACCCTCCATGCCCGGCGTCTATCGTTTCTCAGTGGATGTGTTGTGCAAGGAGGCCGAGGAGGTCGCTCGTCTCGGCATTCCGGCGGTGCTGCTCTTCGGCATTCCAGCAGAGAAGGACGAGCGCGGAAGCGAGGCCTACGCCAGGGACGGGATTGTCCAGCGGGCGGTAGGCGCGCTCAAGAGATCTGTGCCCGATCTGGTCGTCATCACGGACGTCTGCCTGTGCGAGTATACTTCCCACGGCCACTGCGGGATCGTGCGCGACGGGGTGGTGGCGAACGACGAGACTCTCGAACTCATCGCGCGAACGGCTCTTTCGCATGCCGAAGCCGGCGCGGATATCGTGGCGCCGTCGGATATGATGGACGGGCGGGTAATGGCGGTCCGGGAAGCGCTCGAGGAAAGTGGTTACACCGAGACGGCCATCCTCTCCTACGCCGCAAAATACGCTTCGGCCTTCTATGGACCGTTCAGGGACGCTGCCGACAGCGCCCCGAGAATCGGGGACCGGCGAGGCTATCAGATGGACCCGGCTAACCGCCGGGAGGCCATGGTGGAGATGGCGCTCGACATCGAGGAGGGCGCGGACATCGTTATGGTCAAGCCGGCGCTGGCGTACCTGGATATCGTCAGCGATGCCAGCGCCGAGTTCGATGTCCCGATTGCGGCCTACAACGTCTCAGGAGAATACTCGATGGTCAAGGCCGCCGCCCGGGCCGGGTGGCTCGACGAAGAGCAGGCCGTGATGGAGATCCTGACCTCGATCAAGCGCGCCGGGGCCGATCTGATAGTGACGTATCACGCGAAGGATGCGGCGAGGTGGATGGCGGGATAGTGGGGCTGACAGAGCCTGGGAGGCTCCGATGTCAGCCTGACGGGAGGAAAAGGTTATGGAAAACGCTCGATCGATCTATCGGATATATCTGGACTCAGAGAAATCCGTGCAACTGACGCCGCGCACGTCCTCATCGCTCAGGGTCAAGGAGAAACAGATCGAAAACTGGATGGCCACCAAGCGGGAACTCTTGTTCTCCAATCCGGGCGCGTTGATGACGATTGCCCAGGAGGTTTCGGGAGAGAAGATGGCGGATATCCTGGCCGTAGACAGTCAGGGGAACCTGATCGTCATTGAGATCAAGAGACACAGCTCCGATAGAGGCACTATCGGCCAGATACTGGACTACGCTGCACGCCTGGCTTCATGGACCTACGAAGACTTCAACCGTAGGTATCAGAGCCACACGAAACCGAAACAGGATTTGTTCACTGCGTTCAAGTCATTCGTCGAGAACCCGGACTTCGACCCGGACGACTTTCTGCGGAACCGGCGGCTTTTCATCCTGGCATCCTCAGAAGATGACAGTATGAAGAGAATCATCGCGTGGCTTCGTGACAGGTACGGCGTGCCAATCGACTTTGTGCCGTTCCAGTTCTATGAGGACAACGGACAAGTATTCCTCGAGATCGCGAAGATCGACGTTGAGCCTCTGTCCATGGGCCCCTGGTCGGGGGATTGGTTTTTCAACACAAACGAAACGTATGCGAAGGATGCGTACGCTCCCATGTTGGAGCAAGGGGTGATCGCGGTCTACGGATACGACAACAGCGAGGAGATGTTAAACCGACCCGCCGCAAAGGAGCGCGTGTTCGCTTACGTGAATGGCTATGGAGTTGTGGCAGTCGGGCGGGTGGCCGAGAAGGAGGCCTTTTCATCTGGCACAGTTTTCGGCAAGCAAGATGAGAGGGAATTCCACCGTCGTGTTGACTGGGAGGCTAAGGTCGAACTTCCATACGCGGTGAAGCCGGCCGAGAGCGGCCAGTGGGGGTACAATCTCCCTGTCAGGTCTACCCTCTGCCGCATTTACAGCAGCGTCGTCGCGGATCGTATCGCGGCAGAACTTGGAAAACGGGTGTCCCGAGATGGGCCGAGGGCACGCGAGAAATGAAGTCCTTGCTTGCCAAATCCGACATCGCCGACATAATCGAGGGAGCCGAAGCCGGAGAGCGGCTGACGTTTGACGATGGCGTGCGGCTCTATGAGTCGAACGACATCCCGGCCATCGGCTGGGCGGCGAATCTCGTCCGCCGCAGAGGCAGTCACATCGCGATGCAGAAGAGGACCGAGGACTCAACCATCACAGTGCCGGTCCCTGATCAGGATGAGCTGCGCGCAGGAACTCTCCAGTCGATCATCCGCCAGTCGGGGCTTCCGAGGGACCTGTTCGAGACGAAGTGAGCCGTCGTCCGAGCTGGTAACCGGCCCCGTTTCTGTCCTCGTGGACTCCCCGGTCCATCGGTGCATCAGGCCAAGGACGCGGCCCGCTGGCTCACTGAACGGTAACCGCGAAGGTCTGAGACATCGCGGGCTTCGTGTTTTTCTCCCAGGGCCTGGCGTACTCGAGCGTTACGTCCGCGCTACCCTTGGCACGTGCTCGGAAAGTCCAGGTCTCCGTGCCGCCGCGGCCGACGAGCGGCTCGGTGCTTTCCGGAACGGCGTAGGTGGAGCCGGCCAGCTTGAGCACCTTGCCGTTGAGCTTGCCGGCGATCCTCCAGGAGTAGCCGGTGGTCGCGTTCGAGGCCAGCGTGATCGAGAACTGGCTGCCGGCGCGAACGGCGACCGGGATCGGACTGGTCGAAATCGGCCA
>Ga0315289_10002791_pt1 | contig 26663 bp, 23 predicted proteins | sample YL17G11_40_MG_FD_203452 | JGI IMG/M metagenome (GOLD analysis project Ga0315289, IMG submission 203452) | Sediment microbial communities from Yellowstone Lake, YNP, Wyoming, USA - YL17G11_40 | ecosystem: Environmental > Aquatic > Freshwater > Lake > Sediment | place: USA: Wyoming | collected...
GAGGGCATGGTTGAGCTCGCATCCGATGCGGCATTGAGGGCCCGTCTGATCGAATCGGGATACCAAAGACTGCCACTCTTCACCTGGGAGAATACGGCCATGGAAATGATAAAAGTCTACAAGAGAGCGTTCGAGATCAAGGTCGCCAAACGCGGCCGCTAAGGCCTTCCGGGAGTTGAAAAGGCGAAGCAATTTACAGATATTGTCATCATGTACAATCGAATTGCGTTCCTCAAATTGTGCTGCCCCGGGGATTTGCTTTTCACCACTCCGGCGGTTAGAGCCGTGAAAAAGCGCTTCCCGGACGCGAGGCTGATCTATATTGCTGGGACCTACTCCAGCTTCGTTGCGGAACACAATCCCAATATAGATGAAACGGTCATCTTTAACCCCCCCTTCGAAATCAGTGGCCGTCTGAAAGGCGCGAGAGCCGCCTGGAATGGCGCCAGGGTTATATCCAGTTTGGGCTTGGATCTTGTCATCAGTTTCCATCGATCGCGCGGAGTGGCCACGATGGCAAGACTCGGCGGCGCCCGAAATGTGCTCAGTTTCGAGACGGCGAAGCCTCCAGCCGACCTATCGATAAGATTCGATCCGCATAAGCATGAGATACTGCGCTATCTCGATCTCGTGGGAGTCCTGGGGGCGCCGCCGGATGGATTTACGATGCAGTATGAAGTGAATGAATCGGAGGCCGCTGAAGCCCTGGGCATTCTGAAAGGTCATGGCATATCCGGTCAATTTGCGGCCATTGCGCCCGGCGGAGGCGAGAATCCCGGCGCCATAATGCATATCAAAAGGTGGCCGGCTTATCGATTCAAAGAGGTGGCAGCCCACTTACGCAAAGCTCATCAACTTCCTGTGGTAGCAGTTGGGTCGATGTCGGAGCGCAAGTTGGCGGACGAGATCAGCCCTGACGTCAACCTGGCAGGCGAGACTTCTTTCCACATCCTACCCGCGATCTTGCAAAGGGCTTCCATCCTGATCGGGAATGACTCGGGACCGTTATACCTTGCCTCAGCAGTAGGGGTAAGAACGGTCGGCATATATGGCCCCTCGTCGCCAAAGCTCGTGGGGCCGCTTTCAGATAGGCACCGACCGCTGATCAGGGAAATCTGGTGCCATCCCTGCTATCATCCCCAGGGAACGACAAGGGGGAACATAGAGTGCCCTTCGGGAACCTGGGCCTGCATGTTGACTCTGCAAGCGAAAGATATTATAACAGCAGTGGACGAATTGCTGGCGGGGGCGAAAACTGCTATCGGGAGCTAAGGAGTCGAAATGCGTATTGCGCTGATACATGATTGGTTGAACGGGATGCGCGGGGGCGAGAAGGTGCTGGAGGCGCTCTGTGAGCTTTTCCCCGAGGCGGTCATATTCACTCTCTTTTACGAGCCCGACAGGGTGTCGTCAAAGATTTCAAGACACGATGTCAGGGCATCCTATCTCAATCGGATTCCGGGCTTGAGAAAGGCCTACCGTAACATGTTGCTCCTATACCCCAGGGCGGTAGAGTCATTCAAGCTCGATGAATTCGACCTATGCATCTCCGTATCTCATAGCGTGGCCAAGGGTATCCGGCCCGGGCGGAATAGCCTTCATATCTGCATCTGCCTCACGCCCATGAGATATATATGGGATCGTTTCGACGACTACTTCAGCGAGGAAAAGGACGGACAGCTCAAGAGGCATATAGCCAGGTCGCTGTGCATGAGCCTTCGCCGGTGGGACGTGCAGTCATCGGACCGCGTGGACCTTTTCATAGCCATATCCGAGTTCGTGAAACGGCGCATAAAGAAATTCTACAACAGGTCGTCGACTGTAATATATCCATTTGCCGATACCGATTTCTATGGCCCGGATGGCAATTCCAGGGTTGACCAGAAAATGAAGGAATACTACCTGGCGGTCTCCGCCCTCGTGCCCTATAAGCGGATTCGGGATATAGTCGAAGCCTTTTGCAAGTTGGATGACAGAGTCATCATCGTGGGCGATGGACCCGAGAAAAGTGGCTTGATGGAGATAGCTCCCCCTAACGTCGAATTCACCGGTTGGATATCCGATAGGCGGCTGTTGGAGTTGTATCGGGGTTGTAAGGCCCTTTTATTTCCGGGTGTCGAGGATTTCGGGATCGTACCGGTTGAGGCTCAGGCCTGTGGCAAGCCGGTCATTGCCCTTGCGGAAGGAGGCTCGCTCGAGACAATAGTCGGCCCTATTGTGGGAGTCTCCAGAACCGTTGACTGCACCCCGACCGGCCTTTTTTTTAGAAAGCCCGGGGCAGAGCAAATTATCAATGCTATCAGGCAGTTCGAGAACATGAGCTTCGATCCCTCGGTGGTTCGCAATAGCGCCGTCAGGTTCTCGAGGGCGCGATTTCTTGAGGCTATGAGCCAATTCGTGATCAAGAGCTACACTCGATTTAGGGAGCACGGCAAGGATGGGCTGGAAATGGAGATGACGTCCGAAAGCCAGCCGGTTGGCCGGGCATAGTTAGTCGTTATGGAGATCGAATCACAGGAGCCGGACGAGATTTCTCCGCTACAGGGAGCCATAGAGCCTGATTTGCCGAAGACGCAAACGCGCAAACGCTCTCTGATTATCTACTTTCTTCCCGTTTTTTACATATTGGGTGATATCACCAGCATTTTTGTGAGCTTCCTTTTGGCATTTGAATTCCGCTTCTCTCATTTAATGCTAAGAATCTTGCCGCTTTACTATGTTAAGCCCGAAGTCAATTTTTACCTAAACGCAGTTCTTGTCATCAACATCATTTGGATATTCATTTTCTGGTCCTTTGGACATTACAAACGGCGCAGCCCATCCGCCTTCGACCGATTATACGAAGTCGTGCGCGGCGTGGTCTCGGGCTCACTCATAACTCTGGCAATATCGTTCTTTTACAGGGGTGTCAGCTTCTCGCGCGTCGTGCAGGTGTTAGCTTCAATCTTCGCCGTTGTCGCCATCTGGTTGATCAGGGAGATAATCTACAGAGTGGAAAGAGGATTCCTGAAGAAAGGAATCATTTCGAGAAGGGCCGTGTTTGTGGGAAGCGACAAAAGAGGCATTGAACTCTTCAAGAAGCTTGCCGTCCAGCCCGCCTGGGGCATCATACCGCTCGGGTTTGTCAGTAATGAGGAAATGCCGTACGCTCGCCTGGGCACCTTAGGCCAACTGGAGGATATCACCAGGGCACGGTCGATCGATCTCGTCATTTTCAACCTCGCCCAAGACCAACAGGATTTCATCACTGATTTTGTCATGAAGAACGAGAACCTGAAGCTTGAATATATGATTACGCCCGATATCCTGGGTCTGATGACATTCAACGCCGAAACCGGTCAGATAGATGGTATGCCCGTTCTACGCTGGGGCAAGACGCCTATCGAAGGGTACGCCAGTGTCATAAAACGAATTTTCGATACTTTCTTTTCCGGGATAGGGCTTCTGGCAGCATCGCCGGTAATGCTGGCAGCGGCAATCGCAGTAAAACTCGACTCGCCAGGTCCCGTTCTATTCAAGCAGCGAAGAGTCGGGCGTAACGGCCGCGAATTTACCATGCTCAAGTACCGTTCCATGCGGGTTGACCTGACGGACACCAACGGCACCGGCTGGACCGTCAAGGACGACCCGCGCCGCACGCACGTGGGCAGATTCATACGGCGATATAATATCGACGAGTTGCCGCAGCTGTTCAACGTCCTCATGGGGCAAATGTCTTTGGTGGGGCCGAGACCGGAACAGCCGGGATACGTGGAGAAATTCAAGGACGATATCCCCCGCTACTTCCAGCGGCACAAAGTAAAATCGGGAGTGACTGGCTGGGCCCAAGTCAACGGCTTCCGAGGCGACACATCGATTGCCGAGAGAACCAAGTATGACCTCTATTATGTCGAAAACTGGTCCCCGGTATTCGATATCAAAATCATTCTTCTGACTTTGAAAAACGTCTTTAAAAGCCCAAACGCCTATTGAATTCAACCCCGCTCAGAAAGGACGATTACAACTTCAAGACGATCTTTCCTATCGATTCGCCGCTCTCCATGAGCCTGTGCCCCTCCGATGCTTCTCTAAGATCAAGCACGTTTTCAATATGGGGCGTTACTTTCTTTTCCTCGACAAGCCTTAGCAGCTCCACCATTTCGGCTTTTGTGCCCATGTACAGGCCTTTGATACTCAAGTGACGAAGATAAGTCTGGTGGATGCTGAAATTAGTTTCCTGGCCTGTGATGATTCCGCAAAGGAGCAGAGTGCCGCCTTTACGCAACATGCTGAAGCTCGTGCTGAACGTGGCCGGACCCACATAATCCAGAATCAGGTCAACGCCATCAGGGGCGTATTTCTTCACCTGAGCGGGGATATCATCGGTCAATCGATTTAGCGCCAGATCGGCGCCCAGCTTTCTTATGACATCGAGCTTCTTCTGCGTGCTTCCTGTGGCAATCACCTTGGCGCCCAGATTCTTAGCGATCTGAATCGCCATTGTCCCCAGGCCTCCGGCGCCTCCCCATATGAAAAAAATCTGGCCGGGCTTGAGTTCGCCCACGGTTTTAAGGGCATGATACGCTGTGAGGCCGGCAACGGGAATTGAAACAGCCTCATGGAATGACATGGTCAGTGGTATCAAATTATCGGCCGGCACGGTAACATACTCGGCGTAGCCGCCATCGAGATGCAGGCCTATAAATCTCCAGTTAAGGCAGATATTCGGCCGACCATCACGGCACGGCTGGCATTTGCCGCAGCCAATCAGCGGGTAAACGACCACCCTCGTCCCCAAAGTAATCCCAGTGACCTCCGCGCCCAATTTCTCCACAGTGCCTGCAATTTCCGACCCCAGAATATGCGGCATGGGTATAGTGATGCCGGGGTAGCCGCGGCGGTTCACAAGATCGACATTGTTAATGCCAGTGGCTGCGACTTTGACCAGAACCTCACCTTTGCCGGGCTTTGGGTCTGGAGAATCGGAAATGTACTGCAGAGTCTCACGCCCCCCATGCTGCGGCATGACTACAGCCTTCATTATGTCCCCTTATGAGTATGAACTGATTAGTAATTGAATTTCGGTTTCCATTCTTCCCTTCCGCCGGGAAGAAGATCAAAGAGGTGCCAGACTCCGCAATAATCGTCGCCGGGGCCAAAGATGGCGCTGGCGACGCGGTAGATTCCGCCTTTTTCGTCCTTCATGAATGTGGAAACGCCTGGCTTATACTTGTTGTCGGCGGTTGCGAATCCCATGTCCTTGATGAACGAGTTTCCGCGCCCCGAATACATTTTGAAAATCCAGCCGCGTGACTCGGCAAACTTACGCTGAACTTCCGGCTCATCGGGAGATACGACCACAAATGCGGCGCGATTTTCCAGGTGGTGCACCACGCCGTTAAATCCATCCGCCCATAGCGTACAATAGACGCAACCCTTTCCCATATTGTGTATCAAGACCATTTCGTTATTGCGGCCCGAACATCTCCGACAGCCTCGCCTGGGAGCCGTCTGAACCCATCAAAACATAGTCCTGCACCTCCTGGCGGGGAAGACTGCGGCGAAGCTCCGCCAGCTTCTTTTTCTTCTCCAGGATTTCGTCCTCGAGAGATTCGATCGTCTTTTCCAATCCTCTCGGGCTTTCGATTTCCATGAGCATCTCCAGTCGAATTGTCGTCTGAGAGTCAACGACCAAGTCATATTCATTGAGCAGCGACCGCGATACGGCACGTATTGCCCGAATGTTCTGCTGCCGTAGCTGGCGTCATTCCGATTTCGACTCCTCAAAAGTGACGGGCGGGGACCCGGTTGAAGCCATCAGGTCGATATTGACTTTCTGCTTCTCGTCGAGTTTCAAAATCAAAAATTGCGGCCTCTCGATCTTATAATCGGATAATACCAGGTCCCAGGTACCGACTATCTTCAATAAGTCGCCCGGCATCCTTGACTTGGTAGCCTCAGTTTCCTTCATAAAAGTGATGGTTAATGGTACGGCGATTTTTCTTGTCACCCCGTGAACGCTGAAATTCCCTTCCACCATCAGTTCCACAGGCTCTCCGTCTTCAAGAGTACTCTGGCTGGCGCTGACCACTCTGGTGAGTTCGAAAACGGCCTTGGGATATTTGCCGGTCTCCAGGAACCGTTCCCTCATGTCTTTATCGCGCATTCCGATACCGGTGTCCAGGCTGCCCAGGTCAACTTCGAATCTTCCCCTGGTGGCCTTGGAGACATCGCCGGGGTCCGCTTCGACAAATCCCATGATTTCTGCAGTCCTGCCGATTATGGTCTCGAGTGGGGCCTTGGACGTGAAGCTGACGATGTCTTTTTTCTTGGGGTCATTGGCATAGAAAACCTTGGATACTTCCTGGGCCATGGCACCCGAGGTCATCAACAGTAGCAGAAGAACGACAATGAATTTTCTCACAGACTCCTCCTTAGCTTCAGAGTTCAAACGAACATTCATGGCAAATTAACTTTAGGCCGGCGGAATTAAGTTCCCGCAAGGGGTCGAAGTCACTTGACAGTCACAGGCTTTTCTGATAATCTTCGAGCCATGGCGAGAATCACAATCAATCTGGAACCGCTGGCCGGCCTTTATCGTGATGGCGTTGACAGAGCTCGGGCTGTAATCAAGAACGCGCTGGCCTGCGAGGTGGCCGGCGCCGACAGTGTTCTGATAAGCCTCGACGGCGACCCTGCGAAACGGAAAGTCATCTCGTCCCTTATCGACACACTCGACATAGGCCTGACAATTAAGACGGCCATGGACGGTAAGTCACTGGAGTCGGTAATCGACCTGAGGCCGGCAATGGCGATGATCCCCTTCCAGGCCGAGAGGACAGAGGGCCTGGCTACAACCATAACCAATCTTCAGGTCGAGAACATACTTGTGGCGCTGGAAATTCCGCTCGAACTTGAGAGGGTCAAGGATGCCGCCAGATTGAAATGCGATTACGTGATTTTGAACTGCGAACCATTTTGTTCGGCGAAAACTGTCAACACCCAGCTCGAGGAACTCAACAGGATCTCAAAGCTGGCGGCTCTGGCATCGCGGCTGACCATGGGGACCATCGCTTTGGGTGATTTTTCGATTGGCCATCTGGGGAGAATGAAAAGCGGCCTTAATGTCGAAGAATATATACTTGGCGTCCCATTTTTCTCCGATGCCCTGGTCCATGGCTATTCCAGAGCCCTCGAGATCGTCCGCTTTGCGCTGACCTAAAATTCCCCGGAAAACGCTAATCCTTATAGTGAATATGACTTATGTCATATTCATCGTAATTTCCTGGTAATAATTCTCATTTGTATGACCAAAATCATAACACCTCAGAAGGGTCTGAATTAACTATCTGCATGTAGTGGATTATGTATGATTGAGAATAATTTCACAAAACGGCGCTTATTCAATGGATGCTTTCATGTCGTGGCACTGAAACGAGCGCTGCGAGCAAGGCTTGGACATTTCCTGGTAGCCTTGGCTACGACTTGCTGGACCATCTCCGCTTGGGGCGGCGATCTGGAGGGTATTATAAGCGATGCCAAGACCGGAGAGACATTGCCCGGCGTTCATGTATCCATTGCGGGCACGAAAAAGGGGGCTGCGAGTAATGAGCAGGGGCACTATTTCATCAACGATATCCCTTCCGGTGAACAGATCGTTAATATCCGGGTCATAGGTTACGAGAAAACCAGCCGCAAAATCCACATGGCACTAGACGGAATCGTCGGCCTCGACGTCGCCCTGGAGCAGTCCCCCTGGGAGCTTGACAAGATAGTCGTCACCGCCACCCGTAGCAAGCACATTCTCAAAGACGTTCCTGTTACAACCGAGCTTATCACAAAAGACGACATGATCGCTACCGGAGCTCTGACGGTTGATCAGGCACTTGATTCCCATATCGGCATCACAGTCGACAACGATTTGTCCGGTAAAGGGGCCACCATAAGAGGCATCGACCCATCGAGGATATTGATCCTGGTCGATGGCCATCGAGTCATAGGCCGTGTTAGGGGCTCAATCGACCTGGGCCACATTTCGGTTTCCGACGTGGACCGCATCGAGATCGTTAAAGGTTCAGGCTCCACTCTTTATGGCTCCGACGCCATGGGGGGCGTCATAAATATCATCACCAGGAAAGCGGAAAGCAGCAGGAAGCTCGAGTCATCAATGGAATATGGCTCCTTCAAAACATTCGACCCGGAGTTCCAGCTTGAGACCAAAACCCCCAAATTCGGCGTCATCCTGTCCGGAAAACATGAGAAGACCAACGGATTCGACCTGGACAAGAGCACTCCTCATACGAATGGCCTGGAGGCGATCAGGCGCTACAATTTGAACACGAAGCTGAGCTACTCTCCCCCTCCGTCGTTCTATAACGACCTATCGCTCGGCTACATGCATGAGCGGAAAATTTGGGTGGAATCCGAATGGCACGAAGGTCTGCGGAAAACGTTCGTCTACAACGACTACGAATGGAACGACCGCTACGACGTAGCGACCTCGCACAGATATGTTGCCGGCCCGAAAACCGATTTTGAAGCCTCGGCCCATGGCTCAATCTATAACCACGATTGGGAGAAGTACACGACGACCGGCGCCCGTGACGACAGTTCCGTCACAGAGGATTATATTCTCGAAGGCTCGCTGCAGGCCAATCACGTCTTTGCGCCCGGGGCCATTTTGACTAGCGGGGGAGACTATTCCGGCGCCAGGCTGAAATCGACCCAGATTATCGATGGCGAAAAGACCGTAAGTTCGGGCGACATATACGCCCAACTCGAGTTGATCCCCATGTCAAGTTTGACGTTCTTGCCAGGGATTCGCTGGGAAAGGCATAAAACCTACGGGAATCATCTCAACCCCAGCTTGAACCTGAAATGGTCGCCAAACGACCGGCTGGCATTTCGAGCGACTGCCGGCAGGGGTTTCCGGGCGCCATCCATCAAAGAACTGTATTTCATATTCGATCATTCTGCGGCCGGATATATAGTTTATGGCGGGGGCGAGCAACTCGATCCCGAAAAGAGCAATAATTATTCGCTAACGAGCGAATTGAATTATGGCCGCCGCGGCTTACATCGGCTGACGTTTTTCAGAAATGACCTGACCAACCTCATAGATTTCAATTTGGTGGAGTTCACGCCGACATACTGGCGCGGTGTTTATCGCTACCAGAATATAGTCAAGGCCCGCACTCAGGGCCTGGAATGGGAATCCAAGATAAAGGTCTGCACAGGCTGGGACCTCTCATTCTCATACGCCTATTTGCGGGCAAAGAATCTCACCGACAAGGTCGATCTCATCAACCGTCCGCAGCATACGGCCAAGTTCAGCAATATTTTCTTCATACCCAAATGGAATGCGGGCCTGACATTCTGGGGCACCTACACCGACCGCAAGCTCTGGACATCACAGGGCGATACCCCAGACAGGGTTTCCAATATCTACGCCCCCAAGAGAATCGTCATCAATCTCAATCTCTTTAAGAGATTTCTGAAGAACTACGAGGCGTATTTTAGACTCGAGAATCTGACAAATGACATCAACGCAACCTTCGGTTATTGGCCGCCGAGGTCATTCACCGTCGGTTTCAGGGTTAACTTTTCCAACGGGTCAAGCGACCCGGGGAGTGAACAATGAAATTTCGCATAGCACTTATCTTACCGGCAATGGGCGCCGCCATCTTTGTAGGGGGCTGTTCCAATGAGAAGTCGACGACGCCCCAAAATATGGCGCCGGTATTGGACCATATCGGCACACAATATTCTGTAGTCAACGAGAGTTTCTCGCTCAGGATCTCTGCAAGCGATCCTGATGGAGACCCCGTTTACTTGACGGCGATCGACCTTCCCTTGAGTGCCTCTTTTGTGGACTCTCTGAACGGTTCTGGAAGGATGACATTCTTGCCGGACAGCAGCCAGCAAAGAACCAGCCAGATTATATTCATAGCCAGCGACAATATCTTAGCCGACAGCCAAACTGTGAATATCATTATAACCTTTGCTCCTCTCGACACTGTCTCGACTCCGACGACGCACCGGGACAACGAAGGGAATTGGGAGACAATTCTCGATGCGACTTCCTCCAGCCAGTTCGCCTATTATAGCTTCGTCACCCGGGATACGATTACTTTATCTCCGGATCAGGCTCCAAATGACACCAGATGGGATATGGGTTTCAGACGTTCTTCCATTATTCTAAATGGTGGCGTCTCAGGAATCGGGAACGTCGCGGGGATCGATTTGGCGCTTATGGGGCACGAGGACTCGACCGATTTTGCGGGTTTCAACGATATCGGGTCATTGGGAGACACCTCCTGGGTAAGTGATTCAGACAATCTCGTAATCGATGAATGGTATGCCTACGACCCCAACATTCACAGGTTAACCGCCACCGATTACGTTTACATTATGAAGGATGTCGAAGGAAACTACTTGAAGTTCCAAGTCGATGAAATCGAACATGCCGGCGTGCCGCCGGACATGGGAACAATCACGATTCAGTACATTTATTCCGGTTCTTCACCATCGTTTAGCGGTCCGCCCGATACACTGATTTTCGATGCCTCTGGAGGCGGTCCCATCTATGTCGATTTTTCCGCAGGCACCACAACTAATCCATCCGACCCGCGGAATTCATTGGACTGGGACCTGGAATTTGTCAATTATGAAATACATCAAAACGCGACAATATTCGGCATCGGAGCTTGCGGCACTTACGAGGTCTGGCAAGACCAGACGGACGCCACCGATTTCAGTGAGACCCCGGAGGCTCCCACAGCGCCGCAAGCCTACTTCGCTGATCAATTTGGTTCGGTAATGACCGACTGGTACAACTATGACGAAAACACGCATGTCTTGACGTCCAAGAATCATGTCTATGCAATCCGCAACGACGGCCATTACTACAAGCTGCAAGTCATCACTTATTATCGGGATATCGGCGGAAACCCGCTTTCCGCCTATTACACCTTCCGCTGGTTGGAGCTGCAATAAGGCCTAAGACGGATGCCATTTCCACTTCATAAATACAGGGAATGAAAAAGGCCGGTCTGCATAGGACCGGCCTTGATCATTTCAATTTGCATTCTAAGATCAGGTGGCTTCGACCTCTTCGGCGCAGATTTCAAAAGCCGAGAGAATACTTCGCTCGATACGCGCCTTTATCTGATTCTTCTGCTCCCCTTCGGGAATATGCGACCAGAATTCGCATATGAGCTTCTCAGTAAGTTCGCTTATGAGCTTATCGAGACGTTCGCCGGACAATTCAAGCGAAACATAATCCTGCCGTTTGTTCATTTGCGCCTCCCTATAATTTATCGGCAGAAGAGTGCCAGGGATTGAATTTCCCGGCAGGGGGAAGTTAGCAAGAGAGGCCTAAATATACTTTTTCTCCCTGGCGAACCTCTCGAGCTCGTCCCTGAAACGTGGAGCTGCGATTGTGATCAAATCCTTGGCCCTTTCTCTGACGCTCCTGCCGTGGAGATTGACGGCGCCGAATTCCGTGACCACCCAGTGAACGTCGGCCCGAGTGGTTGTCACCCCTGTGCCAGGGGGAATGAACGGGGCAATGCGCGAAAGGGTCCCGTTCTTGGCTGCCGCAGGAAAGGCAATGAACGGTTTACCGCCTTTAGACCGGGCCGCCCCCCGCACGAAATCGACCTGGCCGCCGAAGCCGGAGTAGAAAGAAAAGCCGAGGGAATCGGCAAAAACCTGGCCTGTCAGGTCTATTCCCAGAGCCGAATTGACCGAAACCATCCTCTCATTCTGGGCGATTACGGCTGGATTGTTCGTATAATGGCAGGGATGGAATTCAATAATCGGGTTTTCGTGGCAGTAATCGAATATTCTTTTGGTGCCGAGCATGAAGGCCGCCACTATTTTCCCCGGATGCAGGGTCTTTCTTGAATTATTGATGACCCCGCTTTCGACCAGCGGTATGATGCCATCCGAGAACATCTCCGTGTGGATTCCCATATCGCGGCGTCCCTCGAGAGCCATCAGGAAGGCGTCCGGTATGGCGCCGATTCCCATCTGCAGCGTAGAGCCATCTTCGATCCTCTCGGCAATGAGTTGCCCAATCTTCATCGAAATCTCATCGGGAGTCCCCTGGGGCATCTCCAGAAGCGGTGCCGCATGCTCGACGATATATGTTATTTTGCTGATATGAATGAAGCAGTCGCCGTGAACCCTGGGCATTTCCGGGTTGACCTGGGCGATTACCGCTTTTGCCACCTGCGCCGCCGACATGGTGATATCGACGCCGACGCCGAAGGATAGAAATCCATGCTCGTCGGGAGGACTGACCTGAATGAGCGCCACGTCGACCGGTAACCGGCCCGTCAGAAAGAGGTCCTCGATTTCGCTCAAGAAGATATGCATTTGGTCGGCGCGGCCCTCATTGACCGCCTGGCGTACGTTTGCGCCCGTGAATAAGGAGCGGTGACGGAAATGCTTTTCCATGCCCGGCTCGACATAGGCGGCCTCGCCTTGAGTCAGAATATGACAGACCTCCACGTTTTCGAGCTCGTCCTTACGCGCCGCCATGGCGTCTATAAGATGCAGCGGCGTGCAGCACCCGGGATGTACGACGACGCGGTCCCCGGATTTAATGCACTTGACCGCTTCTTCAGCCGTGGTTCTCTTGCGCTCGTACTGATTTATCCAATTCAAGGCTATGTCCCTTCACGAATCAAATCAAACAAGGGGGTATATTCCATGTTAAATCGTTTTGCCAGGAACTCATGCGTGATATGTCCCCGGAACGTGTACACGCCTCTGGCCAAGCCCCTATCGTCTAAAAGCGCTTTTTCGGGACCGTTGGCAGCGACGCTGGAGACATAGGGCAAGGTTGCATTAGCCAGAGCATAGGTGGCCGTGCGTCCCACGTTGGACGGCATATTGGGGACGCAGAAATGAGTGATGCCATGAAGCTGAAACGATGGCGTCGCCCAGTTAGTGGGCCGCGACGTTTCGACACAACCTCCCTGATCGATGGAGACGTCGAGAATGACCGAGCCCGGTTTCATGGTCTTGACAATTTCCTCGGGGACGAGCTTAGGCGACAATTCCCCGTGTATCAGCACGGCTCCCACCACCACATCAGCTATGGGGATCACCTTTTCGAGATTATAGCGATATGGCAAATAGGTCACCAATTGCTTGGAGAATAGCTCGTTGGCGTAACGGAGCCGCTCCAGGCTGGCATCGAAAAGGATTACATTGCATCCCAGGCCGCGGGCCGCCCGCACGGCGTTCAAACCGACTGTCCCGGCGCCGAGCACAACCACGGTCGCAGGCGGCACCCCGGCCGCACCGCCCAGAAGTATGCCTCGCCCACCGCCGACATTCGAGAGGTAGTAGCTGGCTATGGGGAGCACCATTTGTCCCGCCAATTCCGACATTGGAGTCAGTATGGGAAGGTTGCCGTGGGCATCCTCAATAACCTCCATGCCGATCGAGGTTATATTGCGCTCGCGCAGAATACTGATGCCGTCAGCTTTGGCCGCAACCAGGTGCAAGAATGAGAATACGATTTGGTCATCGACAAGGAGTTTGTATTCTTCGATGGTGGGGGGGAAGATTTTCAAAAGAATCTTGCCGCGCTTGAATGCCTCGTCCTTAGAAAAAACTATTCTGGCCCCGACTCTCTTGAACATTTCGTCATCGAATCCAGCGGCGCTCCCGGCGCTGCTTTCGACATAGACGTTGTGGCCCCAGCGCACCAGGGAACGGACTGCGGCCGGGGTCAGAGCGACGCGGTTTTCATAAAGGGATTCTTCTTTGGCAATGCTTATGTCCATGGTCAGGCTCCTTGGATGATTGAGATTAATCGCAGACCTCCAGCCTCATCGGACCCTATGCGCGGGCCTCCACATGGTCAATTCTAAAAAATCTTGCTCTTTGCCGCAAGTTATTTTGGTGAAAAATATCACAATAACGCCGAACGATCCTGAATTGACCTGCCCTGTGCCAAAATTGAGCACTCTGTGCTGCGCCTGAACTTCTCCCCATCCCGTGCCAAGATATCGGCGGTCATAACTCGTTGCTGGACAACAGGGGCTTTCCATTATTGCAGAATGAAACGATTGGGCACGAAATTTAATGCTAACTCAGTGGGTGCCGGCTATTTGAGGCCGCGAATTCCATGAAAAGGGGATCATATGCAGAATACTGCCTTATTTGCGGAGTTGCTCAAATTCAATATCGCTTACTTGGCAAAGACGTTGGAGGGTGTGGCTCCGGAAAAATATTTCATAAGGCCTGAGGAGCGAGGCAACCCATTGATCTGGCTTCTGGGGCACGTGGTACTTAATCGCGGGGAGATTGTCGAAATGCTGGGGGGAAATCCGACGACCAGAGACCTGGGAGACTTCTTTGCGCGCGGCACCAGGCCGGCCTCGGACACGTCAATTTATCCTCAGCCGGCGCAACTCATGACCCGATTCGTAAGGCTGGCATCGCTGACAGAGCATCTTCTAAAGAACTGCGACGACACGCTGCTCGATCGTCCCAGTTGGGGGCAGTTCGAGACAGTGGGCCAAAACCTGGCTTACAGCTACATGCATGAGACGCATCACATCGGCCAGATGACCTACGTTGTGAACCTGCCGGCATTGAAGGTAGCCAAAAAGCAGACATCATTTGCCAGGCCGGACATGAAGAAGGGTTCTACGGCCAAGATATTCTTAGAGAGCATACGATCCGTATTCTCGTCGTGAATTAACGAAGGGCCGTCGCCTTATTCGGCCCGGGATACAACCAACTTCCCCCTGTTGAAGCCGGAACAAGGCGTTCCGGCTTTATTTTTATAATTTGGCGGATTTCTCCTTGAATAAAGGCTAATTTCCGTGTATATTAGATTAGTCTGCCGGTTCCTTCCTGAGGAGAGTATTTTTTGAAGCAACTGAAAGGTTTAAGATCAAAGATCGTCTCACAGCTCAGGAGGTAATATGAATACGATAGCTTCAATTATTCGGGCGGGGCTAATTCTGCTCTTCTTGGTCATGCCGTCGGCGACAATAGCATGGGCCCAGAATTTCGAATTGGTCACGAATTATGCTCTTCCAGAAGGCGCTTTCGGCGTTTTCTTGGATGGCAACACTGCCTACATCGCCAACGATACCTCTGGAATCGAAATTATCGATGTAACGGACCCCTACGGCCCTTTCACGGTCGGAAGCATCAGCACGCCGGGTTTCACCAGGAGCGTCGTCGCGGTTGGGAACTACGCTTATGTGGCCGATGGTGATTCGGGGTTGCAAGTGATCGATATCTCCGAGCCCAGCACGCCCATGATCGTCGGAGCTTACGATACGGCCGGCACCGCCCTGACGGTTTATGTTTCCGGGAGCTACGCCTATGTAGCCAACGGGTACTCGGGAATGCTCGTCATCGACATCAGCGATCCGACGAACCCCACGCTGGCCGGCACATACACCAACGCCGGATACAATATGGGAGTCGAAGTGTCGGGGACGTACGCCTATCTGACCGCCAATTTCTTGGAGCCGGATTACGGCGAGCTGCAGGTCATCGACATCAGCGACCCCGGCAATCCGGCATATCTGGCCAGCGGCAACATCCCGGGGGGAGCCTATGGAGTGCACATTCACGGCGACGTTGCCTTTGTAGCCGCCTTCGATTACGGCTTGAGAATCTTCGATATCTCGTTTCCTCCATCGCCTGTCCAGATGGGAAATTATAATACGTCAGGGTCCGCAAAGCATGTTCATGTAACAGGTAATTTCGCTTTCGTGGCCGATGGTCTATCGGGTATCGAAGCCTTTGACGTCTCCGATCCTTACTTCCCCGTAATCGTCGACAGTTTCAATACTCAGGGAATAGCCACGGATGTCTTTGAGGCGGGAGGATACGTATACATTGCCGATGATTTTTCTCTACAGATTCTCCGCTTCGTCCAACCCGGGTGCTCTTATATCGCCGGCGACATCAATGATAACGACCAGGCCAACGGAGTTGATATCTCATACGGCGTTAACTACTTCAAGGGGTTCGGCGATCCGCCCCCGGTCGTCTGTCAGGATTGCCCCGACCCGGGACAGATGCTCTTTGGCGCTGGAGATGTCAATGGCAACTGCCAGTTCAATGGAGTGGACATAAGTTATTTCGTCAACTTCCTGAAAGGGGTCGGTCCGGCATTGAGCAGCTGTCCAAATTGCCCTGCAATCGGCCGCTGATTTCCATAGTCGACTGCCGACTATGCGCCTACTGTTCCATATCCAATAGCTCGTTGTCGCCGACAATTCTCGGCTCGATGCCGCCGGCTTTGTTGAGTTGATCGATCTTGCGAAGCTGGCCCTCCAGCATCCTCTTGCGCGTGCCAGTCATCTGTTCGAACTCGTCCCTGGCCGAATCGAGCTTCTTCCCCATGCTCTCCATACTCCCGACAAACTTGCTCCATTGCTGATTGAATCCCGCAAGCAGGGCTTGAATCTCGTTCGATGATTTCTGCAGATTGAAGTTGTCTATCGCCTGTCGGATCAAGGCCAGCATGGCGTAGAGCGTCAGGGGCGAGCAGAGGATAACTTTCTGCTTGAGGGCGTCGTCGAGGATTGTCGAGTCAGACTCGTGTATGAACGCGTAAACCTGCTCGTTGGGAATGAAAACCAGCACATAGTCGACTGTGTTGTCATCGGGGTTGATGTAGTCGCGTGTTGTTACTTCCTTGATTCTGGCGCGGACCGAGCTCAAGAATATTCTTCTGGCAGACTCTTTCTGTGTTTCGCCCTCCACATTCGCGTATTCCTTATATTTTTCCCATGGAAATTTCACGTCCATGTTAACCTTGAGATTCTTAGGCAAAATAAAGGTAAAATCGGGCCTTGACCGCCCGCCGTCTATCTGCCGTTGTTTGATATATTCCACACCCTCAACCATCCCCATAAGGCGAAGGATGTCCTCGGCTATGCGCTCCCCCCATTGGCCGCGCTGCTGCGAGCCGGAAAGGGCAACATTCATTGTTTCAACTGCCTTCCTTAAACTCTCGCTTTGAGTCAGGATATTGCCGATAGCAGTTGATACCTCGCCATATTTCTCGGGGACATTCTTGTTGATCTCGGTCATCAGATTCTGGACTTTCTCCAGTCGTTCCTTGAGGTCGTTTTGAATTGTCGTCAGTGATTGGTCGATCAGGTTCTTCTTGCTTTCGAGGTCTTTCGATGTCTCCGTCGTTTTCGAATCGAGCACCTGCCTGGCGACAGAGATTACCTGCTCCGGCAGATCTTTGGCGACCTCATAGAACGCAGCCTTCGAGATTTTCTCGATCTCTTCTCGTTTCCGCGCCAATTCCTCGTCGGATTTCTTCTGCGTGACGGAGTTTATCACAAATACCAGCGCCGCGCCAAATATGGCGCCGACAACAAAGATTACTATTGCGGTCATCAGTTTCTCCTAAAGAATAAATCCGGGCCATCATCAGGCGCTCTACTGCCTGAATGGCAACTGCAATATATGGAATTCGCACGTAATATTTCCAGAGATTATTGTTTGCAGGCGTACAGCATATCCTTAGAACCGCATGGGATACGGCTCAAGAAAATCGATAGACGCACGGTATATCTTGCCGCAGCATAACTTAATTCGAGGGGCCTGTGCGGATCACCCACTATTCGCCGTCATCTCCATGTAACAGTAGCGCCATTCACAACACAGGTGATATTCCTGTCCAGGTGGAGCGTGCCTGACTGGAGTGGTATATAGCGCTCCTCGGGTTCCGATCTATCGATGCCGAACAGCCGCCACTCATAGTCGCCGCCGTTTTGGCTGGCGCCATGGTCACCCAGATCGCACCTATCGATACTTATGGTCCCAAGATTCAGGCGGATACAAAACCAAGGATAATAGTAAGACTGATATCGCAGAGTTACTGCGTAGGCCGGTGGTGAAGATGTCGCCTTGTCCTTGCCACACGAGCAGGCGAACAAAGCAACGGTCAATAATGCGGCCCCCATAACAGAAAACATTCGCATGAATGCCTCCTTTGTCTCGAGAAGGTTGCGCCAACTTCGAATATCGGCCCCCTTCATAAACGGACAATGCCGCAATCTGCAATATAGCATTGCCTTTCCATTTAAGCAAGCCGTATTTGCCGGCGCTTACGGCCCGTGATATTCCTTGACGGCGCGGCATTTCATGCCGCAAAATTCCGTAGAGGCACGGCCCATACGGGTCTGGGGACATGCCGTGCCAGAGGATGTCCGTCCGTTACAAAAATGAATGGCGTCAGGTTCGGGGACCTGACGCCACAGAATATTCCAATCAAAGGGGAAACCTACCCCTGCGCCACGCCCGGTGCCGGAACAGGCGCCTCTTTCTTCTTGAACGCCAGTACGTTTAGCGCCTCAACTATCAGCCAGAGGCTGAGCACGAATAATATTACGCCAAACACTCCGGAAATGAGCAGGTCGGTTTTGATCGCCTCGCCGCGCGACATGGCGGGAAGAATTTTGACGAATGGAATTACCTGCAAGACCAGCGACCACATGGTCATGACCAGCATGAACGCCATCGGGATGATAGCATAGACGGCGCGCCTTCCTGTCCTGACCAGCCAGACCGATACAGCCAGGAGTGTCAAGCTTGCCAGGAGTTGGTTTGACGTGCCAAAAATAGGCCAGGCCACGAGGTACCCTTTCTCTTTGGCGAGTAGGAGCACGAAGAGTGGCAACGCCAGTGTCGCCAGCGTAGCAATAACGCCGCCTTTCCAAGTGCTGAGTCCGAAGATCTCTTGAAAGATGTAACGTCCCAAGCGGGTGCAGACATCGAGCGTGTCGTATACAAAAGTCGAGAACGCCAGGAGCGCAAAGGGAAACGCCACGCTGAAACTGATACCTGTCAGCCCCAGGTAACGAGCCAGGCCGTTGGCATAAATCAGATTCGGATCGGACTTGAGCATCTCGGCGCCGGGAGAGAGCATCATCACGGTGGCAAGAGCTAACACTGCGACGAGCCCCTCCATCAGCATGGCTCCGTAGCCAACAACCCTGGCATCGGACTCACGCCGCAGTTGCTTCGATGTCGTGCCGGAACTTACAATCCCGTGGAAACCGGAACAGGCTCCGCAGGCAACCGTGATGAACAATATCGGGAATACGAGCTTGCCATTAGCCAGGCTCTGCAGGCCGCTGGTATTGAGCGCCGGGTATTGAATTGAGAAGCCGCCAAAAAGCGCCCCGATGAGCCCGACCGCAATAGTCATATACAGGAGCCATCCGCCGAGATACCCCCGCGGCTGCAGGAGTAGCCACATTGGTATAATCGATGCGATGCCGCAATATATGAGCAGCAGGACGTCCCACTGCTTGACCGGGATGCCTCCCAAAAACGTAAGCAACGGCTGCGGCATCCTCGGACCTATCCAGACGATGAAAAGCACTATCGGCAGGAATATCGCCGTCGCCAGCCCGACACCCATCTTGAAACGATATAACAGAATCCCCATGACCATGGCAGCAAGGATGTAAAGGACTGATGACGCCGCCACGCCGGAGCCGAACGCCTGATTGGATGTAACAGTCTTGAACGTTTGAGCTGTTATATCGGTGAATGCAATCACCACGTAGACCAGGCAGAGCCAAACGAATATCAGAAATAGTATATGCGATGTCCGCGACATGTGGTTCTTGACGATTTCCGCAATGGACGACGCCTTGTGCCGTATCGATGCCACCAGGCTCGAGAAATCATGAACGCCGCCTATGAAAATTGAGCCGAAGATAATCCAGAGGAACGTAGGGAGCCATCCGAACCAGATGCCGGCGAGTATCGGCCCCACGATCGGCCCGGCGGCGGCAATGGCCGAGAAGTGCTGGCCGATAAGCAGGTTCGCCTTGGCCGGCACATAATCGACACCATCGTTGATCTGACAGGCAGGTGTTACCCTGGCGTCATCGATCTCGAGCCGCCGTGTCAGAAAGGCGCCATATAGCCGGTAGGCAACAGCCAGAATGGCTAAAGTGAAGAGAACGACGTAGGCGATCATTCAAACCTCCGGTTTTTCCGATCCTGGCCCCCAGGATTGTGTGACTAATATATTATATTTTTCGGCAAAATCAAACAGCAGGCAAAGATGATTCGGTAAACGGAGAGTTGGCAGGCGATCATAGTATTCCAAGGGGCAGATGAGGGCGTCTGCCGCCCATGTTTGATTGCGAGGAGGCCTATTTGGGCCGACGTGGCAATCTCACGGCATTCTACCAAGGCCGGTTTTATGCGATGAGATCGCCACGTCCCGACATAAGATGTCGGGACTCGCGATGACGTGCCCGCTGTGGAGGCACGGCATGTCCTTAGACCCGTATGGCCCGTGCCTTCTGCCTTCCAGTCATTGCGAGGCCCGAGGTCGATTCGACTGAGGGCCGCGGCAATCTCACTGAAAATCTCTGGCGCTGGTTCCGTGCGATGAGCTCGCCACGCCCGAGGGGTGGCATGCTTTCCACCCATTCCGGTGGTAAGCATGCTGCCTTCAAGAAATGAGGATGCGGCCTTGTTCTTATTGGCTTTTACATGCTCACGTCGTCTGGCGACGCCGAGAGCATGCCACCCGGCCGGACTCGCGATGACGGTTACCACGGGGCAGACGGGGACGTCTGCCGCCCAAAGAATATCTCTTGACAGCGCCATATTTCATGCCGCAGATTTTCGTAGAGGCACGATATATCGTGCCGATTAAAGAACAAACCACGGGGCAGACGGGGACGTCTGCCGCCCAAAAGTTAATACCGACACCCACAGTTCTATCGATACTTGGGTTTTAACCAGGCTTTCAGAATTCTTTTTATTTTATCAGCATATTTAATCGAAGGCCCCTTCAGAATAATCGCTGAGACTTCTGCTGGCTTACAATCTTTCCAGCCATTCTTGGCTTCGAGTTTTGGCTTAAGAACATCGCGAATCTTGTTCTTACCATAACCAATTTGCAGTATTTCGCGCTTTTCTCCATGAACGATATAGACACCAGAAAGCTGATATAAATATTCTAGGCCTGGTCCAACGGGAATAGGCTCACAAATTTCAATTGACGTTTCTCCATCACAACAAGTAGCTGCAAATCTGGCAATTATATTATGATTTTTCATTTGCCATCTGCCTCCCGCGCTCATTCAGTCGCATTGAATGGTGTTTTCTTGCAAGTGAAGGCCGCTCCAGTATTATGTATTCCTATTTCTCCAAGACTGATATATAATGTATTAATATCATCAAAAAAATAAGAACCATACTCATGTCCGGAGCCATCTATTGACACTTTAAGAAGCTTGAAATTCTTCATCATGAATATATTTTTTAGCTTTTCATATGGCGAATACGTTTCAATGTATAACATTTCAATTCGAAGTGGTGTTGTATCCGGTTCTGCAAAAATGTCAACTTGGGAGATCGTAAGTCCATTGATTACCGCTTTAGGATGTGGGGCTTCGTATATGATATTGTCTAATTTACCTTCGTAGACCCAATTTCCACCGGCAAATGTCAAAAATACATCTATTTCAAAGTCCGCATTGAAAAAACTCTCAAGAGTACCGATCGTAGTACTATCAAAGTTGATCTTGTCTAATATATAGTCTGATTCGACCTTTTCAAGCGATATTAATGAAGAATCAATGTATACAAGTCCGGGGAAATTCGCGATTCTGGTTTCCCACCATCTTGATCTAGTTGTTTGCGAGATAACAACCTCATCCACTTGCTCAATAAGCTTTATTCTGGAGCCAAAAGCCAACTTAGAAACTATATCGGACTTAATGGTTGGGGCCATACGTGCATTAATGACATCTCTATTTACCCATCCGAAGATCTCCGGCCTAACCTTATCGTCATTTTGTCGTCTATTAAATTCGTTATTGGTTGAATCCTGCGATTCTGAAGATAAATTGCTATTTTCAGAGATTTTCTGCTCTTGTATTTGAGGGGCGCAGTTGATAAAGATGCAACAAATAAATCGCAGGGACATGGCTTTAGTCATATAGCATCATTCCTCTTTTTTGGGGCGGCAGACGTCCTCGTCCGCCCCTTGACATGTCGCAATCGGCACGATATATCGTGCCTCTACAGATTTAAACCCCCACCACCTTATTTATCTGCTTCTGCACTTCGTCTTTGTCGGCGGCGCCGAGGTTGATGAAATAGGGACGCGCAATCTCAAAAAGCTTCTCGTAGAATCGTCGCCGGGCCTCCATGCGGTCGCCGGAGTTGGTAAGCAGGTGCGGGTTGAAGAACGGCTCGGAGCGCATCGGGCCGGATTGCGAGAGGCCATCGACGCAGAACCGCACCGCCTCCTCGACTTTTGGCGTAGAGACAACCGGGCTGACCGGGTCGTTCTTGAGGAGCAGTATCCATTTCAGATTGGTGCGCTTGGCATGTTTCGACGTGCCGCCGATCCAGTACGGGTCGAGCATGGCGCGCGATACCGGCGACGCCTCGTAACAGAACGGAGACCCGCGGTCCAGACGACAGCTATCGAGTCCCCCGGATCCAGTGGACCGCTGACAGGGGCCGTTGACACACTGGTCGCGGCTTGTTACAACATTTTCGCATTTCGACTTGTCGAACAGCGGCGCCAGGTCGGGGAATTTCTCGACGAAATTGGTTTGCATGTAGAGCTTCCGCTCGGGGGCATCGGCGATGGCCTCTTTGGAGTTGAGCCGCACGAAAACGACGTCATCGGCCACCAACTTGGAGCGCGGATGGCTGAGCAGATTCGCAAAGAACGTGGTCTTGCCGGTGCCTTTGGGCGCAATAAGCATCAGGCCGTTGCCATCGAAATCAAGGCCTAATCCGCGGACCGAATAAGTGTTCGAGATGCGTGATATGATGTCATCGGCCATGCCTATAGCCAGCGAACGCAGCTGCCCGTAGTATGCTGACTTGAACAAGACCGCGGTCTTGGTCTCACTGTTATAATAGGCGCGAGGCTCGCGTCCGGGAATCCATCCCACCGCGTATATAACGCCGTGCGGCTCGAGATCGGTCTCAAGCTGGCCGGGATACCAGTTCTCCATCCAAAAATCGTAGAGATGCGGTAGGTTCGTGCGAAGCTGGATTATAACACCGAGTATATTGGCGTTCCACTCGTAATATTCCTTGTTCTTGGCAAGATGCGCCTCGGCCTCGGCCACGAGCGAGTCGCGCATCTCCGGCCCGACGTGCACCTCGGTTTCGACGAAGTCTTTCCGCTCCGTGATTGCGTTATTGAGCGATATTACCTTGGCTTCGCGGGTCGGCTCCAATTTCGCCAGCGCTTTGGTGATTCGATCCATCCCCTTCATGATATTCTCCATCGACGTGGCATACGAGAGGCGAATGTAACCCTCGGCGCCGAATGACTCGCCCGGCACCACCGCCACAAGGGCGTGCTTGAGGAGATAATACGCCATGCCGTACGAATTGCGAATCTGCATCCCCTCGTGTTCTTTGTTGAAATAGGAGCGGACATTCGGGAAAAGATAGAATGCCCCGCGCGGCTCGTAACAGGATATACCTGGAATACCGCGCATGCGGTCGAGCATATAATTGCGGCGGATCTGGAATTCTGTTACCATGCGACGAATTTCATGCTGCGGGCCGCTTAACGCCTCCAGCGCCGCCATCTGGGAGATCGATGTCGCATTCGAGGTGTTATGGGACTGTACTTTCGACATCCCCATGATATACTCTTTCGGCCCGGCGGCGTAGCCCAGACGCCAACCGGTCATGGAGTACGCCTTGGACATGCCGTTGACAATTATCGTCTGCTCTTTGATCTTCTTCCCCAGCGCCGCAAACGATGTGAAGCCAAAACCATCATAAACGAGCTTCTCATAAATTTCATCGGATATAACAATTATTCCCTCGTCGAGCGCTATCTTGGCAAGCTCCATTAGATCATCTTTGGTGTACGCCGCGCCTGTGGGATTACAGGGGTTGTTCAGTATCAGCGCTTTCGTGGATGGCGAAATTGCAGCCGATAGCTCCTTGGGGGTCATGCGAAAGCCGTTCTCTTCCCTGGTCTGGACATAGACCGGATTTCCTTTGGCAAGGCTCACCATAGCAGGATAGCTCACCCAATACGGCGCCGGAATAATCGCTTCATCTCCCTTGTTGAAAAGCGCCACGCTCAGGTTGTAGAGGCAGTTCTTGGCGCCGGCGGAAACAATTATCTCATCGGGTTCGTACTCAATCCCGTTGTCCTCTTTGAGCTTCTTGCAGATCGCCTGGCGCAGCGGCAAGATACCATCGTTGGCGGTGTACTTGGTGAAATTCTGATCGAGCGCCTTTTTGGCCGCCTGTTTGATATTGTCCGGTGTCGGAAAATCCGGCTCGCCCACGGAAAGGTCGATGACATCGATACCCTCGGCCTTCATGGCTGTGGCCTTGGCCGAGATCTTCAGTGTCGGCGAAAACCCGATACGTTGTATTCTATCTGCTAACATCTATAATATTCCTTGGTATTATGATCAATGCGGGGAATCACTTTTTCTCTGAATCGCTTGCCTTCTTAACCGCGCCGTCAGGAACCCTTTCCTGACGGGAAAATCGCGGACACGGCCCATACAGGTCCAGGGACATGCCATGTCCCTACTTTGTCTCCCCCGTTTTCTTCGTCTTCTCCGACTGCGTTGCGAACTTTTCCAGCAGCTTTTTCAGATCGACTCCCGAGAGCGACTCCACCACTGCCGGCAACTGCGCCAGGACCTCGGCCACCGACTTGGTAATCTTCGACGCCCCCGATGCGCCGTTGGCGCCGGAATCGATCATGATGATCTTATCGACCTTGGAAAGTGGCTCCGATACCGCCCGGGCCAGTTCCGGCATGACCGAGATGAACATCTCATAAATAGCGGCCTGGTTGTATTGGGAGTACGCCTCGGCTTTGAGTTTCATCGCCTCAGCCTCGGCGGCGCCATGCAGACGAGTACCGGCGGCTTTCCCTTTGGCCTCTTCGGCGAGTTTGTAAACGTTGGCGTCGGTTTCTGCGATAACCTGATATTTGTGGGCATCGGCCTGTTTCTTGACCGTGGATTCGAGTTCCTTTTCCTTGCGGATAATCTCCTTCTCCTCGATCTTGATGGCGTTTTCCTTTTCTACCATCTTGACCGAGTATTCTTCTTTCTTGAGTTGCTGATTCATCCTCTGACGTTCTATCTCGTATGAGAGATCGGCCTGGGCTTTTTTCTGGTTGACCATGGCCGAGTATTCGGCGCGCTTGAGCTCGTAGTCGCGGTTGGCTTCGGCGATCTCGGTCTCGGCGCGGAACTTCGCGATATCGGATTCCTTGCGGGCGGCGGCCGCTTTGACAGTGGAGTCGCGTTCGGCCTCGGCCTCGGCCACTGCGGCCTCCCCGCGGGCCTGGGCAATACGAGGTTTACCTAAGGCTTCGATATAACCTTGTTTATCGGTGAAATCTCTTAGCGAAAAGGAGAGGATTAGAAGCCCCATGCGATTGAAATCCTCGGATGCTGATTCCCTGACTCGCTCCGCAAAATCGCCGCGCTGCTGGTATAATTGCTCCACCGTCACGCTGCCAAGCGCCGCCCTCATGTGGCCTTCGAGTATTTTGCCGGCGACATCCTTAATCCCCTCGCCGCCGCGGCCCAAGAATTGCTCTGCAGCCATCCTTATCGATGCCTCGTTGCCGCCGATCTTGACTTGGGCCTGTCCCTGTGCGGAAATCGAGATACCTTGCGCGGTCAGGACATCGGGCACCTGCAGATCGAGCGTATATACCTCCAATGGCAGAACCTGCGCCGACTCTATGAATGGGAGAACGAGCGTGCCGCCCCCGATATGCATTCGGTATCCGACCTTGCGCTTGGTGCCGTCGGGATCCGTGACCGTGCGTTTGCGGCCGCCGGAGATGATGAGCACCTCGTTAGGGCCGACCTTGCGATACTGCTTGGCAAACAGGATTAGAATCAGGGCCACGACTACGACTATGGCGCCGATTAAAATTAGAAGTGACGTCAGGGACATATTGTTCTCCTTTTCACAAACTCGCCAACCAAAATGCGGGCATGCAAAGCCGCAACAAAATCAATCATTCCACTCGTTTCTCCGGCGTCAGGCTACGAATGAGCCGCAAAGAAAGCTGTTCTGAAACGAGGAGATATTATAAACAGTCGCCCCATGATTAGCAATATATTTATTGTGCGTTATGGGGTCCATATTGGCCGGTGATGCCGGTCAATAACCCTGTGATTCAGGCTCTTCTTCGGTCTTCAGAAGATGTTGCAAGGCCTGGTGAAACAGGGGGCCAGTATTCTTTGATCGAGCATAATTATTTCATGAGAACCATTAAGTTGGTGGCAGTTTTGCTGCCTGATACCAGCCTTGCAAAATACACCCCCGATGGCGCGCCCGTCACCTCCCACACCGCCTTGTGTTCTCCAGCCTGCTGCAGTCCGTCAAACAGCGTGGCCACCTTCTGGCCGAGAAGGTTGTATATCGACAGGGTCACGGGGCCGCTTTCCGGCAAAACGTAGCTTATGGTGGTTTGGGCGTTGAAGGGGTTGGGGTAGTTTTGGGAGATCGAGAAGATAAGCGGATTTTGAATCAAATCATTATATACTGCTCCCCATTAGTGACAACTGACAGTTAAGAGAGTATCTTGTGGCTGATTTCACAAAGGAGATTGGTCATGAAGAGAAGGCAGTGGGATTCGAAGACTAAGGCGAAGATTGTGTTGGAAG